>Ga0265797_10000260_pt1 | contig 101664 bp, 105 predicted proteins | sample P2T30metagenome_FD_192433 | JGI IMG/M metagenome (GOLD analysis project Ga0265797, IMG submission 192433) | Plant litter microbial communities from East Loma Ridge, Irvine, California - P2 T30 | ecosystem: Environmental > Terrestrial > Plant litter > Unclassified | place: USA: California... | reverse complement strand
AATCAAGTGCAACGGCCAGACGCCATGCCAGCGCTGCGGGAACCTGAACCTCGAGTGCGTCTATGCGCCAAACTGCTGCAATGGCTTCAAAGATTCGCAAGAGTATAAGGATATGGCGGCGCACATGACGTCGCTACAGGAGCAGGTCAATATGCTGTTCGACAACCTGAACAACCTCCGTGGGAGCTTGGGACATCCGGCACCGCCTGTCTCCCAGCACATCCAACATCAGCAGCAGCCGCCGCCGTCTCAACAGCAAGCCATGCCTGCGCAACCTCAGAGCAACACGCCCATCGACCCGTCTTTGCAGAATCATGCATTCGGCCTACCGAGAGCTCCGTCGGCTGCGCCCATGTCCATTTCACCATCGCAAACGAAATCCCGGAGCTTTTCCCAGCAGCAAACCCAGACGTCCTACCGTGGACCAACGAGCACGGAGTTCAGCTTCGGTGTCGCCGACAACAGCCTCCAAACCATGGGTATCACAGACGGAAATACTGAAGCCAACGGAGATGCTGTCCATCCATTGGCGTCCTTGACTTCCTCAGATCAGTTGGAACGCCAAGCGCAATTAATCCAGGATCTTCACGATGACAAGGATCCAATTTACAGCGTAGCGAAAGAAGAGGCTCTTCGTCTTTGTCGAAAGTACGAGGATGAGGTCGGTGTGATGTACCCTGTGCTCGATATCAACACGGTCATGGAGTACACCGACCGATTATACAGTTTCATCGACGCAGCCAGGCGTAATGGCTTGGTTCAACAAGGTTTCCCTGGCGCAGATGCAATCGACGATGAAAATACTATCATTTTGAAGATGATCATCGCATGCGCATCGACAATGGAACATGCTGGAGGCAGCGAACTCGGGCGGAATATCTTTGAGAGTCCGGGTGTTCGCGAGGCAGTAAGGAAAGCCAAGGAAGACTATCTAATCACCCACAAAGCTCCGAGACTCCTCGTGTTGGCGGTATGTTCATGCGCTGCATCTACGTGATATCATGTACTGACTCTACTTCAGGCACTGTACGAGTTTCATTGCGACAACGAGGCTGCTTCCTGGCGCATCATCGGTTATGCGGCGAGACGATGCCTCGAGCTTGGCCTTCATCGTCACGAGACATACGAGAAAATTCTGGACCCACTCGAGCGCGCTCAGACAGTACTGTTGTTTTGGTCTGTCTATATCCTCGATCGAAGATTTAGCTTTGGAACGGGCATGCCGTTTGCCCTGCAAGATACCGATGTCGATCCATCAGTACCCAAACCTGAAGATCGATCCTCCTACATCTCGGCCATGGCCAGGTTCTGTGAGATCAGCAGCAAAGTCTGGCGCACGGTTTCCAAGACCCCTACAGCTGCGAACGATGGAAGCGGTACTGTCAACCTTCCCGAGATGGCATACCTCGACTATCAGGTCATCGATTGGCACCGTAGCATCCCTCCCATGCTCAAGTATGAGCATCCATCACAGGCTCCTCAGGACGCGCCGCCGCCTGCCCGTGCTCCCCACCGCTTGGCCGCGATCCTCTATCTCCGCGCAAATCAGATGCGCATACACATCTACCGCCCGGTATTGCACTCTGCAACAAGCATCATGCAGAACCGCCAACAGGCGCAGATAACTGTCGATGTAGCCAAGGACACCATCCGCGTACTTACTCACATCAGTCAAACCTCGGACATTTACCACGCACAGCAGGCACTGTTCAATCCCCTTTTGACTGGAGCGCTGGCGGTTCTATTCCTAGCTGTTGCGCACACCCCGGCGGAGTTCGCGGATACCGTCCGCGAGGAGTTTTACATGGCGCTCGAGTTGGTGCGTGTGCTCAGCAAAGGAAGTCCAATCAGCCAGCGGCTTTGGAACACAATACGCCACTTGAAAGAGGTCGCGCCGAAACTGGGCTTGGTAGCGGTCAAGGAGGGTAGCGCGTCCCATGCATCGCCACAGGATCGGCCGCAACCTCTACAACTGCCAACGCCGCAGTCCTTGGTCAATTCTCAATCGCAATCGCAATCGCAATCCCAGCCGCATTCACAATACCAACACCCACCAAAGATCGAAACGGACCCTAGCCGCAGCGCTGCGGTGGCCATGGCGGGTCTTGCAGGCGTCAGCGTAAACGAAACAGAAATTTACCATGGCGGCAGTGGCGGCCATGCAGGCCCATGGACAGAGCGTAGTAGCAGTCCCGAAGGCATGGCCCACGATTTAACGAGTTTGTTCGAAGCGGCTGGGGGTTTACAGGCAATGGGCCAGGGACACGGCATCGGCCAGCAAGGCGGTATGAATGGAAATGGCGGTCAGTTGTCGGCGCAGGAATTATCGCAACCAGTCGATAGCTCCGAGATTGCTGTTGTCGGACAGGGCGGATTGACGGGTATGCTGGATGACCTGTTCTAGTCTACGAGAGCGCTGTTATGACTGCAAGTGAATGTATTTATATCTGTAATTGAGTTACGTGATTGCTTCAACCTTTGTGTTCATTGTTGTTGGTCTTTCATTCCATTCGACTCACGAAAGTATCGATGTTGTGATATCGATAATAATGCTGCTCTCAGTAGTGAGTGAGTTCTGCCCTCACCCGCGGCCGGCTGTTACTCATCATGCCCACTTCGCGACGCCAACACCATTCCCCCCACCAACATCGCCATTCACAACATTATCCCGACAGCGAGCACCTGTATCAGGCGACGCTCGACGCAGGCACACCGAATCCGACACCTGGCGTCGCCGACCCAACGGGCGTCCCAACAGCGCGAGCACAAACGACGAAAGGCGTAACCAGATTTTGCGCCTTGGTGGGGTCAACATCGGAGGACAAGTGAGACGAGGGCGGCGAGCTGTGAATACCGGACCACGTGATCGCTAGCTGCGAAGGACTGGCAATTGGAAGAGAAGAGAAGACTGCTCAAGCTATCGAGCCGGCAGATTCGCTGCCATCTTGCATACACCTCCAACCAACTACACCGCCAAGCCGAACCAGAGCTCGCGAGAAGAAGGCATAAGACATACCAGCATTGAACCGACACACACTGCACATACTCGCCCCTGTACAGCCTTCTGCCGAAACTGGCGCTCAGGCACGAGCTCGACCTCGCCGAGCTCTCGGACACCGCTACATCCACCTCAGCCTCCTACGAAGCAGCAGCGGAGCGCCGCCTCTCACGCGCCCTAGAGAAAACGCTCACGATAAGTGAGATCGAGCTGGACGAAGACTTGACCATGAGTTCCTCCTCACAGGCGCCCGAGTCGTGGATCTCGGCCTTCTGCTCGCTCGTCGGTCACGAATACTTTGCCGAAGTGAGCGAAGACTTCATCGAGGATGACTTCAACTTGACCGGCTTGCAGAGCCAGGTGCCCATGTACAAGGAAGCGCTGGAGATGATTTTGGATGTGGAGCCGGAAGATGCGAGTGACGACGAGGACGAAGAGGAAGACGACGACGACGATGACGAGGACGAGATGCTGGATGCGGAGGGCAGGGCGTACAAGCGTGCGGATGCGGCGGAGAGGCGGCATTTGAGGATGGCAAGCGATCTGAGCGTGATAGAGAGCTCGGCGGAGATGCTGTACGGCCTGATACACCAGCGCTTCATCACGAGCAGACAGGGCATCCAGCAAATGGCGGAGAAGTACGAGCTGGGTCACTTTGGGCACTGCCCACGCGTGCACTGCTACGGCGCCCGCGTGCTACCAGTTGGCTGCTCTGACATCCCCGGTCAAGAAACCGTCAAGCTCTTCTGTCCCAGCTGTCTGGACGTCTACACGCCGCCTAACTCGCGATTCCAAACGGTAGACGGCGCCTTCTTCGGCACAACATTCGGCTGCCTCTTCTTCATGACCTTCCCCGAACTGGACGTAGGCGGCGACAAGCCCACCACCGCACCCTCCGCGCCCCTCATCGACCCTCTCGCCTCCAGCAGCAGCGCAGCAGCCGGAACCAAGACAGCCCGCTCATCACTCTCCTCCTCCCTGACCTCCGGCCAACCCCCAGCGCCACCCCACAACACAAGCAGCAGCGCAACAGCAAACGCAAACCCAACCCCCCTCCCCCCGCAACCCGAGAACATCAACGGCGTGACGCCCCGCAACCTCGCCCCAGGCCTGGGCTACAGCAACATCTACGAGCCGCGGATCTACGGCTTCCGCGTGTCCGAAGTCGCCAAAACAGGGCCCCGCATGAAGTGGCTGCGCTCAAAACCCGCCGACGCCAACGAGCTGGACGAGGCCGCGCTATGGGCCGCGCAGCAAGCCGCCAAAACCGCTTCGACGCCTATAGACGCCGACATGCCCGATCAAAGCCAGGAAGTAGGCGGCGAGATCGAAGACGAGGACATGGAGGGTGCCGAGAGCGGAGCTGTGGGTGGCGGTGGGAGCGAAGTCGCCGGAACCAGCAGCAATAGCAAAGCAGCCAAAGGCCGGAGACGGGAAAACGGGGACGCGGCTCTTGCTGAGAATGGTGGTGGTGGTGGTGGCGGCGGTGGAGGAGGAGCAGCTGTTAGTAGGACTGCGGCTGCTGGCGGTGGCGCATAGAACGTTCCACTTCGGCCGCTTGGGCGGGAGCGGCAGCGGGAAGACCATTGTTTAGGGATATGGGGGATGGGATGGGATGGAAAACGAAGTTAAAGTTACTTTATAGTGAGATGAAAAGGTATTGATTCATTGATTGATTTGTTGCATATGGATTATTGCATGGCTGATGGGCAACAGTGGTTTTTGAAAATATCGACGATGTGCCGTTGCGATTTTGTTTTCGCTATATTACGGTTGGTCACATCATGTCATTTCTTTCTCTTTATCGCGAGTGAAGTTGGATGGGAGGGATGGAGGTTCTGGTGTGAGTTGCGTTGGCGTAAATGAGGACGCCTTGGTGTTCCTGCCTTTTCTACGGTTGAATCCCTCGTTCGTGAACAATCAGTTGACAGGCTTGCGGGTGTTGTTGCAATGGAGACACCTGTCTTGCAGGTAAAGAATAGAGCTTTTAGTATGGTGACACGGAATGTGGAATGAAGTTCATGTTGCTATACCGCACGATTGATTGAGAAACCGCACTCTTCTGTCTGATTTGTTTCAGCTACCAGGATTTTGAAGTTATGGTACAGTCGGTCTTGTACGCTGGGTGATGCTGCTCGCACTCGCTGACTCCCCATTGTCCTCCATTTTGATCATTTGGGCCATGGTCCACAGCCACGGCTTCATCCAGCTGGTTGAAGCATTGCCGGTCTTCGAGACCATGACACCAGCCATGCGCTCCAGGGCTTGCATCAGAAAGTCCCTTCTCTGCAAACGCTGTCCCGCCTTTGCTCGAACAACATCTAAAAGTTGTTGTATTCGGGGCGCCTGCAGAAGTCGCAGAGAACAGTCCCTCCATCTACATCGGTAGATCTTTCGCACCAAAAGCAGATTCGCTATATTCAAGTCAGAAGGAGCACCTGGAATGACTCGCAAGGACCAACTCACTTTTCCTTTGTTCGCTCTAGCCTTGCAATGCTCAATGTCGTATGCCTCTGTCCCTTCAACGAGCAGGCATGGGATGCAGAGCCAACGCCGGCCCACAAAGCGGTCGAATATTTCGCAATTGCAGCCCACGCTGAGTTCGTCGATCTCTTCAAAGCAATCATCGCAGACCGAGCATAGACCTGAAAAGCGCTTTTTGTTGAAGAGGTCCCATGCCTTTTTCAGTTCGACAGCCGCGTGAGATTGACTGTGTCGTTCGCCCGGGTCGTCGTAGCTCAGGTCTAAATCCTCCTCCCTCCTCAGCTCGGCCAGATCCTGGCGGTATGTGAAGTTTTCGACATACACGGCCTCGGTTTGCTCATCAAGGATAGTTGGCCAGTCGTGCAGCTCTTTATCTTCCAATGGATCGTAGTCCGACATGTCACTGAACCTGTCCTCAGGAACGTAGATGCAGTGGAACCGGCAGTTCTGTTGAGTATGCATCAGTCGGGTGCTACAGTCTCGAACAAACCCTCCAACCTCAGACGACAACACTTACGTTGCAGACCTGCGCACCACAGCCCGAGCAAGGCTTGCATCGCGCTCCCAGGCATTGCCAATCCGACTGCTGCACACCGCTGTCACGGCCATGGTGCCCGAAGATGCGCTTTGGTGCTACGATGCCCTTGACATCGCAGCAGGCATTCTTTTGGAGGCGGTGATAGGTCGGTAGACTGGCGGTGATGCTGGCCTTGTTCTGTTTGCACGTAGCGGCCAGATGGACGATGTCGGCTGAGGCAAGGTTCCTGCAGATGGCAAGGAGGCACTCGTACTGCGAGGGGAGGTCGTTAAGGTAGGGCATGGTGTATTGTCTTGCGCTGATGGAGCGATGTTTGCGGAAATGAAGCGAAAGTGGATGTAAATGAAGATTGTGGCGAGGGAGAAGTCGACTGCTGCCTAGCGGGCGTGATGGGATGTAGACGAGGAAGGAGCGCGAGCACCCTCGAGACACGGAATTGAGCTGCGACGCGTAAATCTATCTTGGTCAATTTGTGAAGCGGTTGTACACACAGATCATACATTTTTGTACTTACTACACGTGAGCCTCAGCCGAACACGCGCTCGCTGCATGCCCTTCATCCATACCATGTTGTCTTGCATCAAGCGAAATTCGTAGTCCTCTCTTGCACTCAATCATCTCTCATCCCAGCTGGCTCAGAATCGGGTCATCGCCACGGCCATCGAGCGTAGTCCCAAGCTGTGCATGAATCCGTCCCATTGTGTTTGCTTTGTGGCCTTCGTACCAACCGGTAACTTTCCCACACAGCCCGCACGTTTCCAAGCTCAACTCTGCTACTGATTTCCCGCAGGCGCATAATTTGGTCTGGACTGTTTGTCAGTAATGTACGATGTACTGCCTTGGGGTAACTCACTCGAGAGAAGCGGTGTCCGCCCATCGACTCGCGCTCGAGGGTGAACTTGACCTTCTGCTGCATGGTAACGAGCTTAGCTTCCTCCGCCAGCACGCATTGTATGCATCGCCAGTGATAAGAGAAGTGCTCAAACGTGTCACAATGGCACACCTCGGGCGAGTAGTAGTTTTCCTCCAAGTCTTCCTCGAGTTGAGAGGGAAGCGGTTTGCAATCTTCGCAATGCGCCCTCCCCATCATGGAATACAGCATATTGAAAGCTTTGACGGTTTCCACGTAGCAGGGGAAGGTTGCTGGAGTTTCTTCGCCACTCTCGATCCATTCGCTCAGGTGTTGTTCGTCGGCGTCCCACACGCTATCAAATTGATCTTGCTCGTCGTCGCTCAAGCCTTCCACCCAGAGGGTAGTTTCAGTGGAATAGGGGCCCCAAATGGGATATCTGGTATGGAAACGGCACATCTACATCTTGTTAGTGAAAGTTGAATCTAAGAGGCAAAGAGAGATGGAGGTTTACATTGCAAACCATGGCTCCGCAATCATAGCAGGTCTGGGCGTCTTTGCCTCTGCACTTCCTCGTAGCCTGCTCGGGTTTGGCGTCCCAGTAGCCAAAAACGCGAGCTTGCGCGATGATTCCTGTGCCGTCACAGCTCGAGTTTTCCATCAACGCTTTGAGTAGCTTAGGACTGGAAGTGACATATTGCCAGTGTTCAGTGGAAGTGGCGCCGAGGTGAATGATGTCTGCGCTCGAAAGATGCGCGCAGAGTGAGATCAACAGCTCGTACTGGGAGAGGAGCGTGGTGATTGGCGGTGCCGCTGCGTTTTTTGCGACCTTCTTCGCTTGTCGGCAGAATTGCAGCCTCGTCTGTCGCTTGGTGGCCATTGTGGACTGCGGCGGTTTCATTGTTGATGTTACTGTGGGTGAGAAGGTCAAATGGGAGTTGTGCGGTCTGATGCAAGAGGATTGATCAGGCAGTGAGCGAAGGAGCCGGCCGAGGGAAACATGGAGATGGCAGGGGCGAGCCAACAAAGCTTCGAAGCTGACCTAAAGAACCAATTCAGCGGCAGCAAGCGTGTCCGGCCTGGCCGTGGCATTGGTCATGATTACCTACGTAGAGAGTGTTTTGAAAATCCCGGCCGCAGGTAGCAATGAATGAGATGGCTTTGATATGCTCGACGACAGACCGGGCTGATTGGCGCAATGCCATCAAGTGTGATTCAGCACTTGCAGCACATTTCCATTGCTGTCAAGTTTTGGGTCATTGAACCAAAGACTCTACGTACCTTAGCTGGAATGAAGACAAACCAGCAGCCGAACAGATGTCGACATTTCGAATGCGCATACCCGGTGAGCAGCTCAACCTCATCAACGGCGCTCATTGCAGGATGGCTTTGCTTGGCACAGCCATCGCTTTTCGCAGGCCATCACTCTGCGAATGCCCCTGTGTTTTGTCCTTGGCCTTGTTCGGGCGGATCTGCGTGGAATCCATGCAATCCGGCAAGTCATCTGCGCGCCAGTACAGACGCCTACCTTGTCTGACGTTCACCATGTCCCTTCCTCCTCAAGCCGCCCCAGCTACCTGCTGCGCCTGACCCTGCTGCTGCACCAGCATCTTTTGTCTGAGCACCTCCTCAATCATCCTCAAGTTGTTCGCCTTGCCGTTGACCACATTCTCCAACTCCTTGATGTTGCCCGCGAGCTCCTCAATCTTGCCGTTGTAGAACTTGAGCGCATCGTCGGTAGTCTTTTCGACGTAGAAGCCGGTGCCAACATCGACAAGCACGTGGCTGGTACTTGCGAGTTTGCCCGGAACGTAAAGGGAGGAGGTCAAGGGAACGAGAAGAGTTTTGTCTAGAGCAGTCTTGTCAATGATTTGTCCTACACTGCGCAAGCAACAGCTACACATACCTTGTGCGCTTCCAGCAACACCATCCTTGACACTGACAACGCAATCCTTGAACTTCTGCTGCGCGACACGCAGGTTTTGATAGGAGTTTGTCAAATGTTGGACCTCCTCATCGAATTGCTTCTTGACTTGCGAGAGCTGCTGGACGCTGAGTGCATCCAGGTTGACTACGTGGAAACATCAATCAGCACATGTTTACAAGAGACTACCACTACTGTAGCTAGCAACGAGATGTATGCGCTATCCTTACTCTGGTTTCCTTTGCCGCTGTCAGCCATCTTGAGCAATCTGTCAACAATTATTATTGCCTACAGTCAAACAAGTGAAGTCAAAAGATCGGCTGGTCGTTTGCCGTGGAGGGGCAACTCGGAGCGAGCAGAGGCACGCCGCACATCACTGGTACGCACGGACGGAAATCGATTTTCTTATCAGATTGAAAATATTCCCACGCTATGTTGGTGTGCAGATCAAATTAAGCATGCGAACAAAGTCGTTGCTGCTTCATGTGACCGTCTGAATTCTGTCTGCGTCTTGCCAGTGAGAGTCCAATTTACCCAGCTACATTAGCCAACACTTCAACACGCGATACTTGACCGTACGATATTATTCACTATCGCCGGCATCGCAGGCATTGTTCAGCGTCAGCCTGGTAGGCATCCGACATCGAAGATGAGAATTGCCCGATCAAGCGCACTCAGAGGACCCCGTGCTGGCGATCAGCCAATAGATGGGCTCATTCATGGTACGAGAGACGTTGGGTTTTGCTGGCGGCCCCCGCAGGATCCTTTCGTGTCGAGTGCAGGGCGCAGAGCGACGGTGTAAGTGCGGCGCGGACATGCTCAACCTGCAGCTGCGGTGTCCCATGGAGGCATCGGCGGGGCTCTCGGTGGATAAATCAATCGAGACGGACTACAATCATTTTTGCCCCGATCTGTCCCAGTATATTTGTCCCTCGAGAGCGGGGCTGAAATGAACAGACGCCCGCCGTCAGAGGTACGCCGACGTGAGCCGCGCTGGGCGCTTGCGCCTTGCACGTGGTGAAGCGCTTGAGAAGAGTAGTTGGGTTGAGGTGTGGTCATGGTCGTGGTAGAGTCTCGGTGAAGATAAATGTCTTGATCTTGCGGCCTCATATACGGCCTCATGATCAGCCACAAGTCCATGGCGAGTCGCACACCGCACAGCAAGCCTCAAGTTTCAACCAGTCCAGGCGACGGATTGCAACCAATAGAACAGCACACATGGTTTCCGCACGCACAGAAGACACCGGTCCCAGCCGCGGATTACTTGCGCAAGCCACTGAGACTAAGCTGTAACGGTCTTTAGCGCAAACGCTGCGTGGTGGTGACCTGTGAGTCACAGGCGCCTGCCAAATTGTCGGCCGATAGATAAGCCGCCGAGCCCGCACCTCAGGCCCATGCATTTCCTCCCCCTCCTCACACACAACCACATTTCACAACTACAACAAACAACAACCACACACATACCACATACCTCCCACCGAAGCAGACATCATGGCTGCTTCTATCTAGACTCCGTCGCCCACCATACCCGGCTCACCCAATAACCATACCAACTCCACTCCATTAGAGATCCTCCGGGACCTCTCACAAAACGCTTCCTGTCGTACCGACTCTCAAGCTATCGTGATCTCTAACCCGCCGTCCACCACGGCCTACAACGAGCAATCATGGCTTCCATCACCATCGGATCCGCCCGGCTTCGCCCCCAAACCTGTGTTCAATCAAGACTTCGAACTGCTGCCGCCCTCTCCGGCCCAGCCTCTCCCTCGAGCGCCCTCTCACGCTTCGACGCCGCTTCATTCGTCTAAGACTGCCTACCGTCCTGCCCTTGCCTACGCGCACTCGGCTCCACACTCTACTCAGGCCTTTAGCGACAAGCGATCATTCTCCAAACGGAACTCCACTCGACCACCAGTGCCTCTATTCCACTCCAACTCGACCGGATACAACCCGGCTACTCAATCCCAGCAGACCATAAACCTCAGTGATATCACCATGGGTGGCTCAGGTACTTCAGCGTCTCCGTCCGCCATCATGTCTAGCCCACGTCTAACATCGCCTTCAGCGAACGTCGCCTACCACGACACGATGGCCGATCTCGGCGCGTTCGAGAACGGCGCAAGCTTCGGGGACTTTAACATGTTCACCGACTTGGCCAACTACGCCGCCGGCGCCGTCAACACGAACGCTCTCACCGTGTCTCCGAAGGACCTCTTCAACGGGGGAGACTTCAACGGAGGAGATTCGATGCCTCCTTCGACATCGTTCACCAACTTGACTACCCCAGGGTCTACTTATCTTGAGACTCCGGAGAGCCACTCGGCCTCTCCGCTATTTAACGACACTCTCGACAACACGTTCGACTTTAGCAGCAACTGCAACAGCAATGCAAACTTCTTCCCGGAGCTTGACTCGCTGGTAGCGGCTCCTTCTATGGAGCGAACTGTATCCAACTCCAGCAACAACCCTATCATCGTCCACCCAGGTGGACCGGCCCACAGCCGCAAGCGCAGCTCTACTACTGCGTCTCCGGCTGCTTTCGCCACACGTCCGTCCTCCGTTGCTGGTGTCGGTGCGAAGAAGCGCGACAAGCCTCTTCCACCCATCATGGTCGATGAGCACGATACTGTTGCTCTTAAGCGTGCCCGTAACACTGCTGCTGCACGCAAGTCTCGCGCCAAGAAGGTTGAGGAGCGCGACACCCTTGAGACTCGTATTGCCGAGCTCGAGAACATGCTCGCCACTCAGCAGCGCGAGACCGAGTTCTGGAAGGCCCAGGCTCAGGGTACCACTGTTGACGATCTTAGCGACTAGTCGCCCCTACCATTGTTTTCATCTGCCCTGATCCGGCCGTAATGGTTTCTTCCCAACCACACATCTTGCAAAAACAACACAGGTGCGACGATGGTGATGGAGTTCATCTCCACTCCGCTCCACCTACCCATTCCTCTTTTCTGTGAGCTTTTGCTCCCGTCTCCTGTTGCGAGTGTGCTTGCTTTGGGTTTCTGTTTTTCTGCACTTGTTGCACTTCCTTCACTAATGGTCGGTTCTGATGTCTCCCGCTCTTGCGGTGATTTGACTCGTGGCCCAGTTTGATGATGATATTGAGAGTTTTTCGGTATTGTTTTACCTTGTTGCTGTCTTTACTAGACTTGAATAGTTGCAAAAGTTATCGTTTCTACCTCGCAATATCTTGCCCTCATGAAGCTGCCTCTCTCTCGTCGATGCATACGTACGAATCAGCTCGGAAGCAGATGGTATCAGGATCAAACTGTCAGAGAGCCAGAGAGAGGTTACCTAGCAAGCGATATCTCTCTCGTTAATGCGCTGGGTGTAACTCTGTTCGGGAGCCGGTTGTATGCGCACCTTGGACACAGCTTTCCAACAAGAGACATTGCCTATGAGGGATATCTCTATGGTTCTCTAGCTCTGATCAGCTCGAAAGCTGATGGTGCGAGCATCTTGATTATGCCTTGCTGACGAGAGAGAGATCGTTTGTAAGGGATATCTCCGCGGCTTCCTGTGACTGTTCGGTACTGAAGTCGGTGATACGAGCACCGTGAACATATCTTGCTAACGAGACAACTACCACTTGCAAGGGATTTACTCTACGAGTCTTTACTATGCTCAACGAGGGAATGACTTCCTAGACAGCATCGTGAGCTCTGTTCTTTTTGTATAAGACTGTCGTCTCTCAATGGTGAGAAGAAAAGGAGGGCGGGTACATAGATACTGGCACAACCCTAAAAGTACTGTCGGCAAGTATCGATCCGACATGGGCCGTCCGCATTCCCGACAACAATGCCACAAGAGGCCAGCAACATGCCTAGGTGCATGTGCAAGTCAAAGCTACACACTACTGTTCCACCGGCACCTTGAGTACCAACACAACACATCCAACCCTCCTGTAGATAATGTCATACGAACAAGCGAACAACCAAAAACACCCTACACCCCCGACCTCGCAAGCTCCGCTATCCTGTTCGCAGAGATATCCCTCCCCAACCCATCTTTCTTCGCTTCAACGCTGATCTCCTTGGCTCTCGCCCTGAACCCTCCGCTCTCAGGCCCAAAGGCCACCGAGACGATACTCTCTTCCAGACACTGCGGCGTCCAATCCGGGCTCGTGGCGCGGCAGCCCCAGAGGCCGACACGCGATTGCTCGGCGAGCTGCGCGTAGTTGAAGAGGTCGGCCCAGAGGGGAAGGACGACTTGAGGGACGCCGGCGCTGGGGTTGGGGAGGAAGGGTTAGTGAGGGATTTCGTTGGTCTGGTAGAAGATATAGAGAGAATTTTCTTTTCTTCGTGGAGGTGCGCAACTTACGCAATACTCTCGTGGAAACCATTGGCGCCGCCGTGGGTGACGAAAGCTGCTATGTCGCCCGTTTCCAGCAAAGCGGTAGGGTCGATTGTCAGCCATTGCATGACTTTGACGCGCTGGGTGGCTTGCAGTTGCTCGACGAGGGATGGCCAATCGAAGTCTACTAGATTGACGGAAGCTTTGTATTTCCAAAGAACTTGCAGGTCCGTGGTCTCCAATACACGCTGGATGCCTTCGATCATTTGCCGAGTTTGCGTGCGGCTATAAGTGAAAGCGGAGCCCAAGTTGATGAGAACGGTCGGCTTCTGGCGGATCCATTGCAGCAGTTCGCGGTCTTGCTCTTCGGCTGTTGTCGCGGAGACTGTGATCGGGCCGGTGCAAGTGACGTTCTCGGGCACGAAGTCGACGGGAATGGTGGCGGCGGAAGTCGTCTGAGTGATCCAGGGGACGTCTGGGCGGTGCAGACCGTAAAAGTTGATGGGGTTGGGCACGCCGTGAGCTTCTAGGAATTCTCGCTTGGCTGAGATGGCGGGCATTCGGATCAAGCTTGAAACGAAGTAGAAGTTTAGGTAGATGTTTTGGAGAACTAAGCTGAGGGGAATGGGGAAGGGGAAACCTGAGCCCATGCTGTTCGTGGTTTGCTGGTCAGTCGCTTGTCATCGTCGTTCTATCCAAATCGAGGTCATTTCCAGACTCACGCTGGGTACTTCCAGAGCATGCCTAACCAAGGCTGTTCCGAGGGGAAATTGTCTATCACGATATTGGGTGTGATGAAGGCATGCAGGCGGTTTTTGGCTCGCGTGGCTTCGATGGCGGGCGAGAAGATGGTATCCAGGACCACGACGGCAGGATCTACTTTGTCGATAAGATCGGTAAGCTGGCGGAAATGGGCCAGGTGGTCTTCCTGCTCCCACGGGTCGAGATAGATTTGCATATCTCCGGTGAGGCGTTTGATGCCTTCCAGGCCCGGTTTCGTGATGGAGCCGATTAATCCATCTTCGTCACATCCGATGTGGGGATAGTTTCCCATGGCGATTAGGTAGGAGACTCCGCCGAGTGCATGGAAGATGATGTCCTTGGCAGATGGTTCATGGCGTTTAGCAAACGATGAGACTCGGTCGAGTGTGTTCTTCAGTTTGCTGAAAGACGCGAAGTGAATCTCAACAGCTGTGTGATGTTGTAGCAGGCTTTGGGCCGTAGCTACATGGACGTTGGAGAGGCCGGGATGTTCGTTCACAATGAACAGCACTGTGTTGTTTCTCCCCCGGACATACTCTCTTGGTTCTGGCGTTGCTTTCAATTGTTGCTGTAGAGCGATTAAGATGCCAACAAGGGCTACAAGAACCAGGCTGATTCGACCAAACATGACGATCGTCTGGCAGGGCACCTGTGGGTAAGTCAAAGGGTGCTCTCGGGGGACAAATAGACGGGAACGGATATGAGCAACACAGGTGACAGCCCGTCTCGATTAATCTGTCTCCTGAGAGGGGGATACTCGAAGCAATATCGATAGAAATGTTGCAGAACACGCCAGGAGGACTGGACGAGCTCCATGCTAGCTAGAAGTAAGCCATATGTTCTTGTCCTTGATCGCATGGAGACCCTGCCTTCTGACGATCCAGCATGCCCTACCTTGCACGTTGTTTGAACGGGTTGAATCCTATACCACGCTACGCTCCACTGCCACACATGTCAGCGTCTGACTCGCCATAAGAGCAGCGTGCTCATTGTAGTAGCCGTGACGGTTTAAAGTCAGTACATTGTTGCACATCCAAGCATCGTCCGTCTGTCCGACTTTCCATCAAAAGCTGTCTAACGGAATTCCATGCTTGAGCGGATGATCGGTTTTAACTTTCGCCCAGAGGTGTTAGGCTTCAGGAGAGATGGCCGGTCGTTCAGCTCAGCCTCCCTTGCTCACTCTAGTGCGAAGCTTTTACGATATCGACATGCTTCAAGAAATCCTGCCACGACTGCGACACGTAAGTGAAGGTATCTGTTATCTCGATTGCAGTAAGTCCTCATGTTTGAAGACATGTTGGTAGTGTCCGTGGTCCAAGGCTGGCTTGGTCGTCCTAGAACAAGCACGAGGAAAGTCCGAAAAAGACCCTGAATCTGTTTACCTAAGGCAAGTTCGAGCTGCATTAAGTTAGCTGTAGTCGCTTTCACCAGTGAGACATCGTCAACAACCCTCCAAATACGCGCCACACGCCGCTCCCTTCTCAACAGCAATGTCCCAATCCTCCATCACTCTCACAATCCCCCAAGCCTACCGAACCCTCTACCGCGCCGCCCTCCGCGCAACCCTCTACTCCTCCCCAGCCCGCTTTACAATCCGCAACAGACTACGCTCCGCCTTCCGTGCGCCGCCCAACAAACAAAGATATCCCTTCGACCCGTCTCGCATCAACCGTACTACTCTATTCCTGCGCTCCGCAGCCGAGTCTCCCAATTTGGAGCGGAGAGTTGTGAGGAATCTGGTGAGAGTCTGGGGCGAGCGCGAGAGGTTGGTTTCGCAGCAGCGGCGGACGAGGTTGTTGAAGGATAATGTCGAGTTTCAAGATCGGGCTTGGGACGGTTTTGAGGAAAGCGTGAGGGGGTTAGAGAGGAGTTTGGGGGTGGGGTTTGGGTGAGGAAGAGGGAGAAAGATGGTGCATCTTTTGCAAACGGCATAGAACGAGAATATGGTGCGCGGATAGCGCATATGGCGCGGCAGACAGTTGGGCGACGCTCTTCTTCGAGATCACACGGACATGCTGCGATTTCAACTCCACTTCGAACACGAGCCTTGCATCCGGATTTGGCCACAAATCTGAAGCTGTTCGACACGGATCTTCTGAGACGCTCCGCGGGAATAACCACTGGAGCTATCGCTGGCAGAGGAACAATGTATACGAAGCCGCAAAAGTGCGCTTCGACCTCAACGGACAAGCTCGGATCGAACTACAGGGCTAGAGTTCTCGAGCAGTAGAATCCGGAGAAACACCAGAACCGTCGAGAGAATAATCAATCGCATCAGAGCGAGAGAAGGCTGAAGCTCTACTTAAGCATACCGCTGCCGCAATCAACAATATCGCCCCCGTGGGTCGGCCGATACACCTCAAACCAGTTTGGCGGCGGGTAACCAAATCGTTCAATTCCGATACGACAGACTGAGGAACCGCAACCCACAGTGCCACAACCTGCACTAGTCGCGAACAGAATCATTGTAGTGTCCTTTCGCCAAACAACAGACAGTATACTCGGACTCAGGTGTTAGCCGTTAGCGCACGAAAGGACCCGTAAGCTTTTAATCAGCTTGGTATATCCCTCGTCGCATGAATGCATGAATTCAGCAGACTCTGAGACGAGTTTTAGGGTCAAGAGTAGTGGCTAGTCTCAAGGAACAAAGGCGCTCGGTGGACAGATATGCTAGGACATGTTCGAGGGACGCTGGCAGTGACCTGGCGCTCGATTAATCTGTCCCCTGAGAGCTAGGGTGGACTACCGAAACACAATCCTTTACATCGATAGATCGTTTTAACTGAATGTCAAAGCCATAGGGAAGTGAGTCGATAAGTGCGCTCTCACTGGCACGCCTATCATTTCAGTGCTCATATCCTCACCTTCCAAACTCAAAAATAAATGTCTCACCACCGAGAGCTTGTTTAATGGGATTTTTTTTTGTTCGGAGCAATCGTTACGCAGCAAGACGGGATCAGGATAACATGAAACAACCAAAATGATGGAATACACACATACATACAAGTGCGTCATGCACGATGTCCAAGCAGCGCCACCTTCTGCTCTCGCAGCATCAAGATGAAATGTCCGCTATTGAAAACGCGTTAATGGATTACCAACCCGAAGTTCCAACCGTCCTTCATTAACTCACAACCCGTTGTCCTGGCAGGTAAAGGCGCCGCCGAAAGTCCCCTGGTTGTAACCGTCGATAATGCTTTGCACAGAAGCATAAGTGCCCGGTCCGAGAAAGAGGAATCCGACGAAGATGAGGAAGACGTTGAACGCGGCGCCGATCCAGCCCCTCGAGCCGCGGACGCTGTAGAAGCTCTCGCCGTAGTCGGCGCGGCGCATGCGCAGGTATGCGACGCCCCAGAAGATGAAGCCGAAGAAGGAGTCGAACAGCGAGCTCATCAGGCTGAGCAGGTCGCTGAAGAAGGGGATCACTTCGGCGATGATGAAGGCGAAGGCCCACAGCACGGCCAGGATCGCGCCCCAGCCCAGCCAGCCGGCTACCGTGTGGCTGCTCATGTGGCGGGAGCCCGAGTAGAAGCGGAAGAACAGGAAACGGGCTGAAACCGAGGCGTAGAGCACGCCGAGGAAGATGATGGTCGGGATCATGAAGCTGAAGGAGACCTTGAGGTAGACCTCGTTTCCGAGGGAGCCGAAGGCTGGTGCGGTGTTATACTGTGTGCCGGTGTACACGTAGATGATCGAGCCAACGAGAGAGAAGAGGATGACTTCGGCGATGGTGACGGCCCAGAGAGCTTTGGGGAAGTCTCTGGGGTTCTTCATCTCAGCGATGAAAGAGGGTAGGGTGATCTGGCCGATGAAGGTGTAGCTGATGTTCATGAAGGCGTTCATTCCAGCGACGAACGGCGTTCCTTTGCTTGCAACAACGAGCCAGGTGGGCTCGCCCTTTTCTGGGTAGCCCGCGCCGGGGTGGTCCTCAATTCCGGCGAAGATGGTGGCCAGCAACACAGAGATAAAGGTGAATAATGCAGAGAAAGTCGCGATGTAGGCGAGTACGCTGAACGTACGCGGGAGCGAGCAGACCCAGGAGACGATGGCCACGATCGCGCTGAAAGCAATGGTGCACAATCCGTGGCTGGACATGGTGTTGAGGTACTTGGCACCAGTCAGGCAGTGGAATCCCATGATGAAGGTGTTGTTCAGTAGGAACATGACCGCGGTGAAATACCATGCCCACTTCTTGCCCCAGAAGAGCATCTGGCCAATGTCACAGACATCTTTGACTTCGGGGTGTCTCATGCAGAATTCCCAGGTGGTGAGGGACGTGTAAAGTACCAAAGCCGCTACGACAAAGGTCAAGATCAGACCCGGTACCAATCCGAGGACAGAATAGGAATACGGGAAAGACATGATGGCCAAGCAGATGTACTCGGAGAACAGCAGAGCTGCGGTCTGTAAAAAGCGTTAGTTCATGACTTTTGTCAAACCAGACAGACCAGTGGCCGACACCAGATCGACGCAAGATAGGGCCTCTCAGTGGACAAATGCAACGAGACAGACTTCAACGACGCTGGCCGCAGCCTGTCTCTGTTTATCTGACCATTGAGAGGAGGAGAAAGAGGAAAAACAAGATGACACACCTTTTGCCAGCTACAAGTTCTGTACTTGATGGCGTTATCAGCCTCAAGCTCCATTTGCTTGCCAATGGACACGCTGACGTCCGTCGAGCTGTCACCCATAGCGCTGTCGCCCGTGATGGATTTGGTAAGTGGGCGATCGATGCGGTTCATCGGCTTCTCGCCTTTCCTGGAGTGGTGGCCTCCATTCTCGGCAATCGCCTGGTCGGAGAGGTCATTGTCCTTTTCGGTGGGATAGGACGATGAGAGGTTTGAGCTGTCGCTCGTCGTCTTCTTCTCGCCGAAGCCTAACGCCATTTTATCGAGCGGATGGAGCGGATGAATACTCCGGTGAAATAGAAGTCGACGGTGATCTCTGGCAGCATTTATTGCGGGAGTAAGATGGGCGTCCGAGGTAGATCTAGAGGGTGGAGGGACCAGTAGAGTGGAGGGAAGCGGATTGTAGAAGGACAGAGGGAGAGACGGGACGACAATATAAAGAAGCGGGTTCAGACCAAGGCAAGGCAAGGCAAGGCAGGAACAGCTGAGAGTTCAGATGGGACTACGCGGAGAGGCTACTGTACTCAGCCTACAGTTGATCCCCAGGTGGCATGCCCTGGTCGTCTGCAGGCAAAGGCAAGATGCTTTACCCCGGCGGGCCCTGTAAGTGGGAGGCGACGGAGTGTGCCATGGCCTCCGGTGTGCAAGCTCTATGCTGCGGGCGGCGAGCCCGAGGTCTGACGTGCACGGCAGTAATCGACCGGCTCGAGTCCAATCAAGGCCATGGGAAAGGCTGCAAGATACGAGGTTGATTGGCCGGACGGCCTGCTGTCTCTCGGCTGAGAACTTGTGTTGAGTTTAGTGGGCGCACGCACTACTGCCGTAGATCACGTCAAACAGAACCTTCACCTATGCAGAGTTTGAAAAGTGGCTCCGAAACTAAGAGGAAGGACAGTAATTTGAATGTAAAAGTAGGTAAGCCATCGTAGAGTTAGTAGGTACCTATGTAGTAAAGCGAGTCGACGTAGTCTTGTCTTCCAGCACGCGTCGCCACTCGCCAATCTGCTTGGTGAGCTTGCCACGACTTGTCATAGCCTTCAAGCCTTCGCCGATCAGCAGCAATTGCGCATGCCCAGGCTTTTGAAGCCGTCTTGGCGACTGTTGGCAATTGCTTTTGCTCCTTCGCGCAAGAGTGAGGGCAAGGGTGGAGTGGAGGTGGAGGTGTGCGGGCATCAAATGGCTCGATGGCATTCAAGCCACACATGTCGCCATGCTGGAACGCACTCACAACACTACACCACCTGTGCTCGCTGGCGATAAGCAACTCTTTTGTATGCACATCACGCGTTTGATTTACGACTTTGCCCGCTGATCGCCGTTTCTTCTGCAAGTCCCGTGGTTCGGTACATGTACTGGACCTCATCATCTCACGCACGGCCTTTACAGTCTGCTTCGTTGAGCACGCAAGCAAGGAAGTCACTTCAAGGCCAAGGGACGTAACAAGTCGAATCGAGTTCGAGTCATTCGACGGGCTCTTACAACAGTAATATTCAATGTCCTGTACAAACTTCCGAAGAATCCATCGCTGAGGCTCGAGAGCAACACAGCACATACTCACAACTTGGTGCTCTTCACCAAACCCTTCTTGATACCCGTCAACTCTCCGCCGTAGCCACCTCTGCCCTCGCCGCCCTTGTACACCGGCTTCATCGACGCCAGCTTCTTCTTCTTGTCGTCGTACTTTTTGCGCTTCTTCACGCGCGAGTTGCGGTTCTCCTTTTTGCGGTGCGGCGTCAAGCCCTTGTTCTTCTCGATCAGGTAACTAATCTTGCGCTTGCCATCCTCGCCCACCGTCTCTGCCTGCACAACTTCGCCACCCTGCAGCGCCGCTTGCTTCTGTGCTTCGGCGTACGCTGCCTTGTCGCTCTTTTTGCGCTGTGTCTTGGACGCCACCATGTCGTAGTATCCGTTGACATCGTCGTCTGCCGTCTCGCGGATGTGTCGGGCCTGTGCTGCGTCCTCGTCGTCGCTGTTGCCGCCCAAGTCTGCGTTCTCGCCGTCTCCTCCAGGTCTGCGACCGCGCTTCTCGGCCTCTGCATTGAGACGTGCCTGACGGTCGCGCAAACGCTCGCGATGCGGCACGTCTTCGTCGCCGCCCGCGTCGCGACCCGCTGCGCCACGCTTGTTGGCCTTTTGTGCGATCTGTGAAGTGTAGAAGCGCAAGCTCTTCTTTTTCTTGGCCTTCTCGGCGGCCTCTGCTGCTGTGAGAGGCGCTTCTTCGCCCAGATCTGAATCGTCGTCTTGTGCGCGGATGACGTTCTTGGGCTTGGAGCGTTTGGTGTTGGCGGCACCAAGCAGAGCGTCGAGATCTGCCAGACCTGCTTCGGCGCGCTGCAGGCGCTCAGCCTTGCGCTTCTGTGCAGCTTCGCCACCCGCACTTTGCGCGCGCGCGATAGCCTTGCGCTGCTTACGGTTCGGTTTTGCGATGGTCTCGACTTCCTCGGCTGACTCTTCTGAATCTTCGTCCTGGAACGCCTCCTCGATCTCAGCGGGTGAAGGGTCCTCAGGAAGCGCCTGCACGCGTTGCCACAGGTCCCTACACTGCATGAGGCTCTCCATGACCGGATGATCACGGAGCTGGTTGGGAGCTAGAGCAGCTATCTTGTCGCCGCCAATTGAAGCAGTCGAAGTCAGAAGGGCAAAGTACATTGTGAGAGAACCAATGTAGGCAGAGGCTGCTCGGAGCTTGGTGACGGCATTGGGCACGTATGGAAGAGCTGTGGCGGTTGCTTCCTTCGCGGCGTCCAGTAGATGGTTGTGGACTTCACGCAATTCCAGCAGTTCCTTGCTCAAAGGCTCGAATTCGGGGTATCGTGACTTGAGTAGCTTCAGACGTTCAGCTGGCGGCATGTCCTTTGCGATTTCCAGTTGCGGCAAGATCTCGGTAACAGTTGCCATTTCCTTGGCCTTGTCTTCTTCTGCGCCGGCTTGCCATTCAGATTCATCAAATCCGTAGTCGACAGCAGACATGGCCTGCAGCTGCTTTTTCTGCAATCGCAATGCCTCGGCCTCCTCTTCCAGAGCCTGCTCCTCTGTCTCGATAGCGTCGGCTCCGTAGAGAGCCTCTTTTGTGGTACCCCAAGCCTCTTCATCCTCATCCTCCTCTTGTGCACCTTCGTCGCCTGACTGAGATGCGCCATCAAGACCCTCCTCTGCGCTCTCGAACTCGTCTTCATCCTCCGTGTCAGACCGGCCAAGCACCTCTTCATCGGACTGCTCCAAGAACTCTTCATCCTCTTGTTGCTTCCGCCTGCGTTTCACGTCGGGTCGTTCCTCCAGCAGGACTTTGTCATTGTTTAGGTGGAATTCGTCGTCCGAGCCGGCAACATCCTCGTATGTGCGAATGCGCTTGCGCGACTCGCCGACGTCCATATTGGGGCCCTTGGGCTCTTCCGTATCGCGGGCAGAGCCCTTTCTTTTCTTCGCCATGTTTGTGTGAGTGTGGACTGGGCTGAGTGTCGTCGTCCTTGCCTTCTTTCTTCGGCGCTTGACTTTGCCTCGACTTTTTCCCAAGGCCGCGGCTTGCTACGGGCGATTCTCGGCGTTCGATGACAGCCAAGCCTTGACCGCCACCACCTTTGGAAACAAGTCTTCCTCCTCCCACCTCGCCTTTGTTGTGCATACAATCCAACAGTCAACGTCAAGTGTCGCCGAGTGAACATGTACATTGCCTGCACGTCGGGTTTCATGTCATAACTCTGTAGAGCGTTGTGTGTATCCTGCAAGTGTCAACCGACTCCGACTCTGTCTTACCATCCATCGACACGGAGATCATCGCGCTTCCCTGGAACGGACAAAGGAGCACAGAAAACAGAGGAACAGAAAGAACGACACGTCCATTTGATCTTCGGCGCGGATTGCAATTGCTTCAGTTAATTCACTCGCTGCCGTAACACAGTCCCTCTCGCTACCTGTCACCCGAGGCTGGCTTTCATACCGTCTGCGTGTCTGCGTGTTTGGGCGTGTGGCGCTTCTGGTGGTTTTGCATCTTCCTTTCCTCTTCTCTAACGCACACAGTTAAGGTCGCATCAGCCATCATGGTAACATCCAAAGGCGTCTCGCGCGCCACGAGCGTCGTCTCAAATGGCAACGCGCGCGACGTGTTGAAACGTCGCAATAAGCCATACAGAACCGAGCAACAAAAGGTCATCGCAAAAAAAAGAAAGCTCGACATCAAAGTCCGCCCACCATCCGATCCCCCTCAATCATCGTATCGACACTGACCTCTCGCCCAGACTACATACAGTCAGAAATTACCACGTGGGTACACGTTCCTCGCACTGGGAACACCTGACCTTGCCGAGCTGTGCAAAGAACTCTCAAGGAAGCGCGGTCTTCCTGTCAACGTCGTCAACGTCTGTTTTATCACGGGCGCAGCCATCCCTTGTACCGTCACAGCAACACCACTGACATTCATGAACAGGCGAATTCGGGAGGCCCCCATGCTCGGGATCCAGGGAAGTTATCCCATCATGTTCATCGCATTGGGTATCATTTCCTCAGCAGTGTCGTTGAAGACGCCTGCCAGGCCCTAGGTTATCATGCCTACAAAGACACATTCATCACGACAGAAGAACTGCGACAAAGGCAGCACAATAGTATTGTGTCCAAAGCCTTTGCCAAGCAAGGCTTAAACTATGACCGAGTCACAGGGAATGAAGAAACCCCAGAGCAAGTTCGGGCGGCAATCAAAGAGATGTTCCCCAAGATTCCCCAGCACGATCTGGACGAGATTGTCACTCGTGCTTGGGAGGCAGGTAGCGATCGAGTTGGCAGCGCCACAGACGTTCCACTTTCGCGACGTGTGCAGCTTGCCACCCTTGCGCGGATCAGACACACGTACACAGACTACGATGCCCTCCTCCGCGCTTTCGGTGACTGGCGTGGCACACGTCAACAAGTAGAGCCCATCTGTGTTCAGAAGATGATCGAATGGCGCGGCGAATTCGGAGGTGACGACGAAGGTTTAGAAGAAATCATTCGCGAGACCATTGTCATCGACGACGATGATGACGATGAGGAAGGCGGCGGGGATGATGACTCGAGCGACACCGGCGGTGCTAGTGACACCAGTCTCGAGATTAGTCATCGCCCTGCCGCAGTGGAAGACCTCAGGGCTGAAGAGGCCACTGAGCGTGACCACAGGTTTTTCCAGCGGAATCAGCCCTACGACCGTGATTTGGCCAAGCGGAGTGACATTGCACGGCAGAAGATTAATGCCGTCAGAACAGGGCAGCACAACAGGCGCGCGTATGCTCAGAATCAGTCTGGCGAGTACCGCCAGCCACAGCCCGAGACTGCACAGCGAATCTACATTCCGCCGTACGGTCCCACGGAACCGCCGCAGCAGGTCATGTCAGGTGGCAGAATCATGCGCCTGGTGAGTCAAGGTCTCTTAACTGTGGTATCGGAAAAATCAATCTCACATTCACAGATGCAAGAGAACACCCCTCAACAACGGAGCCATCCCTCCAGTCCATACACGCAGCCCGATCGACCTATGCAGTCCATCGAACGCGATGAAATGCCGCAGGTATTGCCAGTCTACCACTCTTTACCATCCACCCCACAAGCCGTGCGTACGACGCAGCCCCAACACCGCGTTGTTGATCTTACCCATGACTCCCCCGGATACGCATATCCTTTGCGCGAGATTCCCCGTCAGGAATATGACACGAGACAACCGTTCAGACCGGCTTATCACGACCAAGAAGTTGTTGATCTCACGTCGCCGCAGGGCCAATACAGCGAGCGACCCCAGGCTCAGCCTGAAGTGATCCGTGTGATACCTGTCAGAGATGATTGGTACGCTCCATCGCCCGTGGACCAAAATGGCTACAGAAGGGCTCCTGAGGGTCTGCCTCAGACGTGGCGTATAGAAGATTCCAACTTGCGTGGCCACGAACCTCACGCGGCTGAGTATGACCCCAACCGCCCCATCATCGATTTACGTGCGCGCGGTCCATACAATGCTGCGCCTTCTCCGAGATTTGGCTCGCCTACGCAATTCGGTCGGCAGCAGTACGAACAGCTGCCATCAAATGGCGCCTACGGTCCCGGTCAGCATATGGTACAGTATACCTACCCACCAACCCACGGTGCAGCCCATCCGGTGCCCATGACCCAGTCTCGGTCAGTTCCTGTGCCTGTTCACGGCGCACCTGCTCCTGTCCAGCAGATGCCTCGTGAATTGGGGCCTGCACCAAAAGCCAGGCATATTCCAAATTCACGATACAATCCCATCACACTGGACGGCCCAACTGATCCACCAGGTCATCCTGTGTATGCCGCGCCGCAGTACAGCCAACCCTACCCTCGCTGAAGCAGGCGGGGAGCTCCATGAGACATTTTTACTCCATCGCGACGCATCGCGTGTGTAGGACTTGCCTCCGCACTTAGCCCGGGGACCGTCCGCAGTCTTGCGCTCACCACGAGTATTCAAGCGGCGAGTGTGCGAGCATCTGACTACATTACATTATGTGGAGGAAGGCCAAAAGTAAGTTTGTGCATGATGCTGATCAGTTTATGTTGCAGCAAACGAACGAGACTTAATCCTACCGGCTTAGACGAAGCTGACATTTGACAGGAAAGAGGCTTGGGGGATTTTGGAACGAGGTTGAAGATGGTGCCATTGACTTGCGTCCAGTTCATGCGAGCTCGTAGAGATGGAAGTGTTGACGGTCAAGAGTCAAGAGTAGGGTCAACGACGCTCTACCGAAGGAAGAGGGAAGCCAAGTGGGATTCTGAACCAGAGAACGATCGCTGGTCTGGTGGACGACGATGGAGCGATCGATTGCAGGATACGATAGGCATGAATACAAGATATTCGAAGTTGGCCACACTATCCGTCGGTGAATTTTCAACTTGCCAAAGCGGTGATGTACATACAGCTGTTAATTCCTAATGGTTTCGCCGGCCATCCACAATTCGTTGGCCAGCCCCGCGCCTGCCCCACCCGTTGCTGCGAGAGTGACGTTCAAGGGCATCCGCGAACCTTGGACACTTCAGGTTTTAGAAGTCGCCAGCTTTGCTTAGCAAACTTCACTCCATTTCGCCCTCGACCCGAACGCACCCTTCAATTTGTAAACAACGTCCCAAGCGCCCTCTCTTCCAAGCTTACACTGTGCCTCTGAACCATTTTGACTCGTCCTACATCCCACAAGCGACACCATCAACGGCCCTGCCCACAAGCAACAATGGCCCCAATCCAAACGGCAGCTCCTCTGGTCGACTTCAGCCAACCCAGTCTTTGGGGTACGTTACTCACAGAAGCAGGAGTTCTAGTAGCTCATGAACCCAGCTCTCCAACTACATGTGTAGAAAGACACACACCCTCAGAATACACTCGAGACTAACAACTTTCTTCTTTCCCACCCGCACAGCCGCCGCAGCATTCATCGTCTTCAACCCGACCTTCTGGAACACCGCCGCCCGCAGCGAATACCGCAACAAGACCCTTACGCGCCTGGCCGGCAACAACGCCTACCGCGGCTGCTACGCGCTCGCCGTGACAATCTTCCTCCTGGGCCTCGCGCGCGACGCCGTCTACGAGCGCGCCCTGCGCTCCCAGCCCACCCACCCCGTTTTGCTCTCCCCCCTCTCGCAAGGCCTGGCCGTCGGCCTACTGCTTAGCGGCAACACGCTGGTGCTGACCAGCATGTGGGCGCTGGGCGTCACTGGCACGTACCTGGGCGACTACTTCGGCATCCTGATGGACGAGATGGTCACGGGGTTCCCGTTCAGCGTTAGCTCGGCGCCAATGTACCATGGCAGCACGCTGAGTTTCTTGGGGACCGCGCTCTGGTTTGGCAAGCCGGCGGGCGTGCTGTTGACGGGTCTGGTGTTTGCTGTGTATTCGGTTGCGCTGAAGTTTGAGGACCCTTTTACTGCGGAGATTTATGCTAAGAGGGAGAGGGAGGCGAAGAAGGGTGGGAAGAAGGCGTTGTAAACAGTACTGCTGAGGATTATTGGTGTTCGTGTGCCGAACCGACTGGGTTCATTCAACATGAGCGGTGAGTATTTGAGTGATCTCACGATTGGAGTGCGGTGCTGCGTGGTCGAGTGAAAGGTGGTGATGTGGTTGATAGATAGAAGCAATAAAAGCGGAAGCCAAAACCGTATACCGTGTAAAGACTTCTGTTATTTCCACTGACGTGCTATGTGCTGCCATCTCCATTCTCCTCGTGCTTGATTCAGGACAGAGATCATCTGGCGCGAAGCGAGCTTGCGATCCTTCACGCCCTCTTGAGTCTCTCGAACTAACTTCCAGTTCGTAGTGCTGATAAGAAACGCCTACGGGATGCAGGGATCCCTCTACGTATGTAGTTCTCAACCAACTTTCTTTAGTGGTAATAGCTAATGCTTCCGCCTACGATCGGCTCTATTATACCATCGAGATACACGTTCCGGAAAGCGTATGTCTCTCGGGTTCTGACGATCCATAGTCCTGATACCTAACGCTCCCGTGTGTAAACAATTCTACCTACATCACCGCCGAGATACATGTATCTATCCCCGCTCATTTGTCCCACGAGAACGAGGGTGCGTTGAACAGTCAGATCGACCCTTCTCCTCGCAGCCTTGGAAATCGCGAGCGGACTTTGGGGATTGGAAGCTCGTGGGTTGCACCCTCGTGTCTTTCGCTCAAGAATCGACATGACAACAGATTTTCGAGTTCGAATTACCGAAGTAACTATGCTCAAGACGACAGCATTTGTAGATGGATGCCGTTTCTCTCATGAATTTCGAGGGCGGGATGCGTGCATGATAGATGATTGTGGTGCAGCATCGTCAAAACAGATGGTATGGGCCAGCCGTTAGCGTCGGTTGTAGCCGCATATCTCCTATTGGCTTGTCAATGTAAGTGAGGTGACGCAGAAGGAGGACGGGCTCGATAACCTCGGCGAACAAACACCTTGATGTTAAGAACTCTGCATACATATTTCACCATCGTCCCTCAGTGTCTTTTGATTCTGTACTCCTGCTGGCAAGTAGTGTCGCTGACGAAGCCATCTCACTTGGACCTACTGGTGTACTCTACGAGACCTGCCTCATCTTCATCTACAGGCAACAACTTGAGATGGATTGCCGGACACTCAGAAAGAAGGTACACATCCTCGTACGCCCATGAGGCCAGGGATCATGACCATGGCCACGCCATACCCTGATCGATCTGGGAAGCAACCTAAGAACCCAGTCCAGTCTTTGGGATTACAAATCGAAGCCGCCTTTCCAATTCGGATCAACGTCGCCTTGGCCTCGGTCGAAGCCGCAAATCGCTCAAAGAAAAAACACACTGGCTGCGGCAAGTGAATTGCATGTTGGCTTTCCGGATGCTGCATGTGCTTTTTATATGATGGTGTTCCGAACGGAAGACCAAAGGATCACCCACTTTGATATCGCCATCGCTACTTGCTGTCGCTGAGTGTCTGGGCCTGCCGTTCAACAACGACCAATACGATTTGACGTCAACAAAGTGGGTATCATGACATGACAAGTGAAGGCACATACTGCCGCCACACCGCGCGCGGCCGCACGCACGGATTCCCACGGCGATAATGGTTTTATCGCCGTCAAAAGGTGAATGATGATGGCGTGGAGGCACATCAAAATTGGAGACGTGCAAACGCGTCGTCCTACTTAAGCGTCTGCTCTCTGCCATTGTGTCTTCAGACTTGCATTTCATTGCTGTAAACTTTTGCTCCACTTTTCCAATCAACACCACAAACACCACAAGAATGTCTAACGATTACAAGTTCGAAGGATGGGTTGGCCTCGATGCCAACGCCGCCAAGGGCAACATGGTCTGGCAGTCTTATGAGCCCAAGGCTTTCCAGGAGACCGACATCGACGTAAGATGCCTCCAACGACAATCCTCAGCAATCATGTCAGCCTTGCTAACAACACAACCAGATTGAGATCACTCACAGCGGTATCTGCGGATCCGATCTCCACACTCTCTCCTCTGGCTGGGGTCCTACCAACTACCCTTGCGTCGTCGGCCACGAGATCGTCGGCAAGGCCGTCCGCGTGGGCAAGGACGTCAAGAACGGCGTCAAGGTTGGTGACCGCGTCGGTGTTGGTGCTCAGTCTGGCGCCTGCCTGAAGAGCGAATGCGCGTCGTGCGCCGACGGCTCCGAGAACTACTGTTCCTCGATGGTAGGCACGTACAACTCCAAATGGCCCACTGGCGAGAAGAGCTACGGCGGCTACGCCAAGTACTGGCGTGGTGACAACAACTTCGTCTTCGCCATCCCCGACGGCGTCGACTCGTCCGAGGCCGCTCCCATGCTGTGCGGTGGTGTCACCCTCTACTCTCCCCTGAAGCAGAACGGCTGCGGTCCCGGCAAGCGCGTTGGTATCGTCGGCATTGGTGGTCTCGGCCACTTCGGGCTACTCTGGGCTAAAGCCTTAGGCGCCGACAAAGTAGTCGCCATCAGCCGCACCGACGCCAAGAAGGAGGACGCATACAAGATGGGTTGCGACGATTTCATCGCGACCGCCGAGGAGGGCTACGAGAGGAAGTACGCCAACTCGCTCGACCTGATCGTCAGCACGGTCTCCGGCCCCGGCCTGCCGCTCACCAGCTACCTGTCCCTGCTCAACATCGGTGGCCAGTTCATCCAGGTCGGCGCTCCCGAGGACCCCATCCCGCAATTCATGGCCTTCTCCCTCATCCTGAAGAAGGTCAAGATCGGCGGCTCGCTCATCGGCTCGCCCGCCGAGATCAGGGAGATGCTGCAGCTTGCTGCTGACAAGAAGATCCACCCGTGGATCAACGAGAAGCCTATGGCCGATGCCAACCAGGCCATTGTGGACTTTGACAAGGGTGCGCCTAGGTACAGGTTTGTGCTCAAGAACTGAGCGCTTGCTTGATCTACAGCGATGATTTAAAACGGCCTTGAACCAGCGCAAGTGCACACGTTGCGAGCTTGGAAAAATAGAAGATAGAAGATAGAGGATAAACGATAACGACCAAACTATTGAGAACCAAAAGAAACTATCATAAGTTGGCAAGACTCCCATCGTGAAGCCTAGGTCTATAAATAGGGTAACAACTTACGGTCTTTCACCGTCTCTGCTTATACGATATGCTCCTGCCTGATGCCTACTCACTTCTGATGACCTCCAAGTCCAGGGAGAGTGTTATCTTAGGAAGCGGTAGCAGGATCGATCTCAACAGGGCGCTTTACGATTAGGTACATGTACGCAGCTTCACATCTAGAGAACCATCATTGGTCGGCAAGACTCCCATCGTGAAGCATCAATTTACTCAGGGCTGTCGCCATCACCCATGCCAATGTGTGACAGTATATTAGGTATTCAAGACACGCAAGAACGTAGGCGCAGTCCAATCCCGAGCTCGAGGAGAAAGTATGAAGAATAGAAATATACAAGCTGAATACATACACGCCGCGTAGGCTGGTATCTAAATCGAGAACACCCACACTCACGCCCAAGCCCTTCAAATGTCCTCGTCGTCGTCGTCGTCTCCGATGAGCTTCGCGTAATCCTCCGCGGTGGCGAAAGTCGGCAAAGCCTTGAGCTTCTTCCTGTCCTCTCTCTGCTTCTTGTTGCGCGCCTTCTTGGAGTCCGCAGGCGCTTCCTCCTCCTCCTCTTCCTCCTCGACATCGTCCAAAACGCCGAAGGGCACCTCGTCGTCGTCGCCGAAAGCGTCGTCCTCGTCCTCGTCGAAGTCCGGCACGTCCATGTCGTCCTCGTCCGATCCGCCGTCCAACATCATGCCGCCGTCGGAGCCTTCGTCGTCGTCTTCGCCGCCCAGGTCCATGCCGCCCTCAGAGCCGTCTTCGCTGTCCGAGTAAGCGTCCTCAAGATCACCCATGCTGAGATCATCATCATCGTCGTCGTCGCCTTCGACTTCGGGTCTGGAGTTGACAATGGCCTTCCAGATCTCGTCCTCGCCCTGGTCCTCGTCGTCTTCGTCGCTGTCGTCGCCGCTCTTGGCCTTCTTGCCGGCCGCCTTCTCCTGCTTGCGCGACTTCTTCGTGCCGGCTTGGTTGAAGTACGAGTGGAAGAAGACCTCGTCGGCAGCGACGTTCTCGACCTTCTTGGCCCAGAAGGCTTCGTTGTTGACTGGGATACCTGCGCGCAGACTCTCGCCGGGCTTGACGAGGAGGTCGGCGGCGCTGGAGCCACCCATAGGTTGCATGATGCTGCTGCCGTGTTGGCCGGCGGAAGCCTTGGAACGGGCAGTGCGGTAGACGAAACGGTCGAGGAAGTGCATGAGAGAGTAGTGGGTCGGGTCGGGCTTCGGAGGCATCTTCTTTTGGAACAGTAGAGCTTCTGCGAAGAGAGAGACCGAAGGGTGGAAATGTTGGATGAACGGTAGGAGGTCCCAGAGACAGCTGCGCTCGGCGTGGGCGTGCTCAGGGTCACGTTTGCGGGCGTCGTACTGGATGGTGTTGATCTTGGGTAGAGCGTCCTGAGCCGTTGTGGGTCGCTCCTCGCCCTCTTCGGGCACGTCGACAAAGTGTTCCTCTTCGTCTTCTTCGCTGTACTCGGGCTCTGTAATCATGGTCTTGATGCTCGGGAATGTGGTCTCCAGCTCGGAAACAAGGTACAGCACACCGCAAACAAACGAGACTTCGTGCATGGTAATGGTCTGCAGGAGACGCTTGATGAATGCCTGTACACGCTTGGCGTTGAGGTCGGCCTTGAGACTCTTGTACAACAAGTTGAGGTAAAGGACTTGTTTCGAGCTGCCGATGAGTCGCGGATCCAGAATACTTTCGTAAAGGGTGCGGTAGTATCTGTCCGCGCCGTAGTTCTTTGCAGCACTGATCTGCTGCAACAGCATGAGCGCCTGAACGGCAGTGTTGAAGTTGGCGGAGTGGGTAACTCGGAACAGCGTGTCGATCTGTCGTTCGAATGTAGGGTCGCTGGTGTCTGCGAAGGGGAACGCACGGTTGACACCGGTCAAGACCTGTGCCATCAACTTGTCGTTCAGCTGTTGATCCGACTCTTCAGCCTTCTCCTCTGCTTTGCGCTTCTTGGCCGCTGCTTTTCCTGCCTTTCCGCCACCACCTTGTTGGGGACGGTCGTTCTTGCCATATCCCTTCAGCTTGGCTGCGAGCCTCTCCGCTGGCTTGAGGAGCTGGACGAAAAGGCTAAAGTAGATGTCAAGTAGGCGGTTGGCGACGCTCTGTTCTTTCTGGCTGAGCACGGTCTGGTTGAGAGTGATGATGGCGTAATACTTTGCGTGCTGGCTCTGGCCGGGTCTGAATAGACAGTCCGCCTCGATGCTGTTGGTGATAATCAACTTCATGGCAGGGTGTGTGGTCTCGAGCTGCAACAAAAGATGCGACACTCTAGATGCGATCTTTCGGTCTGTGTCGCCGAGTTTGTTCACCAGTAGTCGCAACAAATTCTCTTCCTGCTCTGGCTTGTCCTTGAGAAGCTCCCAGACGTAAGTTAGGGCTCTGCTACGCGCGAACTCCACCTCATCGCCGCACCAGCTCTCAAGAACCTGTAGAAGCTCAAAGTATGTCTTCTTCAGCCAATCCTCGTATGCCCAGACCACGAGATGGATCTTTTGAAGACCGCCTGGCAGCGGCTGTCCAGCAGTCCACCTTGCACCCTGCCCTTGCAGAACAGTGGCAAGCGCTGGCTGCTTTCCAAAGGCCCTCAATTTGCGGTCACCTGGAAGCACAACACCCTGTCCCAGCATATCCTTCAGCGCCGCAACGGCCATGAGCGCCTGGTTCCTGCTCTTCTTCTTGGATAGAGCCAGCAAGTTTTCAAATGCCTTGGTGGTGTGCAACGGAGACTCCTGCACAAGTAAAGTCAAGGCAGAGATCTTGTCCTCGAGAGTACCGTTGGCCATGATGGTGGACAAGAACTTGTGCGAAGACGAGCTGGCAATGTGGCCGCCATTGTAGGCGGCATTCTCGGCGGCGAGGAGCTCGGTGGCGTACTTGTAAATGTCGTCAAATGCTCGCTGCGGTAAGAGAGCAGGCGCGTTCTCGTCGATGGTGATCGGGGGCAGCTCTGCGGTGTGCCATTCGGGTCGTGGAGCAAAGACGAGCTTTGCCTTTTCTTCCCTCTTGTTTTCCTGTCTGGGCTTCTTGGCCGGGTGGCTCTGTTTTTCGACCTGAGCGGCGACCGGCTTCCGTTTCTGACCCATGTTGGCGGGTGTTGTTGGACGGAATGGTTGGAAGGTTTGGGTTGGCGCAAAGAGGTGATGGTCTTCAGCAGCGAGGCAGTTCCAGCAAAAAGTTCGAGGCAGCCAAAAGTCCCCGAAGCGAAATCGCGGGGATTCGGCCCGTGAACATGCCGATCGAAGGTTTGAGGATGTGAGATGTGAGAGGGAGTCAATACATCAGAACAGATGATTATTTAATATTTGTTGATGCATCAAAACATTGCATTCTCTTGCTGTCCTCGCTTACACTCTTTACACTGACCGCATGTACTCCATCAATGGCTTGAATCTGGGCCTACGCTCTGTTCGAGCACATATCTCTCCAAGCTTGTCGCGTCAGGCGCGGAGTCTGCATGTAAGTGGCATTGATGAATACATGAGTATCGTCTCTATCTAAACCAGACGTGATGGCATTTGTTCTGACAAAGTCCTACAGTATGACGGCCGCAACAGATTGAGCCATTTCTGGACTCCCACCAAATCCAAATCTCAAGACAACACCAGCCAGGAAGATGGCCACGACCTCCTCGTCCGCGCTGGATTCGTACGCCAGGCTCACTCTGGCATTTTCCATCTCCTGCCGCTGGGCCTTCGAGTGCAGAACAAGCTCGAAGCCTTGATCGACAAGCACATGTCAAGCCTTGGTGCCACCAAGGTCTCTCTATCATCAATCTCATCCGAAGAGCTGTGGCAACGCTCAGGTCGACTAGAAGGCCGCGACTCCGAATTTCTACGCCTGCAAGACCGCAAAGGAGCGAAATATCTTCTCAGTCCAACGCATGAGGAAGAAATCACCGAGATCGTCGCAAATGCAGTCAACTCATACAAGGACCTCCCGCTTCGACTATACCAGGTCACACGGAAGTACCGCGATGAAGCCCGGCCACGTCAAGGTTTGCTCAGAGGCCGCGAATTCCTGATGAAAGACTTATACACCTTTGACGCCACTGAAGAGCAAGCTCGCGAGACTTACGATCAAGTACGCAAGGCATACTCTGCCTTCTTCGACGAGCTCAATCTGCCCTACCTCGTCGCTAGCGCAGACTCTGGCAGCATGGGAGGCAGTCTAAGTCACGAGTACCACCTCGCATCCGCCAATGGTGAAGACAACATCATCAGCTGCGAGAAGTGCGACTACTCGACCAACGAAGAGCTCTACCCTGGCACACTTGGTTCCCACGAACTCAACCATACCAAGGAAGCCAACACAGATATCAACACCATTCTCGCATCAACCCCGTTCCTCAGCAAAGACAAGAATACACTCTTCAACGTCGTCACCCCACGCAACAGCGGGCCCGTAAACACACATCTTCTTAAGAAACTTCATCCGACCCTCGATACAACGCTCGAAAACGCCTTCGCGACCTGGTCAGCCCTCAACCAAAAATTTCCCGACCGACCACGTACCGAAATTCAAATAATCGACGGCCGTCTTGCCCACCTCCCCCTTTCGAATCCCACAGGTTCTACTATCTCCCACCCCAGCATAGCTCTTACGGCACCGTCTGAGCACTCAACCTGTCCATCATGTTCCTCGCCGGCCAGCCTGCGAATTTCCAAAGCCATTGAGATTGGCCACACGTTCCATCTCGGCACGCGTTACAGCGCTCCGCTCAACGCTCAGGTCCTTTCGTCTAGCAACAATCTAGCCCCAATCGCCATGGGCTGCCATGGGATCGGTGTCAGCCGATTACTCGCCGCTGCTGCGAGCTTGCTCATGGACAGCAAAGGGCTGAACTGGCCGGTAAAAATTGCCCCTTTCAGCACGATCATCGTGGCAGCACCTAAAGCCGCTACGGAGGAGGATCTTATCAAAGTCTATGATGTTCTCGCGAAGGACGAGCAGCAACAGCTCACAATCAACGATAATAGAGGGTCTTCAGGCGCCGCTCTCGACTTAGCTCTAGACGATCGTGACAGGCCTTTGGGCTGGAAACTGCGCGACGCCGACCTCATCGGCTACCCCTTTATCGTCGTGTTGGGCAAAGCGTGGAAAGCGGGTGGAAAAGTCGAGTTGCAATGTCGTCGCCTTGAGGTGCGTGAGGAGGTCGCCTTGGAAGATTTGGGGGCTAGGCTGAGAGCTTTGGGGAAAGAACTGTAAGATGTGAAAGGGTGAGGGAGTGAATCTGTATGTCTAGGCTGTTGCAGGATCTGTATCTGTAATTGTATCTGTATCCACGTTATTGCATTGTTTCATGGACGTGCAGACCGAGAAGAATCCTACGTTACTCCAGTCTTAATGTACTCGACTCGCCTTGACACAGATTGTTGACATGGAGACTTTTACAGATCCTTCTCCGATGCTCTCCTAGTCCTATGATTGCAGCTGAACGATCTATAATGTATCTGACGATCAACGCTGGAGACGCTTAAATTGATGTTGTCGTCTCAACATGGGAGCTGCCGGTTGAAAATCGCATGTATCTCCTCTGAACGTGAGCAAAAATCTAACATGATGACGATGATATCACATAGGTCGTGTTTTGCTTTCTTCTAGAACCAGATCGGAGTCCAAGCAGCAGGATCGCGACATGGCCGTCGTCATGTTCATCTTGCTAGACAAGGAGACAGGCTTGAGGCTGAAGGGATGGTCGAGGCGGACCGAAACTCAGAATTGTCTCCCCCGCAACGGTCTGTTGACGGCCTGAAAGACCGCCGTTTGACCTTCAATCGTGTTCACAATGTTGGACATGAAGAATCGCAATTCAACTTGACTTACTACTAACAGCCGTTACTGTTTCGTTACGACCCTCACACACTCGCAGTGTCTCCTCTGTCCTCTCGTTTTCACGTTTTTACCCCAATGCCCTAACAGCTACTAGCCTAGCATTCCTACCGTTTCCACCTCGACCTTCACCATCACCAACCACCTCCAACTATCTCACACCCCGCCAGCGCCCGCCATGTTGGGCAGCCAGGGTCGTGCTATGACTTCTCCTTCATACATGTCCGAGGAGCAAATGGGTCAGCAGTCTCGTGTATCTCCTTCTATTCAGGCTCGGCGTGCTCTGTTTGGGAGCTCACGATCAGGGGAATCCTCGACCGTCAAAGAGGATGACTTACACTCATTGCCCGCAGCAAACTACTTGAAAGACCTTCGCGCAAACAAGGCCCGTCCAGTGGGCTCGCGGCCTCCGCCACCCTCCAAGTTTGGCAGCCTCCGCCGCACAGAGACTGAGACGACCGGTACCGCGACTATCGAGAGTAATGAACGACCATCTCTACAGCAGACCAACAGCATGCCTACAATCGCACCTCAATCTTCTTCAATATCAAGTAGACCCAGCATTGCAGGTCGCAATAGTCCCTTCGCCGGGCGCCCTCTCGCAAGAACACCTACCACCACCACCCCTTCGACTGTCGGAAATGTCAGTCCTGTTGAGAGTACGACATCAAGCAGACCACGGAGCGCAATCTACAAAGAGCAGGGTACACGATGGATGGAGAAGCAGGAAGCACAGTCACTGCGCGCCGCTCTCGAGGACATGGACATTGCTGAAGAACAAAAGATCCATAGCGATGCGCAAGATGAAGCGGCGGAGCTGGTGTGGAAACACAGACATCCAGAGTCGCCTTTCTCAAATCCTGAAGCACCTTACGATAATCCCGACGTGAAGAAAGATTACACCTCTCACTTGCAGAAGGGAAGCTACAGCCGGAGGCACAGTCGGGAAGTGTTTCCGCAGGCGTCTACGCGCAGCTCATTCTCCGGCGTTGGGCGGCCGTCGATTGACGCACCTTCTTCGAGCAAGAGAGGAAGCATGGACAGTGCGCACAAAGTCATCGAACCTCCAGCGACTCTGACCAACCAGAAGTCTCGGTCGCCGTCTGGAAAAAGTTATGGAGACCTTGCAGCGGCGGTGAAGAACGATATCGACACTGCGCGGAGGCGGACAAGTAGCGGCAGCAGGCGTATCTTGAGTGGAGAGAAGAAAGTATACATGCATCCCGACGACAAGATATTTGAGGACCCACAGGAAGAAGCAACGCCTCCGAAGAAACAGCAGCCAGTCCTTCCAATCCCTGATCTCAGGCCAGCACCTGTGCTGCCAGCGCAATCAACGCCCTCCCTGATCCGGAAAAATCCGTTCTCGCGAGTGCGAATGCAACAGGAACGACTGGATCGCGCACAATCGGCTCCTACACTACCTCAAGCGGTGTCGAAGCTCAATCGGGTTGAGATCCAAAGGAACCCACCCAGTCAATCCCGAAATGCAGGTTACACATCAAACGAGTCACTCCCACTCACACCTACCACCATTCCGGAAGATGGTGATGCTGAATCGTCGGGCAGTCATACTCCACCGACCAAGGATGGCAAGGAGATCAGAGGTGATGATATCCGTGCCGCCACGAGCAAGCAAAGGAGTGCACGAAGCCCAAATCTTCCTCAGCCTACTGCAGTCAGCGACAGACTGGGTCGCCCGATTGTCAGTTTCGATCAAGGTTGGAAACAGCAGAAGGAGGTCGTGCTCGAGGAAACACGAGTACCAACTCTTGAGGCGACGCCTTCCGCCGCACCCGCTTCACCTTCTGCGTATGCAGTATCGCCGTCGCCTAGATCTTCGCCTTTCAATCGTCAAGCCATCCCAAGAATCGAACCGCCTCGTGACAACGGACAACGGGGATCGTACTCCCCGTCGCCTACCGGTAGTTCTCCAGGACGGTCTACCTCGCCAATGCCTCCTATACCGACTATTTGCCTACCTGACGAGCCCGGCCCTCCAAGCCCCGTGTTAGCTGAAGAGCCAGAAGCTGCGTCGATGATTCCAGGCTTCCAGGGTGGTCCAACTATTAATATTGAGCAGCCATCAAGGATACCATCCAGGATGCCATCTCCAAGCATGAACCAGCCACCCATGCGACCTTACTCTGCGGTTGCCCCAGTCATCAACTTTGAGTCACCTTCCAAGCCTTCCAGAGCAGCTGCGCCTTCGGTCAGTGTGAATGGTCCAGGGTTCTCGTCCAGACCTATTCCATCCCTGCCTCCCAGTGCTTCATCACACCGCCCGCTTCCTACCCCTACCCAACAACCGCCCATGCACCAGCATGCGAACACATCGCCCCTACCAAAGTCTACACCACATTACACTCCTTCGCTTCGCCAGTCCCGTGCTCTTTGCGCTCACTGCGCTTTGCCTATTGCGGGTCGTGTGCTTTCGGCAGCCGGTCAACGCTTGCACCCATCATGCTTCAATTGCCACGAATGTGACACCAACCTTGAGCATGTGGCTTTCCACCCAGAACCCGAATCGCAGCACTCTCGACGTATGGAGCGTATCGCAGCCCGCCAGAACCGAATCATCCCAGAACACCTCACTGCTGACGAACTCTACGAGACGGAGGAAGCGGACGGTGAGCCGACCCTGCGCTTCTACTGCGCACTGGACTTCCACGAAATGTTCAGCCCGCGCTGCAAGTCGTGCAAGACGCCCATTGAAGGCGAAGTCATTGTGGCTTGCGGCGCCGAATGGCACGCCGGCCACTTCTTCTGCGCCCAGTGCGGCGACCCGTTCGATGCAAGCACGCCTTTCGTAGAGAAGGATGGATACGCGTGGTGCTGCGACTGTCACACGCACCGCTACAGTGCCAAGTGTAGGAAGTGTCGGAAGCCGGTGACGGATGTTGTTGTCAAGGCGTTGGGGAGCGAGTGGCATGCGAACTGCTTCTGTTGCTTGGTAAGTTGGAATAGTCCTACGATGGGTGCACCTTCATCGATTTTATGCTAACAAATGTGCGCTTATAGGAATGCGGTGGCGAGTTCGAAGATGGACGATACTTCCTTCGAGGCGAAAGTGAAGACCCAGTGTGTGTCAAGTGTGAGGAGAGGAGGTTGAAGGCTTAGGGTGGCGAGGCAAAGCTATGCTAAGTGAACATTTAACTCCCATTTTGTCGCGGTTTTGCGTTGGTTGGCCAGGAGTCTGGGATTTGTTTTGGCTTGGTGTTTGGGTCTAATATAGCGGGTGACGAAGGGCGTTTGAATGCTTGACATAGACAGAGATTCTGCTGCATCAATATTTTAGACTGTCGCTCTCTAGCACTTTGTTACGAATTTTCCAAGGGCTATGTGAAACTTTACCTATTATGTACATGTAGTGGCTTAGTAGTCGAAAGTGAAGTAAGGTGAAGTGAGGAATTCACGTGCCTGACTAAGCGAAATTTAAGAGTCGCGTTGTTCTGCCCTTGCTCGAACTTCTGAAGCCGCGACAGCTACCCAACCTCACTGACGCTGTTCTGCGTGCCACTGCCATTGCCATACCTGATTTAACATCATTCAGGTCTACCGTCAGTCCTACCATTCCTGACACGATGAGTGACTGGAAGGAGGCCACAGCGCCAGATGGCAGGATCTATTACTACAATGCGAAAACGCGCGCATCCAGCTGGGAGAAGCCAGCAGAGATGAACGAATCTGCGCCGCCCACTGGCCCTTCTTCACAACTCACTCCGGCGCATTTCGAAGCAGGCTGGGCCGATGCAAAGGCTCCCGATGGCCGCACCTACTATTACAACAAACACACCCAGGAGACCAAGTGGGAGCTTCCCGTCATCGCCCCTCGCGGCCCTGCTTTCGCAGCTGCACCCTCTCAGGATCTGGTCGAGCGCGGGTATGGACCGCCCGCGCGCCGCGACAGGAGAGAGCCCAGGGAGGACCGCGACCATGGCATGCCGCAGAGGTCCGGATTTGATGGAGGCAAGCCCTGGGAAGGCCGTGGAGAAAACACTGGCTTCAGGGGCGCCATGCCGACCAAGGCAGACGAGCCTGATTTTGCGAGCGCCGAGCAAGCCAAGGACGCTTTCTTCAAGCTTCTGCGCAAATACAACATCAAGTATGACACGCCCTGGACCGACGCCCTGCGCATTGTTGTCAAGGAGCGCGATTACCGCGCGATCAAGGATTCGAGAGAGCGCAAGCGCGTTTTCGAGGATTATTGCATTGAGCAGAAGGAGGAGGAGAGGAACAAAGAGAAGGAGCGTCGCGAGAAGCTGAGAGAAGAATTCCGGGCGATGCTGAAGACTCACGAGGAGATCAAACACTACACTCGCTGGAGGACCGCGCGCCCGATCATCGAGCGTGAGGCTGTGTTCCGCAATGCAGGCGATGATGAAGAGAGGCGGCAGCTGTTTGAGGAGTACATCCTAGGGTTGAAGAAGCAGCACGCGGAGCAAGAGGTTGCCACTCGCAGGCAGGCATTGGATCGCTTGTCAGACTTGATGAGAGCCACCGTACTTGATGCCGACACGAAATGGGCGGATGCGCAGCACGCTGTTATGAGCAGTGAGAGCTTCGCAAACGACGATAAGCTTCGCTCTCTGCACAAAGTCGATGTACTTCAGGCCTTCGACCAACACATCAAGCAGCTGGAACGCCAAATGAACGACGCTCGTCAGAAGGATAAGAAGAACAAGGACCGCCGCGATCGCCAGGCTCGCGACGGCTTCAGAGCGCTTTTGCAGGAGAAGCTGGCCACAGGCCAGATCACTGCCGGTAGCAAATGGCAAGACTTTGTTCCTCTCATTGAGAATGACGAGCGCTTCCTCAACCTTGTCGGCACCGAAGGCAGTGGACCACTGGACATGTTCTGGGACGTTGTCGAAGATGAAGAGCGTAAGATCCGCTCGAAGCGCAACGACGCTTTGGACATTCTAGACGACCAACGCTATGAGATGACTCCGGACACGAGCTTGGACGAATTCTCCTCTGTCATGCACAGAGACGAGCGGTCGTCCAAGTGGTCGCACCACGAGATGAAGCTGGTCCATGATAGGCTCATGGAGAAGATTCTGAAGCGTGCCGAAGAAGACAAAGCACTTGCCGAACGTAACCAGAAGAAGGCAGTGGATAACCTCCGATCTGTCATCAAACACCTGGAGCCGCAAGTCAACATCGACGATAGCTTTGACTCTATCAGACCCAGGCTAGAGAGCTACAAGGAGTATCAAATTCTCGACGACGAGGCTAGGCAAATTGCTTTCTCCAAGTACATCCGCCGCCTGCAAGAAAAGGCAGACGATGCTGAGCGCGATCGTGCGCGTCGTGAGACAAGACGTGATCGCTCCCTCCGACCTGAGCGTGACTACCGCCGATCCTACGACTACGATGACCGCCGCGACCGTGGCAGCGGTCGCCACCGTACCCGCACGCCAGAGATCGATGCTTACGAGGCCGACCGTCGCAAGGCTCAACTCGATCGCGAGCGCTCTTATCGCAAGGCATCATTCGGGCTCACACCACCCCCGCGTGACCGCCGCGAGGGTGATCGCTACGTGAGCCGCGAGAGGGAGCCGCCGCGCGAACGTAGGTCGGATAGGTACGAGAGCATGTACGAGCGCGAGAGGCGGGAGCGAGAGATGGAGCGTGAGCGCAACTACGCTTCGCGCGCAGACCCGCGCGACAGGGGTAAGAACGCCATGCTGGACTACGGAGACGACGAAGTCGTCGGCAGCCGGCCGGGTAGCGTACGCAAGCGCAGAGAGTCGGACGCGAGCATGGCAAGCAGGCGTGACACAAAGGTGAGTCTCCCAAAGACTTGAAACTATCCCATATCTTGCCAGTACGAGGAACTTTGCTGATACAACATACCCAGCGTTCGCGCCGCAGCAAAGAGCCCGACCCCGACGCAATGGCCGTGGACAAGGAAGAAGTCGCACTGCAGAGCGGAAGCGAGGAGGGCGAAATCGAAGAGGTGTAGACTGCCTCTTCCCGATCAAACCCAACTCCTTCCTCTTCAGAAGCTGGTATGTTCCCACCACCAGAGGCTGGGTCCGGTCTCAGGATTGCTACCAGCCAGATCCGACCGAATAACCAGTCCCGGCGCAACAAACCGACCGCCCTTTCGATGCGGATGTAAATGTACCTATCGGACCGGACTAATATGTGAGCGAGCGACGGGTGATGGCAGGGTTGGTGTAAGGCGAAGGGAAGGTTTATCAGGCATGTTGTCCCACCATCATCATCATCATCATTATCAACAACCACTCGGTCACTAAAAAAAGAAAATTGTTTTTTAAATCCAATGCGGAAAAGCGAAACCTTCACCACTGGACAACGAACCGAGACACGAGGGGACCGGCTACATGATCGGCCTTGCCCCGCCCAATGAATGCAAGTGGACAGCTCTGTCTGCTCATCATGTTCATGTCGTACGTGTGTCCAGAAGTAATGTGCAGGCAGACAGAGAACTGAGATTAGACCGCAGCTACAGTGAAATGGAAAGACGAGCATACAACTACGCGAAACATATGATGCACTGGAAGATTGAAGGTAAGTCCCCTGTCTGACCCACGTCCACTAAAAGAGATATGCAGGAGCTCGATTCGACGATCGTACGTGTGAGCTCGAAAATGCACGCAACTTGTGAGTCTTTCAAGTTTCTTGAAAAAATGTTTCTGTACTAGTGGTGAAAGATTTTATGAACTCGTCAACACACCTTTTCGTGGTGTCTGTTTTTTGGTCATTCCCCATAACATCGTAGCATGCCGCCGGGCGTCGCTAAGCGAGCAGGCCGCAGCAGGCGTGCCACCGGATGGAATGGAGGAACGGAAGACGGGTTGACCGGGCCTTGTACTGTCGATGCCCATTGCCTGGCAATCGACTTTTAGAAAACCATCTTCGCCGTCGCCATGGCCTGTTTCGCATACCAAGATGGTGGCAACGATGGTAATTTCCGTCGTGCAGATCGCCATCCTCACTTTCGTGCTCCTCGGCGCCCTCGAGCTCCAGCATGTCGTCGGCGCCGCTCCTTATCACGCGGTGGCGCTTTGTTCCTGCCCGGCGCGAGGATCGGCTGCTGAGCTTCCAGCCTGCTGCTGCTTCTCTTTTGTCGTCGTCGGTGACGCCTTTCAAGACTCTTCTTCCAAGAAGTACTGCGAACGATGGTTAGCATGGCATGATCGGGAATTGTTGAAGCGCATTGAAGACTTACGTAGCTTCCCGCGGCCTTTTGCTCCGCGTCCTTGACACTGTTGAGCTTGTTGATACGCGGGCGGTAGGTGCTGGGGTCGCGGCGGAAGGTGACATCCAGAGCCTTGAGGAACTTGTTGCAGCCTGTGAGCAGAGACTCGGGCGACTGTGCGCGAGAGTCAATGGATGGCTGACCGTCGAAGACGATAACGCGGTCGGCAAGATAAGTGGCCATGATGAAATCGTGCTCGACGACGAAGGCAGTCTTCTTGGCGTGCATGATGAAACGCTTGATGACACGCGAGGCGATGATACGCTGCTCGGAGTCGAGGTAGGCGGACGGCTCGTCAATGATGTAGATGTCGGCGGGCATGCCGAGAGCGAGCACAATGGCGACACGCTGCAACTCACCACCAGACAGATTCTGGACTTCCTGGTCGATGAAATCGTCCATCTTGAGCGGCTTGTAGACATCAGTCTGGAACTGAGGGTTGATGAAGGCGGCCTTGATGCGCTTGAAGAAGAGCTGGCGGACAGTGCCCTGGAATTTGGGCGTGATCTTCTGGGGCTTCATGGAGATGTTCATGGGAGGAATCTTCTGGTCGCCATCGGGCTTGAGGGCACCTGCAAGCATCTTACAGAATGTCGTCTTACCAGTACCGTTCTCTCCCATCATGACCAGGATCTCGGATCCGGTGAATGTGCCGGGCTCAACCTTGAGGTGGAAGTTGCCCATTGTCTTCTCCATTGCTGGGTAGGTGAAGCCCTGGGTCTTGTCGAGCAGGAAGTCCTCGCTCGCATCGCCGATGCGGAATTGCAGCGACTCGTCACGGAAACGCAAGTTCTCGGTGGGAACGTTACCGTCCAGGAAAATGTTGATACCTTCACGTACGGAGAAGGGAGCGGTGACCACACCGTAGACGGCGGGCTTTCCGTAGAGAACGCAGATGTAGTCGGACAGGTAGTCAAGAATAGACAAATCGTGCTCGACGACGATGACATAGCTGTCAGGTCCGAGCAGACTGCGAATCAAACGACCGGCGGCAAGACGCTGCTTGACATCCAAGAAGGAGGAAGGCTCGTCGAACATGTAGACGTCGGCCTTCTGAACGCAAACCATGCCGATGGCGAAACGCTGAAGTTCACCACCGGAAAGGAGGTCGATGTCACGGTCCCAGACGACGTCAAGCTCAAGGGTCTCTCTGATCTCCTTGAGTCTGTCCTCGCCAACGTCGCATCGTGTGGTGATGAGGTTGCCAACGGACCTGTTGACCTTCTCCTTGAGCGCCTTTGGAATCTGATCGACGTACTGAGGCTTTGTGATGGCCTTCAGGTTGTCCTCGAGGACCTTTGTGAAGTAGTCTGTTATTGTTTAGCGCCCGTCTCTCCACGCATATCCTGATCTCGAGTATTCTTACTTTGAAGTTCGGAGCCACGGAAGTATCTCAGGACCTCCTCCCAATCAGGCGGGTCCTCGAAGCGACCAAGGTTGGGCTTCAGCTTGCCAGCCAAAATCTTCAGTGCGGTACTCTTGCCGATACCGTTGGTACCAACCAGACCCAGGACCTGACCGGGTCGGGGCATGGGAAGACGGTGCAGCTTGAAGCTGTTGGCGGAGTAGCGGTGGGTGACCTGGCTCTCGAGGTTTGTGGGCAAGTTGATGATCTGGATGGCGTCGAAGGGGCACTTCTTGGGGCAGATACCGCATCCGATACAAAGACGCTCACTGATGAAGGCGATCTTGCTGGCGGGGTCGACCTCGATACACAGCTTGCCGGTCTTGACGACGGGACACGCCTTCTTGCACTCCTGGCGACATTTCTTCGGCTTGCACTTGTCCGAGTTGACGATGGCGATACTGTGAGGGGAGGTATGAGCTTTGGAGGCCTTCGATCATGCGACGATGCGGTGAATCAGATGATGGGCGCGGGGCGGGGCAGGACAACGAACGCACCGGGTGAGTTTGTCGCTCATTTTTGCGGTAGACGCCCAGGCCGGTGACAGGGAATTGAGCGAGTCGCGGTGTGGTTGGGCTGTCTCCCTGTGACTCGGGGCCTTGGTTGGTGGAGGTGAGGTGGATGGTTTGCGTGGAGTGACTTGAAATTCTTACCTGGCGGATATCGAAGATTGAATTACGTCGCTCGCGATTGGGCCACGCCGTTTTTGGTGGGGGGACTTTGGAACGGATTAATATTATGCTCAGCCTGCCCCAACCCGTACCCTAATGCATCCTACTGTCTATCCGACATCACGTTGTTTGCTATAGCGCGACGTCCACTTAACTTCGTTTAGTCAAATAATGATTGCGGATGCTTACTGAATAATGCAAGGCTACGGTTCAGTAGAAAAAATGTAGTCCTAACACGTGAGATTGCCCTTTGCGAATTTCCATCTTGTACAGCTGACGCTGCTGCTAAGTTATCCATAATGATGATGATCAGTCGTCTATCCAAGTGATTCGGTAGTAAACATCGACTGATTATTTGATCACAGGACATGCACTACATTCTAATAGAGCCATGGAGTGATAGTATATTATACGACCGTATACTTTGACGAACCCATAGGCAACAAGAATCGATCCGTTCGTAGGAACATATCGACGACTATAAGACACTAGGTACTATCTAGGTAGTGCTACCATCGGGGCACCTGTACATACACGTTTCAGCCCAAAGAGTGATTCAAAGTGTTAGGAATAATATATTCACACGACCTCACAGCAGGACAACGCTCCTTTGATCTGTCGTATGTGAGACACGCTCTCTGGGTTCAAATTAATCGAGACATATCACCGCGAGTATCAAGCTCATATGTCCCTGTCTGTTTGTCCTCCGAGAGACAAGAGACGGGGGGTTGTCTGATGAAGCAGGCGCTTGAGCACAGAAATATTTGCATTATGGTAATCACGACATGTACGAGAAAGCGTTTCCAAGCTCATCAGCGGCAAACACTCTTTTGCTACAGGGAGAGAAAAGGTAGAGTCATGGGCGGTCGTAGAATATATCTATACATATATGTATATACCGCAAGTGACAAGTGAAACCTGGCCACCACCCATCGATCAATCCAGTGAACAGAATACTCAAAAGCACGATGGCACCTGACAATAATCAGGTAGACAATAGAATTCACTGGCGGACGTTATTGATACGTCGTCGCCGGCGAAGAGAGTTCTTGAGTTCTTGGCATCGCAGCTCCGTCTCTAAGGCCGGCGTCTCTCCATCTCCAGACCTTCCCACACACCCGCCGCGCGAACGCTTCCACATCCTACACCACCGCCGTACCGGCCACACCCCTACAATTCATACTGCCAGGTCCAACTGATTTCCGGACCGCGAGTGATTGTTTTCTACACTCTTTACCCAGTTTTGCCCGTCGTCTGCTCGCGACACCACGCGACCCGCGCCTCGCGGTCAGCCATCGACCGAGCCTTCATCCGAACATATATCATCGCCGACAATCCTAGAACCGCCTCGGAACTACGAGAACGACTTGTACGACTACATTTGATGCCAGCCGACCGCCCTGTAAGGATCACTGCCCCTCGGATCGCCCTCCACGACGGCCAGCGCACTCCATCGGTAGTTCATCACGAGGCCGCATTTACCGGTCGGACATTGTATCATCGCGTTCTTCGCAGCAATACGATCCTTTGACGTGGGGAAACCGGTCGCGTACATGCTGGCTGGCCGTATGGAAAATCTCAGCTGGCCTCGACTGCCACAGCCCAAGTTACATTACTGACTGTCTTCTACTTAGTGGGGCCAACACACCTCCCACCCTCCATCTACCACTCCGAAGACATGTCAAACATGAACGGATATGCCGATGACCACGATGATGACCACTCCGATTCGCCTCCGCGCCGTGCTGGCAGCGAGAGCCCGCTCTCAGACGTCAATGACCTCCCGACCACCGCATCGCACATGCATGATCAGACACATGAAGAAGCCTCAGACGACGATGCAATGCAAGACATGGCTACTTCTGAGGTAGAGGAGGAAGATGAGGTCGCTGAGGAGCAGGATGCCGATTTCGACGAAGAGACTCCACCGCCCGAGGCAACAAATGGAATGCGACACGACGGCTCCTCATCAGAGGAAGATGACGTGAGGTCTGGGAAGCGTAGGGGTACCGTGGACGACGAGCAGTACATGAAGCAGAACCCTGAGCTATACGGTCTACGTCGAAGCGTCCGTACGATCCTTCCTGCTCAGCCAACATAGTCACTGACACCGCTTCACAGGGCCGAGCGCGACCTCAACACCGAGTGGTACGTGCACTCTCTCAGGTGTGTAGGAAAGACTGAATATACTGACGGAATATACAGGTCGAGACAAGTGACGAAGAGGATGAGTCTGACGATGTGAATCCCGGAAGAAGACGCAAGCGCCAGAAGACCACTGGCACACGCCCAGGTATGCACACCTCACTCGACCGGGTGATGGAAGCCAAAGGCTGACAGCAGTAGCATCATCACGGACCGGCAACAACTCCTCTATTCAGCCCTCTTCGGATGAGGCTGGATCCGAAGAGGACGACGTATATGGCGGCGCCAAAGGCCGCTCCTTCGCCCGGAAGCACCGACGCCAAAAGCAGGCATCCGCGTCTGGCGCAGGGACACCTCAAGTGGGTGAGGTGCGCTTCTCTACTCGCCAAGCTGCAAAGGTCACGAACTACAACGAGGAGGATGACTACGGGCTGAGCGAAGAAGACACACAAGATGCGACGCCCAACAACTGGGTGGTCGAGCAGACAGGACCGTCCGTCGACACTGTCCTCAACCACAGGTTGAATGAGGGCGCAGGTACGCGGTGTCACCTCCTGCAGTGGGCCATAATGCTGACCTGCCTACTTAGACGACGAGAACCCTACCAAGAAAGACTACGAGTACTACGTAAGTTGTGGCCCACAACATGCATATCGTACATATACTGACATCGTCTTGTACAGATCAAATGGCAAGGCCAATCACATTACCATGCAACATGGGAGCCATGGGATGTTCTCAAAGACTACAAGGGCATTCGTCGTGTGGAGAACTACTACCGAAAAGTCATCGCGCTCGAGCTGGATGTCGCTCACCCGGACACCGCCCTAGAGGACAAGGAGAAGTGGAACCTCGACCGTGAGACCTACCTGGACTCTCTCAACGAGTACATGAAGGTCGAGCGTGTTATCAGCGCCCAAGAAGGTGATGAAGACACCGAGTACTACGTCAAGTGGAAAGGTCTCCCGTACGACTTTTGCACCTGGGAACCGGCCACTCTCATCAGTGAGCTTGCGCAAACAGAGATCGACCGCTACTTGGACAGAACGTCGAAGATGCCCACAACAAACCAGCGGGAAGCAAACTTGGCAACAAGATCCGACTACAAGCCCTTCCGCACACAGCCGGACTATATCAAGGGTGGAGAGCTACGCGAGTTCCAAATCCATGGTCTCAATTTCCTGGCTCACCATTGGTGCAAAGGCAACAATGTCATCCTTGCTGACGAGATGGGTCTGGGCAAGACTGTTCAGACTGTTTCTTTCATCGACTGGCTGAAGCATGAGCGCGGACAACAAGGGCCCTTCATCGTTGTTGTGCCACTTTCCACAATGCCGGCCTGGGCTGACACTTTCGACAACTGGACTCCTGACATCAACTATGTTGTCTACAACGGCAATGAAGAGGCGCGCAAGATCATCCGAGAGTACGAGCTCCTGGTCGATCCTCGCAACTATAAGAAGGTCAAGTTCAACGTTCTACTCACCACATACGAGTACGTCCTTGCCGATGCTGGCTTCTTGTCCCAACTCAAGTGGCAATTCATGGCTGTCGACGAAGCTCATCGCTTGAAAAACCGCGATTCGCAGCTATACGCAAAACTCATGGAGTTCGGCGCGCCGAGCAGACTGCTTATCACCGGTACACCCATGCAGAATACGCTCAGCGAGCTTTCCGCGCTAATGGACTTCCTCATGCCTGGCAAGGTGAAGGTCGACGAAGACATTGACCTGACCTCCGAACATGCTAGCGAGAAGATTGCGGAGCTCACCAACGCAATTTCCCCTTATATGATTCGACGCACAAAGGCGAAGGTCGAAGGTGACCTCCCTCCCAAGACCGAGAAGATCATCCGTGTCGAGCTTGCCGACGTCCAACTCGAGTACTACAAGAACATCTTGACACGCAACTACACGGCACTCAACGCTGGCTCCAAGGGTCAGAAGGCGTCCCTGCTGAACATCATGATGGAGCTGAAGAAAGCAAGTAACCATGCTTTCATGTTCCCCAATGCTGAAGAGCGTATCCTGGAGGGGACCTCCGGCACCCGCGAGGAGCAGTTGAAAGCCCTCATCACCAGCAGTGGCAAGATGATGCTTCTCGATCAGCTTCTAACGAAGATGAAGAAAGACGGCCACCGCGTGCTGATTTTCAGTCAGATGGTGAAGATGTTGGATCTGTTGGGCGACTACCTCAACCTTCGCGGCCATCAGTTTCAAAGGCTGGATGGAACCATTGCTGCGGGCGCGAGAAGAATGGCCATCGACCACTTCAACGCCCCAAACAGCCAGGACTTCTGCTTCCTACTGTCCACCCGCGCTGGTGGTCTTGGTATCAACTTGATGACTGCTGACACCGTCATCTTGTTTGATTCGGACTGGAACCCCCAAGCCGACTTGCAGGCCATGGCGCGTGCTCACCGAATCGGCCAGAAGAAACCAGTGACAATCTACCGCTTGGTCTCGAAAGATACGGTCGAGGAGGAGGTCCTCGAGCGGGCAAGAAACAAGCTCATGCTCGAGTTCATCACAATTCAGCGTGGTGTTACCGACAAAGACAACAGTATCATGAAGGAGAAGCTGGCCCGTGCTGGTGAAAAAGCAATCGAGCCTACCTCCTCGGATGAGATCTCTCGCATCCTCAAGAAACGTGGACAAAAGATGTTCGAGCAAACGAACAATCAGCGCAAGCTTGAAGAGCTAGACATTGATGCTGTGCTCGAGAACGCAGAGGAACATAGAACTGAGCAGCCCGAAGGCATGACCACTGATGGTGGCGAAGAGTTCCTGCGCAGCTTCGAGTACACTGACGTCAAAGTTGATCTTGAGTGGGACCAGATCATCCCCCAAGCAGAACTCGACAAGATCAAGGAAGAAGAGCGCAAGAAGGAAGAGGAGGCTTATCTCGAAAGCGTCATCGAGGCAAATCAGCCGCGTAAAAGGAAGGCTCCTGTCGACGAGGCTCGCGAGCAGCGTGCTGCCAAGAAACGGGCGCGCGACCTTGCCGCTGAAGCCGCGGCCGACATTGGCTCTGATGACGACGATGATGACACTGATCGCGGCCGTGATCCCAAGCGACCTCTGGGTGAGAAGGAGTGTCGCAACCTCATCAGGTCATACGAGAGATTTGGCGCGTTTGAAGAAAAGCCCGACGAGATTGTCCGCGAGGCGCGCTTGTTGAGTCGTGACATTGACGTCGTCCGGGACACTCTGCAGGCTGTCATCGACGAAGCCGACCGACTTCTTAAGGCGGAATCTGATCGCCTCGCTGAGCTCGAGCGCACTACTGGCAAACAAGTCACGAAGAAGGAGAGGAAGACCGTCCTATACGACTTCCGCGGCGTAAAGCGAATCAACGCAGAGACGATCAAAGAGCGTCCAATCGATATGCGGATGATCCGGGAACTTGTCAACCAAGTTAAAGACCCAAAGAACTTCCGCATTCCCGAGGCGTCCAAACCAGCCTCGTACACATGCGACTGGGGTGCCAGAGAAGATGGCATGCTTACTGTCGGCATTGCACGCCACGGCATGGGCGCTTGGGCTGCCATCCGCGATGATCCTGATCTTGAAATGGGACACAAGATGTTCCTTGAAGAGCATCGTGTCGGACAGAAAGAGGAGCGCGAGAAGAGTGAGACCAAGACCACGAAGTCTCCTGGTGCAGTTCATCTTGTCCGACGCGCCGGTTATTTGGTCAGCGTGCTTCGTGACAAGACCAGTGGCGGCGCCAACAGCCAAGCCAGAAGAGCAATGGAGAACCACCATCGAAACAATCGCAAGCATGTTGGTAGCTTCCACGGGCGGTTCGGCACTCCCAACGGCTCAGCCAGTCCGGCGCCCGGTCATAGCCGCAAGGGGCAATCTCATGACCGACACCAGACCGATATTAGGAATAGTCTGGACCGTCGTGCGCATGCCCAGGGGTCGCCCAACGGTCATAGGAAGATCAGTACCGAGGACCGAGAGCGCATCCGACAACGCCAAGCTGAACAACCCCGCCCAGGTCATCAGCGCGTCAATTCATCACCCATGGCGAACGGATCCAACGCGAAGCCGCTTACGGAGCATGACAAGAAGCTGCAGCATGTCCTTGCTCCTGTGAACGAACACCTCGCTCGCGCTTCTGGTGCTAACAAGAAGAAGATCCCTGATGACATGACCCGTCTGAAGCTCATCAAAGTCAGCCTTGTCGCCATCGGAAATCACATCATGAAACACCCCAACATCAAGCAGAACTCTTCGCTCGAGGACAGTCTCTGGGAGTTCGTGTCCGAGCGCCACTGGCCGCAAAGTGCCAAAGAAAGCAAGCGAGTGTCAGGCAAGAAGCTCAAGGAGATGTACGCGAAGATCGCGGGCAAGGATGCAGCACCAAAGACAACTGCTCCGCGAGAGCCCACACAGTCTACCTCGAATGGCAACGGAACTCCAGCTGTCAAGCAAGAGACAAAGAAAGAGCCCTCGCCCGAAGGAGGCGACAAGGCCATGTCTGTGTCGCCAGTGACCGTGAAGGGCGAAGACAAGATGGAAGTCGACACGAAGTCCCCCGCCTAAAGCTGCGGAGAACGTCTGCAAGGCGTTCGAAAGCCTTGATGTAATTGAATATTTTCCAAGCATACAAACTCGAGGGACGAGGAAGAAGGGAACGATATCTGGTGTTTGTCTCTATTATCCACCTCCTCAAAGCGCGCTTTACTATCTGAGCGTTCTGCACAAAAATCGGCCAACATTACTATACAAGACAATCTGCATAGCGGACTGGCGTGGAGGTTTCTTTTTACGAACAGGCAGGGCGCATGCATGTGTCGGCGAGCACGTCTTTTGAAAATACTCTTTTTTTCTCGAATGTTTTGCCACTCTTTTTCTCTTACATTATTCCAATGATTGGCGTGGTTTTCTCCTCCCGTCACCGCCACAACGTTGGGATCTGTTACTTGGTCGAATATCCTGTTGCATGCGAAAGGCGTTTCTTGATTATGGCCGGGAGCCGAGAGACCTCGTCAGAGAGCATCCTTTGAACTCGGACTTCTCGGAAGTTGTGCAAAGTGGCTGCAAGGAAGACTTGAGGTCTGGTCGTGAGCGGTACAATTTTCCTGTTAACTTCGCACGTTATTTATTGGGCTTCGCCCCGCTTGGACGTGTACGAATAGCAAAAAAGACTTTGTTCTGTCTAGCCGTCTATTCAATGCTGAGAGCTGTTTTCAGCTATGTATGCTTCCCACTCCTTCTGTCAAAGTCTCGTCGTAGTGCTTCTGGTTACAGGTACTCGCCCTTGGTGGGCTGTCATGATTTCTACCTCCTCAAGCTACTGTAATGACTTCCACTGTTCGAGCCATACATTTAGAATCGTTTCGGCCGTTGCGGAGATAGCACCCTGCAATGTGGTCTCTCCCTAATTCAGCACATCCCGAGCAACGCCTCCCACGGCTTCAGCGTGATCTTGCCCTTGACAGCCTTCTCCGGCGCGCCAGCGGTGTAATTGCCCGCCACCCACTTACGCACACCGGCCGAAGCCGGCAACTCCCACTCAACATCCTCCTCGGAGAAGTTGAGAACCGTCACAAACGCCTCGCCCTCGCCACGGCGCGCGTACGCGAAGATCTGATCGTGCCCATCCTCGGGGTCCAGCAGTTCGAAGTCGCCGTACACCAGAGCGTCTTTGTGCTTCTTGCGCTGCTCGAGCCCGCGCTTCCAGAATTGCAGGACTGAGAGGGAGTCTTTGTCCGAGTGCGAACGCTGGGCGGCGGCGTTGACGGTTTTGTAGTCATCGTTGACTCGCATCCAGGGCTTGGTGTCGGGCGCGCAGAAACCTGCGTTGGGGCTCTCCGAAGTCCATTGTACGGGTGTGCGGGCGTGATCGCGGGCTTTGCGCTGCATGACGCTTTTGGCGAAGGACAATTTTTCTTCGTCGTCTGGGTAGAGGGACTTCATCTGTTTTGTATTTGATGTGTTAGACGGGAGGGGATTCGAGTGTGAATACAGGGATGGAGATTGCTTGCCTTGTTCCAGTAGTTGATGGTCTCGACGTCTTTGTACTCGGAGGGCTCGAAGCTGGGTGGCATGTTGCGCTGCCCGAGCTCTTCGCCTTGGTAGACGTAAATTGTGCCGGAGAGGGTGGTCTGCATGAGGCAGAGGAGTTTGGCGCTGAGCTCGCGGTATTCGTCTTTGTCGCTGCAGTAGCGGGACACGGAGCGAGGGTTGTCTGGCGGATTCTTGTCAGTACTTCGTGTTGACAGCAGTAGGTCTCGGAGATCATACCGTGGTTCTCGATGAACAAACTGTTCCAGCCATTGCGGTCAATCATCAGAGTTTGCCACTTGTTGAAGATCTTCTTGATCTCATTGGTGTTCCAGTCTCGGAGGGTGAGACGGAAGCCTGTCTCATCATTATCGATGTCTACCATCTCAAAGATGAAGATCATATTGAGTTCGCCACGCTTAGCACCGACCACCTTCAGGATCTATTCCTCGCTACGCACGAAAGGCATCTCGCCGACCGTGATGGTGTCGTACTTGCTGAGGACTTCGCGATTCATCGCCTGAAGCCATTCGTGCAGGCGAGGGCCGTTGGCGTAATACTTGTAGCCTGGCTGATACTTGCTTCCAGGAGAAGTAATTGGCGCATCTGGGTAACCCGGGGTCTTGGAAATGTGGTTGATGACGTCCATGCGGAAGCCACTGGCTCCACGTTTCAGCCAAAAGTGCAGAACATCGTGTACAGCAGCGCGGACATCGGGGTTCTCCCAGTTTAGGTCTGGTTGCTCGGGAGTGAAGAGTGCCAGATAGTATTCCTGGGTCTTCTCATCCCAGGTCCAGGCACTGTGTGCTTCGCCCAAGATCATGGCCCAGTTGTTTGGGGGTTGGCGATTGCCATGCTCGTCGTACTTGGCCGGTTGCCAGTGGTACCAGCTACGCTTGGGGTCGTCTTTGGAAGAGCGAGATCTCTTGAACCAGTCATGTTGGTCGGATGTGTGGTTGACAACGAGATCCATCATCAGCTTCATGTCTCGCTTGTGAAGTCCGGCGATCAACTCGTCGACGTCTTCCAGTGTGCCGTAGCGTGGATCGATGTCTTTGTAATCGGCAATGTCGTATCCCATGTCGACCTGTGGCGATTTGTAGATGGGTGAGAGCCACACCACATCAACACCAAGGTGCTTGAAGTAGTCGAGCTTGGAGATGACACCCTTAATGTCTCCCCATCCCGGCAGGCTGCCTGAACCCGTCGATTGGAAACTCGCTGGGTACACCTGTGAGGGATGACAGTTAGACGAGATGGAGGCATTGAAGCATTGGCATTGGCAATGTGCGTACTTGGTAGACGACCGCCTCCTTCCACCAACGATGCTTTGCAGCGCCCATCTCCACGATTTCGCCCATACTAGACCGCTGAGGCGAGGTTTATATGTGTAAAGGGTGATGGAATAGTGGTCAATCAGGCAAATGTGATACAGAAGTGAGTTGTGAGTGAAGGTGCAAGGTACCGGTGTGTTTTAGGGAAAGAGCAAGCTGGTCGCAACAATGCACCGCGCACCGCCATCTAAGCATGTCCCCGTGTGAGCTCTCGAAGCCCCAATCATAGCACGCATATCTCCACGTCTACAGCGTCATCCGACTCGTGCTGCACTTTATTGTTGCTCCACTCCGATGTCGCCGATCCCGGGGTGCCGGCCGGGGCAGCAAAACGGATGATTTCTCCGAAAATCTATGCGAGTAATATCGCGATCGATTTTCTCTTGGCTGCACCTATGCGAGGTCCCGCTTCTGAGGCATCTTGGAAGTGAATACACTTGACTAGAATAAATGTAGTGCAAGGAGAACAGTAACGCGACATCATCGTAAGCTTCGATGTAACAGGACGTTCAGATTAGGTTGCTGGGACCCACCCAGGCACGTGACTTCGCGCGGGACTGGTGCCTGCTGGGAGACGCGCTTCGCCACCGAAACGACAACCCGTGTCGCGTACATATTTAATTCACTCCAACCCTTGTCCAAACCCTTACATATTCTGCATAGCAATCGAAAACGCCACATTTCCTTCTGCAGTCCTCCTCACAATGAGTGCCGAAGAAGACCAGCAGTCACAGTCTGGCTACGACGAGGGCGCCGGCGGCCCTGGTGCGCCTACGCCACTGTCTGCTCTCGAGGTATGGCACGTTATACAGATATCGTTTTGGCCGCGCTGACGTTGTTGCAGGGTGTCGCCGGACTCTCAAAGCGTGACATCCAGCTTTTCGTAGAAGCAGGCTACAACACCGTTGAGAGTGTTGCATACACGTAAGCATCAAGTCAAATGTGCACCTCATGTCAGCGCGTTCTAATCAGGCGTAGACCAAAGAAATTGCTTGAGACGATCAAAGGTGTATCGGAGCAAAAGGCTACAAAGATCCTCGTCGAAGGTAAAGACAGACCAAACACAACACATTCTTGGACACCAGCTGACATCTCGCTTAGCCTCGAAGCTTGTACCGATGGGCTTTACGACCGCGACAGAGATGCACGCTCGAAGATCTGAACTCATCTCAATCACTACAGGGTCCAAGCAGCTCGACACACTCCTCGCAGGTGGCGTCGAGACTGGCAGCATCACCGAAGTGTTTGGCGAGTTCAGGACGGGAAAGAGTCAGATTTGCCACACACTCGCAGTTACATGTCAGCTACCTTTCGACATGGGCGGTGGCGAAGGCAAATGTCTGTACATCGATACAGAGGGAACGTTCAGACCCGTGCGCTTGCTTTCGGTTGCCAACCGATACGGACTGTCAGGCGAGGAGGTCTTGGACAACGTCGCCTACGCCCGCGCCTACAACTCAGATCATCAACTGCAACTACTCAACCAGGCGGCCCAAATGATGACAGAAACTCGCTTCTCGCTGCTCGTCGTCGACAGTGCCACTTCGCTGTACCGCACTGATTTCATGGGACGTGGTGAGCTGAGCAGTCGACAAACACACCTGGCCAAGTTCATGCGAACGCTCCAGAGACTTGCAGACGAGTTCGGAATCGCCGTCGTCATCACTAACCAAGTTGTTGCGCAAGTCGACGGCGGACCTAGCGCCATGTTCAACCCGGATCCAAAGAAACCTATTGGTGGCAACATTATCGCACATGCCTCGACGACCAGACTGTCGTTGAAGAAGGGCAGAGGAGAGACCAGAATCTGCAAGATCTATGATTCACCCTGCTTGCCCGAGAGCGATTGCATGTTCGCCATCAACGAAGACGGCATCGGAGACCCATCGCCGAAGGATCTCGAGAAGGAATGAACATAACGGATTGAAGTGAGGTTGACGAGTGGACCAAGGACTGCAAGACATTTTCGCTTTCGGAGGGCATGGTTTCACGATGCATGGGTTGGCGCAAGGAATGTTTGATCAGGCTGACGGAGGGCATGGGAGGTCATCTCGAGGTTCATCTGCTTGCGCGCGTTTGTCTTCTGTAGCTACTTTTTCTGATACCCAATTCGATGTTACATTTTCAACATGAACGAATACGTGATTTCGAACAAGTGCTCACAATAAACCCTGTCGTGTGTGAATGCGATCTTGTCGAGTAAAGTGGCATGTGAAGAGTGATGGCTGATTGGCCCGAGCCCGAGCTTCAACAGCCTCCATCGAAACCGAAACGCGGGAAACGCGACTCCAGTCTTTGCGCAACTCATCAACCCGACAACAGCTTTACACCCACTCGTTTCGCGCTCTATCGCAGTCATGGCGGGACTGACTTGCACTCCCACACTGCATCAAGCGGCGCAGTTGTCGCCATTGCCTGCCTCTCCGGCGTCCGTCCTCAACATCAACACAACCGGAAACAACTCGCAAGCGCTCACGATTTTTGGCGCTGGACGCAAACGAGGATACAATGAGATCAGCGAGCTAGATGAAGAGTCGTACACGCGCAAACACCTGGCTTCCGAGGCGTCGGTCTTCTTTCGTCGTAGAAGCAGATTTCCACGCAGTTTCTTATGGCGCGTACTAGACGATCGACGGTTATTGGAGGTACAATGCGTGGATTTGGTGCAGCAAAGGAGTGATTCGCAAAAGGATGGCTCTTTGACATTCCACATCGAGCTGCCAGCGGATATCGTGAGAGGAGGAGTCGCTTTTGCTGATCCCGAGGAGACGGATGCATTGGAGATTTTTGTTCTCACAACCAGCAACGAACTGTTCACCATCACATTGAAAAGGGACCTTTTGTCCAGAGACACACCACCGTCGGACTTTGACCCGGCGACAGTTGTGAAAAAATACGCGCCGAGCTCCTTTGGCTTTCGATACCCATATCGCATGATCGCTGTGAGCAGTTTGGAAATCATTGTATCACTACACGATGGCAGCTTGCTACGATTAGAGCGACAAAAGAACGAGAGCGCGGCACAATGGCGGGAAACATTTTACAGCGAAGGAGGGTGGAGCGGAACACTGAAGGGATTGAACCCATTGAAGAGACGACACACAGTGCGTTACGGTGACCTGGATCTCGAAACCAGCTCGGCTGTGGATCTAGCGAAGAGCTTGGACGGCAACTACGTGTGGACAGTCACGCTGGATCACCATCTCAAAGCATGGAGCGCCAATACCGGGAGAGTTGCCCTGCAGATGGATCTTTTGCATGAAAAGGCCGAGCGGGATGGATCGAAACGGCAACCTCAATACGTTATGACAGCTGAACAAGGCAAGCTCCTGCAGATTGTCAGAGCACCGGACAACGCGGATGACGGCTCTATCGCAAGGATGGACGAGAACGGCAGTTACTTTGTCTGGATCCACTCACCGAAGGACCATCAGTTCAAGATTTACGAGGTTTCATCCAGCTATTCGTCTGCCAATGGCGAGGCACTGCGATGTGAAGATCAGCAACCAAGAGCGACGCTCGTTCCGCCAGTCGAGGAGCTACTGAACACGAACATCTGGCATCTCGAAGAATTCCATGTTCACCCTTCGACAGACTGGAAAGACACACAATTATGGATCAGAGCACGGAGTGGCGCGTTGTGTAAGACTTTTACACTGACTTTCGATCCCCTCGAAGAAAATCCGGATGAACTTAAGAAGACCTTCCGAAATGGATGGACGGTTGTCGACAGTGGTCCGTTAACACCAGAGCGCCTGCGTGATGCCAACGATTTCCCAGCACAGCTCCCTTTCAGCGTCGATTCTTTGGTCACACCCACGGAGAGATGGATGTCTTTCCTTTTCTCTCCCGGACGTTTCACGGCCGCAAGTATTGAAGCTGCTCTCAACACTTATTGCAAGCGTCGCAAGCTCCCCAGCACTACTACAAAGGGGTCGAGCGCAGCACAAGCTCCTTTGCCCGAGCGTCTTGTCACTTCTGTGAGCAGCAAGATTGCACTGGCACGCTCTGTTGGTGACCAACCAGACTACGACAGCTACCAAGCCGACGTGGCAGCGCAGTGGGCTGGCTTCTATTCTATCCTGGAGGAATTGCTCAGGAAACGTCTCGAATCTGTCAGTTTGTCTTACGATCATGACTTTGCGCAACCATGGACCGTCTCCGCAGATATCGTAGCGCCTGTGCGAGCAAACGACAATCTGGAACTCATGTGTCTGAATACAGATTTGCTAGAAAACGAAGGTCTCAGCAAAATCGCACCGGAGGTTGCGCAGGACATATTTGACGGTAAAGACGACAATGCATTCCGTGTGACCATTTTGATTGCTGCGGCTCGCGAGTTCAGGCGCTCCTTGTCAGCAGAGGCCCAGGATGTCTTCACACGCATCGCAAATGAAGACGCCCTGTGTATCGATGATGAGGATGCGGCTGGGTACCTAGGTCTTTATGAAAAGGCCGATCTTGGTGCGGAAGTCTCTGAGGAAATCTTCAGCGCGTTGGAAGCAAATGTAGCAGATCTCGAGGGTCTCGGCAGCATAGATCGCAAGATCTTCCAGCAAGTTCTTCGACGCCTAGACAACACGAAGCCAGTTTCGGGACACAGACACAACCTCGAGTCGTGTCGCTATGGTGACAAATTCAACGTCGCTGTCGCTCAACAGAGCTTGCGGCAAAACGAGACAATCCTGCTGGATCTACTCGCGCTTGTTTCTTTCATGGCAGGCGATCTGGAGGAGAACGAACTGCATCCCGACTTCGCTCCACGAAAGCTGTACCCAGACATCATCAAACTTCTCAAACAGACTAATTTGCGCCTCTGGTTGGCAAATAATACTCGCATGGAGCCGTCTCAAGATGAAGCCTCGGACCCTGTCGAACTGACCTTGCTCGAAAGCTTTTTCGCGGGGGATTGGAAGCGAAATGTTTCGACCACTGAAGACGATGACATGCCGAAGGCTCTTACGTTATGGAGCAAAACTTGGGCCTATGCCGTGGACCTGAACAAGGATTGGAGCGGCGCTACCTCGCACGTGTTCTCGATGCTGCTGCAAAGCGAGCTTTATGATCTTGCGGCAGACTTCGTCAAGTTCATGACTCCTACGCCGTGGTCCACATATATGCAAGCGCGCCTCGATGTGGCGCTTGGAGAGTACGATACTGCTGCCATGAGATTCCAGGAGGCTGCCGATGGTTTGTCAAGCCCAGAGAAGTTGTCGAAAGGTCTCCCCGATACGGCTGGACTGCTCGCCGCGGATGAGCACAATCACTTCCGGGCTGGCCTCTCGCAATACTACCAGCACGTCGCCGCTATCTTCCAGAAGCCTGGTGTCTACTCTTATGTTGCCGACTTTGCCGCTGAAGCACTGAAGCATGTCCACGGAGCTGCGAACTTGGACTCCGACCTCGCTAGGATCGACGGCAAGAAGAGCATTACAGACAGCCCCGCCATGGACAAGATTAACAACACCATGGATGAGATTCGCTTGATTAAAATCAGAGACATCCGTAGCGACATCGCCAGCCGCCTCTTCAGCGCTCTCGTGAAGACAGGTCGTTTCCGGGAAGCATATGACGCGCTGCAAAAGTGCAACGAGGACCTGCGCAAAGCTAACCTGAGACTTCTCGTCGAGACTTGCATCAAAGACTCCGTCCCCGCGCTCCTCGACCTACCGTTCAGCAACGAGCTCGCAGCTGACGCCGACGCCGCTCTGCTGGTCCTCGCCAAAAAGTCACTCGCATCAACTTCATCAGCAACCAAACCCCACCACCAAATCCTCTACGCTTTCCGCACCCAGCGCGGAGACTTCCGTGGCGCCGCCGAAATCCTCTACGAGCACCTCGAACGCTTGCGTCACAGCGACGCTCGACAGTATCAAGACCCAGAGGACGAGACTGCTCTGCAGGCCTACTTGCTCCTCATCAATACTCTCGCCTGCTGCGGCGAGGGTGAAGGCTGGCTTCTGGCCGAGCCAATCGAAGGCGTGCATCAGGCGGGCCAGAAGCGCAAGTTGGTGACGTTGGAGGAGGTCAGGAGGGATTACTCGGCGGAGTTGGACAGGCGGAGCGACATCGTGCAAGGCCGCTTCCCGCTGGTGGGTGGCGGGGATGAGATGGATGTGTTCTGATTTTTTTCTGTCTCCGAATGTCGCCGTGGTGAGATGGGATGGGCCCAGTTGCGTAGTTTTGTAGGTCTCCTTGAGTAGGTCTTGTGTCTTTATTAGCGAAACGCGTTCATGGCGCTGTCGAATCAAATTTTGTTTTCTTTTCCCTCGCACTGGGTGTTGAGAGCATGTGTTGCAAGACATTTCATGGGACTGCCTGGGTGAAACGCCTTGGGAACGAAGGTAGCACTACAGACGATGAAAACAAAAATTACGCATAGACGCCAGCGTACCTGGCTCACTCACGAGCTAGCAATAGGTATCCATCTTTAACTCCATGCTAACACAACGAATAGAAAACCCTGTCAGTACAGCGACACCATGTTCCTCCTCTTAACGCCAAGCGCCTTGCGAACCTTCAGACGACACTCGAGATGCTCCTTGTGTCTGTGGTCCTGGAACACTGTTTGTGAGCCCAGAGCCCTTCTTCTGCACTTGTCGGCCCTTTTGTTTCCTTCCAGTCACGGGCCTCGAGCGCCGCTGCCGCGCACAGTAACTCGCATGGACAAGGCGTTTCATCGTTCCCGCATCGAGCTTTGCGCGTAGACTCTTCTTCGTGGCGCCCAAAAACGCGTCCCGACGAGACTCGAACCGTCGAGATCCCGCGGTTCCTTCAATCTCCATTCTTGTTCAGGGCCTCGATCTAGAAGAAGCAGCCCCATTCCGATCGCGAAGTCCATTCGGGAACTTCTGGACCAGCTCGTGAGCCTTCCCGAGCTCGAACTCGACAGCAAGCCGCACCCACAACTCGACCACATTCGGCCAGACGCTCTTCTCCCCCCTCTCAATCCAATGGTTGATCTCGTCCGTAGTCGGGTTGCGCAGCAGGCGCGCCCAGTCCCAAAAGCCGATATACGGCACCAGCGTCACCGAGGGACCCGGCGTGACTTCTTCCATGAGCATGCGCTTGACTCCGGGCGGGACCAGGCCTACGAGGGACCATAGGCGTAGCTGGTGCTGAGTCTCCTCGAGGACAAAGTTGGCGATGTAGGCCGTCCAGCTGACTTTGAAGCGGCGCAGGGTGGTGTACAGGAAGGGGGCAAGGTAAGGGCGCGCTTGCGAGATGATGTAGTGCTCGACGTTGTAGAGCTCGCCGAGGCGGTTGAGCGGGCTGCTTTCGGGCGTGTCGACGATTCGGATGTGGGCTGGGTGGGAGTTTGGGTTGCCGTTCGCATAAGGGACTATGCGGCCGATGGGGTCTTTGCACATGAGGCGGATGGAGGCCATGGAGCGGTTGTTGACGTTGGAGACGAGCGCGGCGGACCAGATGAGCACGTGCGGTGCGGTGTGGTAGTTCAGCAGTGTGATAGAGCCGGGGCCTTGAGGCGGGATGGTGATGTTGAGTATGCGGTCGGTTCTGTCGTACGCTTCCTTGAAAGTCATATCGCCGACGTTGGCGCGGACGGCTTCCTCGAGCACCACCGGGTCGAGTATGAAGCCTGATTTGAAAAAGCGGCGAAATCGACGGTACAGGATCCGCAACTGCACCATCAGCCATCCGCCGCCCTCTCCGTGCGCTCGAGCAGCAGCTCGCTGGGACGAAGCCACAAAGGCACTGAGGTCGATCCTGTCTCCGTTGAGAATGCCCAGCAGCTCCTGCTCAGTGTGCACGCCGACCCACGCCGCCATCAGCGCGCCGGTAGCGGATCCAGCGATGATACGAGGCAAGAGACCGCGTTGATACATCGCTTTCACGACGCCGAGATGGCATAGGCCGAAGATCGAGCCGCCTTGCAGTACCAGCACGCTCCGGCCGTAGGATGTGCCCGTGGCACGCAACTGTGCCAGTTTCATCGTGGCCGTTAACGGCACCTCTGTCCTCGGACGGAACGCGGCATACATCCTGATAGCCTGGCAGCTAACTCGAATGTAGTCCTCGATAAGGAGTTTGGTTCCGGCATTGGCCTTGTTGTACAGTTTCGGTTTGGTGATTCCTCCCGAGTGGCGCCGGATATTAGTACGCAGCTGCTCGTGGATCATCATCACGTTGCCGTTCTCGATGATTTCTTCGAAGAGTCTGGTGCGTGTTTCGATCATACCATGGTCGTAGTAGTTTTTCGGTAGTTGATACTGTGCTTTCTTCCGCCATTCGTCGTTGCCCAGCAGGTGGTCTAGCGTGTTTGCGGCGGCCTCGTACTCTTCCCATCGCTGTGCTTGACGGAGGGTCTTGATCAAGAGTTGCTTTTGAGTGTCCGTCGTTAGCCAGTGCCAGAGACGCTATTACAAGTGTATAGTCAGTTTTGTGTAAGTCTTTGTAGCATGGAACAGTGTTGACCTACTCGTAAGCAATGGAACGGGAATAGAAGGATGGACAAGACGAGCCAAAGGCAATTCTGGAGAAAGCCCGACACGCCCATGACGGCCCCTGACAGCCCAATGTATGTCGAAAAGCTGATATTGTCGACTGAATGCAATGTTGATATTCGTACAGTTACAGTGTATTCTTCAATATTGCTGGGTCGTGCAAAGGCGCAAAGGAAAAGGAGATGGAAGAGTTGACGGCTGCCGCGGTGCTTTCACATGTCAGAGCGGAAGCAACGCCCCCCACCTAGAACCGTCCTTGCTCGAATGATCGAAACAAAAATGGTCATCCGCCCAATTTATATAGGCGCGTCTAGCATTGCTACAGATTTCAAAGCCTTCATACCTCTCGGAGGCTACTGTAATTACGTTGTCGAACGTCATTGGAGAATGTTACGGAACAAATGTCATTATGAAGCTCGAGTCCGGCAGAAGACGGTATAGGTCAACGTAGGCAAGTGCACGCACTAACTTTGGCCTAATCGATTGTGCGAACCATATTTTGGTGGAAAACAGTAGGAAGCAACGTTTCAAGACTTCGACGTGGCCGACTCGTTGCTTTGAAACCTGAATTAACACCTTGCAGCCCCGAGTTCGGCGTCTATCGCTTCCTCCATATCTACCTGTTGCCCCAGATCCGTCTCTCGAAGTCGACTGCTCCTTCGATCCGAAACCCTTACATGCGCCGGGAGTCAGGGATGGTACTGGCTATTGAATGGGCTCGTCATCATAAACTCCGAGTCTAAAAGTGTCGAATTTCTGGTGTCAGCCAAGCGTCCGGACTGCATGACAAACGCTCGCCTGGATGCGTCCAAGCGCGTAAACAGATCACTCTTCCCTCCCGCCCTATGCAGTGAAAGCAGTGCCTCCCAGCTCACTCTCCTCCGCTCTTGCCGAGTGCGTGCGTCGATCGGGCCCAGAATTGGGCAACATGCTGTGCCACATGGCGCTCAATCGACGGCGTTCTAAACGGAGAGAGCGCTGTTAGGGCCGTACAGCATGTGAGGGAGCGAGGTGGGTTCAAACTGCGGCAAGGGAGGGGAATTGGACATACCCATATCATCGCCGAAGTTCAAATTCGACGCATCGGATTCGGGCTCGAGAGACAGAGGAGTAGAGGGCTCGCCTCCCGGGAGGCCCGGTTGGGAGAGAAGATTGACAACATCGGAGCCATCTTCGGCAAAGGGCTGGTGGCGATTGGCGTCGAGATCTTGCTCATGGCGCGGTATTTGTTCAGAGTTGTTGAAACGAAGTGCGCTGGCAGAGTTTAGTGGGTGGTCGGCGGTAGACGTGGAGGCTGTTTTTGTCTGCGATACACTTACAGTTAGCACTGCGCCCGTTGTTCAAGTGTATGGGCTCTCCCAGTGATCCCAGCGGTGATCTTGAAGAACGTCACACTCTGCGACTTTGCAAAGGGTGGGATTGTGGGATGTGCTGGTCGTGGTGTTGGTGGCAGTGGTGTCTGGCAGGGGAGTGTTGATGCCCGAATCGTAGCCGGAGTCGGGTGTGAGGGTACGTTTGGGTTCGATCTGGGAAGCACTGACTATTTCAACCATTTTATCTCCTTCGACTTTCACTTCTCTGTCTCTCAGCTTCCGCATCAGGCCTAGAAATTGGCTGTTTCGGAACTTGTCTGTCTGGTTGTTCTCGACTTTTTCGAGCAGTTCTTGGGCGGTCGCTGCTAAAGCATCGTCGCTCTCACGGGTGCTCTGATGCGATTCCTTTTCCCCTTCACGAATGGTTGTCTCGGACAGAGAATGATTCTGCATGTCCAGGGAATCGTGTGGATCATTCAGACTCTGTAGAACCTCGTTTTGGTGCAGCTGGTGTGACTCTTTCGACATATCGGCAGTGGCTTGTTGTCCTTCAGAAGATAACGACTCTTCTGCTTGTTCGGCTTGAACGTCATCAACAGCGTCAACCATCATATCCTCCTTGGCCATATCGAAGGCACGTTCGAAAGCAGCCTCATCGAATTGTTCCGTCATCGGTTCCTTGCCCTTCGACTGCATGACTGGCGAGAACGTGGGCTGGGCGAAATTGCTTTGAAAGCCACCCATACCATAGCGAGCTCTTTGTTGGAAAGCAAACGGCGAGGGCGAAGAGTTCTGCGCTCTTGGAGCGGCCTGCGATATATTCGACCGGAAATCTTGGGCCCAGTTTGCGGTACTCGGCCCAGTGGAGTGATGCTGTTGTTGCATAGGCGGCGGAGAGGCTAAGCTCATACGCTGGAAATCGCCAGCCCACGACGGCCCTTGTGAAGGCTCCGGGAAGGCCTGCTGGAAGGGCTGAGGACCATGATGTTGTGGGTGGAAAGATTGGAAGTCTGGCGGTGGGAGGCCGGCCTGGAAAGCCTCAAACTCGGGATCATGTAGGCCAGCGTTGGGATCGACTGAGCGGAAGCCTTGTGTCGGATGCTGCCTTCCTGTCAAGCGGTCCTGTTGAAGCGTACGGTCGACTTGGGTCTGTTGCTTGAATTGTTGAAGCGAGTTGGAGGGCCCACAGGCTGCATCTGACATGGCGGATATGTATGTACAGTGGGGTGGTGTATGTGCAGTATGTGCTGGAATACAAGAAGCGTTCAAAAAAAGGATGCAAGAATGACGAGAGTCAGGGAACAAGGTAAGTGAAGAGCCGCGAAGTTAAGTCGGCTGTGGCACATGTCATCTACACCGTTGACTCGGCTTCTGTCCCTCCATAGACCGAGGCTGTATGGAACGTGGAAAAGGACGGGACCCTGGGACGGGATGTGCCCGATCACGTGGCCCAATAGATAAGATCATTCAAGATAAGATGCATGCGGCTGCCTTCCGCTTTGGAAAGATGGCCTTGATGCAATGTTCAGGGCAACAGGAGGAGCTAGCAGTGAGGGCCGGGGTAGAGCACCGTAGAGACAGAGTCCATACCACTACAATCAACGATTACATCCACAACCACAAAGCAAACATGGTATGCAGATACTTACACTGAAAGCCTGATCAACCACTGACCATCTCAGGCGCAAGTAATATCAAACTCCGGTCACGATGACATGATCGTACGTACGCCCAAGCCCGCGGACTGTCCCTCTTCGATCGCATACAAGACGACTTGCTAACAGGAAGCGACCATAGCACGACGCTGTCCTCGACTACTACGGCCGACGATTGGCAACATGCTCCTCCGACAAGACCATCAAGATCTTCGAGATCGAGGGCGACCAGCACCGCCTCACCGAAACACTCAAAGGGCAAGTGACCGCCCAATCGCACGCGAGAGCATAGCCAGACACACCTCTAACATAGTCACAACAGCCATGAAGGCGCCGTCTGGTGCGTTTCGTGGGCCCACCCCAAATACGGCACCATCCTCGCATCCTCCTCCTACGACGGCCGCATCCTCATCTGGCGCGAGAAGCCGCAGAACCAGTGGCAGCGCATCTACGAGTTCACCCTGCACACCGCCTCGGTCAACCTGATCGCCTGGTCGCCGCCAGAGCCCGGCTGCCACCTGGCCGCCGCCAGCTCCGACGGCAGCGTCAGCGTGCTCAGCTTCGAGAACAACTCTTTCCAGCACACCATCTTCCCCGCCCACGGTATGGGCGTCAATGCCGTCTCCTGGAGCCCCGCCCTCGCCCCCGGCCAGCTCACGAGCGCCGCTCTTGCCGGCCAGCCTCAAGCGCCTCTGCGCAGGTTCGTCACTGGCGGCTCCGATAGCCAGGTCAAGCTGTGGTCGCACAACGCAACCACCAACTCGTACGACAACATCTGCACGCTCACCGGCCACACGGACTGGGTCCGGGATGTCGCTTGGTCGCCTACACCGCTCAGCAAATCTTACATTGCATCCGCCTCGCAAGATCACACCGTCCGCATCTGGACATGCGCAGCAGGCGCCGACCAAGCCGACGCGAGCAACTGGCAGAGCGAGGTGCTCGAGTTTGAAGTCGTTGTGTGGCGATGCAGCTGGAGCATGGCTGGCAACGTTCTGGCGGTCAGCGGTGGCGACAACCGCGTGAGCCTGTGGAAGGAGAAGCTGCGCGGTGGCTGGGAATGTGTCAAGACGATTGAAGAGTAAAGGGACGCGCATATTCAGCGGACATAGTAGAGCTGGCGGCATGCATGGCGTTTTGGGAGATGGGGATAAAAATAAGCTTTAACGATCATACACGTCTCTGGTATCAATGCGTTGTGCCTTCATTTGTTGGGTGGATTTGATTCGTGCCTTTGAGGAGCCACGTATGAACACACTCGTCCTGATCAAAGAACTGCATCTACAGGACAAGTGAAGTCACGAAAAACTAAAGACCTCACACAATCCGGCACCAAGCCGTAAGTGGGTTCTCAACCCCGACTCCACCAGAGTCTCTTCTACATGGTCATCCAAATAAAGCCCGATCCAATCCTTTCAGCCCATTCAACGAATCGACCCTGGGCAAATGCTTCAGTTTCCAAAACAAATGCTTCTCGAGTTGAGACGTTCACAAAAGTACCTCTCTCCAATCGCAAGGAGACATGTCAGCCGCAGATGGCTAGGCACATCTATGAGTACATATGCCCGGCCTTTCAAGACGTTCAGTAGCCAGCCGTCTTCCAGTCGGTGGTCAAGGCCTCACTCCCCCATGATTGACTGCGCGGGTTTGACCATTTCCTGCTTCCTTTCACGAAAACTCCGCCGCTGCTGTTTGATGGAATCAACGCAAGCAGGTGTTATAGACCTTGGCGACCACGGTGTCGAACTGCGATGACGGCGCCCACAGATAATAGTCAGCAGTACCTGGCTCCTGCGGAGCGGCTCTACCTGTAATCAGTCATCCGGTGCATGAAAGTTGCCAATGCATGGATGAGATGTTTCGTCGTCGTGGCGTTTGTTAACCACGCACCTGCGGTGCAGGCCTCAACAAGAGAGTGGACGCGCAGCCGAGCTGGTAGACATCAGCACAACTCCGCAGGTGTGCCGCGAGATATCTCACTATGGGTACATCATCATCATTACCTGTCTCTTTCCGCTGGCCCTCAGGTTCCCGCGAGGTATGTTGTATTGTATCGAACGACCAGGCCATTGGATTCCGGGGAAGCACGACACGGCGATCGGCACGTCTTGTCGGGACGTGAAGGAATTACGATGCAGGCAACTAGGGTATGACCTCGGAGATCTTCGTCATGAGTTCCTGGATGGTGAAAGGTTTGGCCAGGATGGAATCGACGCCGGCGTCGTAGGCCTTGATGCGCTGCTCCTCTCTTGCATTAGCGGTCACGGCGATAACGGGTAGACGCCTGTTGAACCCGATGCCGTGCTCCTCTTCGAACTTTCGGATGCGGGTTGTGCATTGGATTCCGTTCATGCCCTGTTCGGAAAGGAAAAGGGAGAGATGTCAGTAAATCGAGAAGCTCGAGAAAATTGGGTAAGTGAAGGAGGGGAGGATACAGACTTACCGGCATCTCGATATCCATAAGCACCACGTCTATAGGCAAAGGCCTCGTTCGTTCGCCGTTCTGCAACGCACCACCGCCATTGACGATGCCACCAGCGATCTTCTCCTGCCAGCACCCGCTCTTTTCCAGAATCGCGAGCGCTTCGAAGCCCTGGTTCGCGACGGCAACATGGCACTTCGCTCTCTGCAGCTGCTTCACTAGCACACGCTGATTGATCAGGTTGTCTTCGACGAGGAGAACATGGATGCCCTCGCGCGGCTGTAATATCGCCGCACCAACGGTCTTGCTGGGAGTGGTGACCTGCTCGATAGCGGCCATTGATTTTGTCTCGAGGTAGAAGCCGAATACCGAGCCTTCGCCTTCCTTCGAAGCGACTCCAACCCTCCCGCCTTGCTTCTCGGCGAGCTCGCGGCAGATGTACAAGCCGAGACCGCTTCCGCCGTAAGTCACGTTCGTCTTCGTCGTGGCTTGCGAGAAGCGTTGGAATAGACGTTGGATCTCTGCCGGTGCGAGTCCAGGCCCGGTGTCCTGCACCAGGAAGTAGACGTAAATTTGCGCATCGTCCGGCTTCGAGTCCAGCAGAGTGGCATTTGGTTTCGAGGGATTGGCTGCAGGCACCCACTTCAGATCGCCAAAGGGAGTTTCGAAGTGAGAAGGACGCTGGGCCCTCACACCGTACACTACAGAGATTTCCCGCGTGGGCTGCGAGGCAGTGAATTTGATCGCGTTGCTGATCATGTTGATGATGACCTGCATCAGGCGTGTGGTGTCGACGAATACGTGGCTTACGTGGCGGAGGTCGAGCGCGTCGCTGACTCTGCCTGCTGAGAGCTTGATTTCTTTCTGTGCCGCGACGCCTTCGAAGATTTTCATCGTGTTGTCGATGACTGTGCTTGGGCTTGCGGTGGTTGGTGTGATGGAAAGCATTTGCGAATCCAGCCTAGAGAGAATGAGGACATCATCGATGATCCTCTTCTGGTGAGCTGCGCAAGCGAGGATCGTGGAGGCTGCCTCTGCACTCTCCTGGGCAATGTCCCGGTAGTCGTGAGCACCGGGCTCCGGTTTCGCTTCCATGCTCTTCGCGATCGAGTCGGCCAGCTGAATGATCGCGGTCAGAGGGTTTCTCAGCTCGTGTGAGGTAACGTCCAGGAAGGCTTCTGCCTTCACAGCTGCCCGTGTCTGCACGTCTTCGGCCCATTTCTGCCGACTGATATCTGTAACGTATCCGAGGAGCATTTTCGTTTCGCCATGCTCCATCAACGGGAATGTCACGGCGAGTATCCAGGCATCAGCCGGCTCCGATGGTCGACTGGCATCAATAGGCGGTGACCACTTGCGATTCAGGCGAATCTCCCGTACAGAACGAGTGGTTGCTCCATTGAGCATCTGCTCGTTCAGAGCAAGCTCCTTTGCGCGCTCCTCAACAGCCAGTATCTCTGTAAAGTCAGCCACAGCGGGCTTTGAACGATCGTGTCCAGTAATCTCGTAGAATTGGTCGTTCGCCCATTCGATATTCGAGTCCCGGGCTATCTGATACATTCCGAGCGGCGCGTTGTGCGCCATGTTGCGCAGGCGGTTCTCGCTATCCGTCGCTCGGCGTTCGAGTGCTTGCTCGCGAAGGTAAGCTTGCTCCCTGGCAATCGACGCAGCCCACTTGGCACCCAGCTGCGTTACCTTATCTGCGATGCTCCTCTCGGAGGTGATGTCGTACGGTCTCCGGGGATTGGTGCCTTGAACATAGAATCCTTTTATGTCCCCGTTGATCATTATGGGGAGTATTACAATCGTATGTGGAGGCTCCCCGAATCCTTTCCATTGAATGCCCTCGAATATGCCATTTGAGATGAGAGGATCGTCCTTGTCCAGGCTGAGCACATATGGCTTGCCTGTGGCTTTGATGTGGCGGAAGAGTGGAACCAGTCCTCCTTGACCGGACTCTAGTCGCGCGTATGCAAGTGCGCATGGGTGGTTGTCTGGCACACCTATAGCTCCGCGTAGATGAAGATTATCCGCACCGGGTGGAGCGGGCTCATCAAGCATGTAAAGTATTGCGGCCGTGATGTCTCGAGGATTTGTACGCAGGGCGTCGAAGAAAAGCGTGAAAACCTCGTCTAGAGAACGTGGAATGCCGCCGGCGATCTGATCGCTGACTTTTCTGCGTCTCTCGTGTAAAACTCTGGTGGTTGACTCGAAAGTGGTGTTGTAGAAACCCTCTATCTCACCGTTGTCATTTCGTAGTGGGATGAATTGGCCGACGAAATATGTTTCCTCTACATAGCCATTGCGCTGGACGAACAGTTCAATATCACCAACATCGACAGCAACACCGTGTTCAGTGGCTGCGGCAAACACCGGTGCGATGTCTTTTGTGAGCTCTGGGAAAGCCTCATCGAATCCATGGCCCATGAGAAAGGGATGTGCTTTTTCGGCCGTAACTGCAAAGTTCTCATTATAGATGGCCACCTTGTTTGGACCCCAGTAGATGCAGGCACCTCGTGAGTCTGCAAAGACCATGGTCGTATATGCTCGTAATGAAGGGCCCCATTCTGACTTTGGACCCAGTGTGGTTGAGCTGTAGTCGCAGTCCAAGAAGATAGCATTGTGATCAGTCCTGGGAATACAGTCTGTCCAAGAAGGCGGCTTGGCCAGTCGTATAGGTAAGTGCCAGGTCTCTGCCGAGTTTATGGGTGTGTTTGACTGTACTCGTGAATGCGGCTCCGAATCCATGCTGTCCTCTGCGTGTGTTTCGGGCATGGTGGCGACGTCCGGCGATCAAGAGCGATGCGCGTGATTCTGGTCATACCGCGTCCTCTTCCAGATCTGCTTATGTCTAAGTGAAGTTGCGATATTTGAGTATGTCTGTTCAATCTAGTGTTTCGAAGTCGACGTTCCCCTGGCAGGCAGTTTCATGGGGACGTCTCACCAAACTGGAGGCCGGCATTCGCCGACGCCGTGATTTATACCCCTTCAAGCTGTATAACAGTCATGTAGTACATACAACGTATGAAGTACGTAGGAGGAAGATCGTCAGCAGCACACGTCTTTTCAAAGGAATGCTTAGGATCGAATCGAAGTACGTACGACGACAGTGTTGATGGCAGCAGGCCAGAGGGTTAGGGTTGGTGTAAGGCGCGCCTTAGTTGACATCGCAGGTAGAACACTAAGACGCAACGACAGTCATAGGTCGTGAAGTACAGAGTAAAGCCGGTCATGAATGAAAATGGTGTCAAAATCCGAAAGAAATGGCGGTCGCTGCATACCTGAAGCTCTTCATCGCGGTGATCAAGAATTGAACATGGCAGCGTCGAAGTCGGTCTTGACTGATGTACATCAAGTACAAGATGGCGTTCATCATCCACGCATAAATGTACATGTATGCATTTGGTTCCCCGATCAGAGTCACACATAGTTGCAAACGACAAACCATCAAAGGCAGTAGAACCGAACGTCAGCCTCACCCAAGCACTCCAAGTAAAGGCGAACCCATCGGGCAAGTGCCCAGCGCAGGTTCGTGTTCCAGCCAAACATACGAAGGCCTACGAGCCTGCTACTAGCGACATGAACTAGTCGTACTCCCAATAGCAATTCGTATATAGATCAACACCATGACCCGCGCTGACCAGATACATCACACGTTGTAACAAAGACAATCTCATCAGTACTCAAAAATAGTGATATCCCCGCCGTGCCGCGCAAATGAAGCGCAAAGTAGTCAAGTCAAGTACTGTACAGTAGATACTAGCAGCTCAGGTCCACCGTGGTGGGTCGCCCGCTCCAAAACGGCCGCATACCCCAGATAGGTAGGAATAGAGGACAAACCGAGGAACGGCTGGAAGCGTGCAGTAGAGTTCCGCGCGTGGCAGGCCCGCAGGGTTCGGAAAGGGTCGATTGTAGGTGGTGGGGTGAGAGGAAGGGGAAGCAAAGCCTGAGGCCGGGGAAAGAATAATCCCTACCCTTCCAGCGAATCAATTGCCCGAGACGCGTGCTGGGGGAGACAGAAGCTGTAAAAGTCAATTAGGTCGCGAGGGGCGTTGGAGGGTTGTGGCCCTAGGCTTGAGAGCGTGACACTTGAGTCGTGAAGCGGGAGTGGAGTTGATTGCGATTGTGGTTGTGGTTGTGGTGGTGCCGTTGGATGACGGAAAAGCTACTTGAACGGTAGGCTGGCGAATGGGAAGAGTCGGCGCCTTGATGAGGTTGGAGGAGGATCGTGAGACGAGTCGACGACTCACATGCTAACATGTCATCCGTACCTGACCGTTGAGTACACCCCCAGCAGTACCGCACACAGTACCTGGTAGTCTGTGGGGCGGAGAGGAGAGGAGAGAGGAGGAGAGGCGGAGAAGTGACAGAGAAGAGTCCGGTTGACCAGGGTGTAAACAAGTTGAAAGCAATCAATCGTCAGCCGCGTGCGAGTCCGCGGAGCCTCAAGCACGGTGGAAAGTTGCGTGCCAGCCGCCTCCTGTCATCATGCCATGCGAAAGGCTCGCTCGCTTTCTTTGAGGCTATCGAAATACAGTATAGATATCAGGCGTTCTACATCTGGAAAGATTAGACGGGCCCCGAACAGGGCCGTGGAAGGGGCCTGGAGTGGGAAGAGGCTGGCGAGGGTTTGTTGCTAGTTTGCTAGCAGCTGGGGAGAGAGAGGCACAAGAGTCTATTTTCTTGCCCTTCCCTTGTGGCCTTGATGGCGCTGCGTGGTTCGCGGCACATCTGACCATCGCGAGAGGAAGAAGCCACAAGCCTCATGCAAGAAACCTTCACAGCAAGCATGGCGTGAGCAGTGGGCCGCCGGTTGAAGCCGAGGCGTCTTTGAGCGCGCCTTTTTGCTGACGGGCTTGCATTAGGCATGCGTGGTGGCATGGTTTGATGCTCGAGAGACTTCTAGGAGACATGTTGACACGAGTCACGACATGTAACATGTACTTTGTTACATGTATACGCGTTGTCGTGAGGAGAAAACCACAGCAACAGCAGGACGACACATCATACGATCACAATGAGCTCACGAAGAAAGGGTAAACGGACAAACCTGGAATCCTCTGAACCCGAGACCCCATGATGGAAAGACTCTGCACTAGAGCGCTTTCATACTTTCTGACAGCCCCAGCAAGCAAAAGTATATTGGTTGCAAGACGGCTGCGCTCGCACATTGCGCGCTCGCTAGGTAGAAGTCAGCCTGCCGAGGCCGTCGAAGCTGAAGCTGTTGGCATCATCGTCGGCCGGATCACCAAATGCCATGAAATCATTGAAAGAGCGTGGAGGTTGCTTGTCTGAGAGCCTGCGGATCGAAACATCGACTGCGACAGTTGCAGAACCGCGTGCCACCTCTGATTGGAGCGCAAATTGATCTCCTGGCGAAAAGGCGCCCACCATGGTTCGCGCACCGCGATGCGCCACAGTTGGGACGACCAGGGAAAAGACGATGACGGAGGCGGCCGCCACGGCCGCCACGGCCGCCCAAGGCAAACGGACAAAACTGACGAACCCTGATGGCGAGCCCTGCAGCAGCTCTTGCTGTAGATCCCCGGTACCGCCAAGTTGGTACAGCACACAGTAGTGTGCAAAAATGCCGTCTTCGTGACCCCTTGATTCTCCAAAGTACCATTGGGACGCTCCCGCCCGCTAATGCAAATCGAGGATATCGGGGGGAGACGAAGGCACTGAAGGATGGCGGATGGAGGCGGAGAGGACGGTAGTAACAGCAGTCATTTGCAAGAAACATCCACAATCGGGTGCCGCAATCGAACAATCGATTAAACGAGACGCGTATACATCATGTTGTTGTCGCAAACACGATATCTCGAGACAGGCTACCGAAATCTTCGAGTACGAAAGCGCCGGTGCAGACCTACAGTACCAGGCTCCAAAAGCAGAGACTTGCGGCACGCGTCTCAGAACATGTCGATGTTCGTGAGTAGTAAAGGCCATGTCATTTAATCGATCGCGATGGTGAAGGCTTCGAGTGATTTGATGCAAATTCCACCTGAGACAGAATGTCATGTAATCGAGAGATTGGATTCGATGGTGGCTTGGGGGTTGAAGATTTCCAGGTGTCGCAGATCCTGACGGCACCGATCGATGTGATTCGGTGCAGGGCGGTAAGGCGCTACTCGACAGACTGCCGGGTGCGAAACATCTGCAAAGAGACGAATGAAAAAAAGAGGTCCGGTGTTTCTGACACTACCACTCGTAAGCTGTAGCAGGACGATAACAGTGTGCCTCGGTCAGAATGCGGTGTAGCCGTGTAGGTCGGAGACGATGATGGCATTCGCAGGAAGGTGCCGGTGCGCAATGATGCACAAGCGACTTTGACGATGTTCTGGATGCGACTGTGGACTCCGAGCATGGCGATCATGAAAACCCCTATGATGTGAGAGGGTGGAAGGGCTGCATCGGGCAGCAGTTGTGGGTATGATGGCGGTAGCGTGGGCGAAAAGATCGAAAAGATGTCACGGCAAAAAAGTCGTGGCAGCAACGATTTGACACAGATCGGTCGATTTGGAAGACGGGAGGCTCTGCGGGAGAGGCGCGGAGCTTATGAAGCAGGCTCTGTATCGAAGCTCGAGCCAGCTTGTAATTAAATCCTACAAACGTGCGGTCGCGGACGGAGCGGTTCGCCTGGCTAAGACTATCGTTACTGAAGATGGCAAACAGAACGGAAAAGCCACTGACGCCCGAATGATGGCATGGAGGAGGTCCGAGTATAGCCCTGTGCTAAGTGGTAGGTGCTACGAGTGTGCTAGGAGAGTGCCCTCGAAATGCGTGGGAGTCTGCGTGGGAGTCTAGAGTCTCGACCCTGAGTGACATATGCGGGGCAGCCAGCAGTAGCAGCAACCGCGAGAATAAGGGATCTTCATGGGATTCGAGATATCAAGGGAAAAAATCATAATGCCGTAGTGTCAAGGGACAGTATATAGCGGCAAATACTAATAACGGAGCAGTGATACGAGCAGTTACGGCTGGCATACTACTACGGGAGGGTAAAATCTTGCTTTCTTCGATGCTTCGATGCATCGCGGCAGGAGGAAGGAGCAAAGATCGTGTAGAGCAAGACACACGACACGTAACGCGTAGTAGGAATAGTGTCCGACCGCATTTGCACGTCGATTCGAAGTGAATTCCACGATCTTGCACGTCATCGATCCCAGCGCAGCAGCCCGACCGAGAGAATGGAACAACGGCGTCGGGGAAGAAGCCACCACGGCCACTACAAAACTGTGGCGTTTCAATTTCGGACCCGCTCAATCGCCCACGAGGCTGACAGGGATAACAACGTCGTCTGTGGTCGGCAAACGTTCGACCCTGGACAGGGTATGTGCTGTCTGCTCCCTAGCGCCTCGACAAGCCCGCGGCCGGAGTCAAGTCCATCGCGCGAGAAACTCTCGAGCATCAGATCGCCGATGACAGCAGCCACCTACGCGTGCCACGCATCTCTCAGTAATTGCCCGTGCCATTATCCGCCCTCCTCGTAATCAGCATGTCCCGTGTGTACAGAGCACAGTCTGTCTTTGAACATCGGAAACATCTGCCATCGAACCTGCGCCGGCCCGTCCGGAGCTCACCACGAACACGCACGCAGGGCAAGCGCAAGGTAGGAGGCCGGGACAGGCATTGCTGTTGTTGTATTTATTGTTTGCTGCCCCGAGCGCTGGCAAATGCTGTCCGCTGCGACCGATCGAGTTTGTGCACCATGTGCTGTCTGCGCGTGAGACGGTGTGATTGATGCACGTCGAGGAGAGAAGGGAATAATGCGAGAGAACCGCGAACCCCGCTCGCTAAGGCCTGCACTGCACAGCTACGCCGATGTGCCTTTGCCTTTCGCTCCCTCTGTCAAGCCACACCACGGGTTTGCATATCAAGGGCCCTGGTGAAGTTGTGTAACAGGTATACATACCTAGCGCTACCTTTGCCATGCCATGCAAACGCTCGAGACCTGAACCTGACAGCACTAGGAGTAAGGGCGCGCGGGGTCGTGCTGGCGCAAAAGTATACGATTATTTGCACCACGATACTTTCCACGGGACAGCCTCGAGAAAAAAAAAAGACTAAAGTACTTCGACTTGAGATGATGGAATTGTGACGTTTGCCAGTCAAGCCCGTGCTTGCTCCAAGCACGACGAGCAAGGTTATGGAGATCGCGCGGAGTAGCGTTCAGAACGATCGATGGGAATGGCATGGAGGAGCAGACACCACCACCAGCATCGCAGTATCGACATTTGCAAAGACCACTGCGACAGCAGAGACATGAAATACCATCGCATTGTTAAGATCGCCCTCCGTCGTGAACCAGGGGCGAGAAGTCAGATGCGAGATCACAGATGAGAGATCTGCTTGACTTTAGCATGTCCGGTGTAGACTCCGCGAGAGTGTGATAAGCTGCCTCAGCTGCGAGCTGGCATAGCAACACCGCCCTGCGACCTCGGGCTGCCATCATTCGATGCACAGCATCGATCGATCGATGTGTGATGTGCCACTAAGAGCCCTGCCGCTCGCAGTTGGGCATGCCGGGTACACGACGGCGGCGTGAGATTTCTCTGTCGCAGATGCAACGACGGCGCCCTGCATCGCGATTCGACCTGTTGGCAAGCGAGAGTGGCAGACCGACGACCATGGACCGCTGCAGATACAGCATACGGGTGCTCGGGGGGATGTGTATATGTATAGACATGGCATGTCACAGGGCTCCGAGGCCAGGAAAATCAGGGCTTGCAGACGTCGAGCCCTGCAGAAGTGAAAACGACCCGCCCTGCTCCAGTTCCCCCTCTCTGCGGCTCAATCCACCATCCTCATCGGCGATGGGGTTTACGCGCGGGCCGCTATGCACACGCGCGCGAGAGCGGCACCAGGATAGCGTTGATCCAGAGTGATCCTCAACGGGAGGCCCACTGCGCCGTAGCGAGGCCCTGGGAGTCTGGGCTAGCAGAGCTGGTGGCGCACGCAGGGATGCAGCGCATGCCAATTCCAACTCTAACGTGCCCACTTTCCCATCTGCCTCCGTGCCGCAGTGCTCCCATGGAAGAAACGGACACGCTCGCTACTCCTGGTGGTCGGCGCTGGCGCCGTTGGCAGCGTCCCGCTGCTCGAAACAGGGTCTGCTGGACTCTCTCTGGCGGTGGTCCTGCGTATGTGTGTGTGTCGGGTAGCGCTGGGGACGTGAAATACCATGCCGACTAAGCCTAAGCCCTCGCAGCACCCGGCTAGCACACTCACCCTGCACGCATTCCCATCCTCGCCCTTCTTTATAACTCGTAGACCCGTCGCTCGTGTGCCTGTTTGCGTTTTGCACTCGCTACATCACAACCACAGCGCACTCGCTTCACCACTACACTTCAGCCATCAGCCTCTCATCAGCCACTCGACGTCTAAGCTTGGCACTACTGTACTGTACTGCCATTGGTAACCTGTCTGTCACACATCAACCCAGCCTGTGACAACAGCAATATCAACAACACCGACACAGCAACAACAACAGCAACACCATCGACCACCAGACTACGCCGCGCTGACGAAGCGTCTTTCCCCGAGCTGGCCAACACATAATGGACGGTAGAAACTCCACCGGTAGCAAGGTATCTCTACTCAACGACAGTAGTGACGTAGCTCCGCTGGCCACCAAGGCATCGCAACACCAACTCCCGCCGCTCGCCGCCGCGCATTATCATTCTCACCACAACACCAACACACACCACTCGCATAACCACCACCACCACCACCACCACTCATCGCGTGCCCATTCTCGCGCTTCATCCAGCTGCACTTCAAGCCCCAGTTTCTCACCGCAGACCCCGCCGCTCGTTCGCAGTGACTCGAGTGACTCGCGCGTCTTCGGCACCCCGTCGCCTCTGACCCCGGCCCACCACAGCTCCTTCGACCGTCAGCGCCACTCAGAGCACGATCGCCAGCAGCAGTACTTCATTGTCCAGCACCGCTACGGCAAGATGGACGACCCGGCCATGAGTATGTACCCGCCGCCCGACGCGTCAAACCTTGCCATGCCCTCTGCCTATGCCATGCCCTCGCAAATCCCTGCCCAGGCCGCGCCGCCTGTCCAGCAGCCAATGCACAACATGCAGCAACAGACTTACCGTTCTTCCACCTCACCCTCGTCGGAACCCTCGCGTGTCTCCACTGTGTCTGCCGCCTCTAACAGTGCTCGGCCTGCCGCGCCCAAGAAGAACCAGTACCCTTGCCCTCTGTCCAAGCAGTTCAACTGTGCCGACTACTTTACTACCTCTGGCCATGCTGCACGTCACGCTAAGAAGCACACGGGTAAGAAGGACGCCTTCTGCCCCGAGTGCAACAAAGCATTCACCCGCAAGGACAACATGGAGCAACATCGTCGCACACACCAGAACGGTCGTGGCGCGTCGCGCACCAGTGGTAGCAGTGATGACAAGATCAAGAAGCCTGCCTCGAAGCCCGCACCCAGGAAGTCTCTCAAGGTCGAGCCTGCCCTTGAGGCTGCCGTCGAGCAGCAACTTGCCGAGCAGCAGCTCGACCAACAACAACAACCTCGACCACAGATGCCCATGGCCCAGGCCCAGATGCAACCTCAACCTCAGACTCTTCAACAAGCCCAATCACAGCACCCCAATACCGACCCGGCCATCCTCATCCCTCCCGTTGGCGGCCCATACTTCCTGAACAACGTCGACTCTGGTCCCATCCACTCTCTCCCCATGCCTCCTGTCAACGAAGGTCCCGGGCGTCCTCCACTTCAGAGAAATACCTACGGTGCCACTTCTCTCGACTACTTCCCTCCTCCAGCACAGATGGTCAACGAGCTCGACTCACTCAACTTCTCCTACCCTTCGCCGGGTCTCTCCAACGGACTGAACAGTCTCGCACTCGCTGCCAGCGAACACCGACGGATGGCCGAAGAAAAGTCTTCAAAAAGCCCTTCCAGCGACGGTCACACTCCCTGATGACCGCTGATCTGGATGCGCGTACCCCATTGTCAACACTTCATCGTGGCATGTCTCTTGCTTGAAATACAACAAGTCACAATCTTCGCCACCAACACTCCGCCAGCTCTCTCACATTGTACCTTTACTTTATTTGCACATATACCCAGTTTCCGCGTTTTGTTTCTTTACAAGCATGCAGATGGGAGGGCGTCTCATGCTACGCGGCAACGTATTGGGAGACAGGCTGCCACGGAGGCATAGATTCACGGGCCTAGCAATGGCGGCGTCTTGTTCTTCACATTGAAAGGAAAGAAGGAAAACATCAACAACTCAGCGGTGGCGTTTTGGATTCTTGTTTCTTCTGGTTCATAATGGCAGGCTTCTAGCGTTGCTTCTACTGAAATGGAGATACCACGGACTGGCAGCTGGCAGGCAGGCGAAACGGGTTCCCGAACCGGGATGGGTCACTACTATTGCTTGCTTGCAACCTCGCATGGCCCGAGGGCAAAGCAAGCAGGGAATTTTTTCTAGACAGCTTAGTGTTTTTTCTTCACACCAAAAAGACATCTTTCTCCCGCCATCTTGCATTACCTATTGTTCGAAATTTTTATTCTCCTGTCACATGCGCACGATGTGAAGCGCGATCTTCGATCTTGACCGTCGGAGCACCGAAGCACGGCTTGCCTTTGTCTCAGCCGCATCGTTAGTTTTTTTTTCTCTTCCCCACAGATGTGCTAAGTCAATTCGTCGTGGTCGCCCGTTTCCCGACCGACTTTTGCACCCCTGTCCTTTATTATCATTATTAAAACATATCATCATTATGCCCTTTTGTTCCGTGATCGTGCCCTCCACCCTTGAGATCGCGTTCCTGGCCCTTCATCGTCGTCATCGGCACGTGCTTGTGCTTGCGGCGCTTCCATGGGTTTGTCTGCCTGTCTGACTCTTCTAGTCGCAGACACGTACTGTAAGGCTTATGTACCTTGTCTTAGTAAGCTGATTTGTGCTACTCCATGCATATTTGTCGAATGTCGAGTCAGCGTGGTATGGCATGGCGTAGCGTGGCTTCACCGATGCTTTCCTTGGTGATCGTCGCTCGAGAATACTGCATTGCTATCGCTGAGAGACTACCCACCACTGTTTATCATTCGCTGCTGCCTACAGTACTACTGCTAGCACTACATGCATCACTGTCGTTTTCCGATATCTCGGACTTCGTACTAAGCGAGCTGTCGTTGTAGCTAATCATGTACAGTAGGTTTTCCGTCCATCGCATATGTAAGTTATCCGTCTTTCTCGATCTTCAGCTGTACCACTCGTCCTTTTCTCGGAGCTCGTCTTTCTTTTCACGCCTATCTTTCTGGATCTATTCTACACCTTAGTCAGGTAGTATGTAGGACCAAGTAGAGCAAAGCTCCAAGCACACATACATACACTTGCGTTGCCTCGCGTTACCCTTTTGTTTTCGCCCGGCAACAATCGTTACTGCGTGTACCTTTACGGTCACTCATTTCGACTGAGTCGCTACACGAACCCGCACAGCTCGCTCGTGTATACAGGCAACAACACGTGCGTTTCCCATGTCCTTCTACGTGCCTTCCATGCTTTGTGTCCGTTCACTCGGAGGAAATCCGAATTGACGATGTGGAATTGACTCGCTTTCTGGGGAGGGCCTTGTCCGGTTTGTTTAATTGGTGAAATTGCGAACGAACCGCTATAATTATTGTTTGCACTACTACATACGGTACCTATTATGAAAGGTACTGTTGTACCCGACTCCCTGGTTCGCGCTAATTGATTGATAGACGAACTGGGACTACTGAACAAGGGGAGTATTTAACGTTGATGACGATGGTTTATCACACGGGAGTCATGGGACTATCTTGCTGTGATTACCTAAGGTCTCTTTGGTCCATCGTTCTCGTTCTCGGGCTTTGGTGATGAGAAAGAGAGGAAGGAGTATTACTTCTGGTCTGACTTCGCGAAGTTGCCGTCAAATGTTGTAGTGATTGATTATGATTGATTTCACACAAGCAAATTTGCATGTCTTTTTTTGAGGCACTTCAACTACTACATGTACTCATGTACTCTCTTCCAAAAGCCGTTCGAACCATCCAAGACGCCGCGCTAAACGTGAAACGATATATCTCTCAAAGGGAAAACCCAGCATACTCCTTCCCGTTCAATACTCTCACTTGGACTTGATCAAAGTGTAGCACAGTAGGACATGCACTCCTCCACAAGATCAACCCTGCGTGCGTCGGATGTAATCCCCAGCTCCACCACTCAAAGCAGCACCGCTAGACTCATCCTTCAAAGCTTGTGCATAACGAGCTTGCAAGCTGCCTCCCTCGCGAGCGCTGACTTGCTCCTCTTCCACCTCATCCTCGTCCCTCTCAACCCACTTGGCCTCATCCTCGCTCGATTCGCCGTCCATTTCCTCAGCCTCACTGACCGTCTCGGGCTCCTCCTTCGGCGCCGTACGCCTGTACTTCCCAGTGCCCTTGGCCTTTGACGAGACCTCCATGTCCTGCATCAGCCGCTGCATTTCCTTCTCCGTGCTACCAGCCTTGACAGCCTCCATCTCGGCCTTGCGGGCCTCGAGCTCGGGTTTGTACTCGCGCTCAAACTCCTCGCGCTTGTCTTGCACGGCGTCGAAGAAGTCGTCCACGCCGTCGCCTGTCATCGAAGACACGCCGACCACGCTGAGCTGGTTGTAGAACTCCTCAAGTACCAAGCTCATGCTGTTGAGCAGACTGCCCATGTATCCGCTGCCCTCGCGCTCCTCTTCCTCTTCTTGTCGCACGGCCGCTTGGAAGGTCTCGAAGTCTCGCATCCAGTCGATTGCTTCTGTGGGTTGCTTGACGTCCGTCTTGTTGAATACAAGGATCATGGGCAGTTTTGTCTTGTAGAGGATTGAGATTGCGTACAGCATGTTGCTCATGAAGGTGGAGGTGTTTTCTGTCGTGCGCGGAGTATCAATCACGTAGGCGATGACGGTAGGGAAGGACGAAGCGAGCGAGGACAGTAGGATGGAGCCAGAGGCGGACCAGACGAAGACCTCGATTTGGCCGGGCGTGTCGACGATGATGTGCTCTGTTGTGGGAGCGACAGGCTCTTCTTCTTTTTTGGTCTCCTCGCTACTGGGTTGTGGCAGGCAGCGTTTCTCCAGAATAGACATGACCTGGTCGATCTTGGTGCTGAAGAGGTTCAAAGATGTGAGAATGCCGCCGTTGGGTCCAAGGTTGTACTGCTTCATGACTTCCTTGTAGTTGACGGAGTCGCGGATGTCGATATTCGAGTCGAAGGGCACGCTGCGCACGGCGGGGTCCAGGTTGATCACATAGGGCGGCGCAGTGGTTTTGGGAGATTCCGTGTGCGCCGTGTGAAGGTGAGAGTTGATGCGCTGCATGAAGGTTGTCTTGCCGGAGCCTGCCATGCCCACGCAGACAATGGCGACGGGCGGCTTCTGCTGCTGCTGGGAGCTGCTGGAGGAGGCCATGGTGAGTGCGGAGTGGAGGGGTCGGTGTGTTGGAGGGGTTGAGGTTTGAGGCTCGTATCCGGCGGTTTACTGCTGAAGCGAGTGTCGTGAGTCGATTCTTGAGGTGTGTTCCAAGTGCGCGTTAGTTTGCGGGTGTCCGATGTTGTTGTTTTGTAAAAGCATGTGAAGATGAAGATGAGGTCACATCAATATTCGTTCGCAAGAAAATCGTCTCGACTTGAGCTTGCTTCTCCGCAAATGGACCCTCAATTGCGAGCAAGCAAGCAAGCAAGCAAGCAAGCAACGGCGCCTCGCTTTGCGACAAACCCAACTGTTCAATCGTCAACATCGACAACGCCAATAATGGGCCTGGAAGACTTCGAGCGCGACCTCGCGCAGAGTAGCAAACCTCGCGAATCACATCACCGCAGTCGACGCGATCGCGATCGTAGTCGCAGCAGAGACAAGGACCGCGAGCATCGACATCATCACCATCGCTCGCACCGGCACAGAGACGGATCACGCGAGGACAAGGGAAGGCATGGAAACAAGAGACACCGCGATCGCGATGATAAAGACGACGATGGCAGCGGGAGAAGGCACAGCAAAAGACATCGGAGCAGATCTCCCCGACGTGACAAGAAGCGAGAAGAGGAAGTGAAAGTGTTCGATTCTGAAGGCGATGATGATGACGCCAATGAATGGGTCGAAAAAGAAGCCGCAACTGCGCCTCCAGAGGAAGAGACTTTGGACTTGCGTGGTTCGGAGTTAAAGGAGAGCAAAGTGCAGCGCGACTCGTGGATGCAGGAGCCGGGTCAACTTGACGTTGATTATGTTCAGCGGAAGAAGCGCGAGGAACCAAAGGGCCAGTTTGTGGCAGCGAAAGAAACACACGACTTCAAGATACACGAAAGTCAGGTCAGCCAACACTTGTCGGACTTGCAGCGTGACTTTGATTCGGACGGTGACGAGGAGCCCAGCGCAACAGTGGACGACAAACCAGCCCAGCATGACGTTGATTACACATTCGGCGACAGTGGTAGCTCATGGCGAATGACGAAGCTCAAGGCTGTGTACAGGAAGGCAGAGGAGAACAAGGAGCCCGTGGAAGATGTTGCGTTGAAAACCTATGGCGACCTCCGCGATTTCGACGATGCTAGAGAGGAGGAGCGCGAGATGGACAGGCGGAAGATGTACGGCAAGGACTATGTTGGGCTTGATAAACCAAGTGGCGAGTTCTTCCAAGAGCGAAAAATGAAAGCTGGAATTCGGAGGGAATCGTCGACACAGGCCGAATCAGAACCCCAAGCACCGGCTACCCAAGGGGAGCGCATGTCAGAGGCAGAACCGCCATTTACTACAGTTCCATTGGATCCATCTGCGCTGAACAAACTCAAGGCTCAGCTGATGAAGGCCAAGCTCATGAAGGCGCCAAACGCTGCAAAGCTCGAAGAGGAATACAATCTTGCAACCGCGGCCAATGCAGCCAATGCGACACAACCAGATGTTGTCGTTCTGAACAACATGGACAGTCGACAGCTAGCAGGCGATCGCAGCGGCGAAGTCACTGCAGTCAGTGGCAAGCGAGGCCGTGAGCGAGGTCTTGTTGTCGAAAACGAACACATGAGCATTGAAGATATGGTGCGCAATGAAAAACGCACTCGCGGTGCGTTTGGAGGCGAGGGTCGCAACTTTGCAGAGCGCATAGCGAAGGACTCGAAATTCAAAAACGACCTTGACTACATGAACGACAACGCCGCCAACCTCAGCAAGAAAGTCGTCAAATCTGAATCCAATCTACGAAACACCGCCATTGGCGACTTCCAGAAGACCCAGAGGGCTCTCGCGTCGTGTCCCCTATGCTACCACGAAGAGTCAGATCCGCCCCTGCCACCAACAGCACCCGTCATCAGTCTCGCCACACGGACATACCTCACGCTGCAAACCGAGCCGGAGCTCGCCAAGTATGGCGCTGTAATCGTCCCCATCCAGCATCGTCACAACCTGCTCGAATGCGACGACGACGAGTGGGAGGAAATGCGCAATTTCATGAAATCCCTCACCCGCTTCTACGCGTCTCAAGACAAGAGCGTCATCTTCTACGAAAACGCCGCTTTCGCCGCTTCTCGAAAGGGGCACGCCGCCATGGTCGCCGTCCCACTGCCTCACCACCTCGCTGACAATGCGCCCGCATACTTCAAGGAAGCAATCCTTTCCGCTGACGAGGAGTGGAGCCAGCACAAGCCCGTCATTGACACGCAGGCCCTAACGCAAAAGCCTGGGTACGGCAAGCAAGCTTTCCGCAAGGCTTTGGCCAAGGAGATGCCGTACTTTCACGTGTGGTTCTCGCTTGACGGTGGCTTGGGCCATGTAGTTGAGGATGAGCGGAGGTGGCCCAAGGGTGATCTCTTTGCGAGGGAAATTATTGGAGGTATGCTGGAACGCGGACCTGAGACGATCAAGAAGCAGGGGCGGTGGGAGAAGCATGACAGGAGGTTGGAGCACTTCAGGAAAAGGTGGGATGCGCACGATTGGACTAAGGTGTTGATGGATGCACAGTAATCGAATGTATTAACATGTCATGCGCATAGTACGCACACCAATAATTTCATGACCCAATCGTTTCCTGCTGTCTCAAGTCGTGCTTCTTTCGTGCTGGGTATCTCGTGTGACTCGTCAAAATGTAAATAAAGGAAAGCAACTTGCGTCATCATGCACTAACCCCTCAAGGCTTCGATAAGAAGCCCTCTCATGCCTTTCAGTAACCCATTCAACTCTTTCGACTCGTTCGCCCTCTCCACCACAGCTTCTACCTCTTCCGCTTCGAGTTTCGGCTTCGTCCCTACGACCTCAAAATCTCTCGCCCCTGTATCAATCTCGAACCAAGCATCCTGGCCTTCGTCCTTCCCACCCAATCCCTCAAAGCAGAATCTCAACCTCTCTCCGCCGTCGTCGGCACCTTCAATACGCAAACCAAGGCAAGTCTCCCAGAACTTCAGCTCGGGCAGGTTATGCCTCGCTTGCGCGTCAAGAGCCCGCTGGTGCGCCGCTTGCGCCTCGCGGCGCTGTCTGATCTGCGTCTGCGTCGCGGCGATTTCGTTCTGCAGTTGCGTCCGGCGGGCGACGTGGTCGTCTTTCTGCGCCATCAGCGCCGAGATAGCGGCGTGCATTTCGGATGTTTCGGCGCTCTCTTTCTCCAGCGTCTCGGCGTGGGACGAGGATTGCGATTCTAGGTTTATGATGGCTTGACGGCGCGTGCGTTGGGTTTCTGGGTTGATTTGTTAGCCGCGAGTTGCTGATGTGACTTGTGTCTTGTGATGTTGTTTGCGACTCACCTTCTAGCTCGGCTACGTTCATGCGAAAGGCGTTGCGCTCTTCCAGCACGCGCTTGCGCCCGCGCTCAATGAATTCATCGAATCGGTGGGTGAAAGCTGTCATGCGCTCGCGCAGGTCATTGAAGCCAAAGTCGACGGAAGGGAGGCTGTCGGCCATCGAGGGCGCGTCGGTGTTGTAGGGTGCTTGCAAACCGCCTGAATAGGACGAGCCGAAGCGGCTGGGTGTAGCTGGAATAGCGGCCATGGTCGTGAGAAATTGCGGTGTGTTGCGCGAGAGTGTTGTAAGGCGGGTATGCGATAGTCGCAAAGCGTGTTTGTCTGTGTCGTCGCGTATGAAGTCGAGATTTGGCGGGCTGACAACAAAGCTTCTGGCCCTGGCAACGCGGCGCCTGCAGCCGCGGGCCGCTCTCTTTTGCAGACTTCAGTCTTCATATATTCACATCTTCACATCTTCGCAGACTTCTTCTACACCACCCTCACTCCTCACATCACCGCCAAATACCCAGGATCATACAGCAACTGGGTGGACTCTCAACGTGCTTTTCCGGTTTCCTATCATTACTCACCGTGGATCAACGACCGTACCATGTTCGCGATAGAACTTGACTTTGCACGGACTTGTAAAACGATAAAGCCAAATGGCTGACCAGGATTGGAGTAGCCTGCCTTATGGTCACTTTGGAAACGCTTTCTACCAGACAGAGGAACAATCCTGGCATTTTGAAAGAATCCCAGATCAACCGCGGGTCTTGGAGTTAATTGAAGGATCAGAAGCAGCTGCACCAACGCAAAAATCACCACTACCAGGACTTACGACAACAAAACCAAGTCTTTTCGGACCGCCGCATATTCTTCGTGACAAAGAGATCGCAGATCTTGTCAACTTGGTCCCTGCTCTTCAACCCGCCACAAACCTGTTGCGGCCACTGCTTGGCGCTTCAGAGGCAGTTGAAGACGCCACTCGTCGGCATGACCCTGTCAAGGGACAACTGCTTTCATTTGGTCGGGTTTTTGATGAATCCACCCGAAGGTCAACTCAGCTTGTAGCTTTTGCAGCAGGCTTTACAGGCAGCGACGTGCAAGTTGCGCAGGTGCAGTTGCAGAAACATGGTTGGGACGACAGCAGAGATGTCTGGTTGGAAGTGCCTGTTGTCACTGGCGAGGAAACCACTTGGAGGAGTCAAGGCTCGCCTGTACAGCAAATCTGCTTCGCGCAGCCGATAGAGAGTGGCGAAAATCTCCTCGTAATTCGAACGAGCAGCCGGGTGTTCATCTTCAAACCAATACTACGGGAAGCCGGTCCAATGCGTTTGCAGCTGAGATTGTTGTTCGAAAGATCTACTGGTCAAAACAAAGGCATACCCCACGCAGACGCAGCGTTCAATCCTTGGTTTCCTCGACAGTTCGCCATGGTTGATCAGCATGCGCAGTGGTGTGTTTGGGAATTCCGCAGCAGGGAGTCTTCCGACGCCACGTGCATTTGTTCATCCATTGTTGACGAAGAGAGCCCGCCTAAGACTACCCTGGACGATGGATGGGCGCGTTTGCTATGGGTCTGCAATCCAAATACTGTCGTTGTTGCCAAGAGGCGCTCGGTGTCGCTTTACGATGTCAACTCTGGTGCGAACAAACTGCAAGACATCGATGTCAAAGTATCCGACGTATCGAGCTGGGTTGTGGATATTGCGACAGCGCCTGCAGACCCAGCACGTCTTTTGGTGCTGACCACTACCCATCTATATCTCTTTTCCGCCGAGGAGAGAGATGGGGAAGTCCGAGCGACGTTGTCGATGCGTATCAGGCATTTTCGCAGCCCCGAAGATATCACTTTGCGCTTGACGCTGTTCCGCGACGAAGATGCGCTGACAGTCATCATCCGGTCTGCTTTAAGTCCGACTGTTGTGACTTATCACTTGAGTGTCGATGAGAATCAAGCTGTAAAACTCCATGACCCTGCAAATTTCAACCTCAACCTTGGCATCGCTGGAGGCATGAGCTGTGCCAACATTCACGAGTTCCACCTGCAGTCTGCCTCTATGAACGAGAAACGTTCCGCAGACGTTGACAATACTCTTGCTGGGCGTCTGCGCGGCGATGGCAATCGATTCGTCGCAGTGACAGTTCTGAGAACAGACCATTCAATTGCCAGTGCGCTGTATCTGAATCGCCCTTCTCTGGGTCCCACGGAGCGATGCTTACAACCCTCATGGCGCGGTGGCCTCATCGGGACTTCTGCAAAAATCAAGGACAGTTTCGTGGTCGACGATGACTTTGTGGGCAGGGACGAGGCAGAACGGAGCACCGAACCTGTTGCAAGGTACGTCAAGCGACGGAGGCAGCGTGCCAATGGCTTCCAGGGCAATGTGTGGACTGTCCAATACAAGCGCATCGCCATTAAAGTTGAGCGGCGTCCGATTGAAATAGAAAATGTGGACGCAGTGCTGCTGCGAGTTCGAGATCTTCTTGGACAGTCACCAGAACCTGGAGTGTCTCCTATGCAGACGCTACTTGAGCTATCCACCGGCGAACTGGATATGACCGACATGGATCGATTCTCTGCTGAGATTCAACGACTCAGCACGATGGAGCATTTCAACCTGCCATCGACACCCGATGACACGGATGATGTCGACACCAACACGAGAGTTGTGCTCAGACCTGTTGAACATATTTCGCTCCTTGGGCAGCAGTCGACCATACATTCAGGGTCAAACATCGTCCCTACTTACGACGCAATCGTCTCGCACTGGATCTCACCACTGTCGCCTTGGGTGCCTGGCCGTGTACGTCTCGCCAAAGAACAGCACGCGCGCCGACTTGCCGCGGAGCTGGCCCTTGCAAGTCATGTACTCCGAGTCGAAGATATCGAAGAGCCCACGGAAACTCAAGAAGACACAAAGACAACGGGCTCACAGAAGCAGAGCTGGGATCTCCCAATGCACATGGCATCGAGCCAGGTCAACAACCCTTATGCCTCGCAGCTTCAGTCTCAATCGCAATCGCAATCTGCGCTCCCAACCCCGTCCCCAACTGGCACACCATCTGTAACAACAGCATCCAGCCGCACATCCGTCTACTCAGCCGAAGTCTCGCATCTCAAAAAATTCACAACCTTCACCAAGCCCACGCCTTCGACTCTCCCACGCTCCCTCACCAAAATCCTAAACCACTGGACTCTCGGTTCCGACCCATCGGCTTACGACTGGATCGCCACCTCCCGCACCATCTCGCAACAAACCCGCGAAGAGGAAGCCGACTCACAGCTCACGGAGAAGCAGCGTGCACGAGCACACCGCAAAGCCGAGCGACATATCCGAAGACAGAGGAAAGAGGCACAGGCAAGCCAGGTGCAAATGCTGGCCAGTAGTCAGATGCCTGAGCTGGTGGTGAGCGCAAGCCAACCGCAGGCTGTTGGCGGGAGTGCGAGAGGCGATGGTAACAGTAAGTCCTTCGCTCCTGCGGGCAGGCAAGTTGCGCCTCCGACGAACTTTGGAGGCATGCTGGGCAGTAGTCAGATGGGACCTACGGCTGCGAGCCAGGCTGTGGCGGGCAGGTTTGGTGGAAGGCCGCCGGCGAAGAAGAAGAGGAAGCAGGGGTTTTAGATGGGCCGTCTCCAAGTCGTACCCCATAGCTTACAGATCAACAATCTTCTTATTGAATGTGGGTGGCATACATGCACTTGTCGTCAACAACAATACATATTATTATAGAGTTTGACGCTGTCAGTACCTGCATAGTCGAACAGAACACACCATTTACATGTCGTTGCTTGTTCTGTCTGTCCTGAAAGTGTATCTATGTCAGCTCTTGGAGCGGTGTATGTTTAAATTGCTATGGCAATTGTCTGGACAAGCATTTGTCTCCCGATGGTACTGTATCTCACCACATCCTTCCTGGACCCAACGGGAGCCAGTATTGCCGCCACTTCTCCTCCGTATCCGCTTGTTTCCAAGTAGCGAGTCCTCCAGCAACGCCGTGGTTATCAACCGACCAGTCGCCAGCTCGCACATTCGTAGCGACTATCTCCAGGAATCCTTTCAGCTGGACGAGATGGCGCTGGTTGAAAGGGTTTACTCCGCTCTGCAGCAGAGACTCGTAGGGCTCGCGATCAACAAGATCACTAAGATCGCCCTGTTTCGCCCATCCGTTCTCGAATGCGAACGGTAACACGAGTTCACAGCCGACCTCGAACGGTGTTCCAGAAGTGCGGTCGCACCGGCCGAGATACAGCCCAGACGGACACTCTGCCGGACTGGGGTCTTCGTGGAGATAGAACGACAAAGGTGACAGCGAGTCTGTAGGGACGTTGCTCGCGCTGCCAAACAACAAGATCGGAGGGATGACTTTTTCCGAGGCTCCCTCCTCCGGATTGGGCGTGGACATAAAGGGCTGGTTCACAAATGTATTGGTAGTCGGAAGACGCAAGCCCGGCGCGATGAAGCTAAACCGTGGCTTCCTTGCTTGCAAAACGAACTGCTTTGCGAATCCTTCGGGAATTGGGAGCGCATCGAAAATCGCAGGGTCGACAAGACCATTCTCGTGCGCCTGCGGCGAAAGGGACATCCTCTCCTCGATCAAGTCGACCGCAATTTCCCAAAGTTGAAGGCATTCTGTCAAATCTTGCTTGGTCCATGGGACGATCGTCCAAGGCGGCGCTTGGCCAATCCTGATAGCACCTGTAGCAGGATCTCGCTGTGGCCCTTGTATCTCCTGCCATACGCCGTCTGCATTCTGTTGGAAGTCGGAATCGTCGTACCCAGCTTTGCACACCTCGTCGTGTAATGCGACAGCCTTTCCACGCTGGATCATCTCAATCCAGACGGAAAGGATGCTCTCGAGGGGTTGCCAGGGGTTCTGCTCCTCCAATTCGTCTGCGATATCGAAGTGCATCATGGCCTTGTGTGTGTGCTGGTCATAGCTACATACTCTCGTCAGCATCCTTCCTGCCTGCACGGCGGACGTGGGCGGACTTACACCAAGCCATCTGGATCGCCGTATAGTCCCTCGCTTACCGTGTACAGGGTCAAAGCTCGGTTTTTGTCTCGAGTATAATAATCGTGCAAGCCAAAGGCACAATGCAATCGAGAGACGTTGTAAAAGAAGTTGAAACCATCAGTTCCCGGTGCCACATCTCGAGCGCCTTGGAAAAAAGCTTTGAGAGAAGCATGGCATTTCTCATCGACGACCTCGGCAGCATGCTCGTGCTCGTAAAAGGGAGTGCACTGTGCTCGGAAGTCTTCTGCTGAGCGTCCAGAGCTGAGCCAGCCATGTTCAAGAATCGCATTGTGCAGCTCCACGCAGCGTTGATGGTCGAGCTCTCCAATCTGCCTGGGTGGATTGTCGGGCGTGACAAGTTGATGCCGCACTCTCTCAAGAGAACACATGGTTTACATGTCGTTACTTGTTCTGTCCGTCGAGTCACGTTCAGTCTGCGTTCCCCTTGAGGCCCGAAATGTAATTGCTCGTCGCCCTGCAGGTGGTGTGACATTCAGAAGCATGTTGAAGCCTCAGGCATTAAGAATCAATGCCAAGGGTCACATGACTTCTGGGAACGCATACCTCACATGTAGAATTTCCAAACTCTAAGTCCGTAGATAGACCCTTCTAGACACCCTTGCAATTCACTGTGTGTCGCACTCGGAATTGAAGAGCTGGGAGATTCGAACGACGAGAAAATAACATTGCACCATCTCTACATCCAACCCAAACGGCCAAGGCCGTATCTAGGAGGAACGTACGCATCATCAAACCACGCTCACGTCGGCTCCAGATGAGTCCCCCTTACGACCCTAGAACAACCGAAAATGAGCCCACGCCATCATCCTCGATTACATAGCAAAGGTCCTCCAGCACCTCGTCCACTTCATCTTGGCAATCGGGGTCGGAGAAAAGCCTCACGGCTGTCGGACCGGAGAAATCAACGATGGTCAGACTTCTGCCTTCTTGGTAATGGCTAATATCCACGCATTCGTTGCGCGCAGGGTCGTTGCGTTCCCAAAGACGCTCGCCCATGCAGGCAGAGCCCACGTGGGATGCGAGATCTACGGCTGTGACCATGCTGAAGGCACTGGCTGTGCAAAGTGCGACGAAGGAATGGTGCATCGTTGCTCGGTAGACTCGGTGTCGTAGTGTCGGTGGTAGGTGGTTGGTGATGATGGCTGAGTGAGCTTGTCAGGGCCGGTGGCGGCGAGATGATATGCGAGCGAAGAAGACTGGCGCTGAAGGAAGGTCTCGCAATAATTCGGTAATGTAGCCTTGCTGATGCGATTTGGCTGTCACTGGCTCTTCCGTCGGGCAATCCTGCGTTATTTGTATTTCTCGAATCAATGGGGTTTTGCGCTGACGGCATCTAGGCTTCCGTCATTGAAATTGCCACCAGATACAGATTGCTCTTCGATCCATAGTTCTCTCAACCATCAAAGTTGCTTCCAAGGCTGGTTCAAGACGGAACTTTGGAACGTTCAACGGCATTCACTTGCGTGATTTTGCCTAACTGAGTATTTGGTTGAGTGAAGGATTTCGAAATTCTTGCTGAACGTGGAGCATGCGATGCTCCTTGACAACAGTTCCGCTCGATTGGGATCTGCTCCCTCATCGTACGGCGCTGTACTCTGGCATTCTTGACGGCTCGCTCGGAGTAACGTCTTGGCGCAACGATTTAGTTATCCGGCAGATCTGTGGTTCCGCATACTCTATGCGGCGGCGTGTTTCGAAGCCCAACAAGAAACTTCAGAGGCTACATAAAGGATGGAGGATTGACGACATCAAGAAAAAAGCGGGCGAAGGATGCGGCATGTGGTCCGGCGAAATTCTGGAGAAAGGAAGGATGCAATATACTCCACATGCCAAGTGGTCTAGGAGATGTGCAAGACCAGCATCTAGCCAACAATGTTGTACTGCATCATGGTAAGTCTTTGCCAAGCAGCATGCCAAGTTCTCAAGTGCTCTTCACCAGGAGCTTCATCGAGTGCTTCTTCAGGACGTGCTACAATGTGGTTCTCAACTATTGAACTACATGTCCCCGCAGTCACGGGGCGCCAATTGTTGTTGCGCATTTGCACGATCACGCTCCGCAGGGCTTGTGCTAATGCATGTTCGTGACAACCCTGGATGGACCACCATACTGTTAACAACCCACCGCGGGAGAACGTGATATCAACGATCGGTTGAGACAAAGAGATCCCGATCGTTATGACTGACCGACTTGATGCTAGGAGGCCAACAGCAGCGACAAACAGGAGCCTTGTATGAGCATTGAAGATGCTACGCTTTGGAGCTTGTGCTATAAGACCAGCCATGTCGACTGGGAGAAGCCCAGTAAGCTCCCATCTTTGAACGGCTAGCTACAGTTTTTTTCACCATCTTTTATCATGCTGATACCCTTCCTTGCAGCCGTCCTGCTGTCCAACTTCGCCTTCGGTGTTGATGTCACCTTTTACGAGGGCAAAGGCTGCTCTGGCCACCGCTTGTTCGGAGACACGATCCACGACTCACTGGCCTGCTACAACATCTCTCGTCATGGTGCTACCAGCTCTGCTTCGATCGAGGCATTCGAGCCGGGTCAGAAGGTTTTCTTTTACTCTGATGAGGGATGCCAGGACGAAGTCTACAGCATCGACGAGGACCTTTGCTACGCCCACTCACGCACTGTCGTAAGGGCAGTCAAAGTGCAAGCCTTGACAAACTCTAGCACCACAGATCTCGAGTTGTATGAGATGCCTTGGTCAGGTGATACTTCTGTTGAGCCTGTTTCGCGACTCGCAATCTCGGAAGCTCTGCTGGGTGTTGCTGTTGACTATGCTGCCAAAGCCGTGAGTCTCGGCACATTTGTGACTGGTTGCTATTCGGCGATCGACCAAGTGAGTCCACTCTCAATTGTCCTCTGCGGACTTGGTGGACTAGCCTCGGTTCTCGCTTTCGTCGGCGAGTATTTGAAAAGACGTGCAGGAGCCAGGTTGAGAGGAAGCGCAAACATGGCTCTGGGACAGATCAACGATGCGGTGAAAAGAAATGTCGGAGAAACGGAGTACAGTTCTGTTCTAGACATCAGGGATGAAAGCGCGGCAACTGGTTCCCACGTGGGCTTCATGGAGCACGACATCGGCACTGGAAACCAGACAAGCTCGGTGTATGAAGTCCTGGGAAAGGATGGTGAAACCTATCACACCTCATCTTTCTATAACCACGAGTCAGACAGCTTCATCCACAGGATGTATTCCGCTCGCCATGCAGTCCACGACAAGCGCGACGAAACCGGCGAAGGTTACCTCAACGTGCGATGGGACAAGGGAGGATTGGATTTCGCCATGTGCAACTACAACGAAAATGCGAACGTTGCTTACTTCAACGACAAAGACGCAGAGGAGCTCTACGAGAAAATATACGAGGACTTGTATTGCCTTATGACCGGAGATGAGATTGCAGATGGAGGGAGTTTCTACTTTGAAATGTACGTTGCATCCCGACTGTACGTGCGTCGCCGACACAGCTGACTTCTCCCAACAACAGTTCAAACGGCAACCGCGATCTCATAACAGGTGTCAAGGTTGCTGCGTTCCGCGGAAACGAAGGAGGTCTTTCTGGCCAGGTCAATTGCGACCTAGACACGTACTCAAGCCAGTCCTGCGTCAATTGATCGATCAAAGAGCTTCGCGCTTGGTCCAAGCTATGGACTGGGAAGTGAATAGCTACATGTAGCGCTCAGCAAGTGTTCACACGTCTGCACGAGCAGTGGAGAAGAGTTACTCATGCTAAGCAACCAAGGAACGATACCAGGCAATCCTCCATGGCGATGTGCGATGAGGAGGAAGTGTGGATATGAAGCTAGTGATGTAAGAACTAAGAAGCTGTGGGTCCCGAACATATCGCGATCGATTACAGTATGTAGACTACTGTACCGAGCCTTAGCGTACAGTACATAGCGACTTGAGAACTTGACCACACCATGTCACCTTCCATCCTCTACTGAACAACAAACACGACACGTCCACCTGTTCGCTATGTCTTACGATGCATTCAAGTCCTCTATACGCCTCATCGCCCAAGTGAGCGAGCCCACACTGGCATTCAACACCTGGATCGTTTCGCCCGCTACTGATCCCGGATGTCGACTCCGAGGCACCTGGTTGGGCCCTACTTCACGCAGCATTACCTATGCCATCTCAGAGCCGCTTTACACATACTTTCTGGCTCGAATGTCATTCAACGGCGAGCTGGCTTGTCTCTTGATTCTAGTATCAGGCATCCATCTCATGCTCTCCGTGCAGTTCTGGATGACACTGGACAAACGTGTCGAAGACTTGCGATTCGTATCTTCCCCAGCAGAGACGCAAGCCTTGCAGGTTGAAGTGCCGGACAAGCAGCTGGCTTCTACGAAAGAGGGACATTGTATCGATTCCTTCACTGCTACTGCCGTCCAAAACCTCGACCCCAGAGCCTTCTACTCGTATGCTTTTGCACATCTTCAACTGGCGGCAGCAGGCAATGCCGCACTACTATTTGTTGCGCAGAAGCTGGATGTTATCAACATAGATTCCTTTGCACTCCACTTGTTCGCTTTGGGCGCTGCGCTTTTTTACTTCTCCCTCTCCCGGCTAGGCGAGTGGTACTTCGCACGATCTGTCGGCTTGCCATTGTTTTATGGCTCCGGGCGTACTATGGGCTCGACAGCCAAGCAGCTGGGATACCTCTTCTTTCTCACTGTAGTCAGAAGCGGTGTGAGGTGGCTCGTCGGCTTGAGGGCGGGTTTCGTCAGCGCGTGGGTGGACGATGCAGCTGATGTGAGTAAATTCTCTGGGGACATGGGCATAGGGGATGCATTGAGAAGACTTCCGTATTGGTTCCTGCCATGCATGTTTTTGCTCAGCCTTGGGCTGAGTTATGCGAGCGGGATGTATTCGGGAAGATTGAGAGCGAGGGAGAGGAGGACCGAGTAGTCAGTACTTCATCGTACTGTACTATACACCAGGAATAATCTGGGAGACTCGATCAACCGTCACCGCCGAGCTTTGGTGCAGTATGTGGTAGGCATTAGAATCCGGGTGGGGCAAAATGTAATTGCTCGCCTTGTGATTGCACGTGAGACGCATCTCGCCCTGGATAGTACTAGTGTTATTTCGCGTGTCGCGCTAGAGTCGACTTCCGGACAGCGAAAGGGCGCTATGAGCGAATCGTGCATGGATCTTTTGGACTATGCGCGTAATCCATTTATGGGATTGTCTGTGAGGTATGTATGTACCCAGCCTGTGCTGTTGCTTTGAGAGGGATGAGACGAGTTCTGCGAAGGGACGATGGATGTAAGTGAATTGGTATTTTCATAAAATCTACTATTGAGGTGAGTCGGAGGCAGCCATCCATCAGGAATGAGACAAGGTGGCTGGTCAAGGTAGCACAGGAAAGGAGGGATACATGATCGAAGATACACAGTCCCAGCCTCTACTTTATGGCCAAGCCTTTAGAGGCAGCAATAATCCGGTTCCCTCCCACCACTAGACAAGCTCGTTTGGGCCCAAACCTTGCATATTACTACGCCGGAAAGGAGTTCTCAGCTACAGTATATCTGCACACTCTATTCCTTTTCTTGAGCCTTGTGACCCTCGCCACTTTCCCGAACCTTGAAATCGACGCGTGCTTTCGTCTCCTCAAGTACGAGCACTTACCTACTTCTTCGCGTCCATTGGCGCGCGAATATATAGTTTCGTTGCATCTCACTCTGCCGAGTCTGAGACCACTGCACACATCGACACCGCAATGGCAGCAACAACCCAGGGCTACGCGCCAGGCGTCCCGCAATCTATTGGCGATGACCTCTTCACCACCACCCCCAACCCAGCTCCTCTTTCTGGCGTACCCGTAGAGCCCTCGCACCAGTACACACCCGCAGACCATGGCGTTCTCACCAACGGCAACTCTGTCCCCGTTTCCAACATGCCCCCAGGGCCTTCCAACGAAGTCGCGCCGAGCAGCAATGGCGTGGGCGACGGACCGCAAGTCCGCAGCACGAGCGAGGGACTGGAAGTAATCTGTGGTCCCTTGTTGAACTACAGACATATGAGCGGGGAGAACACGGACAACCCGATCTGGCACGGCAGTGTGCTTGTCGTGAGCACACCTGGCAACGTCCCAGAGAAACTCAGCTTGCAGAATGGCGGTACTGGTCAGACCGGCCAGCCTCAACAGGTCCAGGGTAACAAGCTGTACGAAGACGAGAAGGGTGCTTTCTGGCAATTCTCTATCGAGGTGCCCTTTCTGGATGAGGAGTCTGTGTGGCATTACAGCATCCCCGGCATGCGCACGAAGGATGGCAAGAACATGGATAGGCAGCTCCGCTTCTTCGTACCCTCGAAGCTAGAGAGCATGCGCATCATGTTCCACTCCTGCAATGGTTTCTCCGTGGGCACCGACGAGGAGGCATGGTCTGGCCCGGCTCTCTGGAACGACGTCCTCCGCATGCACGAGAAGCAGCCCTTCCACGTCATGATTGGAGGCGGTGACCAGATCTACAACGACAGCGTGCGTGTTGACGGCCCTCTGAAGCCCTGGACGGCCATTGGAAACCCCGAGAAGCGTCGCCACTTCCCCTTCGGCGAAGACATGCGCCACCAATGCGACATGTTCTACTTTGACAACTACGTCAAATGGTATGGCATGGCTCCTTTCTCGAACGCCAACTGCCAGATCGCGCAACTGAACATTTGGGACGACCATGACATTATTGATGGCTTTGGTTCGTACACCGATCACTTCATGCGCTGCGCCGTCTTCCGTGGTATTGGAGGCGTTGCCCACAAGTACTACATGCTGTTCCAGCACCATCTGCCTCCACCTGTCAGTACCTTCACCACAGACGCGCCCCAAACCACAGGCGGCCACGAAAAGTCCACTCCTGCGGATCCTACGCAGCTTCAGAAATCCTTCGTCGGCAAGCTCGACCACGAGGACCCTAGCTACATCATTGGCAAGAAGCCTGGACCGTACGTCGAGGAGCGCAGCAGGCACATTTTCTGCCAGCTCGGCAAGCGAATGGCTTTCTTGGGTATTGATGCACGAACCGAGCGAACACGCCACCAGATCAACTACCCCGAGACTTATGAGCAGATCTGGAACCATGTCGATGCGCACGTGACCAAGTCGAACGGCGCCATTCGCCATCTCATTTTGCTGCTCGGTGTGCCAATCGCCTACCCTCGTCTGCAATGGCTTGAGAACATTCTGCGTTCTCCGATCATTGGACCTCTTCGCTTTTTGAACAAGCGTTTCGGTGTGGCTGGTAGCTTGTTCAACCAATTCGATGGCAACGTCGATCTTCTCGATGATTTGGACGACCACTACACTGCAGGTCAGCACAAGAAAGAGCGTAAAGAGCTCATCCACCGCCTCCAGGGTCTGGCTAAGAAGCACTCCATGCGTGTCACCATCCTTGGTGGCGATGTCCATCTTGCGGCTCTCGGTCGCTTCTACAGCAAGCCCGAGCTCAACATCGCCGCCGAGGCAGACTGGCGCTACATGCCCAACATCGTCAGCTCGGCAATCACCAATAAGCCTCCTCCCACCGCCGTTGCCAACCTCCTCGCCAAGCGCAACAAAGTCCACCACCTCGACCACGAGACGCACGAAACTCTGCTCGAGCTCTTCAACAAGAACCCCGGCGTTGGCGAGCCAGGTGTCAAGCCCAAGTCCGCGGATGCAAACAAGGCCACCATGCCCAGTAGGAACTACGCCATCATCACAGAGTCCCATCCCCACTCCGCGGCGGGCCTAGCCGCCAACGGCGTTCAAGACATGAATAACTCCGACTTCACCGCCCCGAAGAACCCTCGCGAGCCCCTGCACAAGGGCGAGCTCGGCGCTGGCACCGATCACGCTGCTGCGCAGGGTCTGACTCGTACAGGTCTGGCCGGTGCTGACGGTTTGGACGTGACGATCCGTGTTGAGAAGAACCCCAGTGATCGTGAGGGCCACACTGAGGGATATGGCTTCTCGATTCCTGCTCTTGACGTCTCTGGTTACAAGGCGCAGGGCGAGAAGTGGTAGGACTGGATAGATCTGACTGGTCTGTCCATGTCTTGCCTGTTGATCGTTATTGGATGTGTGGTTGGGTTTTTCTTTCGCCTTGTTTTTTTTTTTTTTTTTGCTAGAGAGGATACCCTTTGATCTCTTTATTGTTTTCCATCGCTCTGTTTTGAATATCGATACATAATGCATGTTTTTACTGAAAGAATCTAGGATTTGTCGCCTTTGATTGACTTGATATCAGTAGGTATTTTGTTACTAGAGAGTTGTCGTCCTCCCCTGCCCTACCTATCTTGTTTGGAAATGTCTGCTGCGGCAAGCCTGCCTGCCTACTAAATTTCTGCTACTAGTCATCCTCCTTGCCTCGCCTGCAGCATGCAGCATGCAGCAAACCGCTCGCACAACCCTCAGCTGTGAGACATCAACAAGAAAGTGTGTCGTTGCGACCAGCGCCCGGCTTGTCTGATCGGTTTGCCCTTTTGGAACGAATCATGCTCACATACATGGCTCACCCAGGCATGCTTGATCCGTTGAAAGACACAACAAACGACGATTGGTGGCAAGAATAAAAGAATCTTCTATGGAGGGCCATGTGTATAAGTGCTTTGGGGAGTTGGTTGGCTGAGTTGTGTTGCACTGCATACGGACATACTGCGACTGCGCTGCTGAAACCACCAACGTTACGCAAGTCACGCATCCTAAGGCCGCCATGAGTTCGTCTGTGTTACTTTCGGATGGCGAGGGTGGAGACGAGGCCTTGCCGCCGCAGCAGGAATAGCAGGGCGCGAAGAAGAAGGCGAAGCCTTTGTGGCGCGGAGGTGACCATGTCACTCCGGCGCCGCCATCGGAAGTTCGTTGCAAGATGCTTCATTGAAATCGTTTCTTGGACTAACGTGGAATCAGAAACGGCGTAAACGAGGCGAAGTCGTCGTGTATATCGATCAGGACCTTCGAGCCTGGGACCTGAGGGTCTACGAAGTCGAATTTGATCCGGACCGCCTGGGCTTGAAGTACCGTCTAGAGACTCTCGACGCTCTTGCTTTCCAAGATGGCCGGTGAATTGGTGGGCACGAGCTTAGGGATTCGAGATTGGTGCAGCAGCAACGACAGGCTGCGCCTCAATATGGGCCGCCGCCGGGTAGTGAGCCTCGTCCTGGGCGTGTGCCTGACCGTGAGCCTGACCGTGAGTCTGGGACTGACAAGCCGGGCCGCCGCAAGAAGGCTGTGGAATACGTCAAAGCCAAATTGCGTCGGTTCAAGGACTTGGCCCGATAGTCGTCATGGTCACACTCGTGAGGGGCGGTGTGAGGGAAGGCGCTGTTCTGTCCTACCTGGAGGCACTCGCTCCCTTTTAAAGCTCGCTTTGCCTGCGGGAGTTTGGAGAAGGTTGTTTCTTGGTGTCTTTTGTTGTCGTCACGAATTGCCGCGAGGCTCTGACTCGAATGGAGATCAAGGAATCGGACGACATCGAGAAGTGTGCTGGCTCGAACATCGTTTCGCCTGCTGAGACGGTCGACGGGAGTGGTTCAAGGCTTGCGAGTGCGAGCGAGGTCGGGTCGGACGATGGTATGGTCTTACACTTGCAGAAGGAAGGGCGATGATTGAGAGCTGGACTGACTGCAAGATAGACAAAGCAACGAGTTACCTGCAACGCCTGGTTGTATACTTCACGAATCGTCGACACCGTCCGGATGTCAGTCGCGAGGCGCTCAAGATACGTTCGTGTGAGTACACGTAATTCGTCGACCAACTCGGCGGCAGTAACAGTGTGAACCGTACTTGAAAGACTGCTGACCGATCGTTTCTTCTTCGCAAAAGTACGAGATCATGCAATCGGTTATCCTAACCTAGCTGTGTTCAAGAGCAGCAGCGATGACTACGCACTGTATCGTCGTTTTGGCTACCTCCAGAGTCGGCTTCTGCTGGAAAAGCAGGACGACTTGCGAATACTTGAGCAAAGACTCGAAGAGTACGATCGAGCGAACATCTCAACCAGCTACACAAGAACGCTTGACGACAATGTGATCCGGCCACGGCAAGCTCTACTTGCCGATATAGGAGATGCTTTCAACACTTATGGTATTGCCAAGGACAAGCAACCACTCCAGAATCTCTTCTGATACTGACGATCACTTCAAGCCACACTTCTGGATTCGGCACAGAAGTTGCTCGCGGCCAATCGCCCTTCCGAATCCGAATACCGTAGCGTGCGAAACTACATCGAGAACAACAGCCCGCTGCACGACTCTGAACAGGATTACATCCAACACAAACAAGATCTCATCACCCTTCGCGCTGGTAGAGACCACGCTTGGCTTGACCGAGCAATTGATCGAGCACTTCGGCTGCTGCATAGACCCTTTCCCTTTGTAAATGTGAGTCAATCCTCAGAACCACGACGGGCGTCGCATTCTACAAACCCAGAGTGTCGTCACTGACTACCACAATAGCGAATTTTTTGCTCCCCTGTAAGCAAGCCCTCCTACCCAAATAAGATTTCCATGCGAGCGCAAGCCTAGCCTCATCTCACACCTCATACCTCCTCCAGGAGGACGCACTGAAATCCCGCACCAGCCACGAAGTCTACTACACCCAGTCTCGCATCGACCTCTGTGCCAGCTCGCTCATCACCATGACCATCGCCGGTCTGCTGATCGTTCCAATATACCTCTTGTACAACCTTGTCAAAGACCAGCAGGGCCGGCTAGATCGCCATGCGACGGCCGTCTGCATTGCCATCTTGCTTGTTTGCACCCTGCTGTTCTCGGGCGTCTTGTCGCTTTTCACTAGGGCGAAGAGGCATGGGATTCTGGGGGCTGCTGCTGCGTGAGTCTTCTGCCCCTTGGCTTGGTTTTTTTTTTTTGAAGGTCCTTGCTTGTTGGATT
>Ga0265797_10000259_pt1 | contig 101794 bp, 90 predicted proteins | sample P2T30metagenome_FD_192433 | JGI IMG/M metagenome (GOLD analysis project Ga0265797, IMG submission 192433) | Plant litter microbial communities from East Loma Ridge, Irvine, California - P2 T30 | ecosystem: Environmental > Terrestrial > Plant litter > Unclassified | place: USA: California... | reverse complement strand
ACATGGTACAAAGCTCGCAGGCCACATACCACGGAGAGGGATATGAAGACTGGGATTCCTATCCGTTGACGCCGCAGCGTTCCAACTCTAGTAGCGAGTACAAGCCCGCTGCTCAGCCAGCCGCTCTTAACACCTCCGCCTTTAACCGCAACGACTACCACTCTCCACCGGAGGATCCGGCAGCCTTCACAATGGCTCTCAACACGAAAGTGCGTAATCAGAACCAAGATGTTGTGGGCAGACATCTGTTGTACGAGACGGCAATGTTGGATTCGAACTCGTTCGCCATCTTGACCATGGAAGAAGTGGAGGATTTGAAGAAGGAGCTTACGCGATTGCAATCGCGCTTAGACGGCGCGCAACGGAAACTAGTGTTGGAAAGCAAGGTCAAGGATGCTGCTACGAATCTGCAGCGACTATACTCGAACGACTCAAACCGCGCCGACTCTCCACAACACCCGGACAGCCCTAAGCGGGCGCGCAGGAGCTTGCTCGGAGGGAGGCAAAGAAGCGATAGCAACGCGAGCAATGAGGGCAAGGCATTGAGTCAAACCGAGAACGAGCTGGCTACAAGCACCCGCAAGGTCGACGAACTGAATGAGACAATCAAGAGTCTGCTTGATCGCAGACAGCAGGTTGAGCGCAAGCTTCTGCGACACACAGCGGCAGTACTGGCCGAGCAGCAGAGCAAACAGATCGAAGAAACGCAAAGTGCTTCACGTGCAGTGGAAGACGACGACGCCAGCGTATATTCCCCGGACGAATTCGATGGCATCCGCGATATTCTGCTTATCAAGCCTGCGCACATGAACAAACTTCACAAGCATCCCAACGCGCAACAGCTTCAGGAGGAGCACGAGCAGCAGCTTCACAGCATGCAATCCAGGCTCGAGCACCTCAACGATCAGCTGAGAAATGTCATCAGCGAGGCTAGCAGGACACGCGGAGTTTCCATGGCTCCAGAACCTCACTACAGCCCTGTAGATGGCAACGATGCTGCTGCAATACTAAATTCCAATTTCGATCGCTTGGAAAACAACCTTCGCGCATTGCAGGACGAGCATCAAGATACGAAGAAACACTACGCACGTATCCAGGACAGTTCGTATCAAACCAGGAACGACGTTGAGCAGCAGCTTGAGAGTCTGAACACTCAACTATACAACACTTTGATGCTCTCGCCTGCTGCGCAATCAATCACCGACCTGGAAGAGCCTCCCAAAGCGACAGGACATGGCTACCAACCCCAACTGGCATATCTGGAGGAGAGCTTCCTTAATATCGAGCAGCTTCTTCGTCGCCACACAGACGAGCTGCAAAGCGCACGCGAGGATGGCGAGTCATCGAGGGACGGTGTAGAGAAATCGGCAGCACAGGCAAAGAAGCTTGACGAATACGAAGCCACAATCGGTGGACTTTGGGAGATCATGCAGGCGGAACAGTCTCTCCTTCGCACGCCACCTGTTGATGAAGGACGCTTCTCAGGCGCTGACCAGATGCCTCGCTCGCCACTTACCGACTCATTTTCTCTACCTGCTTTCAGCTCTAGAGTGCAGCATCTCTTCAACCGTGCTTCGGCCGCCAACGAGCAGCACGATATTCTTCGCAGACAAATCCAGCAGCAGCGCGAGCTCAACGGCAAGTCCGATGCCGAAAAAGACCGTCAAGTCGAGGAGCTTACTACGAGGCACGAGCAACTTGTTGCGTCTGGAGAGCAAATGCAAGACGAGCTTGCAAAAGCCATGGCACAGCACAAACAAGCAGAGACTGAGGCCAACCAACTCAAGCTCGAGATGCTCAATGTTGAGAATGAGTTTGCGGAGCTTCGACGTACTGCAGAGCTGAAGCATCAAGAGCGCGAAGAAATGTCCCGCCAGTTGCAAGCCCAGCAGGAGAACACCGGCCACTTGCAGCAAGAGATCCAAGACCTTGAAGCTCAAATCGGAAAAATGGAATCAGGCTCTGCAAAGCATGCAGATCTGACATTCGAGCTCGCCTCCGCCAACGCGTCTCGCGACGAAGCAGAGCAAAAGTACGCGGCTGCAGTCAAAGAGATGGAGGAGGTTGAGTCTGAAGTTGTGCGCCTCAGCACCGAGCTCACTATGGCCAAGGCTGAACTCGACGGCGCTTATGGCTCACGTGCCGAGCGCGCTAAGGAGGCTCAAGGCAGTGAGATCCAAGTGCTCTCCCAGCGTAATGCAGAAATCACCTCTGAGCTCGCAGCCTTGCGTGCCGAGCGTGGCGACAACGCGCGTGCCGCTGCTCTTGAGCAAGAACTGCAAGCCATGACGATTGATTTCCAGGATCTCACGCGCGAGGCACTTCAGATGGAGCACGAGCGCGGCCAGCTTGATTCGCTAATCGATGGACTCCGAGACCGCTGTGAGGCTCTCGAGGGCCAACTGAGCGACGAGCGCGTTCGCTGGATTGGCACCAAGAGTCCTGGTGGCCAAGCTGCTGGGGAGCGTACAAGCGCTCTGCCTGCCAGAGAGACAACCAGTGTCATGGTCATGCGCCAGGAGTTCAAGAAGATGATGCGTGAGACGCGTGCTGAAGGCGTGCGCTTGTTGAGGGTGAGTTACTCCATCTCCGTGACACTATCTTGTTGTACACAACACGAAAACTAACGCCTCTCCCAGACCGAACAAGAAGAACGCCGCAAACTCGAAGCCGAAGTCCGCCGCCTCAAGAACATGAACGGCGGCACCACCAGTCACAGCTCCATGTCTCTGTCTCCCAGACTGAGCAGTGGACACCTCGGCCAAGGACACGGTCGAAACGTGAGCTACAGTACGAGAGACTCCTCCACTCGTGGCTAAGCACACCCGCCCATCCCAAACACCCCCAATGTTATCACGCTGCACATGTCTGATATGACGACTTCATGTCTTGCATTTTATCACCAACTAGCGATAGACTTTTCTCTTCCCACATTTGCATTTGCATCTTTGTTCAAAATTCGATTCTTCCGAAGCACGTTTTCAACGATTGGACGGCTGCGAACCTTGGTTTTGGGTGTACTATCTTTGCCATTTGCTACTATTGCTTCCCCGGCTTTGGCGATTTGCTTTTTTTTTCCACTTTAGAGAACCTTACACTTCTAGACTTGATACATATCCGCCGAAACGACTTTTTGGCATTCCGCACTTCACAAAGACCTTTTCGTTTCATTTCGTTGACATTTTGCGTCGCAGGTCTGAAAAGCACGGCTTCGGTCGGCGTTACCAGGGTCGTGGTGCCTTCTTCTGCTTCAATGGCAAGGGTGAGGAAGAGGAGGAGTAAGGGGAGGAGATGATGAAGACCACGCCGTGGAGATGACGTGAACAGGATATAAGTATTACGACAGTACATCTCAAGCAAGTCCTACGACTTGACCCTATGAAACAAACATTAACAACCCATCACCGCCGACATGAACATCTCTCACGCCGGCACCGCGATCGTACCGCTAGCAACCTGCACAGCCGTCCCTCCCAAGTGCACCGTTTGCAGACTTCGTGCACCATCAGCGTCCTGTTCGACGCAAGTGTCGATCAGGATATGACTCTCCCTTCCCATCTCGACGCCTTGCGTGATCTCAAAAGCCACCGCCTGCGCACTCGACTTGTGCAAGCTGAGGTAACTGCCCAGCGCACACGCCGCGCTCCCTGTCGCCGGGTCTTCCATCGCGGGCGAGACCTTGACCATCCTTGTGCGAAGGCGGTACGTCGCTTTGTCTTCACCCTCCTCGCTGTCTAGCACAACGTAGTAGTACCGCCTTGTGCTCCAGCCTCCGTGCCACCCCTCATCTAACAGCTCAACAGGCAACTCCGGAGCGACACCAAGCTCCACAGCGCTCAGGTGCTCCAGCGAAGGTAATTCGATCAGCGCGAAAGCCATGCCGTTGACGATGCTAAACAATGGAGCGCCGTTCTCTGCTTCTGCGATCTCTCGCTGCAAAGTATCATTGTTCGTCGAAACCGACGTAGGCAAAGGCAAACGCTCCCAGTGCAACCTCACATCATGCGGAATCGCCGCTCTTAAAGCACCGCTGTTCGTCTTCTCAATGTCAATCCGTCCCGCTTTCGCGATCAGCGTTTTGGCGCCTTGCTCGTAGAGGTGCGCTGCTGTGCCGATTGTGGGGTGGCCTGCGAAGGGGAGTTCTGCTCGCGGGGTGAAGATGTCGAAGTGGCGCTCGGAGGATCCAGTGGGGTTATGGATGTCGTGGACGACGACTGTTTCGGAGAGGTTGAATTCTTTGGCGATGGATTGTTTTTGGGGCGTTGAGAGGGTGGTGTGCGGTGGGAGGGTCACGATTGCTAGAGGGTTGCCGAGGAAGGGGGTGGAGGTGAAGACGTCGAGGATGTGGTAGGGGAGAGACATTGTGGTTTCTGTCTAGGAGAATGGTTCTTGAGGAGGGGAGGGGCGGTTAATGGGGTTATAGGAGATATGAGTGGGAGTGCAAGGCGGATTATTTTCGATGGCTACTCTTGAGATTTCCTCATGTGTTGTGTCGGTTACGCAGAATATATATGTCAAAGATTAATGCAGGGACTCAATGCGAGCTGACTCAAATGCGAGTTGGATGACTCGATGGATCGTGGTTTATGTAAGCGGAGTCGTGCACCAAGATGCTGCTCGACTTGACAAGGACGACTTAGAGTTGTGAGCAGTGTCAAGGTTGTGTCGTCTGTTCTATTTGATGGTATGAGCACACCAACTCTCAAAGTAGCCAAATATTTCCGCATAGTTCCTCACCGGTCTGTATAGTCGTACATGTAACTATAGACGATGGTATCAGCCTGCACAAAATAAGCGAGGTCGTCACTGTCTTGACTACAGACTTCTGTACAGCATATTTACATATATGTCCAGCTTGACTCTAGACCGCAGCAAATACATATCTTGCGGTCTCTTATACGACCTTGCTGAGCTCTCACAGCTTGGCCACCATTCTACGACTAAAGATGTCGGCTCTTACACGCAGGTGAAGCGCTCATCTTTTGAATGGATATCGGGTTTGCTTAGGACTCTACTGGACTCTCATCATATCTGAAGCTGCATCACTTTCTGTTCAGTGGTCTATACGTATTACGTTTTAGCCGCTAAAGTCACGGATTGTCCCATTGATCATTCATAAACCATGCCAATGAGCTTCCGGTTGAGCTTACGCGGTGGCTTGTAGTGCTTGTATCCACAACCCGGTGAGCTGGCATCGATCTTGCTAGGCTTCGGAGTGTTCGCCGTTCCGTTTGCCTGTGTCTTTCCATCCGATGACTTCTCCGGAGACCTGGTCATCTTCGAAAGTTGGTCCTCGAGCTTTGCCAATCGCTGTTCGAGGCTGGCGTTGTCCTTTTGTGTTTTCTCGAGACGCTGCTCGGCGTTCTTGTCCGAAGTTGTGTGACCGTTCGCAGTGAAGCTTGGTGCCTCAGACACCTTGGAAGCCTCGAGCTCCTTCTGGAGTTGAGCAATCTCTTTCTCCCTCTTTGCAAGGTCACTTTGCGATTTCTGTAGCGCAGCACGGTCGGCAGCGAGCTTTTGCTCAGCGGAACTCAGGTTGTCGAGTTTGCGTTGGATGTCTGCCTCTTTTTGGGATTGGGCTTCATCATCATTTGACTTGTCGTCCTCACTTGTCTTGTCCTTCGATGCCTTGCCCTCCTCTTCCTGTCGAGACAACGCAGCTTCGCGATCTTGCAATTCCTTCAACTTCCGGTCGTAGCTAGCAGTGCGCTCTTCTTCTTCTTTGGCTGACTTTGCTTGTCGGTCTTGTAGGTCTTTTATCTTGTTGTCCCACTCTGTAGATCGAGTTTTTTCTTTCTCCGAGAAAGCATTGTCGCGCTCTTCCAATGCTTTCAGCTTTGCGTCCAAGTCTGCCTGTTTCGTCTCTGATTGTTCCGTGTCTTTGGCATCAGTGCCAGACGTGAGAGGGTTGAAGTTGACGTCGGTATCAAACATGTACCAAGAGAACCACTGAGGGTAAGATGCCTGCAACGACGTCAGTTGGCAACAACATAACACGGTAAAGAATAATCACACATACCTCCCACTGCCACATGTGAACCGTCATACCCACATGTCCCTTCGGAACAGCTCTGCCCTGGAAGTGGTTGAGATAGACATTCGGATAGTCCACCGGACTGAGACTACACGCTCCTGGCGCAAGCACTCGATCTCTCGAAATCGTCCACCATTGCTTATCGCCAGTGCCTGCTTTGGAACTGTTCCTGCCGCCTTCTGCACGCAAGTATTGGCCATTCGAAGCGTTCTTCAGAGCTACCACGTTGGGCTTGTCGCCGGCTTCGATGATCCATTTCTCATCATCGCCTTTGTCGCCGCAGTTCGCTGCAACGACGCCTGAAGGTCTGGAGTTTGGTTGGTTGGCGAGGACCAGGCCGTTCGATACGCTAGTGACGTAGAAGGCTTTGCTGGAGTCGGCCATATTGGAGAAAACGAAGAATTGCAGATAGACTCGGAGAAGCAATCTGAAAGTGTTTGCGATGAAGGAAAGAGCGCCTTTAGAGAACCAGAATCCCACGACCCAAACCTGATAATACATGGTCGCACTACAATGCACCCCAGTGAGGGGCCGATGATAACATCTCGACGTCCATCGCGCCCATTTGAGAGATGTGTATATGCAGGGCAAAGCGTGCAATGGCCCAAGGCAGGTAAGCGGGATGGGTCTTGTGGATATACAGAGAAAGAGATCCAGCAACCGGGAACTTAGCTTCTCTTCGTGCTGTTGAGTGGCTACGTCAAAGGTTTGAGCTCAAGATTGAATGGGGAAATAGTGGGCACGTGGGGTATCATACCGAGATCTGCTTCGATCGAGCACGCTAGCAGTCTGTTTTCGGACTCTTAAACAATTACTGACATCATGCGGATGCTTCTCGAATAGCTCCGGAGTGGATCATATGGTCGTGAAGCTTTCTCCCATTGAAAGATTGGTGCTGTGCTGTTGCGATATGGAAGGTGCTGCAGTGATGACTAAGGCTGATTTTGCCAAGTGCCGTGATGATACCACCAAACTTTCTTTCGGTTTCAGGCCGTTCAATATGGTAGCATCATTAGCATTGGCTGTATACACAATTCTGCTCGCCATTCAGACGTTACTGGTGGCGTCTGGCTAGCTCCCTTGAGGAATAGTGTGTTCATGTCATAATCAGTAGAACTCGACACCACCTCGATTACCACTGTGTTTTTATCGAAACGACCTAGATTCACATGCACGACCAGAACGTACCCGTTAATCGATATATGGGACCATCTTCAGCTTCGCCAAATCGACAAACGTTTCTCTCAGAGCGTCGCACGAATCCACATACCCATGCCACCCCAGCTTCCTCGCCTTATCCGGACTGAACGACAAAGGTGCAGGCCGACAGAGCGTGCCATCCAAGAAGCCAAAGATGCGTTCCAGCTCCGCCTCTTCGGGCACCGAAAGTCCATGCTCAGCCGCCATCTTCTTCCAAGCGGCCTGAACGTCCTCGCGCTTCGCCCACTCGACCATGGTGAACTTCCTTCTCGTGACTCCTTTCTGCCCGTAGCCACGAGGATTGAAGCGTGTCTCTGTAGCCTTGTAGTCAGTCCCCTCTTGCGGACCTTGTGGCTTCATACCAAACCAACTCGCGATCTTCGGCCATGCCCCTTCCCATGTGAATGCACTGCCGTCGAAGGCATTGTACATCTGATCAGCCGGACCTTGCAGCACGCTCCATTCTTCGAGGTATGCGTTCATCATTGCATAGCTCATGCTCTGGTTCATCTGCCAGCTTGCTTCATCCCCAGGGAACTCGAGTGACCTACCAAGCCTCTTGCTCACGCTCGCGAACACAGCCAGTGGGTAAGCATAGTTCATCGCCGCGTCAGGAACGGCACCAGTGATCGGTCCAGGCATACATATGGACCAGCCGCAACCAGTAGCCTTGCTGTACTGAAACAGAAGGTCCTCTTGGGGGTAGTAGAAGTTCGGTTCCAGTTCAACACGCGGGTCACTTTCCTCTTGAGGCACTTTGGTAGGGCCCAGGTGGCCCCCGTACTTTTTCGCACCTGTCTGTAACATGAAGCGTTGAGGATTGATAGCGGCTTGCTGCAAGGCGTCCAGAAAGTTACTCAGGAGCTCGCTGTTTGCCCGCACCATCTCCTCGGCATTAGACCACAGTCCTTTCCCTGGCTTTGGCGGCGGCTGCACGTACGAGAAGAAGAAGACATGGTCTGCTGTGACACTTTTCTCATGGAGTGTTGCCGCAATCTCCTTTGGATCTTTGAGAAAATCAAGAGGGATGTGCTCGACATTACTGGGAAGACCACAGGATACGATTGGTGGCCGGCGGGAGAGACAGTATATCTTCTTCCATCGTTTGGGCGACTGTGCGAGTACGCGCAGCATGTAGTGGCCGCTGATTCCATTGGCGCCCGTTATGATCGCTGTCAACCGTGTGGTTTCTTCAGAGTACACCGGCAGGCCGTGGAAAATGCCTTTAGACTGGATCTGTTGCACGCGAGACATGGTACTAGTGCTGCGAACCATGTACGAGTTGTCATGAATGTTCGGTTTCTCCGGTCGCTACAACGCGTAAAGGAGACATGTTTCATGTCCCAGCGAGAGCAGTGCTTTTGCTTTTACCTTGGTAATTGTCGATCCGATCATATGAGGGGTTCGCTCTGCCTAGGTAGGATCTTCTGCCCGCCGCACCCAGCTTACCATATGCTCGAGCGGCTAGGGCACCTCATCGTGACCGCACCATTTTGCTGTCTGGTAAGCTCGAGGTCAGAAGTGAAAGCTCCTGTACCACTGTTTGACTTGTGTGCAGATGCAAATCTCTCAAGCATTTCTGCAACGTCCTCGTCCGTTGCCGCGCGAAGCTTGGTACTCACCTGCGCACACACAAAGGGGTGTAACGACGGGTCGATGTTGATCTAAGCGCTTCAAGAGCGTTGTGTACGCGTACACTTCTCACCCTCGTGATTGCGAGCCTCAAGCAAAGCGAAACACACTACGACAACTTCCACCCAAACGATGATGAGTGATAAGCGTCTAATCCATCCGTCACATTCCTCCCTTAAATCCATTTATAGCCGTCACATCGCCTTCCGCACCCTTTCCGACCAATGGCGTCGCGTTCGGAACTTGCGGCAGCCCGAAGGATCGGCCTGGTGGAAGGTTTTCACGGTTCTGGCAAGTCTGGGGTGACTCGAAGCGGCGACGCGGCTTTCTGCTTTGTCTTCGTCCGAGCTGCTTATCTTTTTGGGTGCGCTACGCTCGGTGATTGGGTACGGACGTAGCACAAAGACGTGAATCGTGTGATAACTGTCGTTACACGCGTGGCCTTGTCTCCGAACACCCGAGATGGACGGGAGACATAAGTATGACTGGTATTCCCTGTTTCTCGGACTTCATGTAGGAAGATAGACATCAGAACAGCCATCAAACAGAACAATCTCTCACACTGGAGCCATACCGTAATACCTCTCACCAGCAATCACTGACACACCAACAACACAATTGTGCCATCACTGTCAAAAGCAAAGCAGTGCAGCGACCATCGCACCAACTACAATCCAAGCATACCAGAAGAATAAGCCAAGATGCGTTTCAGCTCCATCCCACGTCCTAGCCGTCGCTCCAGCGCCTTCAGCACAGCATCCGCATCTTCAACAAGCTCAGACCTCTCGATCGAAATCCTCGAATCAACTCTCCCACTGGCACCACGAGAAGATGACTTCAACATGAGCGAGAAAGACCGCGCAGCAAGCTTGCTCGCCCGCTGCAGACGAGCTGCCACCGAGCCGTGGAAGAGCGCCAAGCCGTTGATGGCGAGATGATTCTCCAATGATGCTACTGAGAATGCGGCAGAGCTGATTCCGAAAGAAGAAGATGAAGATGACGATTAAGATGAAGAAGAAGCACAGAACGAACGCTGGCGACCTTCAAGCAAAACGAAAGACACGAAAGATGTCATTCTGTGTCTAGACCACGAACCGACCATCTCCACTACACCACACGACAGAGCGTCATGATACACGCCATCACAACCGTCATACGGATCGGAGAGCGTGAAGCACCGGCTATGATGGCATTGTCCACTCATCCCATGCCGCGGCAGCATGCACCGCCTCAGGCCCACCATGGAGAGGTATGACGACCTTGCAAGGAAAATACGAGTTTCAAAACTCCGTCGCGGAACGGCCGGGATCAGCTGGAGAGAATGGATCCCAGCTCAGTTACGAAGCTGAGGCTGAGAGGGAAAGAAAAAGGTCTCGACCACGGCCGTGCAAGGCAGCACCTCAGGCGTCAGGGAAGAGAGAGACGAAGCAGACTGGGGTTCGTAATCGGAAACTCGCGCCGGGCGCGAAACCTGCTGGGATTGTGAACAAGGCAGTGCAGCAGAGCTCGGAGGTAGTGGTAATTTATGTAATCCTCGACCAGTGAGAATGCCATCTTGTGCACAAATCCAATGCCTGAGCCTTGTGCCCTCTCCACATGGTCTCCCCACAGCCGTGTCGCGTGTATAGTACCTTGCTCGTACGCTGCAATTAGTGATGACACCCTCGGCAATTGAGGCTGCTGTTGAACGAGTACGAGAGCAGGTTCTAGAACGTGTGAAGTCACATAATACCTGGAATATACATGTATACTTGTTACTAAGTAAACGTTTCACCAGTGCTGCTGCGTTGGCCCAGTCGGCGACCGAGTTGACTACTCGCTCGGGCACGGCTTCGACGGCACGAGTGGAAAACACGCACACATGCGGACGAGTACAGATACATCACAAATTCTGATGCCGTCACTGCTGGCCTCTGCACAGGAGAACACACACGCACACGCACGTCGAGGCGCGCCGCAGAAGAGCTCGTGTGGAGAGCTGGGTGCGGAAACACGAAATAATGCCTCTCACAAACATTTCAGTCGGCGAGCGATTTTTGTTCCAGCCCTTCTCCTGCGTAGGATCGACGTGCTCCATAATAATTAAGAGATCGAGAGACACGGGCTGAACCGTCCAACCGTGATCGTCACGACGGAATGAGGTCCTGCGAGGTGCTTGCCAAGGGGTGCAGAGAGGGGGGAAATGTTTGTTCAGGTCTCGAATTTTGTGATGGCATGATGTGCTTTCATGACGAGACGACGTGCCGGATGGTGACATTGAGAGGAAGGGCACATTTGTAACAGTCTGCGAATTACAAGCTATTTTTCCGATCAGATGATGCGTGTCAGACGGTGTCATCATCAAGGTGGGAAAACGTATCGGTATTGGCTGTCTTACTATGTGCAGATGTTATAGCAACAGGTGGTCTTTTCCGTGCAGGATAGAGTTGGCACATTATTGTTTTATCTCAGAATAGCATGGGCTTATTGGACATCGTCATCAATCAACTCACCGCCACCTGATCGGGCTCAAAGTTCTTCGATGCCTTCTATTGCCCCGAGAACAGAAAGCTTGAGTAGTAACTTTCCACGGAAGAATTCAACATGTTTTCCAAGGGGGTAGGTACATCAAGGAGGTACAATGTTAGTACAATCGTGTGCACATACTGATACGAGCGAATGTACATCGTGTCATGTATCTGGCCGACAGAATCTCCTCCTGAGCGCAACGGTTGGTCGTTGACATCTGTGCAGCGGCAGGACGCGTCTTTACCGAGAAGTTCTCGATCTTTTGCAGATGGGGCCGTGGGCTCGTTTCCTGCTCAACTCCACACGCGCGGCCTTGGGCAGGGCCCACGATGGTGGCTCCGCTGAGCCCGATTGGGTAGTTGGACGCTTGAAAACCGCGGGACAAGCTGGAGGTGGTGCGTTCGGCGGTGGAAGGCAGCCGATTCACGTGTTTCGCAGTTACACCAGTCGTAAGTGCACTCGTCGATGCGTGGTCTAGAAGAAGCGGAGGAATGACACGCCCAGGGCGGAGGCCGTCATCGCGGCGCGGCGCCTCCCACGGCGGTAGCGACTGGGTGGCAGCATGACGGTGGGCCTTCACAGCGCGTGCGTTGTCGGTGTGCTCGCACGTTTGCAGGCGATTGACGAGCGTGTCTCAGAGCGAGGAAGGGCATTGGGGGAGCGTTATGCAGTCGTGGCAGCCTCCTCGTCTATGAGCAGCAGCGTGCAGGAGGTGCAGGCGTAGAGGGGATGCCTGTTCCTGAGAGCGATGTGGGTTTCCGACACGCCCGACCCACAAATCTGCCTTGCACATCACCGAATGGCGCAACGGCCTTGGTCGCACGCCTTCGCCTCTTGGAGCGAAGGCCATCGAGGTACGCGTTGTGTGCAAAATGGCAGCATCCGTGAGTCAATACTAGTATTATAGGTATCCTTGGATTCCCGCTGGAGGCATTTTTCAAAGGATAATAATACCAGACATCCATCCACCCGCCCATCTTTGCCATCTTCTGGCACTGCCTTTGTTTGACTTCCTGCCTGCATCGAATTCGTGCTGCTTATCGCTGCCACCCATCGATCCATTCCACTGGCACTCCTTATCACTCGCTATCTCCCACTACCAGGCACTACTACCAGCTGGCACCACATCATCCGAGAATAGGCGCTCGCTCGTTCCGTGCTGCTGCTAAGGGATTGTTGCTCACGGCTGCTGCAAATCTGTATGTAATAACAATGTCGTGCTCCCGCCAACCGTGAGACACAGCCAGCTGATGCAATCCCTCTCCCAGATATCGCTCATTGAGCCAAATATCACACCATAAATCGCGATCGCCGCTTTGAGCTTGCACGTTATTCACTCGTCCCAGTCACCGCCTCCGAGTCAATTCCTGCTCTATCTCTCAAATCGCGCGGATAACCGAGAACTTGGACCTCCATTTGGGACCGGTCCTCTAACCACTCACCCACATCTCCACAAAACGCCCTATTGCGCATACACTCGGCCATTTCTATATATCTCACCATGAACGCCCGCCCTCACAAGCGTTCCCAGTCCAATGGCCTCAAGCCCCCGGCTGCCCACGCTCGCTCTAACAGACCCCCGCTCTCCGCCAAACGCAACTCTGCCACTGCCAACCCTGCGGCCGGCCTTCGTCGACAAAAGTCCAGCACCGAAGTGGTCAAGCAGAGCGACACAGACAGCGAAGACATGGCCGCAAGTTTCTTGCAATTTTGGTAAGTTCCTGTCGATCCGTCAATCAATAAATCCCTCGGACCCTGAGCTGATCTGTTGTTCCCAGCGCCACATGCGAAAGGCAGATCGTAACACCCAACTTTAGTCTATTATATTGCTCAGAGTCGTAAGTCATCTGATCTGATAATTATTTGCCCCAATATTTGTTCTAACAATATCACACAGCTGCCGTAGACGGGACTCCACAACATACACACCTCTACCGCCCCACTCACCTCCTATGAGCCCAAAGTCGCATGCCTACCATGAGCATGACAACGTAAACATCCTACCACAGATGTCGCCTACTGTTGTCCGTCCCTTGTCGAAGACTTTCTCGGAACTCAACCTCGCCCGTATCTCTTCCAACTCAACAACAGCGTCCGAAGACCACGATCACGGCTATTTCGATCACGACTACGACTTCCAACCCGAGAGCTTAGATTCACATGTGCTCGACCTTCCTGGTTACCCTACTTCCACAACCCTTGCACCACGCAGGCCCTCAACGAAACGAGCCTCAACTACCATTGATGTTCCCTCCCTCGTCCACTCTCCTTCAAGTTCATACGGCACTACCGCCTCACATTACCGCCATACCACCACCACCCGCTCATCAACAACAAAGAGCATTGACCTTGTCACTCCTCTCACTGCGCCGCCCAGTCCGACACTCATTGGCCAAGATGCCAGCCTCAAGAGCCATGCCAGTACTTTGACAACACTACGAATCGCAGAGGGCAACAACGTCAGCGATGGCAGGAGGCCCAGTATGGACAAAGACTTCAGGCGCGACAGCACACAAGCCACCACTGGCGCCGCAATGGGCAGCTTGAGACAGCTGTTCAACCACGATGCCATCCGTTGTGCGTCCAAGAGAAGGAGTCACGACCGGTCATAGAAAGAGAAGTCACCTCGACCGATACTTCAACATCCTCATTTCAACAACCTCCGCGCATGAGGCGACACGCCGATAGTGCTGGAGTACATTCTTCATTTGTATTTCTTTATAATTTCTTTGTGACGCTGCGGCGCATACAATAGCTTGGGAACCACAAAAACGCCAGGGACAGGATGTTCGGGCTGGGGAGTTTTGCATTTTCGGGAAAGATAAAAAAGGGCATAGCCAGCGTGTCGACTCTGCTTTATTGGGAATGGACGCCACACGTGGCTCCAGGGAGTTATATAGATTCTTTTTTTGAAACTCGATGACGACAACTACTTTCGAGGTTTGCATGTCGAGCCAGCACGAAAGGCAGGCAATCACTACAGACTAGACGAGAAATTCGAAACCTTGACAAGCGGCCAGCTATCCGTAGTTGTGCAGGCTGTGGATTTATTCACTCTACACCGTGCTCTATATCTCTCACGAACGACTCGCTGTGCCGTAGTTGCCATCTTCAACTCCGCGAACGTGCACCGATGCACCTCCCTTTCCATCAACAGGGCTCACGTCGGACGCTTCCCGGCTTCCCAACTCCTCAGTTCCCTCGTCCGCGAAACCCTGGCCTTCAACAGCAGGCGCATGAATCATACGCCAGCGATCAACACGGCGCCTCCAGGGCCTATAGCACACGAACGCCAACCCTCCGAAGACAACAAACGCTCCGCAAATCGACCCACCAATAATATCGTACTTATCACCCGCGACTTCAACGCCTTCCCAGAAAGGCCCGTCCAGCTCAGGGTGTATCGCCAGAATCATAGTAAGCAGCTGCAACGTTCCAATCGCAAGCGCTACAGCGACCGTAATCGCCGTTAGCACGCTCTGGTAGTACAGCACGGCGATCGAATCGCTCGCCAGGCGCGCGGAGCTGTACAAGCTCATCATCGCCGCGCCGTCGGTGGTGTCGAGCAGACACATCCCGGCCGTGAACAAGATGGGGAAAATCAGGATCAGCCACATTGAGGTTCCTTTGGCGGCTTGGATCGAACTGATTCCCAATAGGGCGACTTCGGAGGATGTGTCGAAGCCTAGGCCGAAGAGCACGCCGAGAGGGTACATTTTCCAAGGGCGGTCGATGAGGCGGAAGAGACGTTGGAGCAAGGCGGTCATGCAGCCGCCGCCGACGAACAGTTTGCCGGAGTCGGCTTGCTCGTGGCCGATAGGGCTGCGAATGGCTTCGCGGAGAGCGACGACAAGTTTGTAGAAGATGTAGCCGTTCATGGTGCCCAGGATGATGAGGAAGGCTGAGGAGACGGACGAGCCGATGATGCCGCCTATGTCGGAGAAGGAGTCGAAGCGGTCGCTGATAGCTGCGGAACTGGCGGCGACGACAATGGCGGTGACGATGACGATTGTGCTGTGTCCGAGAGAGAAGAAGGTTCCGACCGTGACGGGGCGTTGGCCTGAGGCGACTAGACGGCGGGTGCAGAGATCGATGGCGGCGATGTGGTCTGCATCAAGGGCGTGGCGGAGGCCGAGCGTGTAGGCTAGGACTGCGGTGGAGACCAGGGATGTGTGGAAATGGAGCACGATAGCACATGCTATCCAGACGATGAGGTTGATAAAAACGAGGAAGAGGATGATGGCGATGGCGGATCCGGGTAGGCGGCGGAGGTACGGGATCTGTTCGTGGTATGCCACTGCCTTTTTTCGCATACGGCGTAGGAGGGGTTGGTTGGCGTCGTCCATCTTAATGGTATCGAGGGTTGTTTAGACTGCTGCGATGTAGATATCGTAGGATCTCTGTGGCGACTGTCCGGAAGCCACTCCAAAATCCGATGCTCGAGGGATAAGAGCTAGAACGCTTTCCAGAGGCCCGTGGCTCGGGAAAATCGTCACGCATGTGCTCGAGACAGTCCAACACGCGTCACAAAACGAGCAGATTCTGCTCTTATACTAGGCAAGAGCAGAACATGTCGATATTTTAACATGCTCAAATAGGCGGGGCTCTGATAGCAAGAGTGCGGGGCACTCAGAAGGCATGCCTAATGCTGCGATGTCATTCGGCGAAATGGGATCTGCAAGAAACAAGCATTTCGCCGGTTTGCGATAAGGGCTGCTGGAAAGCTTGTTTCCTTCCATTCTGCTTCCGTTCGTAAGGCTCATGTTCATGTCCTGGGTTCTTGATACAACCTTTTCATGTGATCTCTCCTCGAGCTCGAAATATAGCGGTGTTGGCGTTCGGATGTGAAGCCAGCCCATTTACCATGCCCTGGAGATACGGCCTGCAGCCTGCGATCTTCGAGGTATTGGTATCAATCCAGGCCAATAATCTGACAATGTATGGATCTAGAGAACCGATGGCCAAAAGCCCACCACGAAGATGGATCATTTGCACCAGACCGCGCATGTGTATGTGATAGCATGCACCAGTTCCATGTTTGATCTCATACGCTGCACAGAGTGCGACTGCGATGAGCATTTGGTCTGAAATACCACGGTTTGGATCGCCAAGAGCATCGTTGATGCTGCGCATCAGGAATCGCTCGATTTGCAGCACGCTGGCGAATGTTTGTCCATCGATGCATCTGCCCAGGACGTCGAGCTGATTGCGTACACCCAGCAATACGGCAGTGGAGAGGAGGATAGGGTCTGTGTACACGAAGGCATAGAACCTACCCCAGGACGCTTGATCCCCTCCGATATCGTACTGTCGGGCAAAGTCGATGGCCTGGATTTCGCAAATGTTCTTGTACAGTCCCATGACGCTAGATAGCTCGAGCTGCATGTCTTTGATGCTCATTCCGATGATGTTCTGCGAGTCTTGGAGGGCGATGGTTCGAAATGACATTGCTCCTTCTGAAAAGGATTTCAACATGCCCCCGTTAGCGAGTCGGCATGCTTCTGGAGTGAATAGTGTGGTCTCCGTATCGGTTCCGTCGGTATCCTGCCGGAAGTAGTCGTGTTGCGCGTAGAACGCTTCCCGACGCTCTGCGAGATCAGACGAACTCGACGAACCTGCCACGTCTACCGAGTCATTTGAGCTTGACCTGTATAATGGAAGCTCGACCGTGTCATCTGCACTCGCATCCTTGTTGTGATCCAGAGCGAGAGCTGCATTGTGAAGTCGTGCTCGTGATTGGCTGTGCTGCCATCGACTCGCTTGAGAGCGCACTTGGGTCCGAACTTTGCTTTCTCGGGCATCTTTGGGATTTGTGTAGTTGACAAACTTGAACTTGTCCTTCGCTTTCTTCTTGGTCGTACTCATTTGTCCTCAATGAGACTTTTCGTTCCTCTTAACGAGAGCGTCTCTTTTGAACAGGATGGAGGCATGTCCGGAGTACTGCTCCGTCATGACGTGGCTTGTTTCAATCTGCCGTTTGACCGGTGATTTGTCAACGGAGAGAGAGTCTCGACCTTGCTTTAGCTTTTTGCATCTACCACCTGCTCGGTTTTCAAGCTTGAATATCCTTCGCATATTGATCGGAGGCGGTCCACTGAAGTGCTCCAGCACTAGCATACTTCGCAATTGAGCGATCACTTCGTCAACTTTGTCTGCTCATGCATGCTCCGGAGTATCACTTCTTCTTTGGAGGACATCTTATAACAGATTGCGCTATAAAGACTGTGTGCTAGTACCAACGATGGTCGTAACGACCAAAATTTCACTTCGACCCGTTGAGATGGTACACCAGCTTGAAGCCACTCACCTTCCCGTCTCGCATCGTCTGCAACCCGGACAATACGCCCTCCAATCCGGTACCACCAAGGTCAACTTCCGGTTTGTGTGCTACCAGCTTACCCTCTGCGAACAACTTGCCTGCAATCTCCCAGAAATCTGAGGCGATACGGTAGCGCTCAGGCATGGCCGGGACGTCGGTTCCAGCCATTGTGAAGGCCTCGCCGATGGTGGTGTACCCGTTGACGTGCTGTAGTCACGCAGATCAGCTCAGAGGTCTTTCAAGATTCTGAAGACGAGGCTCGCAAAGTGCATGCTCGAGGACAGCTTACCGTGTATTCGATGTCCGAACGGAGCTCCTGGTCCTGGAGTGGCAACAGAGACGCTATCTTGCCACCGCTGGAAGAAACGGCCGCAGTGCAGATCTTGGTTGAGTCGCCCTCAGAGATGCAATCGAGGGTCAGCTTGACGCTGTCCGACGTGTGTTCGTTGATCTTTTTGCTGCAGTCTGGGTCGTTGTAGTCGAATGCTGCTTCGGCACCAAGGGATTTGACGTACTGGGGCGAGCATGTTAGTAAGTGCGATAGATATGGTAAGGCCAAAGAAAGCTCACGTCGAAGTTACGAGGGCTGCAAGTCGTCACGACTTTGTATCCCGACCTTGGAGGACCGTTAGCCGCGCTTCCAACTTCCCAAAACTATACGAAAATGCTCACTGCACTGCAGCCTGAATCGCTAGACTTCCAGTCGCCGTGCTCCCTCCATAAATCAGGACCCAATCTCCATTGCCAGAGCGTCCAGATCCGGGGTACGGCATTCCAAGATTATCGTAAAAGGCCAATGCCACGGTCGTCACAGCGACTCCAACAGTGGCGGCTTTCTCATCGGGACTGCTGTCTGGGAGCTTGAAGGTTGGGCCCTCTTTCACAATACAGTATTCGCCGAAACATCCGGAATCAAAACGCGAGGCATTGGAGCCATGGGTCACACCCGAAATGCGATCTCCGGGCTTGTAATCCTTTGTGACCTTGGATCCGAGGGCGACAACTGTGCCGGTAAAATCGCATCCCACTGTGGTGCCTTTTGTCGCAAGGACATCAAAGTCGATGTGCTTCCTGGAGAATCGTGAGCTGGGTGACACGTATCTGTGGGCGCTGTGAAGGTGATTACCAATCTGTCGGGTTGATCGCAACAGCGTTGACCTTCACAAGGATGTAGTGGTCTAGCAACTTGGGCAAGGGGACGGTTTGTATCTCTGCCTTGCCGACAGAGACGATTTTGATGGCTTGCATGTTTTCCGGAGCCATGTTGATGTATCTTGATCGATAGTGATGATAGTAGGAAAATGGGGAAATCTCACGGCTGAACACCAGCTTTATATGCTCTGTTGGCCATTCTAAGCGAGTTCGTCAATACATGGGGGCAAGAGGATTCAGCTGAGCTGAGCTGACGCGGGACATTCGCTGCTCTGTAATCGGACGAACGCCATTGTATACTATTCAAGGCGTGGGCGATTGTGTTAGATTCTCGTATGTACAGTATGTGTTGTGCATATGAGTGTCTAGTCATGCGATCGCACTCTCCACAATACAGCGCTCAGCATTTCATAGCTTTGTGCATTTCTGAACTGTGCATAGAAATCGCGAGGCTATGTCCAGGATTTCTTGCAGTGTGATTGGACTAATGCTCCATGGAAGGCTGCAGGTGCCAATGCTCTCATGCGGGACACGGAACAATCATACGAGCGTTCCAATCAGAAGCTTTCTCCTTGCGTTGATTGTGCATGCCTATCTGCTAAGAAGCACTATCCGATCGAGAGACTGGCGCTCGGAGACATATGCACGGAGACATTTAGCAGGAGACAAGCGCTGAGCACCGACACTTGCCGTTCTTGTGTCACTGGTCATATCTCAATGGCAAACGTGGCATTTTCAGGTTCATATTCGGTAGTATCAGCATGTCGAATGTTGAGGTTCAAACAAGTCCATGTCTTTATATCATTTCGATAGTAGTTGCCTGTGAGTCCGAGCGTGCGTCCACAGCTCTCTATGCTTGTGCTGTCGGCTGTCTCCGTGGACGGCAACTGTATGCCTTCGAAACACCTGCGAGAAGCTGCAGATTGTTTGTCGATCTTTGCGAATTAGACTTCCTTGTATCGATGCAGAATAGTTGTAGTCGCCAACGGATAGATGTACGCAGACCTTTGGAGCTCCACTTCACGCTTTCAACGTTGCACAGCGAGATAGCTTACGACGAGAATGATCGCGTGCGACATGCACGAACTCAATCGATATGACGCGACGTGGTGATGTTGCTGGGTTGAGAGTTACAAATGAGTTAGTCGCAAATCGTTCCTTCTTCACACTGTCTGCTGGTCATAAGTGAAGAGTGGTGGTGGGGCCTGTGAACCGCGCTACTGGAAGCCTAATCACGTCTCGTCGCGTCAGCTTGAGCTTGCGAACATTGAACTGCGACCCTTGGACCACCACCACCGAAACGGGCTCTTTGCGCCAATCGCCTTCCTGCCACCACCACCAGACAATGCGCACAAGAGAATAGTCGCAATCCTATTCGTGTTCACCCACCACTCTCAACATGGCGCGCGCAAGCAGACGCCGGGCTGCAAGCCCAGAACCTGCCGAGGAACCAGAAGCACAGGAGCAGCAACCGCAAGATGATGAGATGGAAGTCGAAGAAGCAGAGGAGGCAGCGCAAATACTCGAGTTCGATGAGCCTTTGACATGGCGCGCCGGTCGTCCGATTCAGGTCTCTGAGCTTCTCAAACGCCTCAAGGCATTTTACGAAGAGCTCTCAGCAATGGAACAACTTGAGGTGGAAGATCAAGCTGGTCGTGGTGCCGTCACTCCCAAAGCACAAGAGCTGGGATCTTCTCAACTGCTAGGCCATAAGGACAGAGGAGTCAAGGCGTGGACACTGGCTTGCATTGTGCAGATGTTCCGCATTCTTGCACCCAACGCGCCATACAAAGCCGGTCAATTGCGCGACATCTTCTCGCTCGTTGCATCTACCGTCATTCCCGCCCTCGCAAACCCGACCGGATCATATCAACAACAATATGCGGAGATCTTGAGCTCGCTGGCGAACTTGAGGAGTATCGTTCTGATCACCGATCTTCCTGGTTCTGAGAACCTGATTCTACAGCTTTTCGCGAACTGCTTCGATGTTCTCTCTGGCAATATCAAAGGCGCGAGCGTTGAGCAGGTCGCTAAGACAGTCCAGTACAATATGACCATCGCTCTTTCCGCGATTCTGCAGGAAGGTGGCAAACCGCCAGATGGTGTACTAGATATCCTTCTGGCACAATTCCTTAGGGCCGACCCTGATACCATGACCCAGAGCGGTATTCCCGCACCAAAATCTCTGGATGACATCTCACCAGCCTACAATGTTGCGCGATCGATCTGCGCTCAATGCACAGGTCCATTAAGCACAGCCATCGCCACATACTACACTTCTGTGCTGATTGACGCCTCGGAAGCTCCGTCGAAATTCGGCAAGTCGAAAGGACGCAAGAGAACTCACGATGAGAGCGAGGACGAGTCCGACGATGGCATGGTGACACCACCTGCTGAGCAGGACTTCAGAGATGTTGAGAAAGCACATCGACTCTTGAAAGAACTTTGGCGCACATCTTCCGATGTCATTGATGGGGTAGTGCCGCAAGTCACCTCTGAAATGAAAGCCGAGAACGTGCAAATCAGGACTTTGGCCGTACAGACGGTAGGCGACATGATTGCTGGTATCGGTGCCGCGGGACCACCTCCTCCTGAGCCGCTTGACCCGGCAGCTTATCCGTCACAAAGTGTCGACTCAACGACATCGCAGCAAAGCGAAAATGCGTTGTTCAAGCCCATTGCTCCTCACGACTTCTCCTCAAAGTACCCTGAGTGCTACCAGGAGTTCTTGCGACGACGCGTCGACCGATCTCCACTCATACGAAGTGCTTGGGCAACAGCTGCAGCTCGCATCGTCTTGACGTCTGGTGGAAACAGGGGTCTCGATGCCGATCAAGAAGCGAGCTTCTTAAGTGGTCTGGCCGACATGCTTCTTGATTCTGACGAAAGAGTACGCTTAGCTGCCGTACAGGCGATTGCAAACTTTGGCTACGATGCCATTGTCCAGAAACTGGGCAGGAGTGGTGGTGTATCGACCGAAAAGTCGTTGCTCAACAATCTTGCTGGACGCATCAAGGACCCCAAACCCAATGTACGGGCCGCCGCCATTGAGCTTCTAGCACGAATCTGGGGCGTTGCCGCAGGTGCCATTGCAGAAGGTAGCGAACAAGCGCGTACGCTGCTCGGTGCTATACCCTCACACATTCTTGGCGCAGTGTACATCAACAATCCACACATCAACGCACTAGTACAGCGCGTCATGTACGAGTCTCTCCTGCCCGTCAGCTATCCCCCAATGCGGCCAAACAAAGCCAGCTCTCAGCGCATTGTGGACAGCCAGAATGGTGCCGCCGAGCCCACTCTCGACCCGGACACCATACGTGTTGAGCGCATTCTTGTCTTACTTCGAGACTTGGACGAACGCGCAAAAGCTGTTTTCTTCAAAATTCAACGACAGCAGCCTGGTTTGGCCAAGTACATGGAGGTCTATCTCAAGACGGGAGAACTCTTGCACAACGACGAAGCCGAGGTTTCTCGCAAGGACGAAAAGGCGAATCTCGCCAGATATATGTCTGCGCTTGCAAATTTCTTGCCAGATACCCAAACAGCAACTGAACACCTGCAGAGATTCTACAAACATCACGATCGCCGGGCCAATCAGTTGATTCGATTCTGCTATGCCCCAGACAGTGATTATCGCAAGATCACCAAAGCGATGAAGGAGTTTACGAAACGTCTTGAGGATGCACCCAGTCCAATGCCTCTGGTCCTCGAAACTATGCTCCCTCTCATCAGGAGCGTGTCGATCCTGGTGTTCAATCAGAGCCACGTCACGCCCATGGGCAACATCGCACGCACGAATGATAAAGACTTGAGTTCAACAGCGCACGAGCTGCTGCAGGAAATCTCAACACAACGTCCGGAAGCCTTCAAGGTTCAGGCGAAGGAATACGTTCAGACGTTGAAGAAACAAGCACCGACAGCAACGACACCTAATGATCCAGCTGCTGTCGACATACTCAAATCATGTGCTCACTTTGCCCAGCGCTCACCCGACGACATGCCCAAAGATCGCGACTTCTACGAAGCCATGAGCGCTTTTGCATTGCACGGCTCGCCACCCAAAGCCTCCAAGCATGCCATTACGGTTATTGCGGCTTCAGCGACAAAGAAAGACATGTATGCCAACGATATTCTCACAAAATGCTTGGAGACAGTCGAATTTGGTGCAGAGAATTTCATTTCCAAGCTTGCAGCGATGAGTCAAATATGTTTGCTCATGACCGAGGAAGTGAAAGAGAGCGACGAGGCAGTCACAGCTCTCGTCATCGGCAGTTTCCTGGGCAAAGTCCGCACACCTGCCGAGGAGGAGGACCCCGAATGGACAGATGATGTCGACGATGATCTGGCATCCAAGCTGTGGGCACTGAAGATCCTCGTGAACAGCATTCGTGGTCGCGCGAGAACAGTCACGGATGAGACAAAGTCCGACCTTCGGACATCCGCGAGCCCGGTCTTTAAGTTGCTGAACACATTGATCGAGAATGAAGGCGAACTCTCAAAGACCACAGTAACACCCAAACACCACAGATCGCAGATGCGTCTAGCGGCAGCCGTACAGCTACTGAAGCTTTGTTGCAATCGTACTCTGGATACCTTCTTCACCCACGCGGACTTCAATCGCCTTGCGAAGGTGGCACAAGACCCACTGCCTGAGGTCAGAGCAGGCTTTGTACGAGCCGTGAAAAAGTATCTCGGGCAAGGCAAGTTGCAACAGCGATTCTATGGTCTTGTCTTCATGTATGCCTTTGAGCCCAAGAAGGAGGTCAAAGAAGGCACAACAACCTGGCTCAAGGCTCGCGCTGCGACAGCAGCCAAGGCCAAGGACAAGACCATCGTCCAAGTGTTCGTGCGTTTCCTGAGCTTGCTCGCGCACCATCAGGACTTCTCACCAAGCCCCGAAGATCTCGAAGACTTCATCGAATACATCATGTTCTTCCTCAAGTGCGTGGCGACCGAGGAAGACTTGCCTCTGATCTATCACCTTGCACAACGGGTCAAGACTATCCAAGATGGCATCGATCCGACCAAGAGCGAGAACCTGTATGTGCTCTCTGATCTTGCCCAAGCAATCATCAAGCGCTTCCAAGAAGAGAAGGGCTGGAATCTGCAAGTGTATCCGCACAAGGTGCGCATGCCCGCTGGACCGTTCGCTTCGCTCCCCGACCACCAAACTGCCCAGGATATCTCAGAGAGGCGATACGTCCCAGACGATCTTGATGAAGACGTCATTGCCGACTTCGTCAGAACCAGCTTGAAGCCCAAGAAGCGCAAGGCAGAGGGCTCCTCCAGACAACCAGCAAAGAAGACCAAGTCCACGGCGAGTGCGCCCGCGCCCAAGAAAGTCCCAGTGCGCAAACCACGCAGACCAGTGAAGACACCCAAGAAGCGTATCGAAGACTCCATCCCCGAGAGCGAGCGTAGAAAGAGCTCTCGTGTTTCCGTCTCCAAAACCAAGAGCTACGCAGAGGAAAGTGCCTCGGAGGAGGACGACGACGAGCCCGAGCGTTGGGACGAAGATGACGAGGATGACGGCGAAAAGAATGGCATTCCCTCCGATACCCCGCCAAGCAGCCATCCGACACCCGCAGCCGCGAGGGCGGTCGTGCAAGAGACCAGAAGGGCGGCAAGGGTGCCGCAGAAGCCTGCTACGCGAAAGCTGCCCACGCGAGGAGGCAGGAAGAACGACGAGCCAGCCGACGTGATGGAGATTCCAGAGGACAGCGACGGGGAGCTGTCTGATGTACCGAGTGATGTGTAAGGATTAGCTAGCGTGTATGACCTTTTTGGCTTGGGGTTGTTCTACCACTCGCGTTCTCAATGGCACGGTGGAGTCTGGAAAAGGGCGGTGATCTCGGGCAGTAGCCTCAACCTTTGCTTTCATGGCTGGGAGCGAGCATTACATCAGCATTCGAATACGGGAGTTTTTTTCTTCTATGCTTTTCTTCGCTTATGTCCTTAAGAAGCGCAGGCGTTTGGGAGGCGACGGCAAGGGTGTGTGTGTATGTATGTATGCATAAGCCTTCATTTTGATATTTTTGTTTCTGCAACGAAAGAAGGGTATATGTAAAGGACGTTAGAAAGAAAAAATCACAGCTTAATGCCAATCCACTCAGTGACACATCAGCTATGCAGAGCGGAACCCCAAAAAGTGTGATGTATGTATAAAAGAACCGGAATGTGTAAGAAAACGCTCAAAACGCTCTTGAGTAACCCCACCCGCTGCCATGTCTGCCCTGATGAAAACCCTCAATCAACTCTTTACCAAGCGATCTTCGCAAGGAAGCTCTTGGGGTATGTCCTAACCATATACTTGCGCCCTTCATCCAACAGAAGCAACGCCATGCCGAAGCCCATGGGCAAGAACCAGTACTCCACTGGCACGATCGCCGTTCCAAGCACAGTGTGGAACTTGGGAACGTACAGGAAGATAATCGCGATGATCAGCGCGAACACGATCGCGGGCAGCAGGTACCAGTTGAAGGCGTGCTGCAGGACCGACAAGCGGCGCGTGCGCAGCGCGAACAGGTTGAACCACTGCATGACGACCAGGTTGACGAAGTAGATCGAGCTGGCGGTGTTGAGGATCGCGGTCGCGCGGTCGGCGTCGAAGTTGTCCGGCGAGGAGGTGAAGGAGAACCACAGCATGGAGAAGTGCAGGCCCTGGCGCTGCGCGTACCAGTAGGCCATGGCGAAGGAGGTGAGGGTTTCGGTGACGCCGATGAAGCCGTAGGCTTGTAGGATGAGCTTGTAGTCGACGAGACGGTCTTTCTTTGCGTTGCGAGGCGGACGGGTGAGGACGTCTGCTTCAGGCTTTTCGTAGGCAATCGCAGTCGCGGCAGCGCAGTCGGTGAAACAACAGATGATGATCATGAGGAAAGAGCTGAGAATCTGAGGCAAACCGAACATGACGCTGGTGATGACGGGCCAGAACTCGGAGAAACTGCCGGCGGGGAGGAGGTAGGCGATGGTCTTCTTGAGGTTGTCGTAGACGACACGGCCGTACTTGACGGCCTCGACGATGCCGGCGAAAGAGTCCATGAGCACCATGTCGGCTGCTTCGATGGCGATGTCGGAGCCGCCGCCCATAGCGATACCAATGTCGGCTGCCTTGAGGGATGGGGCGTCGTTGACACCGTCGCCGGTCATGCCGACAGTGAGTTCACGGGCTTGCAATTCCTTGACGATACGAAGTTTGTGCTCGGGCGTGGTTCTGGCGAAGACGACTTCGTCGTACTTGCAGAGTTTATCCCACTGGCTGTCGTCAAGAGTTTCGAGGTCTGAACCTGATAAAACAATTGCGTGAGAACGGTCTGTGTCGAAGGAAGCGTGCTCTTTGATGCCAGCGCTGTCGAGGTAGTCTTCGCTAAAAGCCAAGTTTGTCACGTCGTCGATCTTGTTGTTGGGCTGAGTGATGATGCCACAGTCGGCGGCAATGGCACCAGCAGTCAGCTTGAAATCGCCAGTGACCATGAACACGCGAATGCCCGCACCACGCAGAGTGCGAATGACTTCTGGAATCTCGGGTCTGGGTGGGTCGACAATTGCTACGAGACCGACCAAGATGAGTTCGGAAGATGCGCGGCCCATAATGTCTGTCTCGTACTCTCTTGGCTGATCGGTAGGGTTGAATTGCAGGTTGTCCAATCTCTTCTTCGCGAGCAGAATGACACGTTTTCCCTGAGAAGACCATGTATCCTTGGTTTTTTCCAGCTCGATGCGGTCTTCGTTGGAGATACGCTCGACGGAGCCGTTCTTGTCCAAGTACGAAGCGCAGCGGGGCAGAAGAACATCAGGAGCTCCCTTGATCATGAGGACAATGCCCTCCTCAGGTGCTGTGTCTGATTGGACGACGTTGATGGCGAACTTGTTCTTGCTGTTGAAGGTGACCTGGTAGATTGTTCTCCAATAGGCGCGAAGAGAGCTGACAGGTGTCATGAACTCTGCGAAACGAAGGATAGCGGAATCAGTAGCGTCACCGTTGATCTTGCGCTCGGTCAATGGCTTAGTGACAGTAGAGGCGTCGAATTCGGCTGCGTTGCAGACGGCGCTGAGATTGGCCAGGGTGCGGAGGATCTTGCTCTCTTCGTACAATTTTGCGGCGTCTTTGGCATCGCCGACTTGCTTGCCAACAAGATAGTGTGTGACAGACATCTTGTTCTCAGTCAAAGTTCCGGTCTTGTCGGAACAGATGACGTTGACGGCTCCCAGTGTTTCCACAGTCTTCAAACTCTTGCAAAGGACCTTGTTCTTCTTCATGATGTTGGCGGTAATGGTCAAACTTGCTGTGACGGCAATCGGAAGACCCTCGGGGATGAAAGCCACGGCGACACTGACACAGTCGACGATGAGGACAGGTACTGAGATCCAGTCGGGGTGCTCCTTACGGAGCCAGCCAGCCCAGACACCGATGACGAGGATAATCTATTGTTTGTTAGCATATCAGCTTCGAGAGGCGGTGAAAGAAGACATACCATTGTAAGCATGAGACAGACAATGATGCCGACGAAGATGAGAATTTCCTTCTGCAAAGGTGTCAAGCCAGCCTTGGGTGCGCTTGTGAGCTTTGCGATGCGACCGAAGACGGTGCGGTCTCCAGTCTCAACGACCAGACCCCAAGCGCTACCAGAGACACAGTGTGTGCCAGCCAAGCCAATACAGGCAGTCTCGAGGTAGTTGTCATCGGTTGAGCTTACAGAGCCCAAAAGAGGCGCCGTCTCACCAGTGAGAATCGAGCGGTCAAAGCGAGCATCGGGTGATACCTCGACGAAGCGGACATCGGCAGGAAGCCTGTTACCGATGGTGATGCGAAGCATGTCGCCTGGCACGACCTCAGTACCATCGATCTGGATTTGCTGGCCTTCACGGAGGACGATGCATTTGTCGGGAAGCATGCCAGTGATGGAAGCCATCACACGTGAACTGGAGAAATCCTGCCAGAATGAGAACGCAGCTTGCGCCACCCACACGAAGGCGAGCACAATCGCAAGCGCCAGGTTAGCAACCGCTGGTGGGTCTCCGAGAGGTTTCCAAGCGATGAAGACGAGGATGCATGCGACGAACAAGATGGCACCAAAGCCACCGAAGAGGTAGGCCATGGTCTGGCGGAACCATCGTGAAGGCGGTGGGCTTGGCTTGTTGGGTCCGACTTCTTTGGTGATGCGCAGAACGTTGACGGTGGAAAGACCAGTGCCTCGGGAGCTTGAGAGCTGAGAGTAGAGATCGTCGACGGACTTCTTGTGGTATTCGATGTTGTGGAAGTCTGCGCAGAGCGGTCAGTACAATTTCATCGCTTCGGATCTTGCTGTGCATACCAATATCCCCACTCTTCGCCTTTGGCACCTTCTTCTTGTTCTTCTCTTGCGCTAGGATGCGCTTGCCGTGTTCGATGTCGTATGACCTTGCATGTTGTTAGAAATGGTATCTAGATGTGGAATTCTGGTCGCGTGCTCACAAAGTCCTGTATGTGGGAGGAAGGACAAGGGATGGGTCGATGCTTCTGCGTGCTGGGCGAATCGACATCGAGTCCATTGAACCGCGACGACCGCTCATAGAACGACGAAGGGTTTCACGTCGACCAACTTCTGGCCCATAGTGAATGCGCCCACGTTGCTGTTCGACGTCGACGGTGGAGTCGACGTCCGTCTCACCGGTCTTTACGACTTTCTCCATGGCTTGATGACAGGAGGCGGGTGAGAGATGGGTGGTTGCGGGCGAAAGAGAGAGAGGATGAGAACAAAGGAACAAACGAGGCACGATCGTCAAAGATCTTATACCCAATATGACTTACCAGATCCAGCCGTAAAGACTGGGCACATGTGAAGAGCGTTCAATGAGAAGTGAATAAGGAACCCTGGCGGCACGAGGCGCGAGCAGGTGAACGGCTGTGCGACACTGCGGCTGCTCAAGGTCAAGCCCACGTTGGGAAGGCGGCCAGGATCAATACCGCAACTCAGTAATGTCGCTTGCCTGGGAGCCCACAGCTGGATCTTGACGAAGGCGTGGCATCAGCCGTGAGGGCAGTGCGATTTGGTAATGACGGCCACGTTTCGCTGCAACCAAACGGCGGGCCCGCATGCATTCCAGGCGAGGCATGCAACGTCGGTGGGCGTGTTTGTATGAGCGATTTAGCAGCTTGTACGGTATGCGGTATTTACGAGCGCGCGCGATGCCTCAAAGGGAACCAAATTTGCTGCTCCCGCCCTGGCTGCGTGGGGAGACCGAGCAAAACTCACGCTGCACAGCCTCTGAGCTTGTGACGGTGGGAGTCCCCTGGGTCGTGTGGGCATTTGCACTGCTGGCCCGAGGTGCATTTAAGGCTCGCCTGCAAATGCTTGGTCTTGACTAGGGCGTGGGTGGCTCGCCGGGTGCGTTGGTTGCGCGTGTTGCTGGCGATACTGATGGATGATGCTTTCTCGTACAGAGCGCCTATCGCGCCGCCGCCGTGCATCTTGCTTGCTCTCTTGGTCTTACTTGTCTTCACCTATCGACGCGGACATGTTGCTGCTGCGTCTGCATAGGCGAGTCGTGTCCAGGTGACCGGGTTTGGGGTGCCTTCGTCCGGATTACTGCACTTGCGCATGTCGAGAGCAATATCAAGCGAGGCGCACTACCGTGTGGGAGTAAAAGTTTAAGCGTGCGCGAGTCGGTGCAACAGACCCTGGTGCGTGAGATCTTCCCTCATCGTCTTCGATATTTATCCGTGCCACGCTCGTCGTTGGCCTCGTGCGTTGCCTCATCAAGGGAAACTGCCGGCCTCCCCAAATGTCGGGCATGGCTGTTGGGTTGGACCAGACGTCGCTTGTTGGCCCAGCTTGAGAGTCGTGAGGAACCGCTGGAGTGGACCCACAACACCATCTTGGCTCCATACACAGAAGCAGTATGCCACTCCGCGATGAAACCAATGTCCACAGGATGGTGGGCAACGGCAGATGATTCCGCAGACTCGGCGTCACAATGACTGCGTCGACCAGGCACATCCAAGATCGTTTGGGAAACAAATCACTCACATGCATGTCCGCGAGGGTTAGGGTACTGTGTCTCCATTACCATCACATTTTCATGTGCATGACATGCACGTATGTGTACCGTCACTCGGATATGTCTACGCGAAGAACTCAAACATGCGTCTGCAAGTAGCGAAGGTTTCCGTCTGTAAGGCTGTACGCCGCGTGTTCAAACACCTGCATGTGTGGCAAAGCATATATTCCAACCACGTCATTCGCCAAAGTATTTGACATGCTTGCGCAAACATTGAAGATTCGCGTGCCTTTATTGAACCATCGCGAACAGATTTTCACGCACTTGTTCTGCAGCCCTGTCCATCATCTTTCAGCCATCTACGTCTTAAGCAACGTAACCTTGATATTCGTCGCCTCCCGTCCGCTCTGGCGAAGTGAGACAGGTGTAGTCGAAAGCCAAATCGATGATCGATTCCAACCCCGTTCCGAGTTCCTGACCAATCTATCTCATTAAACTGCAATGCAAGAGATAGACAGAAAGAGCAGATCTTCGAGTTTAGGCTTTCGTCTCACACGTGCGTCCTCGCTTCTTCGACATCTTCGATACCAGTGACTGCCGATCCAAATGTTTAGACGGTTGCAACACCTCGCGAGCGGCGATCGCGATGCTCGTATTTCTTTCCTAGTTCGGGAGGAGCGATACTAAAAGTCAACTTGACCCGGCCGCTACGGACAGACCTCTTCTAAGACTCTTCGTAGTCCTTGCTGCACGTCCGTTCTAGTGGGAGTTGCTCCTTCACGTGACATTCGAACCTTACCTCAAGCAGATGATACAAAGCTTGCCTTTCGATGCATGGTGGAGTGAGTACTAACGTGATCTTCAACCTCTGTAGACATCCTTCTCGACGAGGCTTGGGCAGTCAGGTGGACCTCAGCCATTAAAACCCCCTTTGACCCAGTACTCGCATCTGATTGAACGTCCGCCGCCAGCAGAAATGTTCTTCACTACCGCGTCTCAACAACCAGCAGGTCCCACAGGACAAGAAACAAACTGAAGACGTCTACCGCGAGCACGAAGTTCCGTATCAACTCTACACAGCAGAGCCGATGCGTATCCAAGATCACCGAGCGTTCGAACGAAAGCGATCGCACAAGAGGCGTTCAAGGCCAGATCGTGCCTGCTCGCATGAGTAGCATGGCCATCGAGCAGCGTCAATAAGCCACGACAAGGCTCCGCCTTTAACACTGTCGAGCGCGTACCGCAAACATCCGCCGGCAAATCGCATGCGAAAAAAGATTGGCAGCTGCAAAGCAGCTCTGTGGATTAAGCCGAGAAAGAATCGCTGGATGCCACGATGGCGGAGAATAATGCAAGTGTCGTACAGGAAGAGCAGCGACACCAGGAGGCCAGCCAGCTAGCTCATCCACCAAGGAGCTGCCTTTTGAACAAGGCTGGATCAGAGGATAACGGCGTCTCTTTTCAGCGGCGTGCATTGTACTGTCCAGAGAGGATGCGCGAAAGGTATCATAGGCGGTGAAACGATTCTTGACCCTCTCGAAGGCGCATGGATCAAATTTGGAGAGCAGCGTGACGATGAACGCTCGCGATGTTTCGGAGAACCTTACGCTCTCTCAGTGGCATACATCGCGATATTCCAAGGGATGCGTGATGTGTGTGCACGAAAGGTATCAAGAGCGTTGGAACGAGTTTCGGCCATCTCGAAGGCGCATAGATCGATATTTGGAGAACAGCGTCCAGAGTAGCCGCACACGTGTTTGGGAGAGCTTTGCGCACTCTCAGCGGTCAGTACTGTAATAACTGTCCAGAAATCCGCGGATATATGCACAGCGACTTACAGCTTCTACCATACGAAAAGCCACCGTCAGCGTGATTTCTTCTCTTCCAAGAACAGCATCACCTTCATTCTCTTTCCAAAAATCTACTTCCCCTCCGCCCTCTCAACAAGCCCCTCCCCAAGCCCCATAGGATCAAACACGCCCTTCTCTCCTTTCCGCTGCACCCACAAAATATCACCCTTCATATAAACCACCACACCTCCTTTACCCGTAGCGCTCGCCGTGATCCTAAACAAAGGCAGCCCATTAGCCTGGTGCGCTTCTCGCAGCGGCACAAGCGTAAGATCCTCCTCCATACACCACGCCTCGACTTCATCGCGGAAGTCAGCCGCTTCTTGCACAGCGGGCGCGCGAGCTGGGGGAGCCTTAGGCGTCGCATCGAGCTTGCGAGCGGCTTCTTTGGCGGCGGGTCTGGCAGGGCCAGCGGCGGGTGGTGGTAGAGCGGAGAGCGAGGCGCCGGCGTCGAGGAGATCCATGGCGGCGTGCAGCATGGTGTTGCCTTTGAGCCATTCTTTCTGCACGTCTGGCTGCGCGGAGATGCGTTCGGGGATCTGCTCTTTCCACCACGCGACCCATTGGCCGATTTCTTCGAGGCTGGCTTCGGGGGTTGTGAGCCAGAGGTGCAGGGTCGAGAGCCATTTGGGGTAGAATTCTGCGACGAGGAGGCGGGCGAAGATTTCTGGTTTGAGGAATGGTTGCCATTTGAGGACGTCTTCTAGCGGGGTGAGATCTTGGTCTGATGGGTCGATTTCTAGGTTTGTTGATAGGTGCATGGCTAGGCGTGGCAGGAGGTGGCGGATCAGCAGATGGTCTAGTTCTGTCGTTAGGAGGTTCCGCCATTCTGAGAGACCTGGAAGGACGCCAGAGGATATGTCCCAGCCATCCAATACATGGCGAAGTTTTCGCTTGACGTCCGCCAGTAACGAATTCTGCGCTTTGGGATCCAGCTGATATGGCGGCAAATGTTGGAGCCAGGGGAACAGATATGTGTGCGGCTGTGTGTGTTTGAGCGTAACCTGCCTGTGATGATGGCTGCGTTTGCGAGCATCCCACGCCTGAAGCGCAGTAGCAAGTCTGGGCACCAGCAGCTGATCTGTGAGGTTGCTGTATATGAAGGTCGGTAACAGAGGTCTCCAGGCACTGATCAGTTTGGTGAGTGGTGCCGAATCCAAGACAGACCAATTCGTGATGGCGGTCCGCACCTTTGGTAGCCACAAGGCGTAGATCATAGTTTCGTAAGGAGTAGTTGACTTCTGTCGCCTTGACCTCGCGTAAGGGTTGTCGCGGTCGTGGATGCCGTTTGGTTTCGAGAGTGAATCGTGCGAAAGTCCGAGTATGGTCTTCAACTCTACGAGATCTGACACCAAAAGCTCAGGCTCTTCCAAAGGCTCCCACGCATACATTCTCCGCTTGAACAATGGATGCAACCCACCAATTGCCGCCTCTTGCAGACCGAACCGTTCAATGTCGTGCTTGAAATCATCTTGAAGCGCTTTCAACTTCGCAATCATCTCTTCCCAAGCGGCCACAGTGTCCGAAGCAATTCCAGCGTCAATCTTCAATCCCTCTACACCCTCAACAAGCCTTCCCATCCTCTCCAGATCTTCCTTGCTCTGCTCGTCCTCGATCGCCAGCCGTCCCCCATGCTCATCCATATACACCCTCTGCTCCTGCAGCCCATGCCAACTCTCAATAAACGCCTCAAGCTCCAGCCTCTCCCTCCTCGCAATCTTCTCCCCCTCCGAATCCTCCCTCGCCTCACGTCCAGTCGGCGTCATCAGCCCAGCCGCCGAAGTCAACATCTTCCTCTCCCCGCCCGTCGCATCCACAATACTACTCAGCATCCTCGCCGGCACCTCCAAGCCCGGCGCCGCTGCCTGCACATCCGCCACAGTGCGGAACTTCGTCTTCCTTCTCCCCGGCGCTGTAGCAGAACCACCGCCCGGCGTGCTCGCCCCGCTGCCTCCACCACCAGGCTGATTTACCTTCTTCCTCCTCTCCCTCCTCTTCTTCCGCTCCTCCTCACTGCTGTCCTCATACTCCTCCCCGCGCATCTCCGCTTTGCGCTTCTGCTCCGCTTTGTACTGCGCCGTGCGCTCGCTGACGCTGCCCACACCCGCGCCCTGCGGCCGCTGCTTGACCTCGATCGGCGCGATCATGCCTTCGCCCGAGGCGCCTAGACCTTGCCCTTCTTTGTAGCCCATTTTGGCCATCATGCGCTGCGCGAACGACATCTTGCCGCCTGTTTTGGGCGCCTTGTGAGGGCCTTCGAATTGCTGGAAGGCGGATTTGCGCTTTGCGCTGGGGCCGTCCATGGTGGCGGTGGAGGACCTGCGGGTTTGCAGGGAGGGAGGTGTTTTTGTTCCTTTTGGGATGTGGAGGTGGAGAGCGGTTTTGGGAACGAGTTGAGAGCTCTCTCGAAGATCTGAAGCTCGCGACGCGGGAGGTGTTCCGCGGCGAAGCATGTGAAAGTCGGCTTGGAGTGAGGTCTTGGGGCTGGCGTCATGGCTACATGTATACATATATATGTGCACCGATGGCTGACGGACGATCTCTTGATAAATGTGCTATGGCTATAGCCAGGGATATATACACCACCAGATAGGCGATGTCATAAAATGGACGCACGTGTTTGACGACAATGTTCAACACCGATTCATTTCTCAGTGGCAGATTAATGTACTACTCAAAAGGGTATCTCTCTATCTTGGTCTTGGAGGCAGCATCTCTGTTCCAGTCCCCAGCGAACCATTCATGTACGCATGCCTATCTACATATTAATTCCCCTTCTCTAGTAAGCCTTCGCTTTCTCTCCCCCACGTCGGCCCAGCCGAGCCTCTTCTTGCTTTGCTTTCTTCTGGTTCCATTGCCATTCGAGCAGCACAGGCAAGAAGTGCAGAAGATCAAACTCTGGCCACAAGATGTCCAGGAATCTGAGTTCGGTTCCTTCGTGGCATTGCCAAAGCATGAAATCGCTCAGTCTGCTAACGCCTGAGGTTCGCACAAGGAGATCCAAGGGAGGAGAGTCGGAAGTGTACATATTGTTGGTGAGAGTCTCGGCTGTGATTGTTTCGGGATCTGGTAGGTGTGCTGCTGCTTGGTGGGAGGGTTTGAGGATAGGAGAAGCGTCGTGAGATGTGCGGCTTGAAGGCGCATCGTCGTGGCGGTTTGTGCTGGTAGTGGAGCGGTCTTGATCTGAGAAAGTGGAGTCGACGTCAGAGCCGGCGGTCGTGTCATCTCTTGAAGGAAGGTGGAGTTCTCGGTTTCGGTCGTCTTCCTCTTCAACCGAGTATAGTTGTTTTGAGCGCAGGGTCTGCTGAATGTGATTCTCGCTGAACAGCTTCTTGGTCTTCTTCTTCTCTGGTGGGTTGCTGAATTCCTTCACCGTCTCGCGGATGCTGTGTGTGATCTCCTCGCGACTTGTGTAGGGGAAACAGACGTTCAGCACTGCCTTTCCATTATCCTTGGTCATCTCCACTGCGCGATCGACCTGCTTCAAGACGTCCTCGCGAATCAAATCGCGATCGCCCAGGATCCTCACGCTCGCTCCGTATCTCTCGAACAGCTCTCCGTGTGCGCTCATCTGGACGAGCTTCGTCTTGGCCATGTCCATAAGGGCGTCAACCTCCCAGCGGCTGCGCTTGAAGTTCTCAATGCTGAATGCGTAGATGGTAACGCACTTCACTCCACTCTTGTAGCACACTTCAAGGATCTTCGCTAGAGCCTCGAAGCCTAGGTTGTGACCCTCAACTGTCTCGAGTTTGCGCGAGCGGGCGTAGCGTCGGTTGCCGTCCATTACGAAGGCAATGTGCTCGGGGATGGGACCGCATTGTAGTGAGCGAATGAGGAGGTCGCGAAAGTATGTGACTAGACCCTCAACTGGCGGGAGAGAGAGGGCCCATCGGCGTAGGTGGGTGCCATAATCAGCTGACATGGCGGGTGTAGATGTTTTGAATGTCTAGGTATGTATATTATTCAGGGTCGGATTGTGGCTTCCAAGTCGGTGAAGGGTAGAAAGATGGGTTGCAGTTAGTGTGAGTATGGATAGGTCGTGAGTGTGAGGAGGATGTAAAAGGTAAAAGGAGTGCTTGCAGCCTTGAACAGGAGGCAATGCAGGCTGCTGTTCCAAGAAAGTTACCGCTCCGCTCAGCCTCAAGAAACGCGTTCAGATGTGACGCTCGCCCAAGTGCTTGGGTGCGTGGACTGGGGCCGAGTAGGCAGAGCCACTCTCGAGCCACTTGCACACGCAGCCGAGCCCGCACTAGCCGATCATTTGCTCATTTGCTCGGCAGCTTCCGTCTATCGGTGTCTCCCCATCTCTTCTTCAACCTTTGATCTGATCTGATAACGCGACTTCAGGCTTTCTGCCCGCCGCACATCACCTCCGTCTCTTCACTCCCGCGCGAACTACAAATTCGCCTTCTTCATCGGCCCAATACTTCCTCCTTCTTGGTCACACCGCCCGGCGCGTTGCACGCATCCGTCTGAGGTCGCCTGTTATAGACACCGGTAGACCACAGCATGCCATATTAGCACGCGACCGTCGCAAAGAGCTTGCAGCTTACACATCCGCATCCACCGTCATACACGAACAAACATACACATCACACTACCCAGCAGCGAACATGGACTATGCAGTGGCGGACAAGCTGGTCAAGGAGCTCTCGACTGGCTTCGAGACCCTGCAGGAGGAATACCAGAAGCTGTTCGGACGACACGAAGCGCTGGAGCGCAAGCTAGCTACGGCTAGAAATCAGGTAAGCACATCCCTCGCACCACCACCACACACTTACCCAACCTGCATCCACATGATGAGCAAAATTAGCTCTAGAACTGTAGCCCCTAACTAGGGCGGAGAAAGATACACCATTAGCAATCTCTGATCTTGCATTATCCTCTACACTGCACACATCGTCACGCTTTCGTATACTCATATACTAACGACATGACTGCAGTACAATGAACTTGCCAAGCTCTACGGCACTGGTACCTCTGCCACTCCTCCTCTGAGCTTGCCCTCGTCTCCCAGCAGAAAGAAAGATGAAGCTGGCACGTTGACGTCAGTTAGTGATATCCTGAGCACTCTCAAAGACCAGGCGTCTCAGGATGCTGCAAAGCACATTCGCTTGGCACAGTGCTCTGTTCAGCGGCTCCGTCCTGGCCTGCCAAAGCCTTCTACTTCAACAGCAGAAGGCGTCAAGATATGGTCAGGGCCGTCTGCCGATGCCGTGCCTGCTGCCAAGTCAACTATGCCTTCCATCTCAGAGTCTCCTATGGAGCAAGACTTTACCATCGAAGGCATGCCTAGCAATCTCGGCTGTCCTTTTGCAAGCATGAACGGCAAGAAACTGTCATCCCATGCTGCAAGTGTCCTCAGTCGCTATAACCCAGCCGGCAGTGCTGGAGGCGCACCGTCGTCGACACCGTTGAGTTCCGTTAGTAGGGTGAACGGTAGAGAGAGTTTCAGCGCCCACCGCAGTCGCCGTGAAAGTCAAAGTCAAAGTCATCGTGCCAGTCTCCCCGATCCTATCAAGGCAGAGATATGTGGACTATCGGACCATGCCCAGGAGGAAGCGCCTACCGAAGCACCCGTCGTTGCGAAGTCCGCCGTCGAGGCCCATGTACAATCGAACGCAGAGCAGAACGTCTGCCCGATCCGTTTCCTAGACCAACACTCTCCCGAGGAAGTCGCAACGTACTTTGAAAACCACAAACACGATCTACCACGTAGCCACGAGATTTGCGTGAAGCGCTATCAAAGCAACGAAAATCAAATCAAAGAACTGGATGCTCGTTATGGAAACCTTGTGTCCATGATTCAAGGCCTTGGCGTCAAGCACCAACCGATGTTGCCTACTGAGCCACCCGAGGACGAAATCGCTGACGAGGCCGCCGGTCTGAGTTCGAAGGACACTGAGAAGGTCCGCAACTGGGCGAACAGCGTCTCTCCGCCACATACAACCGGAGCTGAGGCTGCGGCAGCTCAAGACGGCGATGGCAATCTTGCCGACGACGAAGGCGCCGAATCTGACGCTGCGGAAGAACGACAAGGGCGATTTGCCCGCCCATTGCGCGATATACGTGTCGGCGAGTCACCTTCACGCCCTTGGGGGATTCCTGTGCCTGTGAAATATTTGGAAAAGGTCGAAGGCAATGCCAGCGATGCAAGCAGTCAACCAGCCAGGATACCCAGCTCGAGTATGCCAACGCCACAACCTGACAGGGTTGTCGAGTCTGAAACAGAGATGGAGAAGGCCGGCAAAGCTCGCTGTCCGTTTGGCTTCGACCAAGTACCGAAACCCGACATGGCTACTAAGACGAAGACGAAGGATGAGCACAGCAAGCAGAAGGAAGTCAAGCCAGACATTGCTGCTGAGAGGACAACGCAGCAGGTCACATTCATTGCGCCGGATGCAGCAAGCGTAACAGAACAGAAGGCGGAGCCTGCGACAGGCGTAGCAAAAGACCAAAACCGCATGGTCTTCACAGGCCCAGTATTTATTGGATACAGCGCTGAAGACGCGGCCAAGATCTTAAGAGAGAGTGGGCTGGGACGAGCTTCTTGAAGACGATTGGATGAGACAGACTGTACAGCATAGACCTGGGCGAACATTACGACGCATGACAATAATCATAATTTTGCATTAGCATCACAACAGAAACAGAGCACGCGTGTCTCACAGCATTGAACTGGGATTTGTTGACGTTCTGTGAACCAGATTGGCCTAGGATCGATGGCCTGGTCTTCCGGTAAAACTGGCCTCTTAAAGTAACACAATAAGGTGAACTTCACAAAGGATAATTACACACGGCACGAGCAAAGACAAGAACAAGCTAATACTACAAGCAGCACCATTACCAACCCAAGCAAAATGCTTAGCCGCAACGTGCGGGCACATTCGTGCTTCTTGACACTCATCACGCTATGCGCTAGTGCGAGCTTAAGCTGCAGGGCACGCATCCGCAATCACTATCAACCCAATGGCTACCCACGAAACAGTAATCCGATATCGTTCATGCTGCTTTCTTCAACATGATCTGCAACACTGCACGTGTCTGCCGTTCCGTCTCTCGCGTGTGAGGTGGATCTTCCTCGCCAATCGCGGCGATGGTATCATCGCATCCTGCCTGCACACCATGCATGATGTAGCTCTGTTGGGGAGAAATTATCTGGCCTGGATGAAGGGTAGAAGTATATCTTGTCGCCTCGCTAGGTAACTGTTTGCTTTGACGACCAAGTTCAGCAAGCACGATCACACACGTCGGGGAAGATGGCTGTCGAGCTCCTCTCCCAGGCCGATGGCTACGGCATCATCGTCGGCCTCTCCGTCCTCTTCTGCGGCATCATCCTCGTCGCTGTTAGAATCCAGAAGAGATACCTCGCCGAAGACTCCGAGCAGTCGGAGATGTTCATGGTTGCGAATCGATCGGTTGGCACTGGGTTGACGTGTTCGGCGGTGTTCTCGAGTTGGATGTGAGTTGAACTCGTTGCGCAGACTCGGCCCCTTCATCATCATCACACACAGCTTACTGATATTTCTCGCGCAGGTGGATCAACGAAAGCGTCATCGCAGCCGCATACACCTACCGCTGGGGCGTCGCTCTGCCTATCTGGTGGGCGAGCGGGTTGTCTTTCCAGATTGCTCTGATGGCTGTGCTGGGCATTGTGGCTAAGCTGCGCGTTCCGTACGCACACACATCCCTGGAGTTTATCCGGATTCGCTATGGCGCGTACGCGCATGGGATCTTCGTGGTGCTGAACCTGATTAACAATATTTTCGGGTGTGGAGGAATGATTCTCGCTGGCGCGCAGCTTGTGTCGGGGATGACGGGGATGCATATTGCGGCGGCGGGGATATTGATTCCTGCTGGTGGTGAGTTTGTGCTGTTTCGTAACGGGTTTTGGGGTCGGGAGCTGACTGGTCTGCAATTGTAGTTGTTATTTACACTGCCGTTGGTGGTCTTAAGGCTACTTTCTTGACGGACTTCTTGCATACGACTGTTGCTTTGATCCTTTTGATCTACTTCTCTCTGGCGGTACTGACGAACGAACATATTGGAGGAGTGTATGGCCTATATGACAAAGTCATGGCGGCTGAGGTGTATATCGAGGGAAACTATGCTGGGAGCTTGCTGTCGGCTAAGTCTCGAGGAGGTATGTCCTTGTCCGGTGCAATGGCGGAAGTGAACCATGACACGAATGTATGCTGACCTGGCCAATAGCGATCCTCTTTGGTCTCGTTCTCAAGTTCGGTAACCTTGCCCTCGTGGTTATGGACACTGCGTTTTGGCAGAAATCATTCGCATCCGACGTTAACTCTACCGTCCCTGCATACGATCTCGCCAGTATTGTCATCCTCGCAGTGCCTTGGTGTACAGGCACGATCATCGGCTTGTCGGCGCGTGCCATCGAGAACAACCCCGTCTGGGTGCTCTATCCAAACACGCTCTCAGCCACACAAGTGAACGAAGGGCTAGTAATGCCGTATGTCCTCAAGTCGCTGCTAGGAAGAGGCGCCACGGCCGGCCTTCTAGTCCTCATCTTCATGGCCATCACCAGCACCGTCTCCTCCAGCATGATCGCCGTGTCCAGCATCATCTCCCTCGACTTCTACCGGACATATATCAACCCCAAAGCCTCCGACAAAAAGACTCTGCAAGTCAGCCACATCGGCGTCATCTTCCACGGAGCTTTCATGGCTGGCTTCGCACTCATGCTGAATTACGCCGGTGCCACGAATAACTGGTCAACTTACTTCCGACCCATCATCGCTTGTCCGGGTATCTTCCCCATGATGCTCACGATCCTTTGGTCGGGCCAGACAAAAGCCGCAGCTATCGCGTCGCCAGTTTTGGGCTTGATGAGCGGACTTTTGACCTGGTTCGTATTGTCATGGCACTGGGGAGGCGCTATCAACATCCAGACTACCCAGCAGCAGCTTCCCGGTCTCTACGGCGCGATTGTGTCTTTCTTCTCGCCAGCTCTTTTCTCCGTTGCCATCTCGTTGGCGAAACCGAGCACTTTCGACTGGAGGATATTCCTCAAATTGGACCTCATTACGGAGAAGGACAGCACGCAGAGTCCTTCGCTGTCGGTCACTCAGAGCAGCACCGATTTGGCTGCCACTACCGATATCTCCGAAAACGAGAAGCGTGCAACACAGGTCTCGAATGATCTCAAAACACCATCGCCACCAGAGTCTACCTCCGCAGACGCCAGCTCCTCAAACCTAGACGACGTCGTCCACCCCATGTCGCCTGAGACTCTACGACATGTGCGCAAATGGCTGCGCATCGCTTCCATCTTCTTCGTCGTCAACGTTGTCACCACTCTGATCTTGTGGCCTTTGCCGTTGTACAGAGATTGGATCTTCACGCGGAGCTTCTTTGGCGGATGGGTTACCGTGGCGATCATTTGGCATTTCGCGGCCATGGGAGCTGTTATCGTGTATCCTTGTTACGATGGTAGGCACGCGATTGCGACTTCGATTAGGGGAGTTGTTGGGGAGATCAAGACGGTTTTTGGGAAGCGTCATGTCGAGGGTTGAGGTGTTTTGAACGTAGAGTGAATACGATATATCCTAGATTTTCCTGGTAGCGGCAATAGAAGACGGCAACAGAGGGATGATGAATTCTATTATTGTATTGTGACACGAGCCAAGAGAGTAAATGCTACAATTCGAATGTTTTGGAACAGTTTGTAATGTTAGGGCCCAGGTCTTGGATACACTAGGCAGTGCATACATGTATGATGATACGAGAAGGCGTTGCGCAGGGCTGGCAGTCTTTAAGCGCCAACCATATCGAATTTGATTGGATCACTATATCCTTAAAAAGATCAAGAGTCTAGACTCCAGCGCTTCTCATTGAATATTGGCCTCTTCTTCACATTTGACTCTTCATAGTCAGTTCAGGTGGCATAATTTAGGGCAAGAAAGCGCTGTCCGCCGCAAAGTTGTTTCATCCCCATGTCGCCAGCCCTACATTGACACTGTACTTTCGACCAAGCCCTCAGTCCTGTCAAATATAACGACTTATTTCTCCATAGTATGTAGGGCAAATCCGAGGCACCTCGCCAGCATTTGCGAGTCTTTGTATATATAGACAAACGGCAGTCCTGGATCTACATCAAAACTTCCTGTATCATTTTTCGATTCTTACTTTCCTTCTATACATATCGTTCGATCGATACAATCACGCATCGATAATGCGTTCATTCTACTCTCACCTAGTCGTTCCTTTGACCACCGCTGCGCTGGCCGCAGCCGCCGATCCTTCTATCACCCTCAAGTCCTTCCCCAACGTCCTCAACCTCACCGCGGAATTCGACCCCATCAAAGAAGCCTACTGGACCGGCCTCCCTCACCACCGCCGCACTCCCTTCGCCGTCTCTCCCGATGGCCAAACCGGCTACATCGCCTACCTCGATGCCTCCGGCACAGACGTCCACGTGCAGCACATCCACCCCCCGTCCATGACACCCAAGGGCCCGGACGTCACGCTGCCTGGCCTGAAAGAGGCTGGCGGTATTGTCGCTCACGACCATGGGTTTGCGCTGCTGGGTAATGAGGCTATTCCGTCGTCGGTTTCTAATGCTCCGCCTAGCGGAACCCCAGTCCCGGCTATCTACCGCTGGAAGAACGGCAAGCAGGTCTGGAAGACTTTCGTCGCTGGGCCTGGCGTGCACGAGGCCGACGGCCTGATGATGGCCCCCGACATGAATGGCGATCTCGTCTGGAGCGAGGAAGCACAAATGTATGGAGCTTACTTCGTCGTTACGGCGTACACCGGCTGGGCGGAGGGCCACTTCGGCGATAGCATCCAGTACGTTGATGCTTCGGGAAAATTGCAGAGTATTGCGGGCGCTTCCAGTGCTTGGGGCTGCTCGCACAATACGGGTATTGCGTTTGAGGCTGCGGATGAGCCGCCTTTTGCTTCGATCTGCGCGGAGGATCAGGGTGCTATCTGGCTGAACACGAAGACGCAGGGGATGGGCAGCGATGGTGTTAAGGTGTCGAATGAGAATACTACTAACGGTGCTAGTGGCGAGCCGAGTAAGTTGTCCAGTACTCTCGTCGTATGACTGACGGATTGTGTTGCTAATGAAGATGGTTGAATAGTGGGCGGCATGTCCGGCTCATACTCCTCCCTCGCACGCTTCGACAACAGCAGCTCCTACATCTTTGCCTGGGTTTCCCGTGGTGCCAGCGAGCTCTCTGAAAACGACTGGATGGGCACTGGCTACACTCACGCTCTTAACCGCACCAACGGCCGCCGCGTCGCCGTCGCCACACTCTCTGACAAAGAGACTCTGGCCTCGGCCCAAGCATCCTCCACGCTCGGCGAAGGAGGAGACTCCCAAATCACCTGGGTCACACCTGAGGTCGGACCCGACAGATCGAACGCGCACGTCGCCACGTTCGACGACCACTACGCGCTGGTGTCGTGGGAGGAGATCGCCTCGCCGCAGTGCGAGTTTGTCGCTATGGGTTGTGGAGGCGAGTTCACGGGCACTTACTACCAGCTTGTTGACAAGGATGGCAAGAACGTTGGTGAGCCGATCAAGTCTATGGATACGTATGTTGCCGGAGATATGGTTAGCATGGGCGATGGCAGGATCTGCTGGCCGTATGTTGAGATGGAGTGGAGTTTGAGCAAGGCTGGTGGGTTTGGTGGTGTGGAGGGACAGAAGTCGGCTGAGAGTATTAGCTTTGCTTGTGTTACTCTTGAGTGATGGACAGACGGCTGAGAGTCTGGTAGGAGGGTGTTGTCGATGCAGGTTTGTAGGGAAAGGTAGCTGGTTTATCCCCTCGAGCCTCTGTTCTCTGCCATGTCTCGATCCGGATCTTGTGTTTAAAAAACAATCTGACAGGACCAATGGCCTTCTGTCTCTGAATTACTCTTTTGGTACAAGATTTTCAATGATTAATTTTCTTTTCTGGGCCCCTCGATATCTTCACCGTTGTAGATGTAATTCCAAAGGCACTCGTGACCTCGATGTATGCATCAGGAAAGACGTTACCAGGTTGCCACCATTGACAGTATTCTTACCACGGCAAAGAGTCTTGTAAATTTCATCAGCCATAGAACATGTGATATACTTGCTGGTTCTGCTCAATGGTATAACAGCAAAGGCAACGTCCTGGACGAAAATGGACGTTGGTGTTTGTATCCAAGGGGCAGCAATGCCGAAGACCACATGGCGTTTGACATGTTGCTTCGGTACATGCTAGCATGGAACATGCTTACAAGAAGAGATGCATGCATGCCCACCACCCCTTGTTTCTGCAGTAGAACTCCTGGTAGCAGCCAAGGCCAGGCGTGTCTGATGGCGGGCACACTCATTTGACCAAGGAGAAGAGGACAGTTTCCCACCAGCGGCTGGCACGCACTCATGGCCCCCTGCACGCGTTTCAGCCCTGCAATGATCGGCCAATAACGTGGGCGGTGCGAGATGTGAAACCTACCTGGCTGCCGACTAGGGCGCAGCAAGCAAGAGTGGGCACCGGCGCACGCACTCGATGCTGCGGAGAGAACGAGAGCGTCGCGGCAGACGTACTAGCAAGCTGTGCTAACTGCTGCATCTCGAACACCACCACCCTTTCGCACTCTCACCACCACCACCACTACTCCCTCCCGACTCCTCCCTCCCTCCCTCTATACCATCAACCGTCCCTCTCTCCTCCACCGCGCCGGCATCTTCCCCTTCCCTTTCCTTTGGGTTTCGGTGGCGCCGCGACTCCTGTCTGTCTCTCCCCAGCGCCAACTCCTGTGCTACACACCCACCAACACCAACCAGCCGTTGTCCATCAATTCCTGGGTGCCGCATAATTCAGCCTCTGCGTCCTTACCGGCTGCTTTTGCTCCATCGCCTTGTCCGGCCGCCACGATCCTTTCAGCTCAAGGCGCGGTTGAATATCAGAGGTCTACAGCTCGCACGCAGACTTCAACTCGCGAGCCCGCGTGAGCTTGACTTGACCTCCCTGCACCTTCCCGCATTGCATTCTTTGTCTCTGCTGCAGCCTTTGCAAGATCGAGGTGACATTGCACTCCACCACCGCGACACCACCACAAAAGAGGCCTTCGTGACGGGATCACATGCCAAGCAGGTCTTGAAGAGAGAAAGAAGCAGGACTGGCACCTCCGAGTACAAGAGAAGACTGTTGCGCGGTCACATATACATACACTCTTTTACCTCGCTCTCTCCCAACAGCCGACGCATCAACCCCGCACACTTCATCGCTATCACCACTGCTGTATAATCATAATGGCACCCACTACGCGTCCCGATTACAAGCTCAATCTCGAAGGACTGCCACAGCTCAACATGGGCGGCACCAGGTCTGCCAATGGCTCGGCCACAAACTCGCCCATCGAGCCTGCCGGTTCAGGCTTGAGATATCCGCTCGGTAATAGTCTCGCAGGCGCCCAGCTAGGCTCTGGGCGAGCTGGAGCTGGGTCTCCTTCTAAAGAATATGGAAGCAGGCTATTTCCGAAACGGTGCGTATTTCTGTTTGTGCTATGCTTTAATCATTTCATTTGACTGACGTTTGCCTAGTGCACGCGAGATCCAGGCTCAAGAAGGAATCTCCCCATCTTTGTGGGGACCACCACCCGCCGGCAGCGGCCATTCCACGCCTCTACGCGAAATCATCCCAGAGTCGCCGGGCAGTGACAGCTTTCCCGATTTTGACGCAGGCACTGCTCAGACTGGCTTCGCTCCGTCCAGCCAAGGCGCCGCGAACTCGACTCGCCGAGGACGCGCAGGCACTGTACCTTCACGGTTCCCTCCCATTGGCACCTCCAATGGTTTGAGCAGCTCGCAGCCATCATCTCGTCCCGCAAGCTCGCAAAACACACCGCCGGGCAGCGTGTATGGCTCAACCACGCCGAACTACATAGAGCAGCAAGCTTCAGCCGGCGCCTCCAGCAGCCAGGCATTGCTTTCAAGACTGAGGGCAGGATCCATGCCGCAGCGTGGCAATATCATCGGTGGCACTCCTTTCGGCTCTTCAGTATTTGCAAGCAACTGGATGGCTGGAAGAGACAGAGCAAGCACTTTGCAGAGCATAAGATCCTCGGATGGACCTTCTGAACCGAGCCAGTCGCCCGCGGACAATGATGTGCGTACTTTGGATTACTTGGGCTTGGTAGACAGCCCGCAACCGCCAAGAGGAGGGCTTTCGCACGCTGAGGCTAGTATGCTGGCGAGTCAGCAACGCCAGAGAGGCAACTCTGGTTTCAATGTCGCCGACATGGCTGCCATGAATTCATTCTCGAAGAACCCAGCAAACAGGTTCCGATCCTACTCGGTTAACGCCAAGGAGAAGTACGCTGATGGGGAAGAGGACGATGAGCTTTCTGAGTACGAACAGCTGCAGCTGCAGCAGATGTATGGTGGCGCCTCTACAAGAGAGGCAGCGGCCGCTCAGGCTGCTGCCATCCACGAAGCAGTGAGGCAGCACAATCTCGATGTGCAAGCATTTGCTACCTACGCGAGCTCAAATCGCCCGAGAGCTCGTACCGCTGGAGTGCTGGACTCTCCGGTTAACAGGACCCTTCGGAGCTATCTTCCCACGCCTTCACGACTTGATAACAGCATCAGTGCTTCCGATTTGCAAGGTAGTGAAGTCGATGATCTGAATGGCCTCACCAGCGCTGTTCAAGGCATGAACCTCGCCGGCAAGTCTACCTTCGGCGGTGGCCTTGAGGCGCCTATGGAAGCACCGACTCGTTCTTTGTGGCTTGGCAACATCCCTTCCTCGACGACAGTCTCATCGCTGAACGTCATCTTTGGTCAATTCGGCACGATCGAATTCGCTCGCGTGCTCACCCACAAGAGCTGCGGTTTCGTCAACTTCGAGAACATCCAGAGCGCCGTCACCGCCAAGGACCAGTGCAACGGCAAAGAAATCTTCCCTGGCTGCGGACCTATTCGCATTGGTTTCGCGAAGGAGCAGAGCGCATCTAACACTCCCGGAGCCAACGGCATGTACCCTTCGCCCAGTCCAGATCCATTCGTGGCGAAGGGCGGCGCTGCACCTGGCGTCATCGGGCAAGCGAGCAACAACATTAATGCAGAGACCGCAGCGGCCGCGCTTGTCACGCCCGACTTGCGCCAGCTACGCGAAGAGGTATCCACCATTGTCTCACAATTTGGTGCGTCTGCTGAGGAGCTTCCTCGCATTGAAGCCAACCTCGAGAAGGCTATGAGCTATGAGGGCTACGCTTTGGAGGTGCCGCCGATTGGCGAACCCAGCCACAACCGTGTTCATGACGCTCCTCGTCTCCGCGATGTTCGTAAGCGTATCGACAACAACTCATGCACGCCATTGGAGATTGAAGGCATTGCCATGGAAATGCTGCCAGAGATTGCCGAACTTGCTTCCGACTACCTGGGCAACACTGTTGTCCAGAAGCTTTTCGAGCACTGTAGCGAGGACACCAAGGAGGCCATGCTCACAGAAATCGTCCCCCACCTTGCAGAAATTGGTGTCCACAAGAACGGAACATGGGCTGCACAGAAGATCATCGACGTGGCTCGTACACCCAGGCAGATGTCTATGATCGCTGATTCATTGAGACCACACGGCGTTAACCTCTTCCTCGACCAGTATGGCAACTATGTCATGCAGTGCTGCTTGCGCTTCCAGTCACCTATTAACGACTTCATCTTCGAGACTATGCTCAACCGACTCTGGGATGTGTCCCAAGGCAGATTTGGTGCTCGTGCGATGAGAGCCTGCCTGGAGAGCCACTTCGCCACCACCGATCAGAAGAGGCTTATGGCCGCTGCGATTACCCTTCACAGCGTGCAGCTTGCTACAAACTCAAACGGCGCGTTGCTTTTGACTTGGTTCCTGGATACATGCACTTTCCCGCGCAGACGCTCTGTGCTCGCACCGCGCTTGATCCCCCACTTGATTCACCTGTGCACCCACAAGGTCGCTTACCTGACCGTCTTGAAAATTATCAACCAGCGTAATGAGCCTGAGGCTCGTGACAGCATTCTCAGGGCGCTGTTCGAAGACCAGACGTTGCAAAGCATTGTTAGCGATCAGGCATGCGGCGCAACTTTCATCTTCAAGATCCTTACTACACCCTTCTTGGACGACAGCATTCGTCCTGAGTGCGTTGAGAATGTACGGAATGTACTCCTCCGCCTCAAAGCACAGCCTTCTCAAGGCTACAAGCGTCTGATGGACGAGGTCGGACTTTCCACTCGTCACGGTGGCACTCCCGTCAGTCATGATGGCCGCTCGAACTCTAAGAGCCGGGCAGTCAACGGTCACTTGAACCAGCTTGACACCAACCAAAACGGTTTCCCTCGCCCACCCTATGCTTCCATGACACCCCAACAACATCAATCAATGGACCCTGCTCTCGGTGGCCATGGTCTTCAGCGCACAATCAGCATGGACTCTACTTCTTTCGACCCTTACGCACCTAACGGCCTCATGACACCCCAGTACACGCACAGCCCTGCCATGTCCTCTGCCGGCATCTCGCCTATCAGCCAACAACAACTTCAGTACCAGCAAGCCATGCTTGCCCAGCAGCACCAGCAAGTGCCTCGCCCTGCTGGCTTCTACAATAGCCCGGGTGCAGGGTATGGTGCCCCTCCGTCTGCCCCTCAGCAGATGCAGTACCAAGATCCCTACCGCCAAGGCAACCCCATGATGCAGCAGCCGCCACCTGGTATGGCCGGCGCCTACCCACCTCCTCAACAACAAGGGTACGGTCAGATGATGGGTGGCGGCTACGGCCAGTACGGCACTCCCCCACCACCACCGCAGTTCATCCAACAGGGTGGCGGCGGTAGGCGAGGAAGGGTGGGTCGTTGATCCCTTTGCGTTTTGCTTTGTTCATGCACTAGTGCTGATCACCAATTGCAGCGCTGATTCACCTTGGCTCGATTCATCGATAGTAGGAGCAGAAAAGCCATTTCTGACTCCCAAAGACAGTCACCGCATCTGGAAAAAATTACGCTTCATAAACAACAGTAACGACTTGCGCTGGAAGGGAGTTGTGTGTGTGTATGTGTGTGTATGTCTACTGCCGCTTTTTGGCGTTGTTGTTGTTTCTCTATCAAATTCTTCTTCTGTTTGGACCTTTTACCTTTCTTGTACCTTCTCCCTTTTTTTCCATCTCAAATCTTTGTATCATTGCAACTCGATAGGACTGATCAAAAAGTTGTAAGAAGATAGGACGTTTTGGGGGGAGTGTATGAGAAAAAGGAGATAGCCTCTTCTTGGAGGTATGGAAGAAATTAAAATTCTTATGTTGATGATTACTCCCTCATGACTTGTTGCATTGCATTGTTTCATTCATCGCCGGTGGTTCTGACTGTTCACTTTCACGCGGTCGAGTCTTCTACATCTTTCACCGATAAGGGCTGACTCGCCCAAAGCGTACATTCAGACGCCATGCGATCCTGCCGCCCGCCTGTAGAACTCGTTCTCTGCTTCTTCCTCACTTCCACCGGGCCCGGCATTGTCCATCGCATCGACCCTTTCTCGCTCGAACTCCCGGATTCGCATGCGCAAAGCTTCCTTGTCGAGACTATTAGGCCATCCCGCACGTTCATACACTAGGCGCTTCGCACGCCACCGGTGAACAGTACTCTTCAACGATATTCCAACGAGACAAGAGGAAGCTTTGCGACTCTTGAATGGCTCCGACATTCGAAGCCGTGACTGTCAGAGCACAAGCTATGTCTCACACCAGACCTATATCTTCAAGCAGTTGCCCTTGGTTCTTGAGAGCCTCACCATCCATGATCCCATCGATATAGCACTCGCCAATGAAATGATACGTTCTCTTCACAAACGGCCTGACTACAAAAGGAACAGGGCTCCCTGGCACCACGACTACATGGTCATCTTGCTTAGCGAATCGGGGCACCAGACCAAGGTGCCCTTTCTTCGTCCAGCAAAGACGGCGATTAAGCAGTGCCGATTTGAACGCCTCCTGCAGCTCCTGATATTTGACTCCCATGCTGGGAGACTTCAAGTCAGCTGCCTTCAGCCAGCCTCCCCTTTGCCAGCGGGTATAAAGCTGGCCACGGAAGGTTGGACTCTTCCCAGTGACCGCGTCGCAGAGAAAACTGAGGATTTCGGTGTAGTCGTCAGGATACTTCCGCCTTCCTGAACCGTCTTTGCCTGCTGTGACCACTTTGCAGAACCCTAAGAAGGAGAATTGGACGGGGCAGTTCCCCGGTGTCGTTTTACCATACGCTATGCATTTCGTCAGTGCAGTCTCGTCTGCAGTGGAGACTGCTGCGTCCAGGTTGGCGTTTTCGAAGATTGGGCTCAGAGCAAGAATGTCATCAAACATCTTTCCTCTTAAGCTGAGTATCTTCCCAGTCTGATCGATGCTCAGGCCACAGCTGACTCCGGATGACCGACCAGCGTTCAGGAAGTCTACAACACTAGTGCTGTAGGCTAGACTGGTGGTTACCCGGGGTTTTGACCAGTCAACGGCCCACGATGGCAGCTCGCCAGACTCATCCACCCCATGGTCGATGCAACTGAGGAAACGGAATGCATGATAGGGTTCAACTCCGTTCCGCAGCGTCCGCTCAGTATACTCGGTCTCGCTATCCAAGATCTTTAGCGGGATGTTCCGCCACAGCTCTGTGGCTTTCATCGAGTAGTCAGGAACGATGTCATTCTCGAACAGGCCCAATATACCGTAGACATTGTCGTGGGGTTGCGTGGCTTGCGTGTGACGAGTTTTGACTAGAGCCTCCATGAGTGAGAGGCTGCGCTTGGAAGCATGCCTGATTTCCCAGATAACGATTGCACAGTGAAAGCCATGCAGTCTTGTCGAAGGAATGCTGTCACCGGTAAGCTTCGGACTGCTCAGCTCTTGAGTTTGGTCCGGAGTAGGATGGAAGAGGCCGAGTCTTTCGTTGACTGCGGCCATGCCGAAGCAGTCTTCCCAGTGACATCTCGATGCTCCCGCCATTACCCACGGCCCATTTTACAAGCATGCTTCTTGAGTGGTCCACGTCCGCTGGAACCACGGATTGTTGAAAAGTTCTTCGATGGCCTTGTACTCACGAGATTCGCTAATTTCCCTTTTGCGTTCGTCTAGCAGCGGACCATAGTGGGAGGTCAAATTGATTTCCAGATCATGAATTGCATCAAAAGCATCCTGGGCAGAGGTGTCACCGAGCCAGATCACTGTGTTCAAAGCTCGCGAATAGATCAGAGACATGAGCTTGATCTGAGCCTCTTTCTCGGCCTTGTCTTGCTGGTTGATGCAGATTTGGTCGACCCAAAGCATGACAGAGTCTTTCTCGGATCGCAAGCGACAAATGGCCTTGTTCAGGCTGTTCGTGATGTCTATCGACTTCTTGTCAATCTCGATCTTGCCTGCCATCGCTCTATCAGAGCTCGTTCCCCAATACAGATTGGGTACACTCGTTAGCAAACGCCGAAGGCTCACTCGTGCTTTTGGATAGGCTTACAACATAGCTGAGTGCAGTGTAGCACACCAGTGTTGCCTCTGACACAGAGACCGCGAAGTCCGTCGGTCTGCCTTCATGCTCAACACTGAAACCGACAGACACGTGGTGGAGGGTGCCCCGAATCGGTTGTCCCGACCTAGCAGGCAGTAGCTCGAACACTCGGATCTCAGCTGCTAGAACCAGTGGTTCGTAGATCGAATCGCTTGCGCTTGGCAGTGTATTAGCACGTTGATGGCGTTCATTGCCAACGAACGCCTCGACTTGCGATCTGAAGGACGAATCGCTGTGCCATTCTCTGGCAACCTGGGAGCGATGGGCTAGGTCGAACCCTCTTCTGTCGCTGTTGACGTCTTCTCTTACAGAAAGTACTGCTGGCCACCTCTGAGACATCATCTGGTCGTACGACATCTCAGGAGTTTGCTGATTCATGTTGTCGTCGTGAACAAGACGTGACTACTGAGCTGTTCATTCGCAAGTCTGATCTGAGACTCGGAAGGAAGGGAGAGACAGATGTATGCGGATGTTCAGCAGTTTAAGTCCTGTCTCGCTGTAGACTGAGGTAGAGCCCCATTTTCCAGCTACATATGCTCGCATGCAGCTTACAGATCCCGCCACGATTGCATTCGCATGCATGACGTGACGCAGACAGCCATGTTATCCTGTACACACCCGCAACTACAGGCTTCTTTCATGTTAGGCAAGTGGCAAATCCCCACACAGTGATATCTAATCACTTCTTTGGCTGCTCGCGCATGGTCATATGAGTGGTGTACTGTTCAATGCCAATGCTGTAGCTTCGGGTAGGCACTGGAGTCTAGAGCGCAGCTTCATTTTCCTGGTTGACATCCCGCAGCACGTCGGCAAATCACTGATGGCCGAGGTGAGAATGGTAGCTTCTCTGTGACACCACCCTCCCCACAGCCATAGCTGTCCACTCGCGTGATCATCAGATGAGCGATTCGTCGCGTGAGGCGTACAAGTCAGACAACGGCGCCGACTGTGTCACAAAGCATCTCTTCCAGCAACTCAAAGGCTATATACATACGACAAGTGTCTCGGATTATCGAGCCCTGGTACAACGATTGCGCAGTATTCGCTTGGATTCACATCATCTATCTACCATCGCATCGCTCTGCCATCGTCTCTCAGCCATCTCTCAGCCATCTCTTGAATATCTCTCGATTCGGGTTGCGATTAATCTAAGCAGTAACTGTATATTCACCGCAGTTGCCGAATCCATCGTCAAAGGCGAAAATACGCTCCGTCTCGTAAGACATGCAACCGTTGCCACTCTCCGTCGGGGCAATACAGTTGGACTCGTACGCGGAATCGCGCAGATTGAGGTTGGCAGACCAGACATTGCCCTCTGTCATGCTCAAACGTCAGCGATGGAACTCCTCGAGTAGTTGTCGTCACAACAGCTAGAGCGTCAAGACTTACCGGAGACTTTGTGCTCGATCACACCGTTGCTGCCGTTGTCCCAGAGCGTAACCTTGTAGTACCTGTCATCACCGCACTGGAAGTCCCAACGCGTGGCGGCGCTCACGCCGCTCTTGGTCTGGTCCATCTGGCAGTGGAAATCGTTGTTGTCCCAGACGTCGACGGTCATGACGTCGTGGAAGGTACCAGAACTCCACATAGAGGCGTGGACGCGAATGCACGCCTGGGCACTGGCCGCCATCAGAATGGCCGAAGCAATGACAGACTTCATATTGATGATTTGGAGTGGTTGTTCGAAGAGGCTGTTTGGAGTGGTCGTTTGGATGCTGTTGATGTCGACGGTGGTTGAGGGCTGGATTGTGATGGAACTGGCTGATGTGAGTTCTGTGTCAATTTTGGAAAGACCAGATCCATTATATATCATCTGTCTCAATGGCCAAGCCCTTTACACTGCTGTGTTGTGGTGGATCAGTCATTAGAACCAACGTCTCCATTCGTATTCGGAGGAATTCGTCGCTCGGTACGCTGTTGGAATGTTGGTATGGTATGCCAAGATGCATCGCTTGCTATGAATGGAGCGGCTGAAGTAACTATTCTGTCAATACACCTTCACGATTGGGGCTGTATAGAAAGGGAGGCGTTCTTGTGATTGCACTTGGCGCTAGGGCTTTGAGTTAACCGACTACAGCTTTAGATTATCTTGCTTCCTTTAAGCTGGCTTAGATGCCCCGAAGGAATGGAAGGATCAGGCCAAGCAGGCCTCGGGTGAACGTTTAGCTGTCTGACAATCAATAATATCCCTCTGCACGGCCCCGCCTGCTTTCGATTCGCTATATCTCGCGCCATATCAACGCCTAGTAGCTGCGTTTGCGTGTAACATGGCCTCTAAGCGAATTCGGGCTATCTGCTTTTCATTGACCTGCCAATCAAATATACAGAGTGATAGAAGAACAACAATAGACGAAGGCAAGAATTCGTGTTTCATCAGCCACACGCCTTGGCAAACCTGTTGGTTCTCGGCGGAGGCCTCAGGCAATTCGAAGGCTGGCTACAATCGACTTCACCACATTGCCTTCCGACCACATTTCCAGACACTACCTCGGCCATGCTCACCGAGCACGAGTTTTACGAAAAATGGCGCAAGTTCTTTGGCAAGTACAACAACCAGGGCAAGGTGCAGTACCCTGAGGAGGATGAAAGTGACAAAGTGGCGCTTATTGTGATCGATAATATGCCAATTGAAGTAACTAAGGATCTTCCGATAGATGTTGTATATGCAAGCTAAGATTCTCATCAGGGTATCAATAAGATGCTTAGCGACAACCTCAAGGCCACTCGTGGCTCGTCTGATCTCTGGCTAGCAGACACGTATGAGCGCCTGCCTGACTTCCAAGGAGCAAAGTATATACAGGGCACCAAAGCCGCCGATATCACATGGCAGTCTCCTTTCTTGGGAAAGACCCTAGCTGATGCCAGCGCGTGGGTTCGTGGAATTCCCAAACCTCCGAAGGCTGTTAACAAGAGATATTTCGTTGTCCTGAAGAGGGAGATATTTGAGAAGCAGGGCAAGGTGATCATCTGTAAAGCGTTCGATGGAGAGAAGCAGCCTCAAGCCATTCTGTACGAGATACGGGAGCTCGGCATGTGGATCACGACCTACAACCGTCATTGCTGGGAGCAGGACTACGAGAACTATGAAGATAAATATCAATAGCAGCAAAAGGGCATGCCACTGCGCCACAGTAGTGGACCGTTTGCGTGGAACATCGTCTCGAAGTAGACTGGGACTATCTGCTGTTTATTGGTCTGCCAATCAGACATAAAGAAGTGGTAGAACATCAACAGGCCAAGATCAGACCTTAATTAAAGGCGCTCAATGAATCGAAACGGCACTTCCCCAAGCCTTTCACGCACAGAGCCAATGCCTTCGGGAGTCTCGACCGCGAAACTCTTTGCGCTGACAGCTTTCAACGGTAGCAAGATCTCGAGCAAGAGCGAAGCATCAACGGGATGCTTGTGTTATTCGAGCCGACACATCATCTCGATCGTGATTTGCAGATATCCTAGATGACTGAAGGAGGCAAGCACCTGGCAGGCCTCTTCCCACAAACGGCGGTCGTCTGGGAGCTCCCAAAATTCCGCCGGAAGGCTTTGTGGTAATTGTCGCCTCGATACATAGCAGGAGAAAGCTGTACTGGATTGCACACGGTTCAATTGCTGGAAGCGATGTGGGAGCATGACGTGCGGCAAGCGAATAAGAGTAGCGGACCGGCGGAAGTCAAAGGTGTTGTTGCTGTATAGCAGACCTACGCTCTCGGTATAGCTTGCACGAGTCAGCCAGCTGCTCATGTCCTGGAGTGTGATTATCTTACATGAGCTTGCACGTAAAGAGTAGTGGAAGAAACGCATAGTAGTGTCCGGCTGGCTCATGTATGTCCTTCCCGCCTCCTACACGGTATTTACCCCTCCACATAGCCGACCAACAGTCGTGCTGGAATCCCAATGCAGTGCTGTCCCGCTGATAGCATCGGTTCTGCCGAAGAATCCCATCGCCGACCTCGATGTGCAACACGTCTTTAGCATCTTCGGGCCCGACAACATGCTCCCATATCAGAATACGGATCTCTGGTGGCAAGCGGGCGATAAGTTCAGACTGTAGTTGGGCATGAGATTGCGACGTGTTAGTCAAGCGACGCGGGCGTGTTGGCGGGAGAGAGCGAAGTGGCGGATCTATGATATCCTCACGCTCCCAGAGGAAGCCTGTTCGTCTTGAGCGGCGAGGTGGCTTCGCTGAGCCATCGCGTCCAGTCATCCAATCCATGAGGCTCCCCATGTGCATTGTTGAATGCTTATGCAGCTGTTGGGTGTGAAGATGTCTGGGTCGCCTCACCAATTGAGAGATATAGTGTTAATGAAGTATTATATTTTAAATTGAACTGTGGTTCAGTACATACGACCATAGGTCAGTGAAAACTGGGCATCCCGTCCGAAATCCCCCATCCTCACCGTCGTTCTTAGTCACAGGATCCCAGCGTGTTGTCGTCTGTATGCTGTGGGAGCCTGACTTCCGGCCGACACACCTTGAGTCGGGACTAGTCAGGCTCGCGATCTTGTGGACGTCGAAAGTTGGAACCACACTCGTCAAGCTCAGTTCAACTTAAGACGGATGTGATAGTACCAACAACGGGCAGAATCCGAAAGCCTGGTTTTGAGCTCCAATCCTGCGGTTTGCGGTGACATCAAGCTAGGACAATACCTTCTCTATGAAACGAACAATGAATTCGTAGTTCCAGGTTAAAGACCCTGGAATATGTATGTAGTGCAAAAACATCTTCTTACAAGGTACGTAAAGATGTAAACTCACGAACCAGGACATGTGCTATTGACGAACGACAACAGCATTCGGCGGGCTTGCCTCTTTTGATCCTCCATTCCTATTTATTTTCTCATTTCCTGTTTCCTGACTTGCCTCTACTGTCGAGTACTGAACCGAGATTGTCAGAAGCTGGACTCACAATTTTGACTCGACGTCGTTTCGATGATTGACTTAGGCCCTTCAAGTTTCAAGCAAGCTGGCGCTTAAAAGCTTGCGTACAACCTGAATTGCAGGATCCAGGATCCAGGATCAGGGGGTTGAGTTCAAGGCCTCTGCGCGTGCCACCTCCGCGATTTCACTACAGTCGCAATTGAGCGTAAAGGTGCCGCGAACCTGCCGCTACACTTTTTTTGATGCGTTGCCATTGCCAAGCCGAGGGTTGTCAGCGATTGCAGGGTCCAGGCTGACTCGAGTGTGAGTTGTGCCATTTCCAGCTGGCAGTACGTATCCTGCCGTGCACCTACTTGATCAAGAGCCCATTTCTACGGTTGACGCTTTCATCTTACAACCACGCAGACAATCAAGGCGAACAAAACGCATATCCAACTCGCTGCGGCCTGCCACACCTTGCTTTCGAAAGGCTTCAGTGCAAGTCGATATTGCGGGCCCATCGCTCCCTCTTACATCCCGCCTTACCCTTGGGCAGGACTGAGGTTCGAAGGAGCTTATAAGACAAAACACCAAGTACGCATCCTTTGCTGATTAGAGCCATCGCCATCTTGCTGCCACTCCGAGGAGCAACTGCTTTCACGCTTGTCGCGACTTCACCACACCAAGACACGCTTCCGGAATATTCAGAGTACTCAATCACAGGCTCTCGCCATGTCTTCTGAAACGACCACGAACGTTTGCGAGAACTATACCGTTGCGTGGATCGCAGCTCTCCCACATGAGCGCGCAGCCGGAATTGCGATGCTGGACAAGCGGTATAACCAGCCACAGGATTTCAGCAAGAACGCAAGCGACCCTAACAGCTACACCTAGGGTTGGATGGGCAACCACAACGTCTTCATCGCTTCGCTCCCGGCCGGGGAATATGGACTGACTACTACAGCTGTCGCCCACTTCACATCCCTGCAACCTTATCTCACATAACATGCATATCCGTGAAATTCAGGTTGTTGCGCAGCTTAGACGGTAGAGAGCATCCTTGAGTATATTTTAAACCATCTGCCACAGTCTGTGGCCTGTCACGACTGCTTTCGCCAAAAAGTGTAAGGAATTCATCATCTGACAATGAGCTTTCGATCTGCCAGGACCGTCCTTCGCTGCAAATGACAAGGCTGCAAAACATATGGAGGAGGGTCGCAGTATCTGAGGAAGTGTAAACAGAATTGTGTATGATGCGGAGCGAGGCATGGGAAATTATGGCTGATCTGATGCGGGCAGCTTTTGGAACGCCAATGTTTTCGCAACGCCCGGATACAGGTTACCCGTCACATGAATTCTTCACTTGCGAAGCGCCTTTCTCTCTGGGACCATCATGCCACTCTGGCGTATCTTACTGTTCAGGCTTCACACACCGGCTCTCAACATTTCTTTCTGTTGCGCCATAGTAACCGCCAGATTTCTGGAGTTTTCTACGAAGCCCACGCTGCTCTGACACTGCTGCCAGCCATACGGGATTGACATCTCTAATGTGGCGCCGGCCTCAAACATGTCGCGAGGAGCTTTCTGCTGCTGCCGCTCCAACTTGCCCAACACGTGTGGCACATGGAACCCATTTGAAGTCGAGCTGCTTGGCCCAGCTGCGTCGCTGAACGGTTGGCAGACGAGTTTCAGCAGGTCTATACTCGTCTGTGCTGGCCCCGCCCGGCCTTTTGGAATGGTGAGAAGCGAGTCTACCAGATCTTGGGCCTGTTTATCTCCTTTGGCCTTTGTCGAAGGTAATGGCTGGAGCTTTGGGCGAGGCCGTGGTTGATCTGCGGCGCGTTTCGGCGCGCAACTGGGCATGCGCAGGAATTGCATGTACTGCGAGAGAGTATCGCGCAGCGTGCTCGCGACGGGATCCAGTTCTTGGCAATAATCGAGGATCGCCATGTCGTTGTCGACCAGATCTAGGAATGGTGACCACTCGTTCTCAGGGTATTCGTGGAGCTGCATCTGGCTCGTGCAGTACAGCAGTATCGCCGCGGACACGAAGGACATGTATCTGCGCGATTATTAGCTTTCATGCTCGACAGAAAAGTCCAGACGAGAAGGTGAGGCCTACATAACGGCCCAGCAGTGTCGAATGCCAGCCTGCTCGTCAAGGAACAAGTATAAGATTTGGGCCGATTGCTTCGCCGCCATGGCGCCATCGGTGAATATCGAGGCCAACTGACTTCGCTCGGCAGGTTTTAATATGTGCTTCTGGCCGCCGGTCTTGAGCTTGTACACGCTCAGGGTTCTTCGGAACATCAAGGTGATGGCTCCCAAATGATTCAAGTGGACATATGCGAGACACACTTTGGGTCCGTCCCAGGGTGTTTGTGATAGCTTATGAGCTTTTGCGATTTGCGGTAGACCGTCATACCACTCGGATATCTCACGTGAGAGTGTTCGAATCGTAGGTAAGAGGACATTCGGGGTTGTGCAAGCCGCAAGGACTCTCATCCCCCTAGAAGCAATGACCGCGATATGAGCGATTTCGGTCGGCAACAAAACCTGTATTTGTGTTGCAGTGTCAATCTCGATCCCGTTGTTAGACTTAGTCGTCTGAACTTGCATTAGCAGACTGCATCGTCGGGGATGTGAGAGACGTCACTCACTATGGGTGGCAACCATAGTTGATCGTCCAAAGTGCACTAATTTTAGATGTTCTTAGACCTAGCACTGGCAATTGCCAACGGCTTGTGGCACACCCTTGGTGTGGAGACACTGGATGCTAGCCGTGCGGATCACGTCGAGTTCCAATCACTGTGGCAGTCAGTGGTCTTCGGTCGAGCATGGCTTCAGTCAACTATCGGAGTGTGCATGTGATGAGTGTATCGTCCAAATTGTTTGCACGTACCGAAATATAGCAGTGATACGGTGGCTTTTTGAAATAAATTCGCCAGGCCTAGCAATCCACAACATCGCATAGCAGCCAAAGGTTGACTGTATACCCAGACTCCAAGCCCCTCAGAAGCGACTTGATAGAACAGGTCACCAACTTGCGATGGTATCTCGACTCGATTGAAGGTGGCTGAGATGACCCCCACGGAGAACGCTTCGCACGTCCTGATCTCGTCTAGTGGTTGATTGTCGATCATGCTGCCCTGGAACTCGTTGAGCAAGTGATCGACCTGCATCTCGTTATACGCAGTGAAAGCATAACGGTTGCACTTGCGGTGGACCGCAAATCCACGACGGATTGCTTCGAGGTAGTCGTTGAACACATGCTGTTCCTGTGGAAGATGTGATGATGCGTGCGCGGGAGATCCGTTGCTTGGTGGGAAGGCCGTACCAGGAGACGTTGGCGTGGGATATGCTGATGCACTGTTGCTCCGCATAGATGAGAAGGTTGGAAATATGACAGCAAAACCTGGCAGATGAATACCATCTCGTAAATCATCTAGCGTCCATGCTGTGTACTGTTGACGGCCATAGTCTGTTCCTGCTGGACTCAAATCACCTCGCACTTGGTCAATCAGGTAATGCAGGCGTGAAATTTCGATCGCAGGCGCTGTGGTCTCGCGAGCAGCCATGCTTCTGGTAGGTGGAGTGAGCATAAGGACGGCAGTGTTCTCCGCTCGTACCGGAAGTTGTTAAGATGTGGCAAACGTGTTAAAGGTGTGGCAAACGGGACAAAGGTTGACGTAGGATGGCTGTCCCTACAGCTTACAATCGGAGACAGCCCACGAGAACTATTATAACCTCTACGGCTCTGTTAGCCCCATGGGCTAGCGTAATGCGTCCTTGTCGATTGCGGAAAACGGCTGGTCCGAGGTACGTGGCACAGGACGAGGAACAACGAGCATGATAAGACCGGGTGGTGATTCGACAGTGTTTCATAGCTGGTCGGGTGAGGAGGAAGCTATGTGGTCAGCATTACACCACCAGAGCTTGACAGGCGAAGCTGTCACGATCACATCACCAGAGCTTGCCCAAGGATGAAAGTTTATTTGGCCAGCTCTGGTGTTTCCTGATGCAGGAACTTGTACCGCCGTAGGAAGCATCTGCCAGTAAGCAAGAAGGGCTTCATGCGAGCCGAAAGCAAGATCATCGGAGTTTCCTCCGCGTGCCTCGGAACGGCCGGATCACTTCCAAGGTTCTCGATTGTTTGTACTAGCAAGTACCAGATGCGCTCCATCGCGAAGCTAGTGTTGATAGGGAAAATGCCAATCTGGATCGCGTCTATCGAAGCGGGAGCTGCAAATCTGCGACAAAGCGAACTATTTAGCCGCTGCCGGGCTCATCTACCTTCACCAGTAATGACAATATATCGATCAAGTCGTGGCTATTGCCATTGAGGGACAACATTACGAAATGATAGAGACGCTCTTCGACGTTGGCAGCATCCACTGGCGCGCTCCAGCTACCCTCTGTACTACGTGCCATCAAGGCGACGAAAATCTCCACAAAGACTGTTGACCAAGGCTGATTTCGCAGCTGTCACGCCAATCGAAATTAATGAAGGCTTGTGGAAAGCCTTCGCTAGAGGCCGCGAAGTGACTTTGGAAATACTTCTTGCTAGAGGCGCTAGCGGGACTGATGATGCCTTTGAGTAGTGCCTGTACTGAAAGCGAGAACACGATTAGCAACATACTCTTCAGGAGATTTACAGTCCTGAGCGCGACGCCTTGGGTGCTGCTTGTACTGAAGGCCAGGGAAGGGTCATCAAGATACCAGTTGCTAGCGGTGTCAGGGCGGACCAACGAAGATGGCAACGGAAGTGCTTTTTGGCCGCTTGTGCAGGGGGCTACGAAGAGATCGTCGAGATGTTACTGAACAATGGTGCTAAAATTGCTATCAACGATGCGTATAACGATGCTATCCAGGTGGCCTCAGATGCGGGTTTCGTGGGTATCGTCAAGTTGCTTTTGGATCAAGCTGCGAGCTACAGCACTACCATGGCGAGCCGTGCCAACGCTATGCCAGCTGAACAGGTATCGTTGGGCAAAAGGAGACGCCTGGAAAAGGGTCTATTCCCTTCGACCGCCTAACTCTAGTTGTATTGCAGCATGCTAAATATTATGAGTAAACTACACCAGGATTCATCTAAGCATCTTAACTTGCTAAGGTCACAAGGTTGACATGACCCCAGTTTCGTAGATCTGTTGATCGCACGGTCTGGCAGTCATGATATGGCCTGTGAAGCGTGACCGTGTTTACCACCCGGCTGAATCTCGATTACCGCGTCAGACACTTCACAATGTGATACCGGACCTCTTTGTCGGTAGCATGAGTTGTGGCATCGTATGCTATATTCTACCATTTACCACCGATGTAAATCCTGGCCTTCTAAGCAAGTGAATATCGAATTTGTTCGTGCACAAAAGCTGCGATCCTGAAACGTAGTTTGAACTACATGAACGCTAAGGGTTTTGAATCGAGAGAAATTCTCTCCCTAGCCACGATGGGGATGTAAGACTCTCTTCATTTGCGCTTGCCTATCATTCCAGAATCTCGGCGCACATTCCGGGAATTCAGCTGGACTTTGGTACTACTACTGTTCTCGATTCTCTGTGCCCCGACGGATTCCTAAACATCTCAGCGTGAAAAATAACAACTTCATAATCTGTCGATCTATACTAATCGGATTAAACGTAAGTACTTCGCTTAAAAGTTTTCATATAGAACATATAAGTAGTTCACCTATAAATCGCGAGAAACTGTAGATATTAGACATCCGGAGAGAGAGCTCTAAGATTAACTTACATATAGACTAGATCACCTAATCTACCACATACTAGGGTTAGAGTTAGGGTGATGCTAGAATGAAAAGATGCGAATATCTCGATTATCTCTACTCCTACCTTATATATATTATGATAATGAATTACGACACTTTATTACTTAGTGCCTTATATATCGAGGCTTCTATCTATCCCTGTTTTAGAGAAGTTAGATTTTCGCAGTCGTAAAGTTCAGAAATCCGTCGGGGCACAGAGAGTCAAGAACAGTAGTAGATACCACGTGACATGATTGCCACCTTCGACGACTGACAAATGTGAGTATGACGCCCCCTTGGGGGGTCTTCATAATATCACGTGATAGTTGGATTCTGGGAACGAGTTTTCTGGAAATCGTGCGGGAATCGAGTTGCAAACTCACGTGCATCGCTTTTGGCCGTCTGGGCTGATCGGCGCAAATCCCACGCGTCGGGCGGGTGACAACAGTGTATTCCGTCCGCTCTGCCATACATAAGCACTGAACCGGGCGACTAAGTTAGTACTAGAGTGGGTGACCATCTGGGAATCCCGCCTGTTGTATGTTTTCGTTTTTGCCTAAATGCCCTCCCGTTTTATAAATCTTTTATCTATTTAATTTCTAAACTGTCAACATACCCACATTTTGTGTAGCATAGTGCTTAATAGTTTCTACTTTACCGAGGCACGTGGAGGAACGTGTTGTATAGCCCTATGCGCCGCAACTCAACCGCTACCACTGAAATCGTTAGGGTCAGGACACGAAGGCGTGATCATGTCGTGCGCAACCTTGCATGCTGCAAAACTACCGGACTCGATAAGGCAAACCTTCGCCGCAGAGACAGCTGTCAAGGCAATTTGAGCAATCAGGCACATCGCGGCCAGTGGCGCTCTGAGGGCATGAGTTTGAGTTCTTGCGCGTGAGTTTGCGAGGCGTTCTTGATCACGACTTCAGTCGCTGGGAGGTGATATTCTGATGTTGCACCCAATGGCAGATGAGCCAAATCTGCCGAGAAATAATTGCCGAAGGCTGCTTGAGGTATCCCTATGGCCAGGCTTCCTACGTCAAATGGAGTAGTGAACCAATGTGACCTCCAGATGCTGCTGGACACAGGCAAACAGTCCAAAAGGGCTGCACAACTGAAGGTAACGCTCAACTTCATAGCGAAGACGCATTCACGAATATTATATTATACTCGCAAAATTACCCCAGTCAGATACGTCAAAAGCAATTGCAGATCGAAGCTGCCCAAACATGAAGCCATGCTGACCTACAATTGCGTGCTCAACTTTCCATCTAAAATGCGTCCAACTTCTCAACGATCAGCAGGAACCCCATTCAAGCTCCATGCTTGATATGCGGCTTCTTCCATTGATTGGCATTGTGGTGCCAGCCACGAGGAGTGCAGATACCATGCAGGACACTTTAAAACCATGCGCGATCCCACGTGGCTTGCGTAACATCACTTGTCTTCTCTCATCGTCAGCAATTTTCATCTTGCAGTCAGCCTATCTACGAACATGAGTGCAGGCATCAAAGGCGTACAGTCGCCGGTCTCCAGTGAGCAGGAGTACCCTCCACCAGCTCCTCTAAAACAAAGTACTTCAATACCCCAACGATGGCCGCTCTCGATCAACTGCTAACACTGCCTCAAAGGTGTCAAATGGTATCGCTCAACATGGTTCAATGCTCTTATGCTCGGAGTCTGCAACTTCCTCGCACCTGGAATCTGGGGAGCCATGAACAGTCTGGGTGGAGGAGGTGCTCAATCTCCCTGGTTGGTCAACGCCGCGAATGCATTGACGTTCGTATGCATGGTTATCACATGCGCGTTCTCCAGCATCTCCGTCAAATACCTGGGAGTAAAGTGGACCCTCATAGTTGGAGCTGCAGGATACTGTCCATTTGCGGCCGGACTATACTGCAACAACCGATTTGGTAGCGAGTGGTTCGTTCTACTCGGTGCAACTTTGTGCGGCTTGGGCGCCGGTATCTTCTGGTCCGCAGAGGCTGCTATTGCTTTGGCTTATCCCGAACCAGAGAACCAAGGACGGTTCCTAGGCTTCTGGCTCAGTTTCCGTGTCATGGGTCAGATCCTGGGTGGAGCAATCAACCTTGGCCTGAACGTGGACCGAAACCAAGCAGGTTCGGTGTCCTACACCGTGTTCTTGATCTTCATCGCGTTACAAGCTCTTGCGCCTTTTGCTGGACTGCTGCTCTCAACTCCTAAGCAGGTGCAGAGAACAGATGGCGTGCCCGTGTCTTGCAGCATTCCCAAGTCGCAGCCGATTGTCAAGGAACTGGCTTCGATGGGCAAAGTCTTCATCAGCAAGAAATTCCTGATGATCATCCCTCTCATCGCTCAAGCAGTCTTCGCAGAAGCTGTGTTCTTCACCTATGCCGGCCTCTGGTTCAGTGTTCGTGTGAGAGCGCTCGGCTCATTTCTTGCTGGTGTGGTTGCTCTTGCTTCAGGAAACGTGCTTGGTTCATTCCTGGACAACAAGAAGCTCTCCCTCAAGACTCGAAGCCGCTGGGCCTTTGGCTTCATCATGGTTACACAGGGAGCTTGGTGGCTTTGGGGCGTCATCGTCGCGACCGAGTTCAAGAAGAGCCAGCCCACATACGACTGGGTCGACTCCGGCTTCGGCAAGGCCTTTGCTTGGTTCATTTTCCAGGTGCTGGGTTTCCAATTGAACTACATGTTTGCGTAAGATCACCATTATATCAATCGTGTAAGGCGGCAGCTAACCTGTTGCAGATACTTCGTTATCGGAAACCTCGCGGAGAGCGACGAAGAAGTCATTCGTTACGCTGGTCTCCTTAGAGGTACTGAATCTGCTGTACAGGCCGTTTCGGTAAGTCCAACTTAACTCCTTCCCCTCGTGGCATTGCAACACTATCTGACATCAATCACAGTATGGCTTGTCAAGTGTGCAGGTCATGGGCCAAGTCGGTTGCATATACCTCAACTTCGGGCTGTGGGCGCTGGCAATCGTACCCAGTTGGCTTGTGATCAGGCAATTCGGCCTTCATTCTGATGACAAGAAAGTTGATCGCGAGAGACGCCGCCTGGATGAGGACGAAGGAAATTCAACCGGTGTCGCACGCAACGAAGTCGCTGTGTAATGCGCGAGTGGTGGAAGACGCAGTCGATCGGACCAGATAGATACCAGTATACAAAGAAGTCTAGAGATTACCGTTCGATGTTACAGCCGCTTTCGGTTAAGCTGGAAAAACCAAATTTCGTGTCCCAGCCTCGTTCTTGATCCCTTCTGTGAAGACCTCGTATTGACGCGAGACATGTATGCCACCTTGGCTGACAACACAGCTTTCGATACTTTCAAGGCCATCATGGTCGTCGCTAGCCCTGTTCGCGGAGACGGATCTGGCTGGTGCATATGGGTTTAACTCGATCTCGTCTTGCTCCTGTTGCTGAGACGGTTTCGGAAACTGAGAGTGCCGCCTATGGAAACCTTGCGAGTCTGTGTGAGATCTTGTAGTTGATGGAGCGTCACCAGTACTGCGTGTCTCGCCAACAAGCACAATAGCTCCTCCTGTGGTGAATCTCATCGCTAAAGGCCGTATGCACGGAATGGTAGGGCAGATCAGCGACCATCCAAGTAAGACTTGCAAAGAGATCTCGAGACCGACAAGCCCAGTGCCGTAAGGAATATCATTCTTCGATGATGTATACGACCATAGCATGACTGCCATCGTAACAATATTCCTACTTCATGTCAGCCAACATGCATCATTGCCGGACTTTGATCAATCCGTACAGTAACGGGAACGAGAACGCCGCAAGGATGCTGCGCTTCTTGTCGGAAGGCGTTTGTAAGACTCTGAATAGATGTGCTGGGAGAATCGCAGGAATTGTTGTCTGGATGATTACCAAGCTTACGGCGATGACCCACCGCGCTACCTGTATACACTATCAGCTGGGCTGAGTCTTCGGTTGGCGTAACTTGTGCATACTCCTTGGTGGCAAGAAGCCCGCGGGCCCGTGTTCATCGTATTTGAAGGAGAGCACCCGATGGTGATGCACATGATAGCGACAATGAATGCACCGCAACATATTGATATTGCGAACAAACACACGCGCTTTTCACGAGTGGTCGGTACGATTTCTCGCAGGTGTATGATCTGAGAGCATGATGCCATTCCTTGCGCCACAATCAGGATGGCGTTACTTGCAAAGACGGCCTGTCATATCATTAGCGATCTCACGATAACCTGTGAGCTGGGTTGTCAACCTTTCCAGCTAGATTGTACTTTACAACGCCGATGTGGTCAGCAGCTAAGCCTGCGCCGCAAAAGAGACCGATGTAGAGCGCGGTCCAACTCGCAGCAGCGAGAAACTGAGTCGAGCTTTAGTAAGGCGCATTCATGTGGACCATGATTTCTCTCACGAACATAGGCAATACAGAGCGTTGTGTCTGCACTGGAGAATTGGCGACGAATAGTCCATCGACCAGCAAACACAAGTACAGAGAACAATATCGACAGAGTCGTTATCACCCAAAGACCTGGCTGCTGATCCCATGGCTGTGGTGTGGAGAATCTCTGTCCAGCGTGCGACATAGCGAAGCGCGAGCAAGTTTATCGAAAGGTGACCTCTTAGAATGGATACGATCCCGGCGCGTTTGGCTTCGACCAGCGCAAAGACAGCACTCCTTAATCAATGAATTTGAGAGACCGTCTCAAGTCAAACCGACATATACTGGAGAAGAATGATCATGCAGCCACACTAGCGTTTGGCAGCCAGGATGCCTCATCTTTGAGTACCTTTCAAGTTGTGATTCGCTTGGTATCAGTGCCATACCACTCATCCGAGCGCAGGTGTCATGTAGCGATAGTAGCGAGAGTAGAGCCATAGTCCACCGAGATGAGACGCGTAGGCACCGAAGTGATGGTGTGATGGTGTGGTGGTGTGGTGAACTACCGGCATGTGGCGTGGATCCTTCGTCGGAACGGAAGCCCCGCCATGTGTGCCGATGTCTGTGCTGTCATCCTGCATCACCTCCATATTGCGGCGTAGTATTTGGCGTCTTATCTTCTCCTTGATCGACATGTGATCTACTGCATATGAGCTACATCCTCTTTAGCCGTTGGTGCTAAGTTGAATGCCAATGCTGGAGGGCTGCGCTACTGGCGCAAACTGCTCGACCTCCGAAGGACAAGGCTTGGAGGCACAGGAGGCTGTATGCACACGACGTACGATTGCTCCCACGCGCATGCATGCCGTCTACAATAATCAAGGGCCTATAATATACCGGCCTTGAAGAGGGACTGGTCTTCGGTAGCTTCATGTACGACCGGGGAAGATGATACGTCGGTCCATACGCGAGACAAGGTAGTCTTGCTGCAGGTCCTGCCAGAGCTCTCTTCACTCGATCTAGGTATCTTCGATGCGCTTTACAACGACTATGAACACTTCTCTTCTCTCTATCTAAGCTTTTTTTACTTGTTGTGTACTCTTGATGATGGATATGCAACCTCGACAGCGAACCGCCATGGGTGGCAGTCGAAACCCAGACTATGGCATATCTCCCCAGAGCTACGCAGAGGGGGACTCTGCTATAGGGTCAGATCAACGAGATATGTGGCGGATGGGGAAAGCCCAGGAACTACGAGTAAGATCATGGCGAGTGGACATACTCCTCAAGGCACGACTGACAACCAGCAGCGATACTTCGGCCCCTGGGCAACAATTGGTTTCTCATCAGTCCTGGGGTGTGCGTGGCAATACGTGATGATAACGATGATATGGTCGCTCCCTAATGGCGGCCCTGCGGGCGCAGTCTATATGTACCTTACATGTTGCGTGGGTCTGATGCTGACAACGCTCTCTCTGGCTGAGATGGCTTCCATGTAAGAAGGCATTTTACCCTAGCCATGCACTTCAACTAACACCAACGAGGGCTCCATCAGCTGGTGGACAATATCACTGGATCAGCGAGCTGGCTCCAAGAAATGTCCAAAAGTTGCTCAGCTACACCGTGGGCTGGCTTACGGTGTTCGGATGGCAAGTAGGGCTCGCATCGGTGTCGTACGCAGCAGCTTTGCAGATTCAGAGTCTGGTTATACTCGTCAGTCCTGGTGTCAGCATACTGGGATGGCACATGGCCCTCATGACGGTAGCCATCGCCTTGATTGCGGTAGGCTTCAACACCGTCCTTATCAGCAGACTGCCGACGTTCGAATTCATCGTCTTGGTTGCACGTAAGTATATACTTACTATCGTCAATGCGGTCTTGCACAGTCTGACAACGATAGATGTTGCGGCCTACTTGGCTTTCGCTGTCGTATTGCTCTTCATGGGACCTCAATCTTCAAGAGCGGAAGTCTTCGACAATTGGCAGAACGAGAATGAATGGCCAACTTTATCGGTTGCAGTCTTGGTTGGTACGTTGTTCTAAATGCGTCATGTCCCTGCATCACGACTAACTAGACTTAGGTATCATCGCGCCTATAACCAGTCTTACTAGTGCCGATAGTATTTGCCACATCGCCGAAGAGCTGGAAGATGCGGCGAAATGGCTCCCTCGTTGCATGGTAGGCGCGGCGGCATTCAACTTCAGCGCTAGCTTCCTGTTGCTCCTCGTTGTTCTGTTCAGAGCGGGAGACATCACAGAAGCCATCGCATCGCCGACTGGCCAACCGTACATCGCCATTCTTCTCAACGCTACTCGCAGTACTGCAGGTACAGCCGTAATGGTTGCTTACATCATCTTTGCACTCATCTTTTGCGCCACGAACATGGTGACCACGAGTAGTCGACAGCTTTTCTCGTTCGCGAGGGACAATGGGCTACCTTACTCTGCATGGCTAGCCAAGGTCTCTCCGGAGAGAAGAATCCCGACCAACGCCATCATCTGCACGGCATGCTTCACTCTGATCCTCTCGGCCATCTTAGCCGGATCACCGCTTGCGTTCAACATCATCGCCTCGCTGGGTGCGGCTGCGATTCTCGGTAGCTACGTGATATCTATTGGCACTATCACATACCGGAGATTGAAGGGATACAAGTTGCTGAAGACCCAGTTCTCACTTGGACGCTTTGCACTCCCAATCAATATCCTGGCACTAGGTTTTGTTACTTTCGCTTGGATCCTGGCATTCTTTCCGGCATCGCCTAACCCAACTACGGAAACGATGAATTGGTCGAGTCTGATATTCGGAATTGTGTTGATTTTCAGCCTTGTCTTTTACTTTGCCAAGAAGAGACATGAGTACCATGGTCCTGTAGCTACAGTGAGAGGCACGGAAGAGGTGGACCAAGCTATCGACTTAAGCGACTATAAAAGCTAGAGCTAGAACCTCAAGTATCGATGCGCCGTGCGTCCTACACTAGAGAGCATATCTGAACTCAGCATTCTGCAAGTCCGTGAGGTCCAAGAACTCGTGGTTGTCGTGCGGTTTGTGCGCATCGCCCAACGCCGCTCGCTTCGCATCGCGCTCTCTGTTGCGCCGGGCGAACAGCCACCTCATCGCCAGCAGATCCAGGGTGATCACAAAGTACAGGATCACGATCGAGATTTTTGCCGGCAGGTATCGAGGAGCGTCTTTCGCTTGGAACGTCTGTGGAGAGATGATGTTGCCGACTGTGTAAGCGATTGTACCGATGCAGGCGACTGTGACTTTCTTGGTAGAGCCAGCAACATTGGAAGCTTGCAGACCAAGGATCGTCGTCCAGCCGATTGGGATACCGCCCGAGAGATAGTAGCCGATCAGAGCGGGGACTTTGTTCGTTGTTGCCATGAGAATGGCACCGATGATTGCTGGAATATGGCCTGCGATACAGAAGAAGAGGCGCTGTTCGTACTTCATGGCCAGGTATGTCAGACCTACGAGTGCAACAATCTCGTAAGCTCCAAGAGGAGTAACAAGAAGCAGGGATTCATTGCTCGTGTAACCCATGCCTTTGACGAGAATGTTGCCGAAACTCGTCGCAATGCTATTCGGGATGTTGGCAGCAAAAATCCAGAAAGCGTACAGCCAGGTCATGGGATCACGCAAAGCCTCCCAGAACTGCTCCCACTTGAAGGTACGTGACCCAATACCTTGTTCGTTGGCCCTGATTCGCTCGATGTGGAGTGCTTTCTCTTCAGTGGTGAGGAACTTGGCTTCTGCAGGAGAATCAGGGAAGACAAAGTAGAAACCAATGCCTACGACTGCTGTGAGGAGGCCGAGAACCAGGAAGATGACCTGCCAGCCTCGAAGTGCGGCATTCGCATCACCACCGACGTGGTTAGCAACACCGTATGCGAAGTAGCCACCGAACATCTGCGCCACTCCGCACATTGAGAACCAGATGCCGACACGGAAAGCCTGCTCCTGTGTGGTGTACCACTGTGAGGTGAAGATCACCCATGCTGGTACGACCGCGGCTTCGGCAGCACCGAGTAGGAAACGACAGGCCAGAAGAGATTCGTAGCTCTTGCAGGCCGCTAAACAAGCCAGCAAAGCACCCCAGAGCGTGACGTTGAAGGCAACATATTTCGCCAGCGGGAACATCTGGATCAGCCTGATCGTTGGGAATTCGAAAGCAAGCTGCCCGAAAAAGAAGATAGAAGCAACCCAGTTCTAACAAGAGTGAAGTGTGCAAGTCAGCAACATGGCCTTGACATCACATTCGACTGTCCCTTCGCCGATGACTTACAAATTGATTGCCATGGAGATTGGCCGATTCTCGCAGCCCAGTAACGCTGGCATAAGAAATCGCAGTCTTGTCAATATATTGCAAAAAATATATAATGCAAATCAGAGGCAGAATGTGCAAGTCTATTTTCCGTAGGAGTCTCTTGTTCGTTTCTGAATCGACGGCCACACCGAGCGATCCAGCGCCAGCGATTAGCTCGAGTGCAGCATCCGCACTTGATCCTGTCGGTTTCTCTTGCACTGTCGTTTGTTGCGAGGTAGGTGTGGGCTGCTTGTCAGCTTGTGGCTGTTCGGCATGATCGTTCACGCGTTCTTCTGCCATCATGTGAAGCGATACTGGGAAATCAACGCAAGCAAAAAAAAAATCCGTCTTACTCGCAAGCGCATTCACGGCAGCGGAGCACCTCATCTTATCACTTACGATACCGGAGGTATTTGGACATCGGCAACTGAATATCTCCTCGTGACTGACTCACCAAAATACCCGTACGGGTTTATCTAGGGCGCATGCATTGACAGCAAATGCATTAGAAGGCTTGCAGGATCCCCAACGACGAAGTTTTCACCAAGCTAAGCACCACTCTCGAGTAGAAATGGATGTGATATCGGGATCACGCCATGTCGTGTATCGCTCACCTCATCGGCCGAAGCGAGAATAGTCGACTAGAGGATATCGGGTTTAGTGTAAATTCAGATCGATTCTCCTAACCCTACTTACCACATGCTCGTTCTGTTCCGACTCGATGGAATCGTTGTCAAGAGTCGATATGTCCAGAATATAAGTTCTGTATATGTTTATGGCCTCCAGTCCACCTTTTATTCGATCTGAAGACTACATATAGTGGTGACAGACAGGCATTAGCGACACCCTGAGCCAGTCGCAACAATTCACGTTTCTGCGGCTAAGCTGGAGTCTGTTTTGGTGCATTGCCTAGACAGGATTCGAGATTGATACAGCAATCAAATCTGACAAAGTGTTAATGCAACATTCTGGGACTCACCTGAAAGCCAGACTCTGCCTACACCAATACTATCAAAACACAGTCGTTTGAGCTACCGTGGTAGGCCTCGCGGATACCGATCCATTCGGTGGTAGTATTCAGCCAAGCCCTAGGAGTCGAAACGATCTATGAAGCCGACACATTCACAACCTCAAAAAGAACAACATCAATGACCATACTCAAGAGATTGACCGACAGGAGCAAAAACGTCGAACCTCATACAGGTTTGAGAACGGCAAAAGAAGATGGCGATGGTCAATATGGGGGTCGAACCCACGGCCTTGGCGTTATTAGCACCACGCTCTAACCAACTGAGCTAATCGACCGTTGTCTTCAGAACTCAATTTTGATTTCGATCATGAAACTGCAACCATTGCAGACGCTCGTCGACTAGCCGATGACCAATAGCCGCATCCTTGGGTGCGTTCCAACTTGCTTCATGTCCAGGTCGAGCCTCGGACTAGGGCTGTGCGATAACTCAAGTCAACAATGCATAGAGAATGGAAAGTATGTACTACTCATCATCATTCTTGCTTCGAAGCGCAGATTCCAAGGGAAATGACAAGAAAAACAAACATTATTTACAAGATAAACATCAGCCGTCCCAAGAGAGATATGAATGCTGTGTCGTAGTATCGCCTTTGCGCCTTTCCGGACCTTTCTTACCTAAAACGCATAGGGGAAGGAGGAGAGAAACGCCGCGCTGCGCGTCGCTCGTTGAAGATGTGGAAAATGAAGAAGAAAAAGATGCCAAGTGCTTCGTAAGAGGGAGAAAAAGGGTGATTGTTGAAAAGAAAAGGCACTCGCACGTCTCATAGTATGCCGTTGCGCTTCTCGCACGTCGCTCTGCAATCCCCTCAACGCGCCTTCGGTCGCTCGACGATGCGCATGTTCTCGTCCACCAACTCAGGGAAGTTGCTGACGAACTCTGGTCCCAGGCTCCAGTTCTCCAAGCGGCTGATGTGCTCCACGAAATTCGGATGAAGCTGGACGACAGGAGGCTCGCCTGGCACGCTGGACGGAGTCGTTTGGATACATGAGCTCTGCGGGTACGGCCAGTTGACGCTCATGGTGTATGTGAAGCTGACGAAGAAGTCGTCGAAATTTATTTGCGTGCCCGGGGTGCGAGCGAGGATCAGCTTGCGACGCATGGACGGCCATGGGAGATAGTTGATCCAGACTGCGTGAGGATTGTCGCGGGCTTCGGGGACAGGGCAAGTCCACGGAAAGCAGCGGTCGAGGCAAGGCTTGCAGGGACAGATGAACCAGCGAGCGATGAAGTACATGCCGTAGAGGACGGCAAGGCGTTCCGGGTCGCGATCGATATCCGGGAACTTAGACAGGATGTCGAGCAGCAAAGGTGTCAGGCAATCTGACGGGGAGCGCTTGATTTCTGGGTGAGTTAAGCTGAGAAGAGAGGGTTCATCTGGACCAATCACCTGAGTTAGAGGCAGGCCAGATGCAAGCTGGGCGCGGCGAGTCTTGATGAAATCGCCTAGGAGGTAGTCCAGCGGGCAAGTCATGATGTGGCGTGATATTATCTGAGCGGCTTCGTCTTTGATGCCCACCTCTGAAGGCTTGGTCAATGGCGAGCTGTGCTGTTGTTGTTCGCAGAGAAAACTAACGCCGAGACGTTCGCCGTTGTTATCGGGTTGTTGCTGCATCTGGGCAGGAGGCGCCTGTCGCTGTTGCTCGAATGTGGATCCACGATGTGGGTACTGCTGATGTGGCTGAGAGTCGACACTTCGCACAGAGTGCTCCGAGGCTGGGTAGTTAGACCGGGGAGCTGCAGGTGAGCCAGTCGAGTTTGAGTTATTCGGTGATCGCAGGTCTGGATGCAAGTGCTGTTGGACCGGAGCATGCTCATACTGCTGGGCTGGGGTGGGCTGTTGACGAGGAAAGTGAGAAGGCGTCGAATGGCCTGCGGTCGAGGGCAGCGGACTTTGCTGGGCAGTCAAGGCGGCGAGTTCTGTGCCGTCTGGCGTAAGCAAAGCGTTGACGAGCGAGTCTTTCGAGGCGGCCGGCAGGTTCATACCATTGAGTCCAGTCTGTCCGAGTTCACGGTTGCCCACTATGCCAGCGACAGCAGCTAGGCGTGTTCGTAGTTCCTCACATTCTTGCAGTGCGCGGTCGCGGTCGGCCAGCGCTCGCTGGAGTTCCTGGTATGGCTGTTGGCTCTCGAGTTCGCGAATGCGCGCTTCGAGACCCTCGATGGTGTTCTTGGTACGTTCACGGATAGCCCGCTGGGCCTCGCGATCGTTTGCTCGCTTCTTGGCTAGCTGCTCCGGCGTGAGATTCGCCACACCCCTGGAGCCAGGCTGTCCCGCCTTTCGCTTGCGGCCATTGGGCGCCGCGGTGTTGTTCGGCGTGGGGATATGTGGTTGCGACTGCGGTGGCTGCTGCTGTTGTTGATGCTGCTGCGGTGGTGGCGGAGCGGAGGAGAGGGCGGCGGCAGCAGTCTGCTGGTAGTCGTGATGCTGCTGCTGGTGGTGCTGGTGGTGCTGGTGATGCTGCGGATGAGGATGAGGATGCTGCGTCGGGTGCTGACCTGGTGGCGGCAGCGGATAGGGCGAGGGCTCGTGGTGGGGAGGATGAGGGTTCATGGTTCAGGCTGTACTGAATTGTGGCTGCAGGGTGAGACTGCTGGCACTGCCGGGCGCGCGCAGAATCATGTAATGTTGCATCTGAAGATGATGGCGAGTCATTTGAAGGATTCGCTTGGGCAATCTCGAGCCGAAACCGGTTTGCCGACGAGCCGACGACCACTCGAATCACTGGGGAAGCTTTCGGGGTCTTCTGCACATACTGTACGGAGGTGGCACTCGAGTCAGACGAAGCTTCGGCTGAGGTCAAATTGAGTCGCTCAAGCTCACGTGACATTGATCAGACATCTCACCAATCAACATGCTGTTATGTCCAAGCACGGCATTTTTAACAATCTGATGGACCCTTGACATGTCAATCATTGAATGCCGTGCTAGGTTTTCAAGCGCAACGGCTCGTACAAGACATTAGAAGTTACTAGCAACTACTCGTATACTGTATCATACACGCCAGGCTTCCATTAAGCATGACGAATCATCCATGCGCTCTCCTTTTCCCCTTGAATCTCTGTCGGCGATGGGTACAGATCCGTATGAGATCGTCCTTTCGTAACAGCACCGCGGAGAAGGCGACAACGCTCAAAGACCACGCGCACGTCTCGTGCATCTTCTCAACGATGTTCGCATTGTATCCTTCCCGTCTGTCCTCGGAGTCTCGTCACAAGTAGAGTCGTGTCAGGGAGACATGTGTGCAGCCATTGACACGGCAATACGGCAATGTGGATTGGTTTCAGGGTGGCCAAACCTGTCTCAGGATGCTCAGACTGAAGCATCTGCCATGGTGGTCTGTAGTGTTTGCCGAAGTAAGCGTGGCGCGGCTTGTGGTCGCCTACGCTGGAATTCTTTTGGCTTGAGTGAGCAGTCTGAAGTCGGCTTCAGCAGACCGTCGAAAGTGGAAGATTACAACCTCGAATCCCAAGTCTTTCATCCATTCGACACTCGATGGCGGAGCACACTCCCCACATCACTGTCCAGTGTTCTCAAACTCGGCGAGTGAGAAGGCATGTCTGCAGCCGCATAAATATTGCGACCGAGTCGGGGAGGCTTGTTGATCTCTCCGTCTTCGACAGCAGGTCTTCTCACCACAGAGTTGAAGCTCTCCTCACTCTCAAGCCCGCTGCTCTGCATGTACGGTGTCACCGCCCTAGAGAATGCCGTGCGAGCGGTCACTGGGCTGCGCGCGCTGGAGCTAGAGCTGCTGCTTGCAGGCCGTGGTGGATCTGGTGTTGCGAAATGGAGCACACTGCCTGTAGTTTCCGAGACAGCCAGGCTTACTCCATCGGCGTCCAACGTTGAAGAGGACTCCTCGCTGCTAGCCTGTGCTCGTATTTCGGCGACGATATCGGGGTGTAGCTCGGTCATGCCTTCGAGAAGCTGCGCAAATACTGCCATGAGGCGATTGAACTCGGCCTCGGAGCTTGGCCGGCCGCAGAAACGGGCTTTCTCGTACATGGTGAGAAATTCTTGTCCGGCTGAAGGTGGGTTGACAAGGCCAAGGTAGGAAAGCTGCGTGAGGTACTCCCTCAAGCCCATTGTTTTCTGCCTGCGGAGTGTCTCAACAACGACCATGTCTGCAACCGCGTCTTCTTCCTCGTTGAAGAAACCAGCTTCGGCATTTGGATCCGCAGGAGCAAGGCTCACAGCCCTCGCCTCGATGAGATGCGGGAGTTCCGCGATCACAGTCGCGAATTGTAGATTGCCCAGTGTCTCACCTCTTGCACGCGTTGGAGCAGTCCAGCCTGCATGAGCAACAGCGCCCCAAGGCGGCTTGACCGGGTCAATCACAATAGCTGTACCGACTGTCCACTCCTCGCGATCGAAATCACCCTCAGCTTCTTCCTCCCCAGACAGCCACCCTTCTTTCTCCGCGCGCATGACTTCGCCCATAGCATCTCTTGGCCGTGCCTCCCACGCAATTACCGCGCTGCGCTCCAACTGTGACAGAACCATTTTCCGCACATTCCGTCCTACTTCGCCCTGTTCAACAGGAATGTATGCTTTGCCCACGCCAGCCAGAACGGATCGGTTTGTGTATAATCGTGAGGAGTAGATGAAAATGGCGACGAACGCAGTGAGGACGTAGGTGCCGCCGATCATGAAGACATATTGGAAAGCTTCGCTCGAGATCGACGTCCAGAGTAAGGTGCCAGGAGTTATGGCGAGGACCACGAGGGTGATGAGGAACAGTGTTGTGTAAGTGGTGCTGTAGAAGATTCGAAAGAACGGAATACGAAATGGGAGGACATGGCCGGGACGGCGGTGGTGGAGCTGCGAAAGGCGGTGCAGGAGAGTCGTGACAGAGAAGTAGGCGGGAGGCATGTTGTTATTGTTGTTGCTTGGGTGGCTGCCTGCTCTACGCGGGCAGGGCGGTGGTGTGTATTGACTCTCGGCGGATGCGCATTAATGGCGAGTAAGGCTGATGGATGCGCATTCTGCAGTAAGGTATGCTGCTCCGAATATGCTCATGGTCGGAGGTATGCCGTCGACATTGCTGGTGTAGGTCAAATGGGTGTGTAGGAGGTACAAGAGCAAACAAGTGCAATGACGATCGCCGTCCCCACTGCTCAATCACATGCAATCTCCGCTGCTGCCGACACGTGCAGCCGTTGCACATCTGCCGCTGCACATCTCACCTCCGAACCATTCACCTATAACAACAACATCAGTATAGGACCCCGGATTCTATCCATCTGCACCGAAACTATCGCCTTCTGTGCAACGATCACAGAGCAATTCGCTTGTAGCGTCGGCATACAGTTGGGAGAGGTTGCATGCATTGTTCTCTACTGCTCTTTGGTTGATGATGAGATTCCATGCTTCTCTGATCTATGCTGCCAGTCTTGTCTACTGAGATTCTAAAGAGCGGATGCAGTATACGACTGCCTGCGAACGACCATTACGACAAACCAAATGCTGAACGTCCAAGAATAAGAGTAAGCCTGCATGTCAAAAAATGCACCGGCCTTCTGGCTTCGAGCGTAAGACGATCAGATCCCGCAAGTATAACCGCCACAATTGTAGTTGTCCCACAGACAGTAAATGTCTAGAAGCGAAGGTGAGAAGATCAGCAGGTATCTCGGGAAAAGCAGGCCAGAGAGGAGAAGCTGATATCAAAGCAGCTCGATGCTCTCTAACAGCAAGATGCTTCCACTCTCGGAAGTTTGGTTAACTTACGGTGCTCGATTCCAGCTTCATTCTAGTACGTGAATTCGGCCTTTTGCTCCAAGTCCTTGGTGGCTAGAAAGCGGAACATTGTCAGTCCGCTGCAGAAGAACCTATCGTATAACAGGGATGAACTTTAACATGCACTTACTCTTTCCCTGAGCGTAGCCAGGAAGCTGCGGGAAACTCACTTTCCCGCCAATGTTCTTCGCGAAGACTCCTTGGTAGTAGTCGAGTCCCAGGTCATAATGCCCCGAGCTTCCCCGGAAGGGCCAACCGTCGTGCTCCAGGTTGATATCGGACTTGTAGTCGACAATGCCAGTCGGTGGCCGGTTGTCGTCGTAAAGGGTGACGGTAGTGTACTTCAGGTTAGGATTGCTCTGATCTCGCGACTATTTATTGTCAGTATGCAGAGCCAAAACAATGTAAGACACTCCTTGCAATATCTTTGCACGAGGTTCGTCTAGCTAGTGGCAAGAGATGCAAAAAACGACAGGGAATGACTCGAATGTGCGTACCTGGTCGACACGGACGCGAGTACAAGCTTGAGCATAGCCGGTCAGGAGGGCACCAGCGGCTAGAAGCTGTGAGGTCTTCATCTTGGTTGGATTGATATTGGTAGAGGAAATTTCCAAAGATGTTGCTTTAGTAAGGAATACTAGTTCACGATAGGAAGCTGATCGTGATTGTGTCGAGAGAGCGAAGTCTTTATGCTCTGATGGCTGGATGAAGCTGAACCATGCTCGCCTTGTGAACAGTTAAATCGGTCGTGCTAACTATTGCGTGGCTGAATATGTCAGCGACCTCGTTCTCAGCCCTTCATCAGCCCTCCAGGCTTTTAGCAGCTGCTTCCAGTTGACGCACATCGTTGGACATGCGGTTATGGAAGACGGTCATCTCCGCCTCATCTCGAATTGTCAATGTCTGCTCGCATTGGTCTTGGGAAGGATGTAAGCATGAAAGTTAATTCAGATAGTCTCACTGAGGCACAGCAAGGTATCAATACAACCCTTGCATGTTAACAGCTGAATGCGGCTTTGCGATCCTTTAGATTTGGCAATATGGCTGTGTAGTAATCATCTAGTCTGTTCAGGTATGCGGCTATACGAGGCGGCGTTTCGGGCCTCCTAATTCGCGACCGTAAATGTTCGACCGGTCTACTAAGCACGAGAATACAACAACGTGCGGAATACGGTCGCAATTGTCCTGAGCTATCGTCTGACATAGCCCATCGCGCTCTGCCTGCCTGTAGCCGACCTGTATATCCAGTCAGATGCACCTCACGTCACGTGCACAGCGAGAATGCCGTGTGTATCTTTGCCTACCATAGTTATATCTTCACTCGAGCAATCGATGCGCGCACTTTGAACGCGCAAGATAAAAGTCCACGATTGCGATGAGAATAATGGCTGCTTTTAACAAGATACGGTTGAGGGCCGCCATAAAGTTCAGAGGTCTCACGGCACGGACCGGGTGAGTGAGCACGACATCCTCTCCTCCATCTTGCGCGAGCCCTTTCTATCTCCATCCTTCGATCCGTCGCAACCTAGTTCGCACGCAATATAACTACACTGGCACTGGTCAAGATAGCGCCACGACATAATAGATGCAGCTGCTCTAGACGCCCCCTCCACCATGCTGTCGGCGTATCACACACCATCTGCCACTTGCGAGTAGCCACCACAGGCCACCACCTTCTCTCGCTTGTCAGCCACAACTTACAGGGGGGTCAGTGCCTTTGATCACGTCAACGGGACTGCAGCAGCAATCATGGTAGACATGTCCGGTTCGTGATGCTCAGCCTTATATTTCCCCTCGCCTTACCTACCACCTGCATCCTTCCGTTCACGTCATGGCCCGCTATGGATACCGCCTCGTTGAACCCTTTTCTGACTACAGATCCAGGTTTCTGGGGTGACTTAGCTCTAAAGGTTCTGGTCAACGTCAGTCCCTCTGTGCAGTGGGCGAATAAAGTCGCAGAACCCTGGCTCGGCTTGCCATATGGCGTCTATCTCCACGGCGGTCGGCCTAGGAGGCCCAGAACTCTGACCATGGCCACATCGTCTCCCGAAAACACTCTATGGCATCGCCTCCAGGTGCTTGCCGCTTTATCTTCAGACCAGAAATGCGAAGCTCAGCCAGAATCTGGCTTTCTGTCCAAACTCCCACTGGATGTGCGCATGATGATCTATGACCTTGTTCTTGGAGGCTCAACCATCCACGTCTCGGCTGGGGACAATCACTCGCGTATCTATCACTTCATCTGTCAAGTGCCCGATCGCATAACCCAGTCCCAAATCCACGGTCAATGCCACCAGCTCACAACTCAACGTCCTTCGTCAAATCCAAGGGAACAACACACGCAAGCTACCGGTCTGTTACCTTTGTTGGTCACTTGCCGACAAGTATACTCAGAGGCCATCCATACACTATACAGCTCCAACGCGTTTGAGTTCACACAAATCCATACGGCATTTCGCTTCCTTACACGCATGATACCTCAGCCCCGGCTGCCCGCAATTCGCCATTTCGTCCTCAAAATGGCAGTACCTCGCCACCCGCATCTAAACAGCCGCACCAAGCGTGACTGGAACGATCTCTTCAAACTCTTTTCGTCTGAGATGTCTGGTCTGCAATCTCTTCATCTGACGTTGGGCATGCTGGAAAGCGTCAAGCAGACCATTCGCGACACAGGAGACTCAGATGGAGCATTATGGATCAAACCCTTGATGGAAATGGCTGTCGACGCCTACAACAGGCGAGGCTGCAAAGTCCAGCTTGTGATAGATGGGGTTTCACACGATCTCATACAGATTTATCGGTCGACGCCCGTGGGACATACTGAAATTTTCCCTGAGATGCGCATGGATGGTGCTTCTACGACCTTGCACCAACGCATTAGAGTGTCGTTGGGCGGGCAAGGATGAAAATGAAGGTGTCCTTCGTCATTCAGCACATCGAAGATTGCGCCATTTACCAAAGAGTGTGAAAGGACATTGCCACGTCCCTTAACCAGCAGGCCCGTGGAGCCCGAAGATCTTGACGGTCTCACCCAGCGCCTAGCAATGCTTGACCTCATAGTCATTGCTATAACCTTGCGAGCAATACAGTTTGGTGCCTCGAACAACAGCCACAGCTCAAACCCCGATTGAAGGCAGACTTGCCACTTGAGCACAGCAGTATACATCTTGGGCCTTGGATGCAAATACTTGGAAGCAGACCTCGCTGTCTTGACAGCAGTAAACCAACCACGTTGAGACACGGTCATGACACAAGCATATTGCAAAAACAGCACCTGCCGCGTTTTCAGCCAATTTTTCATATACAACTCCCCCATGGCTTATACTCTCGTCTATATCCCTATTGCCTCGCCAGAAATTACACTGTGCCCCGGAGGCACTTCGGCGGGACTTCTGAAGACACACCTTCCTCCAAAGTCCACACCCCGACCTCAAACGCAATCTACACTAGGTCAACGATACCCTCTGCGCTTCATGCACAGCATTGATGGTTTAGTGGTAAAATTGGCCGTTGCCATCAGAAGATCGTCTTCTGATAATGTCGGCCAGCCCCGGGTTCGATTCCCGGTCGATGCATTGAGCAGCTCCAAGGGAGCATATCCTTTTGCATTTTTTTCGTCTATGGCCTAGGAAAGCGGAGGGATTCGGTCTTGAACTCTGGACATCGCTGCAGAATTTTCAGGCCATGGATATTTGTTAGGCAGGGGAAGGTGATAGGATAATATTACGTTTACAACTCTGGCGTATAAGCTTGTGCACAGCATTAAACCGTGGATTTCATCGTCTACAGATAATCCTTCCCGTGGCAGAAATGGCTTATCATCACAAGGTCTTAATGCATCATCAAGCATTGGACCTACCCACGCGAGTCGAGGTGTAGACTCCAAGCAGTACGGACTTTCAAACCAAACTACGGAGCTAATGCAATCCGAGAAACCGCGCTGACTTGAACACTTCGTTAGATGTACAACTTTTTGCTAAATTCTAGCCTTGTGATCTTCGTCGGCATGTAAATCCTTCAGCAGCTGTTCCTGTTCCCGCTTTCCATCGGCCCAAACTTCCGATCTGGCCTTCAAGAACGCAGAGATATCCACTCCGCCTGCAGAATCTATGTGTTTCGCAAGCTCCAGAGCATCGTCGATAGCCAGGTTGGCACCGTTTCCAGGAACTGGCTGAGCGTGTGCTGCATCGCCGAGGAGGACGATGCCTTTGTCGAGAGCAGTGTCTTTGATGGCGTTGTCGTTGGCTAAAGACGAGCGCATGAGCCAGTGTAGCAGTCTGTCTTCTGACATGGTGTCTGGGTTGAAGACTCCATCAAACGGCGCAGGTAGTTGTCCGAGAGAGGCGACTTCGTCTACAAATTGCTTCGCTAGGGTTTCGGCATCACTGATATTGCGGTCCAGCAGTGGCTGATCTGTCTTAGTCGCCGCTCTAGAGAGTGTGTAGCTGACTGCGACGATCTGTTTGTCGGGATTCCAGAAGTCGGCTTTGATGGAGAGCACGGCGCCATTTTGAGAGTGTTTGATGCCATCTGGGGATTTGAAACATTCAAGCAGACCAGAGGGAAGGCTTGAATATGCCATGCGACGCTTGCCGTTGAAGACTATGTAGGGAAGCACCTCGAGGTCGAATGGAGACTTGCTGGGCAGATTGAGCTGCGATCGCACGGCGGAGTGGACACCATCGGATCCAATCAAGAGATTGAAGTCGTTTGTGGTGCGATCTCCGGAACCAGTTTGGAGTGATATGGATCGTGATGTATCGTTAGAGGTGATATTGTCGAGCTTGTGCTCATATCGTATGTCCAGGTTGCTCTCGAGTAGGCTGGTCAGTGCCACACGATTGACGCGTAGCCTTTTGTTGTCAGAGACTACTGCGCCGCTATCTGGGATTTGGACACCGACTTGGCGCCTGAAATCATCCTCGGTGATTTTCAGAGTGTCCAGCAAAGGCTTGTAGGTCGACTTGTAGAGTGTGATGCCGTAGTTGTTGCGCGTTGGATTCGCCTTCACGCGTTCGTAGATAATGGCTGGAATATTACGACGACGCAAGCATTGTCCCAGGGTAAGACCTGATAGGCCAGCGCCGGTTATGCGAACTGGTGGTGGAGCCATTCTCGTATCTGACATGATACTACTGCCTGCAAAAGTATTGAGCTGCTTCGAATGATTGACAAAATCGGAAATGACGTTCTCGAAGGCGATGTTTCGTCCGTGCATACTGGTGGCGTCTTTTGGGCCTTACAGTATTTACGCAAGTTTGTGTACGACCCGAGCATCAGCTCTATACTGCTATTCCTATATGCGAGAATCCTCGAATGTAGACACGTTCAGGAGTATACTAGCCGTTGATGTATTCTCCATACCGACTTCCGATCTCAGAAGCTAGTATACTTGAACTACTAGCTATAGAAATTGGAAGGCCCAATATACTACTGAGAGTGCGTATACAAACTTGAGCGTCAGGGCTGTATCGGGATGCTCCTCGTCTTGGCCCTTCAGCCTCATCGTATCTCTGACACGGCAACTCCATCACTGAAGCTATCTACTGGCAGAAAATACCTCTGCCTACATACGGTATAGTCGCCCTCTTCACGCAATCGACCGCGGCATTGGCATGTCAAACCCTATGTCGGCTGCGGGGTTGTACCTTGGTCGGCTACGGGCCCAAGGCCTCAGGGGATAACATAAATCATAGAGAACCCAACTGCAGCAGGTTGCTCGCAGACCGTTTGAATCACTTCCCCTCGTACAGGTCGATAGGCTTGATCAGAGCTACTTGATTTAACCGACAGCGATCTCGTTAGTCATGGCTACCACCACCAATATCGAAACCGAAGCGTTTGTCGTGGAAGAGCCAAATGCGCCCTTCAAATTGACCCCGATCATCATTGATGAGATGCGGGATGACGAGTACCTGATTGAGATGAAGTACTCAGGAATCTGCCACACAGTAAGTACCCTCGTGATCTGGGTCCAATTCCGTACTGGCCTCTCAGCGGTATATCGAGCCGTACGGACTTTTGAAGCCGGATCACGAGGCACTGCGTGATTTCAGAGGCCTGATCACTTACACATATAACAGGAGCTCGTGTGGCAAGCAAACCTGCTTCCAGGGTTGAGTGATCCGCCCGCGATCTTTGGCCACGAGGGAGCTGGCATCGTCCGTGCCATTGGCGGCAAGGTCCACGACAAAAGCATCCAAGTTGGCGATCCTGTCTTGCTATCTTACAGCTTCTGCCGGACTTGTAAACAGTGCTCCAAGGGCAAGTCAGCAAACTGCACGAACGGACTGACAAATCTAACGAGCACGAGACCCGACGGCAGCACGAGCTCCAAGCGAAAGTCAGACGGCAAGACCCTCAAAAGCCAGTTTTTCGGCCAGAGCAGTTTCTCACGATTGAGTGTCGTGCGGGAGTCATGTGTGGTAAAGTTCCCTGGCAAGGCCGAAGACATGGGGATCTTTGCTGCTTGTGGTTGCGGTTTCCAGACAGGCGCAGGAACCATCCTCAATGTTTTGAAGCCTGAGAAGGACGAAAGTGTGGTCATCTTCGGGATGGGATCAGTTGGCCTGACTGCACTAATGGGCGCCAAGTACCTCGGACTGGATCAGATCATCGTGGTTGATCTGATTGAAAGCCGGCTCAATTTGGCAAAGGAGTTGGGCGCTACGCACGTGGTGAATGCGAAAGATCATCCAGAGATTGCGAAGCATATTGTCGAGCTGACCGGTGGAGGCGCATCGTACTGCATCGATTGCACCGGAGTTCCCAAGGTAATTGAGACGACGATTGACTGCATTGGGCCAAATTGGTAGGAAGCTTCAGCTCGATCGAAGCACTGCGTGTCGCTGATTGTTCTTAGCACTGCCATGTCCGTCGGCATGGCTCCTGCGGGTTCCAAGGTGTCGATTGAGCCTGCGATGTTCATGCTCCAGAGCAAGCGCTTTATAGGCTGCACTGAGGGTGGCAGTATCACTTACGAGGTTCGGGTGTATCGTCATGGTTGTTGAAGCACGACTGACTTCTTGGCAGTTTATACCAAAGTTGATCGAGATGCAAAGACATGGCGACTTGCCAATTGAAAAGCTCTGCACGTTTTACTCATACAAAGATATCGACCAGGCAATCGCGGCCATGCACGATGGGAGCGTATGTATAGCCACATGCAACGAGCTTGAAGCGTTTGTTCTAACGAGTCACAGGTGATCAAGCCTGTCATCGAATGGTAGCAGCGATGCGGGAGGATGATGCAGCATCAAGGCTGGATGGACTGTCTGGACATGATGTGCATGTTGGCATCCAGAGTTCTTCAGCGGGTTCAACCATGGGTCTTTCGGAAGGACGGTGGTTTGGAGACGTCAGCTCAAATCCCAGTGAGGCCAGGGACTTCGCAGCAAGCTCTCGGTCCCAGTCATACTAACTTCTTTTAATGGCAAATGAGATTCGTTCAGTTAGATGTGTGGGAAAATGGTACTTCGTCACTTCTTAACCGGAAATCGTGCCTGCCAAAGCGGGGTTCCAGAGCTTGACGCCACCTGACTTCCAACACTTCAATCTCATTGCAGACTCGCAGGGTGTAGCGCTACTGGGTTACAATTATATCTGTGAAGATGTCGGCCATAGCGAAATACTACCACCGCGGAGAATGGAAGGGCGGCGTCAGCGCCTAGATTCTTCGCTTCTCTCGAAGTATACCGTAGCAGCCTCGAAGCTTCGCATTGGTCATACGGCCACCAGATTGACAGCCCTTTGCAGCCCTGCCGCTCGTTGGCGAAACGCCGACTATTTGTACCAGGTGTTCCCTCACCGGTGGCTTGAGGCTGGAACAGTCACAGCTGAAGGCTTCTAACTTTCCAGCTATACGCCACGTGGGCTGGCACGGCGGGGCACGGAATACATTCCTTTGATAGGCGACTGCAACGGTGTGTGGCAGCGCCTCCTTTTCGCAGGTAGCCATGGCCATTGCCTGCAAGAAGAAATGGAAGCAGCCGCAGTTGAGCATGTGACAAGGAAGCTGGCAGAAAGGCCATGCGGAACGTTCATGCCATTTCGATCGAGACCAGCATAAATAGACTTGAGATGTCTTTGGTATGCTACGATCTTCACACTCCACTTCAAGAAACAAGGTCACAGCTATCCAATATGTCTTTCCCAACCCAGCAAGCATTCATCCACAACGGTGACTGGAACGAGGAAACTCGCAAGCACCCAGCTATGAAGTGGATGGAACGCTACACAAGAGAGCAAATCGATGCCAGAGCCTGGGCAAGTGGTGCTGATCCCAACGAATGGCACACTTCGGACTTTACTCTTCAGAAGAGTGATGGCACCAGGCGTGAAGGCGCCGACAAGGCTAATGATGCCCTTGGCGAGATTTACGGTCCTTTCACTGGCCAGAAGCACGAGCCGACGTTCCTGGTTTGCTGGTGGGTGTTCACGTATCCAATGTACGAAGCGGGATGTATTTTTGCTAATGCCAGTACCACAGGGAAGAATCGGATGGTTGGTCCATGTTTGGCCACGCGAAAACTTACGTCGGGTTCAAGGACGTAGAGGGCACAATCTCTGACAACGAGGGCAAGAAATGGAGCGCTGTCATGGAAGCAGCGTTCCGATTCTGGTACGTGAAGGATGAAAATGGTCCGGATGGCATCAAGATCAAGGAGACGAGGATCTATGCTGACCCGTTGCCGGCTTTGGGGTTCATGCTTCAGAACAAGATGGTGTCGGCGAAGGATCTCAGGCTCGCATGAATGTCCCCGTACCATAGTTTGGAGATGTATAGTCTTTTGTTATATATCATCTGCAGCAAACGCCATCTGCTTTGATACACATCTAAGAACGTCGCACACTTGACTCTCCGTTGCTGGCTTTGTCGCTCAAGCATTCTCCGAACCAATGCTGCCACCCTTTTCCGGTATAGGTTGCATCATGTAGCTTCTCCGCTTTGCACTTCCGTTAGGAACATGGAAACGCTTGTCAACGCGGCCGAAGACGTAGATGGAGAGAATCATGATTTCCAGCATGAATCCGAAGCAATAGAATGCCGCGCTCGAATGATACCATGCGGGATCATTCAACGGCCTTGGCGACTCCCATGTCGTTCCAAGCTTGAAGCCCGATAGCGTCGTAGCCAAGCATGCTTGCACGGCCAATAGTGCAGCTTTGCCCTTCACAGTGCCAACACCAAAGGTTTCTTCCCTTGCCGTAGAGCGAGGCAGGAGGAACGATGTTGCAAGAAGGAGAAGAGGAGCCGTTGCAAGAAGGAAGAGGAAGATTGTGGCAGCACGCTGACAGTCGATACACGCCTGTATCGTCTCCAGATTCAGAGTGTAAAACATCAACACTGTCGCTGATATCACCATGACGAGAGTGAGGAACAAAAGTCCGTAGCAGACGTGGAAGGCGTGAGACAATATGGTGTTCCAGCCCAATTTCGGATGCATTGCCCGGAGAACTCGCTGTGCGAAGATCAGGTTGACCAGGTAGACGATCAAGACTCCAGCATTGTTGAAGATTTGTGCTGCGATGGCGACCTTGATGTCTCGCTGCATGGTGGCCCAGACAATTCGCATAATGCAGGTGACGACTCTTGCCATGCTGAATCCGAAGAGAATTGCACTGAACAAGAACTTGTGGTCTCTCTTGCGATTTCGCTGGAAGATAGCCATGTTGGCAGCGGCAAAGCCAAGGTAGAGTACCAGAAAGACCGACGTTATTGGAATATCAACATTGATTGATGGCACGCCACCGACACCCGCTGTTCGCGGAGGATAGGGCGGCTTTTGGCACTTAAGTCAGCACATGTGATCCCAGATCGTTGTGGTGGTTTCTACTCACGCCAGGTGGCTTCCCTTGCATGCTTTGATCGGCCATTCTTATTGTATCAATTTTGTTGATCCAATATTTTCAGAAGTGTATGGCAGGAACGCATATCGGAGGGCGAACGACACATCTTATGGGGCATGAGCATTTCACACGCATTCGCGACTGCCATCATGGGTGACAAACATATCGGATCCGGAGTTTCGGACGAAGCAAACATGTAAAAATAAGCGTTTCGAATAATGTTACAGCTTCGCTAAGTGGAGCTTGATCGCGAGTGGCGGCAGATCTCAGCGCCCGGAGCTCGTGCGCATAAGTTTACACTCAGCACATCGAAACAGAGGATGATTGCTTGTCATCTCGTACATGGTTGCACAAAATTTGTACTCGCTATTCGACATTGCTTTTATCTGGCTTTACACGAATAACTACGACGGTACTGCCTAAGATGTTGGACGTCACAATGCCTCTCGTATCCTGGACGCACACTTATGCTTAGATATCCGGACTAGCGCGCTGTGAAAACCGGACATGATTGGCCGATCGATCCACCCAGATATTTAGTGGGTCTGATACGGATGATCGACAAGCCCTGCTCGCCCTGATAGGAGGCACTTTTCGTCCGCTTTGTCAAGTTCGTCCGAAAGGGCTTGAACCTCAGGTGATGCCCATGTTTCTCAGCTGAGGTACCAACCATCAAAGCCCCATCCTTTCGACGAGCGTGTGCCGTCGGCGTCCATGTCAAAGTGGTCTGAGCAGGTCTGACTGCTGGCTTGTCGCCCTCCATATGACGCTATATTTCTGGTAGTCCTCGCCTGGCGAGCTTCTCCTTCGTCCGTTTCAAAGATTCGTCCATCCCAACCACCCATGCCGAAAGAAAGTGGGGGCGTGCGCCGCGTGCGCAAAGGCACAAGATCTTGCCAGGAGTGCAGGAACCGGAAACTGAAGTGTACGTGGCCGGGCGACGATTCACCGATTTGCAACAACTGTGCTGCGAGATCCCGTCCTTGCGTGCCTCAAGGACCCACTCTGCGAACATTCGAAACGGTGCCTGTGACCTCGCGGGAACGGATTCGTCAAGTTGAGGATGAGATTAGGTCTCTGTGGAGTGCAGTACGACGGCTCGAGACCAATGCTCAAGGCGGCACTACTCATGGTCCCAGCAACCCGGGCTCGTCTTACCGCACCCCTCAGGAGTTTGAACAGCATCCGGAGTACTCTCAAACCCTCAGAGCTTCATCATTTCCACCGGAGGGAACAAGACCTAACAGGGAACTCGTTGAAGATGGCGACGAGGATTCTATGGACACTGCAGAGTCAGAGCTCGACGGTTTTGAACTATCTGCTTCCCACCAACCTACACATCTCCGACAATTGTTCGACAACGATCTACTCGGATCTCGACATCGCGATGATACAACATGGGACGAACGCGATTACAGAACTGCCCGTCCTGCCGTCGAGATGTACTTGACCATCGCACGTCGCCAGCTGCAGAGGCTCCTTCCATCTCGCGAGGATGTGTCCGCCATCGCAGGCTTCACGTTCTCCTGGATGAGCATATACACTGCCATGTTCCCTCGCATACGGATGCAGACCACGGCCGAAGAAATGGTTGCACAGTATGACGAGCTATGCTCGCCGACTGCCAATCCGATGTCTCTTGCTAATTTGCTAGTATCGCTGGCTCTCACAATCCGCCAGATCCCAGCAGAAGAGGTAAGGACGCTTGCGCCGGGTCTACGCAATGTATCACGTTTCGCGGATGAGGTGTCTGAGACTGTAGACCGCACGATCGCGAGTAACGATACATTGGCTGCGACGCTGGACGGAATTGAAACTTCATTGCTTTTCACACGACTTGCCATGGTTAGTGTCGACGTACGGAAGATGTGGATTCGACTTCGAAGGATCGTCTCATTAGCAGAGCTCATTGGTCTGCCTCGTGCGTCCAAGTCTCTGGCCCCAGCGACAACGCAGCATCACAGATCGGCAGCCGCGCTATGGGAATCGATATGTGTTGTCGATCGACTGGCGGGAATGATGTTCAATCTCCCCAGTGCAACAAAGGCCTATCCGATATCTCACAAGAACGTAGTCTCCGCCGATGGCAACGTCGATGTGCAAGCTTACATAGGTCGCCTGACGGAGATAGCATTGAGCGTTCAAGATCTAGACAACGTCCCGACCTCCGAACAGCAAGACTGGGACCAACTATCCAAAGTCTTCGCCATCGACGAAAAGCTGCGCAGTCTCAACGACCTAACACCGCCCGCCTGGTGGACATCTCCAGTTGGCCAAATGACCCCAGAGCGACTGGTGCAATACTGGAGCGCCTACTTCACCGTCAGAACACACCTCCGCCTCGCTCTAGCCGATGACGCGAGCGGGAGATTCCGTCTCAGCTACAACACATGCCTGAGCGCGTCCCAAAACATGGCACGGCGCTACATCGATCTACGCCCTCTCCTGCCATCTGGCTTCTTCGCATGCAGAATCACAGACTTCCAGATCCTGACTGCCGCGGTTTTCTTGATCTTTGACTGCAGCAAGTCCCAATCCGCCTCAAAGCAGCCCCTTCCTCAGCCAAACACGAGCATCACAATCATCGAACAGCTCGCCGACGCTCTGAAAACAGCCTCACGCCGAGTCGGTGGCGGTTTCGCTGGGAAATCCGTCGTAGCGATGCGATCTTTACAAACTCTCATGCAAGGGCCTCCCAGCAACGATGCACCGGATGGTCAGAAAGAAATGACGTTGAATGTCCCCATGCTCGGCAGGATCTCTGTGAATCGCAGGACACAGCAGGCTCAACCCGAGCACGTCCACGCCACGCAAACTATCACTGGCTGGGAACAGTCGGGCGGTATGCCCGAAGATTATTCCCAGGTGCTTAATGATGGCGCTGCTGTGCCGTTTTGGTCTATGGATCTCTTGAACGATGATTTTTCTTTCTTAGGAAACGCGAATGCTGGGGATGAGTTTGGGTTGTCTGATTTTGGCTTCTCGTTTGCATTTTAGGCCCGGAATCGTAGAACGAACATTATAGCTGCTTATAATCATTGCATGCAGCTCATGTATGTATAGTTGGATATATTGATCGATGTATGACATTGACGAACACACAATTGCTACGCTCAGGAGTTTGTGTACGGTGGGATCTCGTCGTCGTGTCTCAATAGCCGATTCGGCTCTTGAAAGCCCTGTCATTGATGATACTAGCACGCGAGTTGTTATGATGACTAGACATTTGGTTGATTGAATCTCAGTGATTATCGTTCGACCGAATGGTTCTCGCACAGTAGTTTACGTACGACTCTTCAATGCACACTAGTCTTGTCAGCAGGTAAAATTGTACAATCACAACAACGCAGTACCAGCGGTATCAGCTGCCAAGGCGAGAGGCATCAGCTGTAAGCGTGGCCTGATATTAATGACAAATGGATTCTCATGTGGTGGTGCTGATACTGAGCCATCACAATGGTTGATCGTGCGTTTGTGCGCAAGGGCGAATGTTTGATCCTTGGGATGAGGCGAGAAGTTTTGTAGAATGTGTTTGTTCATAAGGAATGTCATATATACGAGAGCGCGCCCCTTCACATTATCTTCGTGGTATCCATGCGCGTGGAATAAAAAAGCAAATATAACAAATATGCAAGTCAGCCTCCTCCTAAAGTACATTAGAGGGTACACCTTTTTTGAAAAGCGACGAACTGTGCCGGTTCCAAACCAGGAATAGTATGCAAAAGGTCTATACATCCAACGGGTCGAACCCATCGACAGCCACCAGTATGCTCGCATCTAGGCAGAAGCTGCTTAGTAGGGAGTGGGAGTGGGCTCCTCATCCTCGCAGTCGTCAGTGGAGGTGACAGGGAGAGCGGTGGTGGTCGGCGAAGGAAGAGTGCTCAGGGTGGGGATGGGAGTGGCGGGAGAGACGTCGGAAACAGTCGAGGAAGAGGCGCAAGTAGCGTTGCCAGCAGTGGGCAGACCAGCACCAGTCGAGCAGATGCCGGCCTCGACCAAGTTCTGGAGCCAGGCACCGGCGTCGAACTCGCTGTAGACGGTGTCGATGAGCCAGGGCTTTCCGGTGCCGTTGGTGTTGGGAATGACTTCCATGCTGATCAGACCGACGACAGGCTTGGGCTCGGGGATGGGAGCGGTGTTGGTTGTCTGCCAGCGAACGATGACGGTGTCGCAAGAGTGCCAGAGGTTGAGGCGCTCGAAGTTGATGGATGGTTGTTGGCCCTGGCCGATCTTGAACTGTTCACGGCTGGTGAAAGTCGGAGCGAGGAGAGGAAGAGGCTTGGCCGCATCACCTTGGGGGCAGGAGTTGATCAAGGTGTTCACGGATTCGGAGTAGTCGGTGAAGTTGACGGCGAGGACCTCGTCGGCGAGCGCATCGCTGTAGGCAACGATGAGAGCGGCGTAGTCCGCTGCGATCACGTCGGCCTCGTAATCGTTGACACACTGGCCTGAACGAGCGCCACGCTTCTCAGTTGGTGCGGCGACTGCGCCAAGAACGGCGAGAGAGAAGAGGGCGATAGAGCTGAAGGAAGGCATTTTGCTTTTATAGTGTTTCTGGGTTGGCTGAAAGTTCGAAGTGGTACTGATGACTGATTTGCGTAACAACGAGTGTTCTTGGTAATAGCGAGTGAGTTGTAGAGAAGTAAAGAAATCGATTGCTTTTGGATCCTTGAGAGTTGCTTGGTTGGAAAGTTTAGCATACCAAGGAGGAGCTTAGGATTCTTATACCAACACCCAAGACCCCCGGACATAGCACATCAAAGCATGGCATAGGCCGTCAAGAGGTCGCTAACAAAGCTTGGATTACTTTTGGACACACGGAGAGGCTGAGTCGTGCGATGTGGGCTGTGATCAGCAGCCTCAGCTTACTGGCTGTCCCAAGGCGGACAAATAACAAGAGCACATATTCCTGCACGTCGAGCGGCACCCTGCATGGGGCGGTGTCAGACCAGGTATGCTGACAAGGCTGACCTTCATCTTATGCCGGCCTTACAGCCAAGCGAAAGTACGATAGTATTGGGTGGCTAAGATATAGATTATCGAAACTCAGCTGGCCGTGGTTCCGGAGGAGCCGTGAGCGGGGTTGTGCAGAAGCAGATGCTATGGCGACACGAAAGCAATATACGGTTCATTACCAGTGCTGGGAGGAAAACAAGCGAGGAGGCTGGTGCAGTGCAAAAGCGGGAAGTGTGGCTAGTATCTCGAAGTGTGTCTAAATCGGTCGCAGCTTGCATGAGGGTTGCGTCGGCAGTGTCCGGCAAGGGTGCGATGCGTACGAGAGGGATCTGCGCTGCCACTCGAGCCAGCTGCATACTAGCCGGACTTATCACTGATAGACTCGACACTAAGAATCTCACTGAGACAATATGATTGTCGAGGCGCGTGATCTTTACACCAAGAACGTGTCGATGCGTGGGCATGCTGTGCAACATACAGCTATACTGGGTCAGATATCATGCATTCAATGCAGTAGCCCCATGCCATGTCACGCCAGATCTTGGCTCTGCGACCGTGAGATGCTTCTGCATCTTAGTGCCCCCCTCCATAAGCATCCACATCTGTGCATGTGAAAGATAGTCGATCATTACCCTTGCACGACAGGAGTTCGCATACGCCACTGTGACGCATCCAATGGCAGACAAGGCCCCTTCATTGTTTACCTTTGATGATACCAGCACATTCACGTCGAAATCATGAGATACTGTCAGAGTTTGATCACTATCTGAGTCTATCTCGTCGGCAGCCTTACTCCTGTCACTATATGCGATGCCGCCCAGCGGACGTAGATTTCATCGTCGGGCCACCTGTACGATACCACTAGTCCAAACCCTCAGAATCCTTGCTGTCGGTGCCACTTATCTTCCCATCCGGGATAAAAAGGCGACTCCTCAAGCGTATGAGGCTCCCAGTCCTCCTCAATCAAACCCCGGTCCCTTTGCTCCCTCTCAAACTCCTCCATAGCAGGGATGACCACATGCTCCGTGTGCCAAGTATTCTTGTACTCCATCAGGTTCTTCTTACCCTCGCGCAGCACTTTCAGTAACAAGCTCGGAACGTACGGCTCGTCCCCGAACTCCGAGACAGGCGTAAACACCGCCTTGAAATTGAAAACCACCGCGCCCGAAAGCGGCAGGCGCCGCAGCGTCTGCCAGTCCACGCGGAAGTGGCACCGATCGAGCGTGTGCGATGGATCTTGGGCGTCGCGGAGCTTCTCGTGAGGGTCGTTGGGCGGCATGAACAGCGGCTCGTCGATCTCGAGACCCCAGGAGCCGCGCTGGATGGGCTTGTCGGTGGGCTTCTTTGAGAAGTAGCGGTCCATGGAGAACTGCATCTTCTCTTTGTAGTCCGGGATTGGGGCGTGGATTTCGTGCAGTTTGAGGCCGATTTTGCTGGCCACGTTCCAGCCTAGACTCGAGCAGATCACGCCACTGCGGAAACTGTAGATGCCTGTGTCGGGGTGGCGTATCATGATGGCGAAGTCTTCCGCTACGTTGTTCAGGAGTACTTGTAAGGGCTCGGTGGTCTTGAGATCCGTCGTGGTGTTCAACAGGCTGTTGTGGAATACCATCGCCGCCTTGTCGATGCGGAAATATTGTGGGTATCTCGCACAGTAGAACTCAAGGCACATCTCCATGAGTTCTTTAGTCGCGACCTCACCACCGGGAAGCTGTTGCAACACCATGGGCCCATACTTTCGGTGCAGCTCTTGTCGCTGCTTGATGCGCTCTACATAGTTGCCCTCGAGCTCCAACCACCAGTCATTCTCGAGCTTCGTCAGCGCTGCGAAGCCGTCAGCATGCCATGTAACAACACACAAGAGATGAGGACATCGTACACATGGTCTGATGATACGCCCATCGAAGTGGACGATAAGGCCTTGCCTTGGCAGTGGAGATTTGGAAGCCTTCATACTCTCGAGGTAATGGGACGCCACTGAGCGCAGCGTAGTCGGGAAAATCACCCAGTCGCTTGATCTCCTCCAGACTAAATCCTGTGGCTGTAACGTGGTCGGCAAATTTGTCGTCATCCCAGACTTCCTCACTCGGAAGGCGTTTTGTGTAGTCGGGAGGAATCTGAGACAGCTGCGTGGTAGACCGGCCAGGGCCTTTCATCGCATCTGCAGACAACTCTGCTAGTGCCTCACGCCGACCTGGGGGGAATGTATTGCTGTAATCAGGCGCTTGTGGTGATTTGTTCGATGGTAGGCCTTGCTTCTCTGGCGAAAGGGATCTCGGTGGCGTCAGCGAGCCCGTGGCTCTTCGTCGCCTGATATCGAATCGTTGTAATACAACATCGCGTTGTTTGACGTCGAACACAAGAGTCGCTGTCGCTAGAGCGATGAACAGAGCACCTAACAGGACGAGGAGTAGAGACAGCATAATGCAGATTACGCGGCCTGCGGTGTTGCTGTCAAATGGTTATGATAAAACGACGATACTTCGTGCAAGGACAAAGCGATATGACTTGACCTATGTTGAGAGGAATGCGCATGCTGTGGAATTACACAGTGAGTATATTGTTATCTGTAGTGTTACTACCAACCTCCATAACATCGTCACAAGTTGCGACCCCGCGCCGCATGATGGACTGGCCTGCCATCCTTGGAGCTGCAACTGTACAACTCGAGCTCTCCCGGCCAATTATTAGCTGCTATCTCGTAGATAGGGAACGCTTATCAAATGCAGCAATGCGGAAGGGTCTTGCGCTACGTCCGAAACGGCTTGTTGATCCAGCACAAACAAAGTCTCTCCGCATTTCTTGACAAATGAGCGGAGAGCTTTCGTTCTTGGTCTCTTGGTCCACAGCAAATTGCAAAGATATCAATGATCTTGGTAAATGCAGTTTCAGGTAGGCGGGTTGTGTTGGAATATTGGTGATGTCGCGTCTTGTGTGCGGTGCTGTGCAAAGATGTTTGCGCAGCCTGGCTTTCGAACTTTCGTGTTCTCTCGCTCTCGCTCTTTGGAACGCCGGTACAGGTGTAACACATGCAGATTGATCGACTGGTTCGCCCTCTGTTGCCGAATCCTTTATCGTGCTCTCAAACTACGATGGGTCGCAATAGTCCGGCAATCCGTCTGCTGTCGAGATCACCATCTTTACATGTGTAGCATGACCGGTAGATTGACTGCCAACGGGGTTCTCACTGGCATACTGGATGGCATGCGGTGACCTCTCAATTTCAAGGCGGTGCTTCCAACGTCGCTCTCCAACTCGCAACAACACCCTGCACATCCTTAAGAGTCGCCGGCTTCGTGACATACTCATCAACGCCCGCCGCAAAAGCCGCAGCGCGATCCTTGTCGCTCACGAGACCAGTGAGCGCAGCAATGTACGTCCTCTTGGACCCAATCTCCTGCTCGTACTTGCGAACGGCAGCAGCGACATCGAAACCGGAGACTTCGGGCATTGAGAGATCCAGCAAGATGATGTCGAATCTGTTTGCCGGGACTTGATCAGGTGAGGGTGCGAGACTGGCAAGTTTGAAAGCGTCGATTGCTTCTTGGCCGCCGCCTGCGGATGCGGAGGGGCGCTTGCTGCACTTTTTGGCGTACATGCCGATCACCTTTAAATTGATATTGTTGTCGTCCACAAGTAAAAATCGAGGCTCCGTAGGTAGTTCAGGTGCTTTGGCGATCGTTCGGTCTGGTAAATGCAACTCAGCTGGGCCATCAAATAGACCCAAACCTAGACTTCCTATTTGATCGCCGGGGGCAATGGCCGTTGAATCATTTTCTTCTCCGTTCTCATCGACGGTACTGGCAGGACGACCCGTGATCGAGCCGTTGCGCGACGGGTTAAGATGCGCGCCGTCTCCATTGGTAAGATTCTCGGGCTGCGACAATATTGCCGCGCAGACTTTCGAAGAGGTGATCGGTCCAACAATTATCGTGTAGACACCGGGCTGCGATTTCTGCACCAATTTCTCAGCATGCAAATCCGAACACAGCACCACTTTATGCATAGTTCTGAAGTCATGCTTCGTGATCGCCTCTAGCCTCTCAAGGTCAGAGTAAAGGACGAAGATGACGTCAGGCAGCTCTTCGCAATCCCAGACTCCAAAGTCCATTCCAAGCCAGCACCGCAGTGTACGACCCAAAGAAGAATCGAGGGACTCGATACAGCGCTGGTGGCGCAAATCGTCCTCGCGGTGCCATCTCGCCGGTGCGAATAGCCGTGCTTGCAGTGATGATACATCTCGTGTTGTCGTTGATACGTGTGATGCGAAAGCGAGCGCATCCTCATCTCCAGCAAGTCGAGACCGTGGTAGGATGACAGACACTTCCGTTCCTCGCGACTCATCCGTGTCGATCTTGGTCTCGCCTCCGAGAGCTTGCACGGCACTCTGCACCAGTGACAGACCAAGACCAGTTCCAGTATCCAACGGATCTTGTTGTGCGAATGGTACAAGCAAATTGTGCTTCACGAAGTCAGATGTCATGCCTCGACCTGCGTCGATGAAGGACAGCTTGACAGTTTCTGCGTCGGCTTCGAGGCTAACTCGGACGCACATGTCGGTGCCGGTGAATTTTAGGCAGTTGCCCAGAAGGTTGTTCACAATCACAGAAATTCCGGAGTACTTAATCAACGGGAAATCTGCTTGTGGGTTGGCATCTACGGTAATGACTGTACCGTCTGATCTGGAAGCATCCTTGCAGTTGTCGTTCGTCCAAAGCAACCCGTTTGTCGATCGAGCAGGAAGTGTGCTTTTTCGTTTGCGCGTATCTCGTCCGATCGTGTCCTCGATTAGCGCAAGCATAGTGTTCTTGCCATGGTCGTCCTCGAAACCAACGAGATGAGGCACGCGTGGCTTTTCTGAGCGTGGGCTCGGCGATCCGATATTGGAGTATAGAAGAATATTGTCGATATTACCTCGGAGCTGAAGGCCGCACGCCTCGGCACTCTCCAGCAGGTCGAGCTGTTTATCGGAGCATTTGGTGTCTCTGAGCAGTAAGTCAATGCAAGCTAGCATTCCGTGCAATGGACTGCGCATCTGTAATATGCAAGTCAGCTAATCAGAACGGCCAACGTATGACGATACATGGTTCTAAGGGTGATTGTGAGCGGCGTATTTACTATGCTGCAAAGCTGTTTGAGCACAATGAATGGAATTCGACATACTAAAATACGTTAGCACTGCAATATGATGCGGTAAATTCAGGCAACATACCCTCATGTGACATCGAGCCCAAGAAGTCCGATTTATTCCTGGATAGCAATTGTGCCTCAAGACGACGGACCTGCGTCATGATTGCCATTCCAAACGACGCCAAAGGTGGCAAGTCGGTAGCGCCTGTGTAGACTCTGCTGAAATCAGAGACCCAGCCGAGCACAAAAGCCACGTCTCTGTCATGGAAACTGTCTCGCAGTGGCATGAAGACGAATTGCTCAGCTTTTGGCATTTCCTCGCACAGATCAAGCTGCACTCTCTCGTATACTCCTGGCTTCTTCTGAGCAGAAGCAACGAACTTGCCATTTGGGTTCACCTCGAGAACGTGGAATACTCCACCGTTTGGGAAAGCTTCGAGGAGTTGTTGGGCAACGTCGTCGTTGATGGGTCCTGGTTTTCGAATGCCCGAATTGCAGGCTGTGGCCAACACCTTGCTGTCTCTTTGTGGGTGACAGACGTTCGCGGCAACATTCGTTAAGGGAAGCTCCTGGATCGTCACGCCGTCCAGTTGGAACACCCGGTTCAACAGATCCACTGCTGTCATGTGGATCTCTTGCGCAAAGGACGTGTATAATTTCGTCGCCTTTGCTGTTCCAGGAGATCGCGTTGGGTCCGGTGCTACTGTCGAGATATGGCTATCGAGCATCGAAGAGACGGCCGAGTTGCATCGAAGCGAGCGTTTGTACTCCAGCGCTTCTACAGTCCGAAGAAGCTGGTGCATCGCATGGTTAGCCGTTTCTACCAGGAACCGACGTTTGTCGAGCGGAAGCGGCTCTGTCGGGGCCTCCTTCCTGAAAACGAAAACAGTGCCGACATTGAGGCCTTCGGGTGTGTTCAGTGGTACACCGGCATAGTGGCGAAAATCGGCGACTTTTCCGTTCACGACAGGTAGCGTCTTTGTGCTTTCTTCGGCAGCCAAATCAAGGATTTCGTAGACTTGATGCTCTCCGGGTGTCTGTTGGATTGCAATGGTCTTTTCGCAAATTCCGCCGTGATGAGAAATCTGATCACAGCCGTACCATTTGGTGGTCCTGATGTGCGCATCGTGAATGTGAGCCTTGTGCACCACCGAGAGGAAATGCTGTGTTTGGTCGTCCAGAAGTGTGACTGCGGCCAAGTCTGCATCGAATTCATACAGAAGGCAGCGTAGGAGGGCAGAGAGCGCGGCATCGCCCTGCGAGTCTTCGCCACATGCTGATGGCGGCGGATGGGCAGTCCGGACCTGACAGAAACGGCGAACTTCCCAGACTCGTTGGCGGTCTGCTATATCAGCAGGTCGGCCACTCGTCCGGGACATTGTAAGAGATGGTATTCTGCTGACATGGAGAACTGGTCTCTCGTGTGTAGGGACAAGGCAAATCAGAGATCAGAGAAACCTCGGAGTGCACGAGAAGACCCAGGACCTTCGTGAACGAGCCTGTCGTTGGCGCACGGCTCGGCCGGCCCGCGCTATTTCCTAGCGTGTCGAAACAGCGAGACACATCCCTACGTCGATGAGTCGTGATGAGATAGCGAAGGTTTGCAATTATTACAGGGTCACGAGAATCGCACAGCGCCGCATCTATGGAATTCCTCTTCTTACACCGACGCCTTCGCCTAGCCCTGAGCCCGTGTGCGCCGTCTCATCTGCCTCTAGCGAGAGAGCACTCAATCGCCACGTGCGGCGAACAAGGGGCCAGGTCCTTAAAGGATTGATGACGGAGTTTACCCCGGGTTGATGCGCACATCCGCCGCGACCAACCGAACTGGCACACTGTATTTTTGGACGGCCTAGAACGATCGATTTGTATGTTTGACTGTATTAATCAGCCTCTTTCGCCGTTGGGATGGTGGCGCTGTAGAGCGAATGGCCACGCTATGGCTGGCTCTGACGAGCAAGATGATGCGTCAAACGCCTCAAATACGTAGGAGGCGTGTTTTTGCCTCGTGGCGATCGGGGGCTCGGAATCCGTGGTATTTTTTTAGGGTCTGGGGTTGTTGTTTGCTCTACACATTAGTGTCTGTTGTGTCTTGTCAGCTCAATTGCTGCTATGGTATGATTGTGACTGTTACGATCTACACACTGGGCTCTGAGTTACTTTACTTGATGATTTTGGTGTCTGAAAAATCGGTTGAGAGCTCTTTTTGGAAGGATCCGTATGACTTGCAAGTTCTCGGACGTTTCGATCCAGAAACCCTGATGTCGGAGTGTAGGCATCTATCTGACTTGTATTCAGCTAATGCGCTATAATTATAATATATGAGCCTAAAACATCGACGAAAGCGGCCGAATTATCGTTGGCACCATTGGGTTTGATATACACAGAGACAACAAGAGATACATCGGTGTCCCATTCACTACCTCCTAGAAATCGATACTTGCACGAGTCTACGTACGACTCCGATCTCGGCGGTCCAATATCGATTGACATCCCCAACGACTAACGCATCATGACAAAGGTGTGACGGTGTGACTGTCAGAGTCGCAATCAGTCTTACCACCAGCCCCAGTTGCTGCTATAGCCTCTCAATATATCCAATAGACTGAATGTGTAGTACGTACACATATGAATATGAATCGTTAGCCCCACCGCATGCGATTGCGTGATCGGCCAATGCGGGTTGCATCACATGCGCATGCTATCAGGTTTGATGGATTACAGGGATGTCCCTCGGTATTTTCGAAATAGCATTGACTTCTAAGTGTATCGTAGAATGCTCAGATTTAAGAGATTACTGTCATGTCATGTTGATATGCAAGATACCTTAGGTAGTCAATCACAGAACCAAAAACATGCCGACCCTGAATGAACGAATGACTGTGGGGTAGAGGAGGGCAGGCGTCACTCCCATAAAAAAGATACCGACCACGGCTAGCATTCCAGTCATTCCCTTGCCCTGCGATGTCTGATTGTTTCGCAGACATTGTCTTCAATACCGCAATCACCTGAACATCTGCAACATGTCTACCGAGACCACCAATGGCGCCGCGCCCGCGACCAACGGCGCTCGCTACAGTACGGGGACCCCACCCTGACATTACATCCACGATAGAACTACCCAAATACTAACAGCTACACCTCTTTACAGGAAGATCAACACCAACCGAGCAAACCGAGAACCCTTACGTCCAGCTCATCCCCGACCAAGAAATCGCCATCGTCCCCGAATTCACCCTCGAGTCCGGCGTGACCCTCAAAAATGTCCCTGTGGCCTACAAAACATATGGCACCCTGTCGCCCGGCCGCGACAACGCTATGGTGATATGCCACGCTCTGACCGGCAGCGCAGACGTGGGTGACTGGTGGGGACCGCTCATGGGCGGGCCAGGCGAGCCGGGCAAGGAAGCAAGAGCATTCGATATGAGCCGCTTCTTCATCGTGTGCGTGAACAGCCCGGGGAGCCCGTATGGAAGCGCGAGTCCTGTTACAGCGAAGGACGGTATACCCGGCAATGAACAGTACGGACCTGAGTTCCCGCTCACGACCGTCCGCGACGACGTGAACCTGTTCAAGCTGCTGCTTGACGACCTGGGCGTCAAGCAGATCGCAGCCGTCGTCGGCGGGTCCATGGGCGGCATGCTCGTGCTGGAGTTTGCCTACTTTGGCGCCGACTACGTCCGCACCATCATCCCCATCGCGACCTCAGCTCGCTACTCGGCTTGGGGCATCTCCTGGGGCGAAGCGCAGCGCCAGAGCATCTACTCCGACCCCAAGTACGACGACGGCTACTACACCCGCGACGACCCTCCCACCACCGGCCTAGGAGCAGCTCGCATGTCCGCCCTGCTCACCTACCGCAGCCGCGACTCCTTCGAAGCACGCTTCGGCCGCAACACACCCGACGCAACTCGCAAACAAAACATCAACGGCGCCGCTCCCCGCCCCTCCACGCCCGGAAACGAGCACTTCGCCATCCACAACGAAGGCCACCGCAACGCCGGCTCGCCGCGCATCGGCCGCACCAGCAGCAACGCCTCGCTCGACAGCGTCGCCATCCCCGTCCCCGACACCATCAACATCACGGATCCTCAGTTCTCCGGCAGCACCGAAGTCTCAGTGCCATTGCGCCCCTCCGCTGCCGCGCGCAAAGGCAAGCCCATCTCGACCTACTACTCCGCGCAGTCCTACCTGCGCTACCAGGGCGAGAAGTTCATCAAGCGCTTCGACGCAAACTGCTACATCGCCATCACGCGCAAGCTCGACACGCACGACGTCTCGCGCCAGCGCACTGACGACGAGTCGACTTCGCCCGACGACGCCGTGCGCGCAGCGCTGAAACTCATCGCGCAGCCTACACTGGTGCTGGGAATCGAATCCGATGGCCTGTTCACGTTCGCCGAGCAGCAGGAACTAGCAGCGTACATTCCTGGCGCAGAGCTCAAAGTCATCGACTCGCCCGAGGGCCACGACGCTTTCCTGCTGGAGTTCAAGCAAGTGAACCGTTTTGTTCTGGACTTCTTGCACAAAGCGTTGCCTGATATCATGGCTAGGGAGCCCGTCAACTGGCCGCCTGCACAAAAGAAGGCTGAAGCGGCGAAAGAGAGCACGTTTGGCGAGGCGGAA
>Ga0265797_10000258_pt1 | contig 101899 bp, 123 predicted proteins | sample P2T30metagenome_FD_192433 | JGI IMG/M metagenome (GOLD analysis project Ga0265797, IMG submission 192433) | Plant litter microbial communities from East Loma Ridge, Irvine, California - P2 T30 | ecosystem: Environmental > Terrestrial > Plant litter > Unclassified | place: USA: California... | reverse complement strand
CGTCCGTGCTCCTCGTCAGATCGGGGCTTGCGCATAACAGTGGTGAAGGCTCTGCTCTACGCTATGGGCCAGGCGTTTCCCGGCCATCACGCAAATGTTTCCGTCATGTAACTTAAGTTGCTCATGAGGCCTGTGACAAGGGCGCCCGAGCAAACGAATAGACTGATCGGGGCCGTCTTGGCACGGCAACATGCTCTACATCACCTTCTCATATTCTGCACAAGGAGATCTGTGGCGAAGAACGACGGCGCACACTCACCTGGAGCGGCCGCGGACCCCAACGAGCCGCGCTGGGCAGGGGAGCGGATGGGCCTTCCCGAGTCCGGCCCCGGCAGTATGGCTCCCTTCAGTCGGCGGATCATCGCAGTCTTCATCGACTGGGGAATCGCTACCTTGATCTCGATCACCTGGTTCGGCGGCGACGAATTGGTGACGCTGGGAATCTTCGTCCTCATCCATGTGGTGCTCGTCGGCCTGCTCGGGGTGACGGTGGGCAAGCGACTCATGCGAATCCAGGTGGTCCGCGGGCAGAGGGTCCCCGGACCGCTCTGGTCCACGGTGCGTACGCTGTTGATCTTGCTCCTGCTCCCCGTGGTGATCATCGGGCCCGATGGTCGCGGGGTCCATGACCGCGTGGCCGGTACTGTTCAGTTGCGCATGTGAGCGTTCCAGACACGCCTCGTATCAGCCGATTGGCTGACCGTCCGGGCCGCGGCCTGGCGGTGATCTGCGCCAGCGCGGTGAGCACCCAGTTCGGTGCCGCCGTCGGATCTCTGGCATTCAGCAGCCTGACCCCCGTGGGTGTGGTGGCCGCACGGCAGATCGTGGCCTCCACGGTGCTGCTGGCTCTGACGCGACCCAAGTTCTGGCGCTTCACGCGCAGTCAGTGGTCCCCAGTGCTGCTGCTCGCGCTGTTCTTTGCCGGGATGAACACCGCCCTCTACGCGGCCCTGGAGCGAGTCGGGCTGGGCACCGCGGTCACCATCGAGTTCCTCGGGCCACTGGCAGTTGCGGTCTTCTCCTCACGCCGACCCCGCGACGGGCTTTGCGCCGTGATGGCGCTGATCGGTGTGGTGCTGCTGACCCGCCCTGGTCCCACGAGTGACCTGCTCGGAATCGGACTCGCGGTTCTCGCGGCAGTGTGCTGGGCCGGGTACATCTTGACCAATCGGGTCGTGGGTCAGCGCTTGGACGGCGTCCAGGGAGTTGCCATGGGCACCGCGATCTCCGCGCTGGGACTGCTGCCGATCGCCGCCGTCGTCGTGTGGCAGATGCAACCCCCACTGGAGGCGTTCCTCTTCGCGGCGGTGGCAGGAGTGCTTGCCTCTGTGGTGCCATACTCCCTGGATCTGATTGTGCTGCGGCATATCAGCCCGGTCATCTTTGGGCTGGGCATGTCGCTGCACCCGCTCTTCGCGGCACTGATCGGTTTGCTGTTCTTGCACGAGCTGCTGCCGCCCATCGCCTGGGTCGGCATCCTGTTGGTGGTGGCCAGCAATGCGCTGACTCTTGGCGGAGGTTCCAGACCACGGCGTCGAGTGGCGGATTCTCCGGGTAGTTGAGTGGGTTCAAGGCCCCAAGTGCACGTAAATTCCGCCACTCAACGTAGAGGGTGGCTCGGGCGGGGTCTGCGCGCGGAGGCAGGCGCCACCCTGGAAAGGGGTGTTTCAAGGCTGGAACCTTGAAGAGCTAGTTTGAAGGCTGTAGCCTAAAGCCATGTTCGTTCTGACCGCTGATCAGCATCGCAGCACCGAATCCGGGGAGCGTGTGGATGCGCTGCTTGCAGAGCTCGCGCCCTGGAGCGAGCACTGGGACTCCCAGATCGTGTTGCCGTTGGAGCGGACCGTGGGCGATGAGGTGCAGATCCTGCTCAGCAGCGCCGAAGCGGCCGCAGACCTCGCCCTGCTGCTCTGCCGCACCGAGCAATGGGCCGTCGGCATTGGAGCCGGTGCGGTGGAGACACCCCTGGGGAGCAGTTCCCGTGCCAGCTCAGGATCGGCTTTCGTCCACGCTCGCTATGCGGTGGAAAGAGCCCGGGGACGCACCGAGCCTGTCCCGCTGGTCGTCCACGGAGATCAGGCGGACGCCGCGGTGGCCGCCACCGCAGTGCTGCAGCTGCTCGGCGGAGTGGTGCGCCGCCGCGCAGACACCGGCTGGGAGGTCGCGGATCTCACCGCGCAGGGCCATACCCGCGCTGAGATTGCCGCGACACTCGGGGTCACCGTGTCTGCGGTGAGTCAGCGCGCCCGATCTGCCATGCTCGAGGAAGAACGCCGCGCACGGCCCGTGGCGCATGCGCTCATCTCCGCCGCAGCGGGGGAGCCGGGCTGGAGCATCGGATCCACAGGGAACGTGAAGGAGAACTGAGACCGTGACATGGCTGGTGATCACCGCGATAGTCCTGCTCTGCCTCGGACTCTCGGCACTGCTCGGCGCCGCCCTCGTAGGCCTGCTCCTGCGCCGGGTGGAACCCGAGGGCTACGGCCCGGGAATCCTGCGCGGCGGCACCTGGATCGGGATCCTGGAGCGGCTGGCCATCACCGGCGCCGTCTTCGCCGGCTACCCGGAGGCCATCGCCGTGGTGCTCGCGATCAAGGGACTCGGCCGCTATCCCGAGCTGCGCGCCTGGAAGGCCGAACATCGCGCCAAAGCGACCGAACGCTTCATCATCGGTACGCTTGCCAGCTACATCTGGGCCGGAGCGGTCGGGCTCATCGGCACGGCCTTGGTCGCAGGGATCAGCTGAGGTTCGCACCTGAGGCGCTGAACTGAGCAAGCCGAGTCTCGATACTCGCAGCCAGCGCCTGTGCGGCAGCGGGGGCCAGGTGCAGGTTCAGCGCCGGTTCGAAGAGCTCGGCCTCCAGCAGCACCGTGCCAAACTCGGCCGAGTCCACCAGATCGATCCGCCCATAGAGCGGCATCGCAGTCTCCGTGAGCCGCGCCGAGGCGGCAAGCACCCTCTCACCGAAGGACACCTCGGCAGCGCCTGCCTCCACCAGCTGCGGGTCTTCCTGGTAGCTGCCGCCGCGTAGTCCACCGCCGCGGGCAAGCAGCGCACCCTTGGAGATCGTGTGCGTATGGTGTCCGTCGATGAAGTACAGCGCCTTCTCCCGGCCATCGCTGAGCTCTGGGATCTCGGGCTGGATCATCACTGTCAGACCCCGGGCGAGGATCCGCTGACCCAGGGCGAGTGCCGCGGGAGAGTCTGCGCGCAGCAGCCCGGTGTCGAAGGCGCCGGCAGAGATGGTCGGCTTGATGACCACCCACTGGTCTCGGTGGATGGTGAGTCCGTGGCGGAGTGCGGCGTCGTCCTTTGCCCACTGCGTCGGCACGATCGCGATACCTTCTGCCTGAAGCTCGTGCATGTAGACCTTGTCAAGATTCCAGCGGATCAGCTCCGGGCTGTTGAGCACCGGCATCAGCGTCTGGGCGTCGTTCAGCCATGTCAGAAACTCACTCGTGCGCGACGAGTAGTTCCACGGTGTACGAATCACCAGCAGGTCATACTCGGCGCGGGGGTCCCACTCATGCCAGATCACCGGCTCGGCGGCGATCCCGAGCAGCTGCAGCTCGGCGATCAGCGGGTCGGTGTCCCGGTCAGGGGCCTCCGAATAGTCATCGGTGACGACGATCCCCACTCGGCGCGGCACCGGCGTCGGGATCAGCGCCTGCTCGGGCAACCAGCGAAACCGTTCGACGACGATCAGCTCCTGCTCATCCAGACCGTCCTCGCCGATCTCCCCGACATGCCTCCAGAAGCTCTCATGGGCCTGCCGCCACGCAGTCACCGAGGCGAAGCCCTCACCTTCGCCGCGGGCAATCTCCTGCGTCACCTCATGCACCGGAAGCACCACCACTTCCACCACCTCGACGACGCCGAGGCTCTCGTCCCCGGCACCCACCAGACGCTGAAACCCCGGAACAGGAAGTGGCTCGGATCCAGCCACATAGGAGCGGTGCAGACTCGTGGTCACGGTCTTGACCTCGGCCATGACGGCAGCGTTGAGCACACTGCGCAGGGCGTCGTCGCCCAGTTCCATCGGAGGCAGGGCGCGGATCTCTGCAGGTGTCATGGCTTCATGCTGCCGGTGTTCTGATAATTGCCATGCCAGCTCAGTGCTTCGCCCAGCAGGTGTGGGGTATGGCGCCCACGCGGATTCGCGGCCAGGGCACGGTCGAAGTAGTCCTGCAGCAGGGCCTGATAATCCGGATGTGCACAGTTCCGGATGATCGTGCGGGCGCGCGCCGCGGGGGAGAGCCCGCGCAGGTCTGCCAGACCCTGCTCGGTGACCAGGATCTGGGTGTCATGCTCCGTATGGTCAATATGGCTTGCGAAGGGCACGATCGAGGAGATCGCTCCGCCCTTCGCCACAGAGCCTGAGACGAAGAAGTTCAGATATGCGTTGCGGGCGAAGTCCCCAGAGCCGCCGATGCCATTGATGATCGAGCTGCCCATGACGTGGGTGGAGTTCACATTGCCGTAGATATCTGCCTCCACCATGCCGTTGATGGAGATGACCCCGAGCCGGCGGATGGCCTCCGGGTGATTGGAGACCTCCTGGGTGCGCAGCAAGATACGGCCCTTATATTCCTCAGCGCGCGCGTTGAACTGCTCCGCGCGTTCGGCGGAGAGGGAGAAGGACGTGGCCGATACAGCGGTCAGCTTCCCGGTGTCGATCAGATCCAACATGCCGTCCTGAATGACCTCGGTGTAGGCCAGCAGGTCTTCGAACTCGCTGTGGGCGAGCTCCGCCATGACCGCATTGGCCACATTGCCAATCCCTGATTGCAGCGGGAGCAGATTCTTCGGCAGCCGGCCATGGTTGATCTCATGGCGAAGGAAATCCACGACGTGGGAGGCCATCGCCTTGGACTGCTCGTCGGCGGGCTTGAATGCCAGATTCCGATCTGGTGCGTCGGTCTCGACCACCGCGACGACCTTCTCCGGGTCTACTCGGAGATAGGGGTCGCCGATGCGCTGGAGCGGATCTGTGAGCTGGATCGGGCGGCGTTCCGGGGGGAGCTTTGTGCCGTAATAGATGTCATGGAAGCCCTCATAGGCCCGTGGATGCCAGTTGTTGACCTCCAGAATGACCTTGTCCGCCAGTTGCAGCCAGGTCTTGTTATTGCCCACTGAGCTGCCTGGAACCAAGAGCCCGTTGGGCAGGATGGCGGCGACCTCGATGACCGCCACGTTGAGCTTCCCGTAGAAGCCGAACCAGGCCTGCTGTGCCGAGTGGCTCAAATGCGTATCCACGTACTCGGTCTCACCTGTATTGATGGATTCACGCATCGTGGGATCGGACTGGAACGGCAGTCGCTTGCGGACAGCTCCCGCCTCAGCCAGGAGACCGTCGACCTCAGGGGCGGTGGAGGCGCCTGTCCAGAGATCGATGCCGAAATCCTCACCGCGGGAGTGGGCGTCCTTCACCCGTTCCGCCAGGGCGGCGGGCACCGCTTTGGGGTAGCCGGCACCCGTGAATCCGCTCATGCCTACCCGGTCGCCGTCGTGGATATGACTGGCAGCGATGGCTGCGGAGGTGACTTTGGCCCGGAGTGTAGGGCAGGTGATTCGACTCTGAACAGCGCTCATCTCATCAGCCTAGGCGAACGCTGAACCTGCTGCGATTCACCGGTTGCGGGGCTACGCTAAGTGACGAAGGGCTGGTCAGTCTGCCGGAGTTCACCTGTAGGTGATCTGATGTCACGTCTCTGGCACTGCCCAGAAGGAACACCATGCGAGGAGGAACACCATGGATCTGTTCGTGCCATATCCGGTCCGCGAGGCCTATCGCCTGATCGAGCCCGGGCCCACGGTGCTGGTCTCCACCTCTGACGGTGTCCGCGACAACATCATGACCAATGCCTTCAACATGCCGGTCCGCCATGACGGGATCCTTGCATTGATCATCGGGACCTGGGACTCCACCTTCGACACGCTGCGGGAAACCCGCCAGTGCGTGATCGGGGTACCGGGGGCAGACTTGATGCGCACCACGGTCCAGCTCGGCAACTGCTCAGGTGAAGACTTGGACAAATGGGAGCACTTCGGGCTGACTCGGGTGCCGGGGGTGAGCGTGGCGGCACCTTTGATCGGGGAATGCGTGGCCAATCTGGAATGCAAGGTGGAGGACGACTCCCTGGTCGAGGACTATTCGCTCTGGCTGCTGCGCACCACAGCCGCCTGGATCAAACCCGATGCGTCCCCGATGCCTGAGTTCCATCACCGCGGCAATGGAACCTTCTCCACCAACGGTGAGCTCCACGACCTCAGTGATGAGATGACCAAGTGGAAGTACTTCACCGACTGAGCGCCAAGCGCAGACTCAGTGCCGGCCGAGTCTCAGTGCCGTTGCAGATTCAGTGCCGGCCGACCTTGCGTGCCTCGGCTACTGCGGATTCGGCACCATCGGACCAGACCTCGCCATGCCCAGGGAGCACATAATCTGCCTCCGTGAGTGAGATTGCATCCAGCGAGTTCATGGCCTGGGCCGTGTCCTTGGTGGCTGCTCCGGCAACTGTCTGCGGACCGGTCTGTGCGGTATAGGGATCCAGGGTCACCAGCGCGTCTCCGGTGAAGACCGCGCGCCGATCCGGCAGATGCAGAATGCAGTGGCCGTCTGTGTGTCCCGGGGTATGCACCGGTACCGGCGTGCCCGGGATCTCCAGCGCCACGCCTGCTGGCATCAGCTGCACCCCATGGACACCCTTGACGGTGAGGGCACCCAAGGCGGCCATCTGTCCCAGCAGTGGGAAGGACCTGGGGTGGGTCAGCGGGTAGAGCAGCTTATTGCGCTCCGAGGAATAACGGTAAGGGTGCGCTGCGAGCCATGCGTCTTCGTGGTGGATGATCACCGGCACGCCGAGGCTTCGCTGGGCACGCAGGGCGAAACCCATGTGATCGAAATGGCCATGGGTGAGCACCAGCGCTTGCACCTCATAGGGCATCCGCTTGCGGGTCTTGAGTGCCTCCATGACCTCGTCCCACATCCGCGGCAAGCCAGCATCGATGAGGGTGATGCCCTCTTCAGCCTCAATCACGTAGCAGTTCACATTGGCTTGGCTGATCCGGTGGACACCGGGAGCGACGTCGAATTCAATCATGGAGTGCGGTTCCAATCGTGGTGGCTCGGGGATGCACCAATCCTGGGTGTACGCCAGGGGGTTGGTCAAGGTGTCTCCGCATCACGGGCGCGGGGAGCCACGGGAGAGGTCTACCTCGGCTGACGACGTTTCTTCATGAGCGTCCACACATGACCATCGGAGACCTCATGGCTGAGATGGTCCAAGGCCATCTTTGCGATGGCCAGACCGCGGCCGGACTCTGCGAGATCCTCTGGGAGAGTCGCACCTTCCAAGTCGATCACAGCTGGGTCGGCCGGGTCGGCGTCGTCGTGGAACTGAGCACGCAGGGCAGTTGCGGTGACCGTGAGCTCGGCGCTGACCGCAACCGGTCGGTCCATGTTGTGATGCGTGCAGATATTGGTCGCGATCTCGCTCACCGCGAGAGAGAAGAAGGTCCGATCCTCCTCTGCGACGTCACCGACGGAGGCGAAGAGGCCTTCCAGCGCCGTGAGGACTTCGTCGACGAACTCGAGCTCCGCAGTGCCCTTCAAGGAGACTTTCGTGGGGTTCTCAGTCATCGCTGAACGCCGAGTCGACGGTGGGGTAGTCACGCAGGACCCGATCGAGGCTCGTGAGCTTCAGAACGCTCTTGACCGAATCGCTGGCGGCTGCAAGGCGCAGGTCTCCCTCCGCGAGCCGCGCGGCCTTGAGTCCGCCGATCAATGCACCGAGTCCAGATGAGTCGATGAACTCGGTCTGCGCCAGGTCCACCACGATACGAGCGTGACCCTCGTCGATGAGCTTCTTGATCGCCTGCTTGATCCTTGGGGCACCTGAGGCGGTGAGCCGGCCCTCGGGGGAGACGACAGCGTGGTGTGCATGGGTGGTGACGCTCAGATTCATGGTGCTCCTTCTGCCTCTTCGGCGTGTGCTGCGGGGCCCTTATAGCGCAGGGCTTGGATGACGATGCTCAAGGAGGCCAACGAATACGCGACCCAGACGGTATTGACCAGAGTGCCGGTGCCGTCTGCGGTCCCCATCAGCACTCGAACGATGCCGGTGATCAGAGCGATGACCAGAAGCGCCATGGCGGTGAGCTGGGGCCAGACCTCACGAAGCGGCAGCGCGCCGCCCACTCGACCGTCCTTTCGAGTGACCACGAACCCGAGCGGCTTCTTGAACACCACATTGGCGAAGGCTGAGGTGCAGGCGCGGATCCATACCGGGAAGAGCGCCAGGGCATATTGCTGTCCGCGCCAGGTGCGGATGCCGCGGGCCACGATGAGAAAGAGCAGCTGGTTGATCAGGAAGTACGGCAGGAACCGGGCGAAGAAGTCACCGCTCCACGCCGTCACAGGCATGACGCCGAAGCTCAGGTAGAAGATCGGGGCGGAGAGATATACCAGTGCGGCGAAACCGGCGAGGTAGCTCCACATGGTGCCGAAATACATCAGTCGCTGTCCGGCGGAGAGTCCTCGTTTGGCCAGTGGGTTATCGCGCAGGAAGACCTGCATGGTCCCCTGAGCCCAGCGAAGACGCTGCTTGAGCATGGTCTGCAGGTCTTCAGGCGCGAGGCCTCGAGCGAGGATCTCGTGGTGATAGACGCTCTTCCATCCCATGCTGTGCAGCTGCATGGCAGTTGCCATGTCCTCGGTCACTGAGATCGTGGCCAATGGTTGGATCGGCTGCGCCTCGTCAGGCCGGTCCACGCGCAGAGCGTCCACCAGCGCGCCGACTGACTTCACAGCAGCAAGGGGTGAGAGCTCGCGGGTGGCAAGGGCATCGAGTCCGACCTCATCGATGACGACGGCGCCCAGCTCGGCATCACGTTGGACCGGCAGAGCATGGATCGCGATGAGGTCTTCCGCCATCACGTCCAGGTCATGTTTGACCAGCCGGTGTGAGGCCTCGTTGATGGCGGTATGGAGCCCATAGGTCACATCGGCGATCGGTTCGCCGTCGGAGATCGCGGTGCGTGCCTGCGCGACCTTGAGTCGCAGCTCTTTAAGCTCGCTGTGAAGCTCCGGCACGGACTGGTTGCGCCGGGTCTCGCGGGCCAGAAGCTTCTCTGCTGCGCGGAGGGTGCGCTCGGTGGAGTCCTGGAGATTTCGCACGTAGCCGACGATGCCGAGCTGCATCAGCGCCTCGCGGCGCAGGACAGCATTGGAGCCGCAGAAGAACGCCGAGTTCCAACCGTCTTTGCCCTGCTGAATGGGACCGTAGAAGAGCGGAGCCTGGCTGCCCAGTGGATCGGCCTCATCAACATTGATGAACCACTGCGGAGTCTGAACCAGCGCGACCTGCTCATCGTCTGCAAAGTAGCCCAGGGTACGGTGCAGGATCAGCGGGTCTGGAATCTGGTCGGCATCGAGGATGAGCAGGAACTCGCCGTCGGTTTCGAAGAGGGCGTTGTTGAGGTTTCCGGCTTTGGCGTGGCGGGGCTTATCGGTCCAGTCCTCGGAGCGGGTGATGTATCCGAGCCCCTCAGCGCGGGCGGCGGCCGCCATCTCTGGACGGTTCCCGTCGTCAAGGACAAACGTCTCGTGCGGATATGCGATGTTTTTTGCGGCTCGCGCAGTGGCCATGACCATAGCAACAGGTTCGTTATAGGTGGTGATGAAGACGTCCACCGTGCCGGCGGGTGGGGATTCCGGGCCTTCCCGTTCCTTTGCCCGCCACATGGTGGTGGCGAAGAGGAACGTATCGATCAGGCTGTAGGTCTCGGCGATGACCAGCGGCACCGCTATCCACCACGCATCCCAGTTGAGCGAGTCCAGCCAACGCCATGCGACATAGTTGATGCCGGTCAGCACTGCGAGGACGGCAAAGACCCGGATCAGGATCACGCGCGACCTCAAGATTCCCTCCTGACCACGACCACGCTGACGTCATCGGCTGCCTTGACCGCGACGGCGCGCCGCAGCGCCTCTTCAACGGCGCCATCTATGCCGAATTCGGCAAGGATCTGCTCAACCTGTCCGAAAGGGTCTTCCAGATCGAGCAAGTCGAGCAGGCCGTCACTGCAGCTCATCAGCGCATCTCCTGGATTCAGCCGTACCGTGCCGAGTCCGTGAGCATCGTCCATGCCCATCGCAAGCGGAAGTCCGGTCGAGTTCAGGTGCTCCCAGCTGCCATCTGCGCGCAGGATGAAGCTGAGGCTGTGCCCGCCGTCCACGTAGCTGACCTCTCCCGAGAAGGTGTCCACATCCGCGCAGAAGAGCGTGACGAACATATGGAGGTCACCGATGTCGTGCTCCAGGATGGAGTCGATCTCGGCCACGACGGTCAGCAGCGGACGCTCGGGCGCGGTGCGCATCGAGGCGCGGACTGCGGAGGCGATGATGCCGGCACCCACGCCTTTGCCCATGACATCTGCAAGGGTGACGCGTAGCTTCCCGTCACGCAGAGTGACGTCGTGGAAGTCACCGGAGACGCTGCCGGCTGGAGCAGAGCCGGCCGTGACGGTGAATCCCGCAGGCTGTGGGAGGTCTCTTGGGTTCAGCGCGCGCTGAACGACGGCGGCGTGGTCAAGCTCGTGCTGGTGGGCGAGTTCGGTCTGCACCCAGAGGGCCAGGTCCTTGAGGAGCTCGCGCTGGCTCTCGTCGAGGCTGCCCGGCTTCGTATCGAGCATGCACAGGGTGCCCACGTGTTCGCCGCAGGGCGCCTGCAGCGGGTGCCCTGCATAGAAGCGGAGATGCGGTTCTCCCTGGACGAAGGGATTCGAGGCCCACAACGCGTCCTGTGCCGCATCCTCGATGACGAGGGTGCCGGTCTGCTGGATGGTGGCCTCGCAGAAGGCATCAGCTCGGGGGACTTCCTTGCGGCCGATGCCGATCTCGGACATCCGCCACTGGCGATCCCGGTCCAGGAGGTTGACGCTGACCATGGGTACCCCGAAGATCTGCTGGGCCAGTCGCGTGATCCGGTCCACACGTTCATCGGGTGGGGTGTCGAGGACCTTCAGGGCGTCGAGTGCACGTTGTCGGCTCTCTTCGTCCAACATTTCCAGCTCCTCCCGAGCGTGCTTGCAGCAGATACTTGAGACCACGCTAATGCACAGGTGGGTGGACCCTAGGGGCCCACCCACCTGCGGTGTTGCGATCGTGATGGACGCCGAGAGCGTCCTAGTTGCTAGCGTGCGGGGCGCTGAGAGCGTCCTGCTGAAGCGGCACCCCCGCGAGTCGAGGTGCTGCGACCTCCGCGTGAACCACTACCTGCACGTGCCGGACCGCCGGAGCCGCCTCGGGATGATCCTGCGCCCTGGCCGCCGCGTGAACCGCCGCCGGAGCCGCCGCGTGCACCGCGGGCCGGACCGGCACCTGGACGGCGCCGGGGCTGCTGCTGCTGCACCACTGCGCGTGGTGATGGCTTCACGAACTCAGCGGTCTCACCGACGAGGTCGCTCACGGCCTCGGACTGGCTGTTGACCCGAATCGGGTGCACGGAGATCGCTGCCTTGCGCAACAGTGCCTGAGTGTCGCGGCGCTGCTCGGGGAGCATCACGGTGACAACATCGCCGGCGCTGCCGGCGCGCGCGGTGCGGCCGGAGCGGTGCAGGTATGCCTTGTGCTCTGCTGGCGGATCCACGTGGACCACGAGCTCCACGGAGTCCACGTGGACGCCGCGGGCTGCGACGTCTGTTGCGACGAGGACCTTGATGTCTCCCTCGCCGAATGCGGCGAGGTTGCGGTCACGCTGGGACTGGGAGAGGTTTCCGTGCAGGTCCACCGCGGGGGTGCCCTGTTCGGTCAGCTGCTTGGCCAGCTTCTTGGCCTGGTGCTTCGTGCGGGTGAAGAGTATGCGGCGCCCGGTGCCCGAAGCCAGCTGCTTCACCAGGTCACGCTTATCGTCGTTGTTGACCTCGAACACGTGGTGGGTCATCGCCGAGACGTGGGAGGTCGCTTCATCCACCGAGTGCAGCACCTCGTTGTTCAAGAAGCGCTTCACCAGCTTGTCCACGCCGTTGTCCAGGGTGGCGGAGAAGAAGAGACGCTGACCCTTGGGGTCGGTCTTCTCCAGCAGGCGGGTGACCACGGGCAGGAAGCCGAGGTCGGCCATGTGATCGGCCTCGTCGAGCACGGTGATCTCCACGGACTCCAGGCTCAGCGCGCGCTGGTTCAGCAGGTCCTCGAGGCGACCCGGGCAGGCCACCACGATGTCCACGCCGGACTTCAAGGCGTTGATCTGGCGTGAGGCGGTGACGCCGCCGAAGATCGTCGTGGTCTTCAAGTTGTATGAAGCGGCCAGTGGTTCAAGCACAGCGTTGATCTGTGTGGCCAGCTCACGGGTAGGAGCCAGGATCAGGCCGAGCGGACGGCCCGGACGACGGCGCTTGGCCGCGTCCTTCTCACCCAGGCGGGCGACCATCGGGATGGAGAAAGCGAGGGTCTTGCCGGAGCCGGTCTTGCCGCGTCCAAGGACGTCGCGTCCGTTGAGCGTGTCGGCCAGGGTCTGCTGCTGGATTGCAAATGCATCGGTCTTGCCGTCTGCTGCGAGAGCCCGCACCAGCGGTGCGGGGACGTTGAGATCGGCAAAGGTCTGGGTCTCAGAAATGGCGGGAGCCTTTCAGAAAGCGCCAGACACAGGGAAGGCAGGGTTTACCCGCCGGGAACTGGTCTGGCATAGGGCGAAGGCACCGGTCGGTGCACTCGGTCGCCGCGAGAAAATCACTGCTGAAACGTGAACCGGTGTAAAGGCACGGTCCCGTTGATCAAGGCGTTCTTACGACGCAGGGATCCACACGAGGTGGACACCAGAATCTCTACTATACCCGCTTTCCCCGCTCTTGGGCCCGGATCACTTGCCGCTGATCTGGCTGTAGTGCGCCAGAGCCTCCTCACGGGAGGCCTTGAGGTCCACGATCGGGGTGGGGTATTCGGGCGTGTTCAGCTCCGGGATCCATGCATTGATATAGCGGCCCTTGGGATCGAAACGGTCCCGCTGACGTTCGGGGTTGAAGATCCGGAAGTAGGGAGCTGCATCCATCCCTGAACCCGCCACCCACTGCCAGTTGGCGGGGTTCGAGGCGGCATCGGCGTCCACCAATGTGTCCCAGAACCATGCCTCACCCTCGCGCCAGTCGATACCGAGGTTCTTGATCAACAGGCTCGCCGATGCCATACGGACGCGGTTGTGCATATGACCGGTCTCCCAGAGCTGCCGCTGACCGGCATCCACCCATGGGAAACCGGTGCGGCCCTGCGCCCAGGCCTTGAAATCCTCGGGCGATTCGCTGCGGGACTTCCACGGGTAGGCGTCGAACTGAGCGCGCAGATTGGTGTGGGGAAGCTGCGGGAAATGGAAGAGCAGATGCCAGCAGAACTCCCGCCACGCGATCTCGGAGAGGAACGTGTTCACCGACTCCGGACTCTGTTGATGAGCCGCCTCCCATACCTGGCGCGGGCTGAGCTGGCCGAACCTCAGGTATGGAGAGAGCCGCGAGGTGTCATCATCGGCGGGGACGTCGCGGGCGTCGTCGTAATCCTGGACCTGAGTCTCGAGGAACTCGGCCAGTCGCTCCTGGCCACCGGCCTCGGTGGGGGTCCAGGTCTTGCGCAGGCCGCCGGCCCAGTCCGGCCTGGTGGGGAGAAGCTCCCATTCACCGAGGTCGCCCGTGCCGAGCCTCAGATCGGGCAGTGCCTCCCAGGCGGCGTCCACCGTGCCGAGCGGAGCGGGTATCGCCTGCGTGGGGCCCGGCTCGCGGGCGCTGATCTGCTTCCAGAAGGGGGTGTAGACCTTATAGGGGCCGCCGGTATTGGTCTGGACGGTCCAGGGCTCATGCAGCAGCGAGGCATTGAAGCTCTCCACCTCAACGCCGCGCTCTGGAAGGGCGGCTTTGATGCCGGCGTCCACCGCGCGTTCCGGGCCGCCGTATCGTCGCGACCAGTGCACCCGCTCTGCACCAAGCTCCTGCGCGAGTTCCAGCACGATCTCTGCGGGGTCTCCGCTGCGCAGCAGCAGGGGCACGCCCAGATCAGCGAGATTCTCGCGCAGCGAGTCCAGTGCGTGATGCAGCCACCACTTTGCAGCACCACCCAGGGGGCGGACGCCGGGGCTGACTTCATCGAGAAGATAGAGCGCGACGACGTCGCCCGGATTCTGCGCACGCTCACGGGCTGCGTGCAGCGCCTCGTGGTCTGCGGTGCGCAGATCATCTCGAAACCAGACAAGGGTGCGGGTCATGAAAACCTTTCAGCGAAGCGTCGCCGCATCCGCGGCCGTCCTGGCTGGCACAGTAGCAGGAGAACCCGCTCAGCAACTGGGCTAGCCGAGGAGATGACATTGACTGAGGAAGCACAGTCCGCACAGGATGCCGAGCGTTGGCTGGTGATCAAGGGCCGACGCTGGCGCCGGACCGATCCCGCGCTGCCCTCCGAGCTTGAAGCCGCGCTGAAGTCCCACCTTGGCCGAGGAAGGTCAGGGGTGGGCGCGGGAAAGAAGACCGGAGATCAAGAGCGGGTCACGGCGTCTCGTCACCGCGTGGGACTTGCCAAGACCGGACTGGGGGAGCGGGGGCCCTATTGGTGGGACCGTGAGGAATCCGAACGGATTGCGGATGCGAAGCGCATTCTCAAGGAGCTGGACGCTCTGGATTCGGCGTAGCTGCCAAGAAACGAGCAATTCTCTATTGTGTTCTAGATCACGGACCGTATACGATCTGGAATATTATCCGCCGGAGTGATCCGGTCCGTCTCGACGAGGAGACCATATGACTGCGCAGAACCTGGTTGCTCCCGGCAAGATCATCGCCGTACACATCAGCTATGAGTCCCGCGCCGCCGAGCGAGGTCGTCGGCCGGCCAAGCCCTCGTACTTCCTGAAACCGACCAGTTCGCTGGCCTCCTCCGGGGACACCGTAGAACGGCCCGCTGGCACCGAGCTGCTGGCATTCGAGGGTGAGATCGCGCTGATCGTGGGCGCTCCTGGCCGTTATATCCGAGTCGAGGATGCCTGGGCCCATATCAGCGCGGTCACTGCTGCCAATGACTGGGGTCTCTACGATCTTCGGGCGGCAGATAAAGGCTCTAATCTGCGCAATAAGGGCCGGGACGGATTCACTCCGATAGGTCCGGAACTCATACCTGCCGCCGAGGTGGATCCAGAGAAGCTTCGGGTGCGCACATGGAAGAACGGTCAGCTTGTCCAAGACGGGGCCACCGCGGCCATGATCTTTCCGCTGACTCAGCTCATTGCGGATCTCTCCCAGCATCTGACCCTGGAAGCGGGGGACGTGATCTTGACCGGCACTCCCGCGGGGGCCTCCGTGGCAGAACCCGGCGACACCATCGAGGTTGAAATCGATGCCGCCGGGGGGCTCACCAGCGGACGTCTGGTGAGTCCCGTGGTCGATGGACCTGGAAACTTCGATGACGCCCTCGGAAATGTGCCCAGCGTGGATGACACGCAGCGCGAGGAAGCCTGGGGCTCGCGCCAGGCGGCCGGTCTCCCGGAGAAGCACACATCAGCGCTCACCGATGCTCTGCGTGCGAAGCTCCAGCAGGCCCCAGTCGCGGGCCTCTCCCAGGAGATGCGCAAGCGCGGTCTGAACAACGTCACCATCGACGGCGTACGCGCCACCCGACCCGGCACCAAGCTCATTGGCACCGCTCGTACCCTTCGCTTCGTGCCCAACAGGGAGGATCTCTTCGCCTCCCACGGTGGGGGCTACAACGCGCAGAAGCAGGTCTTCGACACAGTCGGCGAGGGCGAGGTCATCGTCATCGAAGCCCGCGGCGAGAGCGGCTCGGGAACCCTCGGTGACATTCTCGCGCTTCGCGCCTGGACCAGGGGCGCTGCCGGCGTGGTCACCGATGGGGGAGTCCGCGACTATTCCACGGTGGCCGAGATCGAACTGCCAGTCTTCAGCGCGGGTGGACATCCGGCCGTGCTGGGGCGCAAGCACGTCCCCTGGGACTCGGATCTGACCATCGCCTGCGGGGGTGCCACGGTGCAGCCCGGTGACGTCATCGTCGGTGACGAGGACGGCGTGATCGTGCTGCCCCCCGGGATCGCCGAGGACGTGGCAGATGCGGCACTGGTCAAGGAGGCGGAGGACGCCTGGGTCGCCGAACAGGTCAAGGCGGGACACCCGGTGGACGGACTCTTCCCGATGAACTCCACCTGGCGCAGTCGCTACGAGGCGGAGCAGGACGAACACGAGGGCCTGCCAGGCCATCAGAGCGCCGAAGCCCCCCTGGTTGAAGGTGAGGGACCGTGATCCGCATCGACGATCGGATCAGCAAGTCTGAGCTCACATATGACTGGATCCGCGAGCGCATCATCGGACGCCAGTTCAACCCTGGCTACCGGCTCGTCCTTGGCGCCATCGCCAAAGAACTCGATATCAGCGTGGTGCCGGTCCGGGAAGCGGTGCGGCGGCTCGAGGCCGAGGGGCTCATCGAGTTTGAACGCAACGTCGGCGCGAGAGTGGCCATGGTCAATCAGGACGAATACATCGACACGATGCAGACCCTCGGTGTGCTCGAAGGTGCAGCCACAGCGCTTGCCCTGCCCATGATCTCGGCAGCGGACCTCACTCGGGCTCAATCCATCAACGACCAGATGCGCGCCATCTTGGAGAATTTCGACCCGGTGGTCTTCACCTCGCTCAATGAGAAGTTCCACCGAGCGCTGTTCCAACGCTGTCCCAATCCACATATCTGCGAACTTGCCGATCGCGGCTGGAACCGGATGGCAGGGTTGCGCAGCTCCACCTTCAGCTTTGTTCCCGACCGGGCACCGCGCTCGGTGGCCGAGCACGACGAGATCCTCACGTTGATTCGTGAGGACGCGGCGCCCATGGAGGTCGAGATGGCGGTGCGGCAACACAAGTGGCGCACCGTGGAGGCCTACCGCGAGCAGAGCAGGCCCTCCCCAAGTTCGCCCACGTCCCGTCCGCCCACTTCCAGCGCCCCTGCTCCCACGGGCTCATCTCAGCACACTCCGAAGGAGACACATACGCGATGAACGACTATCAGACACCGGTTCCCGCGGACCTGCCGGAGAAGATCCAGCACTATATCGACGGCGAGTTCATCGATTCCGCCGAGGGCGGCAGCTTCGACGTCCTCAACCCCGTCAGCAATGAGATCTATATCAGTGCCGCCGCAGGCACCAAGGCTGATATTGACCGTGCGGTCCAGTCCGCACGCCGAGCCTTCGATACCGGGCCCTGGCGGGAGATGCTCCCGCGCGAACGTTCCCGGGTGCTGCACCGGATTGCCGACCTGGTCGAAGATCGCGGGGACCGGCTCGCGGAATGGGAGTCCTTCGACTCCGGCCTGCCGATCACCCAGGCCCTGGGACAGGCCCGACGAGCCGCAGAGAACTTCCGGTTCTTCGCCGATCTGATCGTGGCCCAGGCCGACGACGTCTATAAGGTCCCGGGCCGGCAGCTCAACTATGTCAGCCGCAAACCCATCGGGGTGGCAGGTCTGATCACGCCCTGGAACACACCGTTCATGCTGGAGAGCTGGAAACTCGCCCCGGCCCTGGCGGCAGGGAACTCTGTGGTGCTCAAACCCGCAGAATTCACTCCGCTCTCGGCAAGTCTCTGGGCGGGCATCTTCGAAGAAGCTGGAGTTCCCCAGGGAGTCTTCAACCTGGTCAACGGGCTCGGCGAACAGGCCGGAGATGCCCTGGTCAAGCACCCAGATGTGCCGTTGATCTCCTTCACCGGGGAATCCAGCACCGGAGCGACCATCTTCGCCAATGCGGCACCCGCGCTGAAGGGGCTTTCCATGGAGCTGGGCGGGAAGTCTCCCGCCGTCGTCTTTGCCGACGCGGACCTCGACGCCGCGGTCAACGCCACGATCTTCGGGGTGTTCTCACTCAATGGCGAGCGCTGCACCGCCGGCAGCCGGATCCTGGTGGAACGCAGCATCTACACGGATTTCGTCGAACGCTACGCCGCGCAGGCCAAGCGTGTGAAGGTCGGCCTGCCGCATGAAACCGCAACAGAGGTCGGCGCGCTGGTGCACCCCGAGCACTTCGAGAAGGTCATGGGCTATATCGAGATCGGAAAGGATGAGGGTCGCCTCGTAGCGGGCGGCGGGCGTCCCGAGGGGTTCCCGTCTGGGAACTTCGTGGCCCCCACGGTCTTCGCCGATGTTCCCAGTGAGGCGCGGATCTTCCAGGAGGAGATCTTCGGACCCGTGGTGACCATCACCGCCTTCGACTCCGATGCCGAGGCCCTTGAGCTCGCCAACAACACCAAATACGGGCTGGCCGCCTATATCTGGACCAATGATCTCAAGCGGGCGCACAACTTTGCACAGTCGGTCCAGGCCGGAATGGTCTGGCTGAACTCCAATAACGTACGGGACCTGCGCACCCCTTTCGGGGGCGTGAAGGCCTCGGGCCTGGGTCATGAGGGCGGCTACCGCTCGTTGGACTTCTACACCGACCAACAAGCCGTGCACATCAACCTCGGAGAGGTCCACAACCCCGTGTTCGGCAAAGCCGACTGACCTGAGTCTGCCGACGCCTGTACCGGCAGCACCCCGCCTCACGCAGACGCTCAGGCAATGCCCGGCAGCACACGCCACCAATCGACTAGTTCACCCATCAAGCAAGGACGCTTCTGATGACAGACCCCACCGCCGTTCGTATACCCACTCCGTCAGTGCCGGCCCCCGATATCCTGCGCTGTGCCTATATGGAACTGATCGTCACCGATCTGCAGCGCTCCCGAGACTTCTACGTGGATGTCCTGAACCTCACAGTGACCGCCGAGGACGCCGACGCCATCTATCTGCGCTCCATGGAGGAGTTCATTCACCACAACCTGGTGCTGCGCCGCGGGGAGTCGGCTGCCGTCGCTGCCTTCTCCTACCGGGTGCGGGCTCCCGAGGACCTGGATCGGGCAGTGGCGTTCTATACGGAACTCGGCTGCGAGGTCATCCGCCGCAAAGAGGGGTTCACCCGCGGCATCGGAGACTCCGTGCGGGTCCAGGACCCGTTGGGCTTCCCCTACGAGTTCTTCCATGAGGTGGAGCACGTGGAACGCCTCGCTTGGCGATACGACCTCTACACCCCCGGAGCCTTGGTCCGGCTAGACCATTTCAACCAGGTGACCCCGGATGTGCCGAAGGCCGTGGCCTATATGGAGGACCTGGGATTCCGGGTCACCGAGGATATCCAAGACGAACACGGCACCACCTACGCGGCATGGATGCGGCGCAAACCCACCGTGCATGACACGGCGATGACCGGCGGCGCGGGCCCGCGGATGCACCATGTGGCCTTTGCCACGCACGAGAAGCACAATGTGCTGGCCATCTGCGACAAGCTCGGGGCGCTGCGACTCTCAGATCACATCGAGCGCGGCCCCGGACGCCACGGCGTTTCCAATGCCTTCTATCTCTACATCCGTGACCCCGACGGGCACCGGATCGAGATCTACACCCAGGACTACTACACCGGAGACCCGGACAACCCCGTGGTGACCTGGGATGTCCACGACAACCAGCGTCGCGACTGGTGGGGCAACCCCGTGGTCCCGTCCTGGTACACCGAGGCCTCCACCGTGCTGGACCTCCACGGGCGTCCGGTGCCCTCGGTGGAGCGCACCGACAGCTCAGAGATGGACGTGACCATTGGGGCGGATGGGTTCTCCTATACGCGCAGCACCGGTGAGGAGCCCATGCCCTCCTGGAAACAGGGCGAGTACAAGCTGGGTCACCAGCTCTGAGACGAAGGAGCCCCAAATGTTGAGCACAGACCAGATCAGCGGCATCGCTGATGAGTTGGCCCAGGCCGAGGCGCAGCGCAGCATGATTCCGCTGCTGACCTCACGCTTCCCCGAGATGACCATCGAGGACTCCTATGCGGTGCAGAACGAATGGCGACGCCGCGCGGTGGCGTCCGGACGTCGGATGGTGGGGCGCAAGATCGGGCTGACCTCGAAGGTCATGCAGGTCGCAACCGGCATCACCGAGCCCGACTATGGCGCCATCTTCGACGACATGGTCTTTGGCAGCGGAGCGGTGATCGAGCACAGCCGCTTCTCCAATGTGCGGATCGAGGTGGAACTTGCCTTCAAGCTCGGCAAGCCGCTCAAAGGACCAGGTGTCACCATCTTTGATGTCCTCGATGCCACCGACTACGTGGTGCCCGCCTTGGAGATCCTTTCCAGCAGGATCGAGATGGCCGGCCGAACCATCGTGGACACCATCAGCGATAACGCCGCGATGGGCGCGATGGTCTACGGAGGCAATCCCGTGGCCCCAGACGCGGTGGACCTGCGCTGGGTCTCCGCGCTGCTCTACCGCAACGAGACCATCGAGGAGTCAGGTGTCGCGGCTGCCGTCTTGAACCATCCAGCCATGGGCGTGGTGTGGCTGGCCAATAAGCTCGCCCAGCACGGAGACAGCCTGCAGGCCGGGGAACTTATCCTCGCCGGCTCCTTCACCCGACCCATGTGGGTCGAGGTCGGAGACACGGTGACCTGCGACTACGGAGAACTAGGAACCCTGACATGCCGCTTCAGCTAAAGCCCACCCTGCGCGCAGGCCTTGAGGCTGCGCAGCGCCCCTTGATCGGGAGCTGGGTCTGCTCCGGGTCACCGGTCATGGCCGAGATCATGGCTGGGTCCGGACTCGACCTGGTGCTCATCGATATGGAGCACGCCCCCAACGGCTTGGAATCCGTGCTGGCGCAACTTCATGCGCTGTCCGGCTATCCGGTCACCCCGATCGTCAGACTGTCCTCGGATGACCCGGTCACGATCAAACAGGTGCTTGACCTGGGTGTGAGCAACATCTTGGTCCCGATGGTCTCGACTGCCCAGCAGGCACAGGAGATCGCTGCGTCGACCAAGTATCCACCGGCTGGTCGGCGCGGTATCGGCAACGCGCTGGCGAGATCGGGACGCTGGAACCGGGTGCAGGACTACCTCGCGGAAGCAGCCTCCTACATCAGCGTCTACGTGCAGATCGAAACTGCCGAAGGCGTGGAGAACGCAGCAGCGATCGCCGCCGTAGAAGGCATCGACGGCCTCTTCGCCGGACCCAGCGACCTTTCCGCCTCGATGGGGCTGCTGGGTCAGCAGACGCACCCGCAGGTCGTCGAGGCCGTGAAGTCCACCTTCACCGCGGCTCGAGAGGCAGGAAAGACTGCCGGCGTCAACGCCTTCGATCCCCAAGCCGCCCACGACTATCTCGCAGCCGGAGCGGACTGGGTGCTCGTCGGAGCCGATGTCACGCTCGTGGCGCGTGGTTCAGAACAACTTGCCGCGGACTACATCCCACGTCCCGCTCACTGAGGAGTCACCCATGCAGTTTCATCACCACGGATACGTCTCGCAGAATCCACGGGTCCAGGCGCCGGCAGGAGTCGGTCTGGCGCGCCCCCAGGAGCTTCCCGATCATATGGACGTGCTCATCGTCGGTACCGGACCCGCAGGGATGATTGCCGCCGCGCAGCTCGCGCAGTTCCCACAGATCCACACCAGGATCATCGAGAAACGTGGGGGACGCCTTGAAGTGGGCCAGGCAGACGGGATCCAGGCGCGCAGCGTGGAGACCTTTCAGGCCTTCGGATTCGCCGATGAGATCTCCAATGAGGCCTATCACATCTCGGAGATGGCGTTCTGGAAACCCAATCCGGAGGCTCCGGAGAACATCATCCGCACAGCGCGTCCCGCCGATGACCCGCACGGGATCAGTGAGTTCCCACATCTGATCGTCAACCAAGCCCGCGTGCTGGACTACTTCGCGGAATCCATGGCGAACTCACCCTCAAGAATGAGTCCGGACTTTGGCTGGGAGTTCCTCGGACTCACCGTGCGGGAAGACCTGGAGTATCCGGTGGAGGTGACTCTCCGCCGCAGCCAGGCAACTGCTGTCCCCGACGAGGAGCAGAAGCGCACCGTCCACGCCAAGTACGTGCTCGGTGCAGATGGCGCCCGCAGCGGTGTCCGAGCCGCGATCGGCCGGAGTCTCGAAGGAGACCGTGCCAATCATGCCTGGGGGGTCATGGACGTCCTGGCGGTGACCGACTTCCCGGATATCCGGCGCAAATGCGCGATCCAATCGCGCTCCGGCGGCAGCATCCTGCTGATCCCGCGAGAAGGCGGGCATCTGTTTCGGATGTACGTGGACCTGGGCGAAGTCCAACCAGGGGAGGGCGCGAAGGCACGCCAGACCACGATCGAGGAGATCATCGAGAACGCCAACCGGATCATGCACCCCTATGTGGTGGAGGTCAAGCATGTGGCCTGGCACAGCGTCTACGAGGTGGGCCACCGGGTCACCGATAAGTTCGACGACGTGCCCAGCGACCTCACGGGCAGCCGTGAGCCGCGGGTGTTCATCGCCGGGGACGCCTGCCATACCCATAGCGCGAAGGCGGGTCAGGGGATGAACGTGTCGATGCAGGACGGGTTCAACCTCGGATGGAAATTGGGCCAGGTGCTGCAGGGACGCAGCCCAGTGTCCCTGTTGAGCACCTACTCCGGGGAACGTCAGGTGATCGCGCAGAATCTCATCGATTTCGATAAAGAGTGGTCGAGCCTCATGGCGCAGAGGCCGGAGGAGATGGAGGACGCTTCGACCCTGGAGGACTTCTACGTCAAGACCATCGAATTCCCGGCGGGGTTCATGACGCAGTACGTGCGCTCCATCATCACCGGAGCTGATACCTATCAGGAGCTGGCGACCGGCTACACCGTGGGCAAACGATTCAAATCGGCCAGGGTCTCCCGGGTCTGCGATGGGAATCCGCTGCACCTGGGTCACCTGGCCACCGCCGATGGCCGCTGGCGGCTCTACGCCTTCGCCGATGCACCCGAACCGGGACAGGATTCTCAGCTCCGCGACTGGGCCGAGTGGCTGCACAGCGATCCGAGCTCACCGATCCGCAGGTACACCCCACCGGGAGAGGACGAGGACGCCCTCTTCGATGTGAAGGTCATCTACCAGCAGCCCCACACCGGGTTCGACGTCAATGATGCGCCGCGGGCTTTCCTCCCCGAGGTCGGACCGTTCTCGCTGACCGCGAGGGATCGAGTCTTCGGGACCCACCCTGAGCAGGATATCTTCGCTGAGCGGGGGATCAGCCGTGAGGGCTGCGTCGTCGTCGTGCGCCCGGACCAGTACGTGGCGCATGTCCTGCCGCTCTCCGACCCCTCCGCCTTGGCGGCCTTCTTCGAACCGATCTTCCTGGAGCCCACCTCATGAGCACTGCATCCGAATCCGCTTCTATCTCCGCACCCGCACCCACCCACGCGTCGGAAACGCCACCGACCTTCGACGTGCGCAACCCCGCCACCGGAGAGACCATCCAGCAGGTGCACGACCACAGCGCCGAGGAAGCTGCCGCGATGGTGGACGCCGCTCAGGCAGCTTTTCTGAGCTGGCGGGATACGTCTCCGCGTCATCGGTCCGAGGTGCTCATGAGCGCCTACCTGGGGATGCGTGAGAACGCGGAACGGCTGCGGGACCTGATCGTGGCTGAAAACGGAAAGTCCCAGTCCGATGCCGCAGCTGAGGTCGCCTACGCCAGTGAGTTCTTCCGCTGGTATGCCGAGGAGGCCGTCCGCAGCCCTGGCGATTACACCCAGGCGCCTGCCGGGGGAGTCCGCAATATCGTGACTCGGCATCCGGTCGGGGTGTCGGTGCTGATCACGCCCTGGAACTTTCCCGCCGCGATGGCCACGCGGAAGATCGGACCGGCGCTGGCAGCAGGGTGCTCGGTGCTGCTCAAGCCGGCGAGTGAGACTCCACTGACAGCCTTTGCGATTGCCGAGATCCTTACCAGTGCGGGTGTCCCCGCGGGAGTGGTGCAGGTGGCTGCCTCCAGCAGGGCAAGTGACGTGGTGACGGCCTGGCTCGCCGACGACCGGGTGCGCAAACTCTCCTTCACCGGTTCCACCGGGGTCGGACGCCGACTCCTGGCCCAGTGCGCAGAACGTGTGGTCAACACCTCGATGGAGCTCGGTGGCAATGCGCCGTTCATCGTGACCTCGGGCGCGGATATCGATGCCGCCGTGGAGGGGGCGATGCTGGCGAAGTTCCGCAATGGCGGACAGGCCTGCACCGCCGCAAACCGCTTCTATGTCCATCAGGACGTGCTGGGTGAGTTCACCGAGAAGTTCGGCGCGAAGATTGCCGCGCTGAGCGTGGGAGATCCCGTTCAGGGGACTGATATCGGTCCCGTGATCACGCAGAAAGCCGCTGATCAGATCCGCGGACTCGTCCAGGGGGCGGTCGACCAGGGCGCGGTGGTGACGGCTCAAGCAGCTCTGCCAGCGGGACCCGATTCCGCGTTCGTGGCGCCGACGCTGCTGACCGGGGTGCCGATGGATGCCGAGATCCTTGAGCAGGAGATCTTCGGGCCTGTGGCCCCGGTGGTGGCGTGGACGGATCTGGACGCCATGATCGACCTTGCCAATGCCCCCGAAGTGGGTCTCTCTGCCTACGTCTACGCCGGAAAGCTGCAGACCGCGATGAAGATCGCCGAGCGACTCGAAGCCGGCATGGTCGGGGTCAACCGCGGCATCGTCTCGGACCCCAGCGCACCCTTCGGAGGAGTGAAACAAGCCGGGATCGGCCGAGAAGGTGGGGCATTCGGGATGGAAGAGTTCACCGAAGTGCAGTACCTCAGCGTCGACTGGGCTTAGGGCCGCGCAAAGTCGGTCGCGCAGGATCTTCTGCGTCGTCCTACCCTTCCGCTCAGCCTTCCCCGAGCTCAACGGCTGAAACTCTCACCCGCCTAACAACCCCTCCGGAGGGAGGGGAGAGGTCTGTCCCCTGGGAGGGGGTGCTCGCAGCGCGGCTGCGATGGACTGGAGTCACCGAACTTCCAGGACAGGCGCAGCAGCGCCGGGACGGACCACCCATGAGTAGCGACAGTGCAATACAGATCGAGAATCTTGCCAAGAGCTTCGGCTCAACGCAGGCCGTGACCGATGTCAGCTTCACCGCCTCCGCTGGGCGGGTGCTGGCGCTGCTCGGTCCCAATGGCGCCGGCAAGACCACCACTATGCGGATCCTGCTGGGCTTGGTGCGACCAGACTCCGGCAAGGCATTGATCACCGGTCGCAGCTATGCCGAGATCCAGAACCCCGCGAGGCAGATCGGAGCGGTCCTCGATTCCGGCGGACTACACCCCGGCCGGACGGGCCGGCAGCATCTTGCCATCACCGCCGCCATGATCGGTCAGGGCCGGGAGCGCGTTTCTGCAGTCCTGGAGGAGGTGGGGCTCACCGATTCGGCTGATCGCGCCACGAGCGGCTATTCACTGGGCATGCGGCAGCGTCTCGCCCTGGCGAACGCATTGCTCGGTGAGCCATCCGTGCTAGTCCTCGATGAGCCAGCGAACGGTCTGGATCCGGCAGGTATCAGATGGTTGCGCCAGTATCTTCGTGCCTTCGCTGCACGGGGCGGAACGGTCCTGATCTCCACCCATGTGCTCACCGAAGTCTCTCTTGTGGCAGATGACGTTGTCATCATCGACCGCGGACGCAGCCTCGTCTCCGGCGCTCTGGACCAGCTCACCTCGGTCCAGGGACATGACCTGGAACAGCTCTACCTCTCCATGACCGGCACCCAGAGTGGCCCTGCCTCCATGTCTTCACCCAACCTCCTCACTGAATCGGAGACTCTGCGATGATCCGCGCCGAACTGCTCAAACTCACCACCACCAGAGGTCCCAAGATCGCCGTTGCGGTGGGCGTGCTCGGAGTTGCTGCTACTCAACTGGCCAGTGGCTGGCTGCTCCCGGCCATCAGCCATGTGGACCCAGATCTCGCCGCCAGTGTGGACGAGATGGCAACCTCTTCACCCGAACAGCAATTGGCAGCGCTGAACGTCCTCGGCGGAGGTGGTGCGCTTGGGAGCGGCTCGGTCAGCATCGGACTTGTCGCTGTCCTCCTGCTGGGTGCACTCATCGCCACCTCTGATTATCGACACGGCGGAATTGTCACCTCTGCACTGGCGGCCCCACAGCGCGGCCGGATCATGGCCGCAAAGATCGGTGTTTCGGTGCTTGCCCTGGCAGTGACCGGACTCGCCTACGCCCTGGTACAGGGGATCCTTGTCGCGCTGGCTCCCAGCACCCTCGGTGCCGGCGGGTTCTCAGCGAACTGGCTCGAGGTCGCAGATGTGCTGGGACGTGGAGTCCTCACGCTGCTTCCACTGGGAATCCTGGGACTCGCCGCAGGCATGCTGATCCGCAGCCAGACAGCCACCTTCCTGGTCCTGATCGGGGCTGCTGTCGCCGATGTCACCGCCGGCGCATTCCTGGCACTGGTGCCCGCGACTCGAGAGTGGGCCGGATACACACCGCTGTCTCTGGTCTCCACCGCAACGGGACCGGAGGGCGGATGGGCGGCCGTTCTCGCTCTCGGGGTCTTGGCTATGATGGCGCTGGTGGCGGCCGTGGCTGCGTGGCTGACGCTGCGTCGTCGAGACCTCTGAGATCTGAACTGCGACGGGAGACAACGCCATGGTGCGCACTGAGGCTGCCACTGCTGCCCCCGCTGGATTCTCCGTAGGGCCCTCGCTCATCACGCTGGCCATCATCCCGCTGCTCTTCGCTGTGCCGGAGTTCACCCGCTCCGGCACAGCGGTGTATCTGACCACGGGCACCCTGCTGCTTCAGGCGCTCCTGCTCACCGCGAGTTGGAAGTATCCAGGCTGGGTGCTCGCTCTGGTCACGCTGACCGACTGTCTGCTCTTCGCCCTGGATGAGGGCAATACCAGCGCCGGCCTGGCGGTCCTCTTCGCCGCATATGCCACTAGACGTTGCCTTGACCGTGCACCTGCGGCTCGGCGGATCGTTCTCTGGGCGCTGATCAGCGTGGTCACCGCCGCCAGTACCGGCAGCGGCGGGGAGCTGGCCCAGTTCGGCGAGATCCCACTCGCCATTGCCCGTGGGATGGTGCTCTACGCACTGGCCTGGGTCGTCGCTGAGATCGTCATCGGCCGGACTCAGCTGATCCAGGCGCTGATCGAACGGGCAGAGATCGCCGAACGTGAGCAGGAACTCGTGGCCCGGCAGGCGGTCCAGGAGCAGCGCACCATGATTGCTCGAGAGCTGCATGACATCGCAGCCCATCACCTGACCGGGATCATCGTCAGCGCCCAGGCCGCCCGTGCCCTCGCGCAGACCGATCCGGCGGCGCAGCGAGACTACCTCGGCGCGGTGCAGACCGATGCACGTGCCGCGCTGGAGAACCTCCGGCGGACCGTGGGCCTGCTGCGAGGCGATGAGTCCCCAAGTGCTCGTCCCGCACCTTCGATGGCGGATCTCCCAGAGGTGATCGCGGAGGCTGCCGCTCGAGGTGTCCGAATAGACCTGCGTGAACGCGGTGAGCCGTGGCCGCTGGGGCCGGTGGCCGGCGTCGTGGTGATCCGGGGGATTCAGGAGGCGGTGGCGAATATCGTCAAGCACGCCCCGGGAGCCGAGGCTTCCGTCACGGTCAGCTATGAGCCGCGGCGGTTGACCATCGATGTCGTGGACGACGGCGCGGCGCTGACCTCTGCCAGGCTGCCGGCCAGCGGCTATGGGCTCACCGGACTCAGCGAACGGCTCGCGCTGGTCCATGGTCGACTCGAGGCTGGTGCAATGCCCCAGGGCTGGCGCACGAGCTTCAGCGTGCCGCGCGAACAGGCAGAGGTTGAGACAGAGGTTCGGGCGGGGCTTCAGGCCGGTCTTCAGACAGGGTTCCAGACGAATCCCCAGGCCGGACCTTTCAGAGACAGCGAAGGAGACTCGGCATGATCACGGTGCTGATCGTCGATGACCAGCCGATCGTGCGAGCGGGGCTGGCGGTGGTGCTCGACGCCGAGCCGGATCTGCGTGTGATCGGGCAGGCCGCCGACGGCGCCGAGGCGGTGAGACTGACCGCGCAGTTGAATCCCGATGTGGTGTGCATGGATGTGCGCATGCCGGGGATGGATGGGATCACTGCGACCCGGCAGATCAGTGCGGCGCCGGGGGAGTCCAAGGTCCTGATCCTGACCACATTCGACATCGATGAGGACGTCTTCGCCGCGCTGGAGGCCGGAGCCGCCGGGTTCTTGCTCAAGGGTGCCCAGGAGACGGTGATCGCCCAGGCGATCCGATCCGTGGCTGCAGGAACCGGGACCCTGGACCAGCGGATCACCCATAAGGTCATCACCGAGTTTGCCCAGCGCCGCCCCGCCACGCCAAACCAACGGTCAGAACAGTCTTCAGGTGTCACGACTGATCAGATCCAGGGCCTGACACCTCGCGAGACCGAAGTGCTGGGTCTGATCACGCAGGGGCTCTCGAACGCGGAGATCGCCCAGTCCCTCTTCGTGGAGATCACCACGGTGAAGTATCACGTGCAATCCATCCTGATGAAGACGCACAGCCGGGATCGTCTGCAGGCAGCCATATGGGGGCTGCGCCACGGGGTCACACCGCAGAAGCCCGAGTAGGGCAGCTCTGAGCTCGGTGAACTGTTCATGCGAGGATGAGCCCGGGTACATCACCAGTTACGTCATTCGTTCGGACTACAGGAGGACCACTCATGAAAGCACTCCAATACATCTCCGTCGGCCAGCCACCAGAGGTTCGCGAGATCCCGACCCCAGAACCGGGCCCGGGCGAGGTGCGGCTGCGCATCACCGCCGCCGGAGCCTGCCATTCGGACAGTTTCGTGATGGGACTCTCCGAAGAGGAATACTCAGCTTTCGGATATCCGCTGCCGATGACACTGGGACACGAAGGTGTGGGCATCGTCGACTCCCTCGGCGAGGGCACCACGGGCATCGAAGTCGGTGCCGCCGTCGCGGTCTATGGTCCCCGCGGATGCGGCCGGTGCCATTCCTGCGCACAGGGATTCGAGAACTACTGCCCGCACGCGGCCGCCATGGGGATCACTCCTCCTGGTCTCGGTGGACCTGGAGCGATGGCGGAGTATCTGATCGTCAGCGACCCTCGGCTGCTCATTCCGATCGGTGAACTGGACCCGGTCAAGAGCGTGGCACTCACGGATGCCGGGCTCACCCCGTATCACGCCATCAAGGGATCCCTGGATCTGCTGGTGCCAGGAAGCGTGGCCGTGGTGATCGGGGTCGGGGGACTGGGCCACATCGCGGTCCAGCTGCTGCGCAGCCTCACCTCTGCCACTGTCGTGGCACTGGATATCAGCGAGAGCAAGCTTGATTTCGCCCGCGAGGTCGGCGCGCACCATGCGTTCCTGTCGGATTCAGAGGCCGCAAGGAACATCGCCGAGCAGGTCAGCGCCGAACCTGTGACAGCGATCTTCGACTTCGTGACCAATGACGCGGTGATGAAGCTCAGTGCCGAGCTCAGCGGTCCACGCACCGATCTGGTGCTGGTCGGTGCGGGCTCGGTCAGCCGTGAGGTGGGCCTGCTGGGGCAGCCCTATGGCTCGCGGATCCGTGCGCCCTATTGGGGTGCCCGACCGGAGCTCATGGAGGTCATTGAACTCGCTCGCACCGGGCATCTGGAGGTGGAGACGGAGCAGTTCAGCATGGACCAGGCGCCGGAGGCGTACCGCAAACTGCACGACGGCGAGCTGCGCGGCCGCGCCGTCGTCGTCCCCTAGACGGACCCATGCCCAGGAACACCGCAGACCCCTCCAGATCCGCGGTGTTCCTGGGTACAGTGGTAGCTGACGCAGGTGGACCTCATAGCGGGGGCGCCGCCCGCGTCAGCTGCCGCCAGGCCCCCGCCGGAGCGACCTCATGAGCCATGACAGTCCCGGCACGGACAGAGCTATTCCTTTCGATCCGCACCGTCGTGAACTAGGGATTCTTGCCGGCTTTGATGGCTCCAAGCAGGGCTTTTTGGCCCTGCACTACGCGGCGCTGGCTGCCCAGCGCAGTGGACGGGTGCTCACTGTCGTCACGGCGTTCACCGTGCCCACCTCGATCTACACGACTCTCGTGGCTGTCCCGGAGAATCCTGAGGCGGAGGCGAGGCTCGGGGCTGCTCGGTCGGTGCTGAAGGAGGCTCGGGAGTACCTGGCTGATTTTCCCGGCAAGGTCGTCTACCGGGCTGAACGGGGAGACGCTGCCGGTGTGCTGGTTGATCTCTCAAGCATCGCGGAACTGGTCGTGGTGGGCGCCCGGGGCCGGGGCGGTTTTCTCGGTCGGGTATTGGGTTCGGTGGCTTCGGCGCTTCCCGCCCATGCCGACTGTCCCACAGTCGTGGTGCCACGTCAGTACAAGGTCACTGAGGTCAAGGGCAGCGCACGCTTCGCGCCCGGAAGGAGTCAGCGGCCGGTCGTGGTGGGGGTAGACGGGTCACCCGTCAGCCGAGTCGCGATGTTCCAGGCAGCTCTGGCAGCGCAGAACCGAGGGGTGGAGCTGCAGCTGCTGCTGGCGCTCCCGCCGCTGGAGACGTGGCTCGAGTGGTATCCCCAGTTCGAACCCAAGGATGACGGTCTGACAGCGCAGCGGACGGCTGAACTTGAGTCCGCCTTGGAAGCCGAGACCCAATGGCTGAAGACTCACTATCCAGACCTGAGTGTGACTGCGACCGTCGAGCCCGGTGAGCCGGTCACATTGCTGAGCAGACAGACCGAGAAAGCGCAGCTCACCGTCCTGGGCACCAGGGGACGTGGGGGAGCGGCGGGAACGCTGCTCGGATCAGTCTCCCGCGGTGTGCTTCATAGGGCGACCGGTCCTGTCATGGTTGTTCCGCATCTTGACGATAAACGGCTGACGGATCACCCGGGGTTCAGATGAGCAGGCGTGTCGTTCTGATCCGTGCCGTCAATGTCGGTGGCACGGCGAAGCTGCCGATGGAGCAGTTCCGAGCCTTGGCTGAGTCTCTGGGAGCCACGGAGGTGTCGACCTATATCGCCTCCGGGAACATGGTGTGCAGTCCCCCCGGCACCGCCGATGACTTCGACCGGGCCCTCGAGCGACTCGTGGAGGACCAATGCGGATTCTTCCGGGAGGTCATCAGCCGCTCTGTGGAAGAGCTGCGCACGGCCCTAGCCGTTCATCCCTTCGAGGTGAGCAATCCGAAGTTCTCCTACATCACCTTCCTCACCTCGCCACCGCGCACGGAGGCAGTGTCAGCGGCCCAAGCGCTGGAGACCGGTGAGGACCGATGGAGGGTGATCGGTTCAGACATGCATATCCGATATGCCGAAGGAGCCGGCCGCCCGCAGATGAACGGACCTGCCGTGGGTCGGACCCTGGGGGTGCCCGGGACCGCGCGGAACCTCAACACCGTGCGCACGCTCGTCGCCCTGGCGGAGGATCAATCAGCGTAGTCGCATCCGGTGCCTCGCGAATCGCTCAGTAGGTCTCGCGCGCTAGAGCCATTCCCGGGCCCGGGCATAGCGCGCTGCCTCACGTCGATTAGGTGTCTGCGTCTTTGCCATGGCGTGCGAGAGATAGTTCCGCACTGTTCCTTCGGCAAGGTAGAGGCGGTGGGCGATCTCGCCCACCGAATGACCGTCCAGCGTCTCACGCAGCACGTCGAGCTCGCGGTCGGTGAGCGGGGAATCATCGACGACCGCGAGCGCCGAGATATCCGGATCGATCCAACGATTGCCGGCATGCAGCGTTTCAATGACTTCGGCGATATGTGCCGGATGGGCGGACTTGCTCACGAAACCTCGTACACCCAGCTTCAATGCTCGCCGAAGCACCCCAGGGCGGGCATGCCGGGTCAGCATCAGAACCACCTGCTCTGGGCGGCGCGCTCTGATCTTCGAAACCGCCTCGAGGCCGTCGGTGCCGGGCATCTCCAGGTCGATGACCAAGACATCGGGAAGATGTTCCAGCACCACCTCCACCGCGGCAGCGCCGTCGGCGGCCTCTGCCACCACTTCAATGGGTGCTTTCATCGGCAGCAGAGCACCCAGTGCGCTGCGCAGCAGAGCTTCATCATCGGCCAGCACGATCCTGATCATCGCGGATCACCTTCCGCGGCCGGGGTCGTGGCAGGTGACGGGGCAGTCACATGGGCTGGCGCGGTGACATCGGCGGGGTTTGAGGCAGGCACTTCGGCCGGAAAGCGTGCGGCGGTGGAGAACTCGCCCTCCGACTGATGCACGCTGAGTGTTCCTCCAGCAGTTCCCACCCGTTCTTTCAGGACCTGCAGTCCACTCAACCTCGGCAGCTCACCCGGGGCTGCGCCGTCGTTGGTGATCTCGATTCCGGTCCGGGTGATCCTGATGGTGACATGTGTGGCCTGTGCGTGCCGCAGGATATTAGTGGTGGTCTCGCGAAGCACCTGTCCCAGGAGTTCGCTGATGCCTGTGCGGATCTCACCGGCCCTTGAGATGCGCACCGAGACCCCTGCAGCCTCAAAGAGGTTCTTGGCGTTCTCAAGTTCGGCCCTGAGGTTGAGCTTGCGCTGGGCGTAGGCCAGATTCTTGGTCTCCCTGATGGTCTCCTCCACCTGGGCATAGACCTCGCGAAGCTCCGCAATGGCACGGGCGGGATCCTTGGTCACCAGTTCTTCCGCGAGTGCGACCTTGAGGTTGACCACGTGCAGGGTATGGCCCTGGATATCGTGGAGATCACTGGCGAAGCGCATCCGTTCCCGCATGATCCCAAGCTCCGCCTCCGCCTCCTGGGCCTGTTCCAGATCGCGAAGAATGCCCCAGTACCCCTGGACCATCTGAATGACCGCCGCCACGAAGACGCTCAGTCCGCCCGGGATCAGCACATAGCGGACTGCCTGGACCCAGCTGAAGCTTTCGAAGACGAAGTGGAGCCCGCCGAGTCCCGCGATCAGAACTCCCAGCCCCACTGCCCAGGCGATATGGCGACGGGTCACGCGCGGGATGAGCACGCTGCCGAGCATCGCGGCCCCGAAGAACGCAACAGGGTTGATCGCGAACAGCGCTGAGATGACCCAGATCATGAAGGAGAACAGCACAGCCATCGCGGTGGAACGTGGATGCTTCTCAGGTTCCCATTCCAGCAGCACCAGGAACGTCGCCAGCAGTCCGAGGCTGAGAAAGATCCCCTGGGTCACATCCTCGGTGGTCATCGCGATGATGGCCAGGGCGAGCGGGGCGATGGCGACAACAGTGGTCACCACCGTGGCGCGGTGCATTCGCCTCCGCGCCTCGATCGAGGTCGATGACATCAGCTGTAGACCTCTGGCTCGGGGGCGATTGTTCTCATGATGATCGATTCTCCCGGATAGGACCTGCTTGCAGTAGTGACAAAACGTCATTCCCGCTGCTGACGTCCTGCCACTGCCGCGTGAACGCGTACCGGAGTGGAATGGAGCCATGAACACAGACACAGTGATCGACGTAGAACGGCTCAACGTCAACTATCAGGACTTCCACGCCGTGAAAGATCTCAGCTTCCAGGTGAAGCGCGGGGAGCTCTACGCCCTGCTGGGCACCAACGGTGCAGGCAAGACCTCCACATTGGAGGTCCTGGAAGGACACCGCAGCGCCACCTCAGGAAGCGTCTCGATTCTCGGTGAAAGCCCACGGAATCGACAGGCTGTCCGACCGCGGATGGGCATCATGCTCCAAGAGAGTGGCTTCTCCGCCGACCTGACCTCCATGGAGACGCTGAAGCTGATCGGTGGGCTGACCAGACGCGAGGACGAACCCAGCCGCGTGCTCGACGTCGTCGGACTCACCCATAAGGCCGAAACGCGAGTCTCTGCCCTCTCCGGGGGTGAGAAACGTCGGTTGGACTTCGCGACGGCGATCTACGGCTCACCCGAGCTGATCTTTCTCGATGAGCCGACCACAGGCCTTGATGTGCAATCCAGAGATGATCTCTGGGACTCCGTGGACCGGCTACGTGAGGATGGCGCGACCATCATGCTGACCACCCACTATCTGGAAGAAGCTCAGCAGCGCGCCGATCGTATCGGTCTGATGCATGAAGGAACGTTCCGGATGGAAGGGACAGTGGCAGAGCTGACCCAGACTCTGCCGGGCACCATCACCTTCACCCTGAGCCAGGACGCTCCCGCGCTTCCGTTGGAGGCCACCCGCAACGTCAATGGCAAATACCTGATCGAGACCCACGGCCTACAGCAGGATCTCTACACGCTGCTGAACTGGGCCCAGATCAACGGCACAGAGCTCAAAGAGCTCGATGCCGGCCCCACCCGTCTCGACGACGTGTTCCGCTCCATCTCCCGCTAGGTCTCCCGGCAGACCACACAGCACCCAAAGGACTTTCATCATGCTTTCAATCGCTCGCACTGAGTTTCAACAGATCATCCGCAATCGAATGGTCTTCTTCAGCGCCACCGCCATCCCGGTCGGGCTGAGCCTGGTCTTCATCGGCCAACGCGAAACCTTCTCGCAGCTGCCCACCGGCATGGGCTTCCTTGCAGGGGTCTTCATGATGATTCTGATCAGCATGGGCCTCTACACCACCGCGGTCACCACGCTGGCGGCCCGGCGGCAGACACTTTTTTTGAAACGCCTGCGTTCCACGGCTGTCAGCGACCCCGCCGCGCTGATCGGAATTCTCGCTCCACCGGCTCTGATCGGGATCGTCCAGGTCACCGCGGTATTGACGGTCCTGGCAGTCCTGACGGATCTGCCGGCCGAGATTCCGCTGCTGATCCTCTCCGGGATATCCCTGGTGCTGCTCATGCTGGGACTTGCTCTGGCGACGGTGGGCTTCACCACCTCACCTGAACACGCTCAGGTCACCACGCTTCCGGTGACACTGGGGACGTCCTCGGTGGCGTTCTGGATCGGCTTCACCGGGACAGAGGAACTGGCCTCGTTGAAGCGAGCGCTCCCAGGGGGCGCCGCCACCGAACTGACGATCAACGCCTGGAACGGAGGCACCGAGCTCACGGAGAACCTGATGCTCCTGCTGCCCACCCTCGGGTGGATCGTCATCGGGCTTCTCCTGGCGAAGCGATTCTTCGCTTGGGAACCCCGGCACTGAGGGCCTCTACGCGGAAGCCCTTCTGGTCAGGGGAGCTTCCGCAGGGTCGTCAGACGCGCTTCGCACGGAAACGTCAGTGCCGCTTCGCGCGCTGGGCCGCCCGTTCGTAGAGCTTCTCGACAACCCGCGCGAAGTCATGCATGACCTCGGCGCGGCGGATCTTCAGTGAGGGAGTCAGGTGACCTGAGTCGATCGTGAAGTCATCCTCCAGCACCGTGAAGCTGCGGATCGACTCCGCCTGGGACACCGTCGCGTTCGTGGAGTCGATGACCTTCTGCAGGTGTTCCAGGACCTTCGGGTGCTCGGTGAGCTCCTTCATCGGGATATCCGGGTTCAGGCCCTGGCTGCGAAGCCAGCTCGGCGCCACGTCAGAGTCCAAGGTGATCATGGCGCTGATGAAGGGTTTGTCGTCTCCGACGACTACTGCCTGGGATACCAGCAGATCGGCTCGGATGGAGTCCTCCAACTGCGCGGGGGAGACGTTCTTCCCGCCCGCGGTCACCAGGATCTCCTTCTTCCGCCCGGTGATGGTCAGGCGGCCCTGATCGTCCAGGCTCCCTAGATCTCCGGTGTAGAACCAGCCATCGGCACTGAAAGATTCCGCGTTGAGCTCAGGTCGGTTGCGGTAGCCGCGGAAGAGGCATACTCCCTTGACCAGAAGCTCACCGTCCTCGGCGATGCGCACCGCATTTCCAGGCAGCGGGATTCCCACAGTGCCGATCCGGTAGACAGAAGGGATGTTGCCGGTGACCGGTGCAGTGGTCTCTGTGAGCCCGTATCCTTCGATGATCTGGATGCCCACGCCGTTGAAGAAGTGGGCCAGACGTGTCCCCAGCGGAGAGCCACCAGAGAAGGCATGTGTGACGTTTCCTCCCATGCGGCGGCGGAGCTTGGAATACACCAACTTGTCGAAGAGCGCCTGCTTGATCCGCAGCGTCCACGGCACCCGGCCCCCGGCCGAGGCTTCTGAGAACTTCACCGCGGTATTGGCGGCGGCGTCGAAGATTCGCTTCTTGCCTTCGCCGGTGGCCTTCAGCGCGGCAGCGTTATAGATCTTCTCGAAGACGCGCGGGACTCCCAACAGGAAAGTTGGCTTGATGTCTCCCAGATCATCGATGAGCTGTTTGATATCCGGAGTATGGGCGACTCGTCCACCGGCGGCGATGAAGATCACCGAGACGAAACGTGCGAAGACGTGGGCCATCGGCAGGAAGAGCACAGTGGAGGAGCTTTTGCTGATGACCCCGTCCAGTACCGCGATGGTCTGCAGGCTGTGCTCCACGAAGTTGCCGTGGGTCAGCTCGGCTCCCTTCGGCCGTCCGGTGACACCCGAGGTGTAGATGATCGTCGCGAGGTCTCTCGTGCTGGCCTGGAGCCTGCGGGACTCCACCTCTTCGTCGGCGACGCCTGCGCCTGCCTCGCGCAGGGTGGCGAGGGAGCTGCCATGAATCAGCAGCACCTCGGGCCGGGTTCCAGGGTCGGTGTCCTGGAGTCCTTCGCGGATGGTCTTCTCGTGTGTCGGTGTTTCGGCGAAGATCAGGCTCAGCTCAGAGTCCGCTGTGATCCACGCGACCTGGGAGGCTGATGAGGTCTCATAGATCGGAACGGAGACTGCTCCGGCGTACCAGAGTGCGAAATCCAAGAGGCTCCACTCGTATCTGGTGGCAGACATGATTCCCACCCGGTCCCCGGGGGAGGTCCCACGTGCAATAAGTCCCTTGGCCAGAGCCACAACATCAGCGTGGAACGCCGAGGCGGAGACATCTTCCCAGTCTCCGGTTTCGACGCGTCGGGTGAAGAGGACATTCTCCGGGTCTTCCTGCCGCTGCTGCTCGAGGAGGTCGGTGATATTCATGTGCGACGGCACATCGATCAGGGCCAGTGTCTCGGTTTCCTGCAAGGGTGTCCTCCTGGTCTGATGACGCCTGTTACGGCGAGTGCTGCCGGCGGGTCATTCTCAAGGGCCGCGGAGCCAAGAATATCCTTCCAGCGGTTCCCCCGTGATTCCAAGACTGAATGCGCGTCATGAGAAGTGGCGACGCCTCGTCTCTTCAGAGCGGAGGTAGATCCAGACTTCGCACGTTTCCACCCTCAAGGCGCAGGATCAGTTTCTTCGGGCGCGGCGCATCAGTGGAGTCCCGGTAGGGAAGGGTCATCGGCACATCGGGTTCAAGCCAGAACGGGAACGTGAGAGGTTCATGCTTCAAGGCGTCCGCGAGTGCGTCGCGCTCGTTGAGGATTCCCTGGACTTCTAATCGTTCCTCGGCGGTCAGAATGATCCCCTGCGGCACGTGCTCTGCTGATAAGCCCACCTCGGAGCGCAGGTGACCGCGGACGACCGCGGCGACGACGGCGGCCAGCGCCAGGCCTGCGATGGCGTAGAACGCGAGCGAGTCGGCTGAGAAGATATCCATGACCGTTAGCCTACGCACCCGGCGCTGGTCTGGACGTATGAGGGTCACCGTGACCAGCACGTCGTCGCATCCCCGTGCCATGTCCCATGGTTTTTTCTGCTCACAGGGGTGGGACACGGCATAGAAGTGCGACACTCGCTGGGCTGTGACGAGGAGTCAGGAAAAGTGCCGGAGACACAAAAACGGCCCTGGTCTGATGACCAGGACCGTTTCATATGGGGTGAGCGACGGGGCTTGAATCCGGGCACATAGGGTCAACTCAGGCGTGTGCCCAATGCCCCTGCATCCCAGTAATGACGCGGAAGTTGTGAGGATCTGAGCCGGAATATTCCGACATCGAAAGTGCGCCGTTTGGAGTCTTTGGAAGCACTTAACGCCTATGTCGTTACCTCCGGTAACACGCCTATTTCACTCACTGACTGAACGCCATCCCGCTCTACATGTCACCGATAATACGAGCACGCTGAGCTGCGTACTCGGCCTCTGACACCACGCCCTGGTCCAAGAGCGTCCGCAGCGACTCGAGGCGCTCGGGGACGGACTGCCCGACGGGTACTACGGGGTCGATGTCGACAGGCTCGGTCTTCTCCCGTTCCTTATTGTCCTTCATCTCCTGTCGCATCTGATCCCGACTGATGACGCCCTCCTTGTGCCGCCGCTTCGATTCAGCGTCAGCCTTGTTGAGGGCCTCCGTGTACTCCATAAAGGTGCGCTTCCGTACAGGTTGAACGTGCGGGTTCTCGGCCACAAGCTTGTCGATCTGTTTTTGAGCCTTCGCCGCCTCATGCTCGGCACGCTCTGCTTGTTCGACGAATCGCTTCGCACCAAACCCGTAGGCCTTCGAGCGTGCGCCTTCCGACTCCTTGAGACGAGCGTCGCGCTCCTCGATGAGCAGAGGGATCTGTTTCTCTGGTGGAGATCCAGCTAACTTGATCTGGCGGGCTCCGGACCGCATGTCGTTAATGCCCTTGTTGATGTCACGCAGGCCCTTGCGACTTCCTAACATGATGCCTCCAAGTGTGAATGATAGATCCGCACTACTTTCGGGAGCACAGATAGTTCCATTGCGACTGCTTCTACACGGTCGTGAATCTGAGTGGCTCTCCGCCAGTCATCCCGGCGTATGAGCATGGTAGCGGCGTACACGTCAGCTTCCCACTCCCAGCGTGGGTCACATCCGGTGTGCCCGTAGTAGTGGTGCCCGATCTCGTGAGCAAGCACGTACTGCCGCTGGAGTGCCGCGATTTCTGGGTGTAGACGAATAGTTCGGGTCCGGTGGCAGTACGAGCCCCACCGCTGACCGGATGGGATCTTGCTGACCACTCGCACGCCGAGCGCGTGTGCGATGTCTTCGAGGTCCATGCCACACAACCGTAGTGCCTGGCATGGACATGGTTAGGTACTTTCGTCGGGGATCTCGCCGACGCCGATACCCTTCTCGCCCTCGCTGGCTGCGTCTTCATCTCGTTCCCAGCGAGGGGTGAACTTCCGTGTCACCGGACGCTCAGGTCGCAATTGCGCAACCTTGTCGTCCGGTTTAGCTATGGGGGCCGGGTTGTCATTGCCGGTCACCTCCTCGTCTTCTGTGCGTCGTGTTGCTAGTACATGGATGAGGTCATTGACTAGACGACGTTCGCGAGGAGTTAGAAGGTTTGCCTCTTTCGGGGGGGAGTAGCTATCCACCCGAGTTTCGGAAACTTCTGAGTCCAGTTCGGATAGCTCCATCCCGAGGGACTCGGCTATCTGCTTGCGTGCGTCCAGCTGCATCTTGCTTCCGTGGAAGAAGTAGCGAGAGACCCTGGAGTTGTTGAGACCCAGGTCTATAGAGAGAGCTCGAATGGACGGGTTCCCGTTTCGGGAGTCCGTATAACCGGCCCTCACTAGAGCCTGTCGTAAACGGCTCGTGAGCTTGTCTGTCACTCCGCAACCTTCTGCTGGCTGGACACCTTCTGGCAAGCCACTAGGTTACCTGGGTGTCCAGAAGTTACATGCCTGTGATTACGGCAGTTCCTTAACTGGTGCGGAAATATCTTTCCAAAGGTCTGGACAACTGCGTCCAGTTGCGTATACAGTTGTGAGCAACGCTGGACACAGGGAAAGGAGCTAAGGGTGATCAAAAAAGTAGAAGTTCGGGAGGTGCGATTGAAGAGCGCTGACCGATTCGCGGAACTGGTTGAGGATCAGGGTTACAGCTATCGCACCCTGTCTGATGAATTGCGCAGAGAGCTTCGAAAGAATCGTCGACCGGAGCTTGGCGCGAGCAAGTCCACCCTCAACAACCTCGCAAATGGGGACCAGGTGACGGTGCGACGCGACGTCGCCGCTGCCCTTTTGAAAATTTTAGGCATCAAGAAGTGGAGTCGGCTCTTTGCTGACGATCTATATACAGTCGAGCGCTACACAACACACAAGGAAGTCAAGGCATGAGCAAGCAGCCAACGATCGTCTTCAAAGCAAAGCAGCCTGAACTCGTGGAGGAATGGGAGCAGGACCGTGCCAAGCGCTGGGCGAGCTATTGCCGATATCTCGAGTCCATGCAGGATCGATACGGCAAGGACATCGCAGTCTGGAACGCCATGCCACTGTCGATCCGCATCACGGGCTACATGCCGGTCAACTGGAACGACGAGCCGGCGCCAGGGTTCCGCCGAGACTCCAAGACGCGGGCCATGATGCCAGCAAAGCGCACCGCAGAAGGCAAGGCCATCGACAAAGAGTTCGCCAAGCACTCCTATAAGCGCCACCAGCCACCAGGGTTGGACGAGATGATCTTCGGCGACGGGTACATGCAGCCCTGGCAGATCAAGCAGGTCGGGAGCGACTGGTACGCCTACCTGACCATCCCATTGGAAGGCGGGAAGATCCGTCCCTTCGCGCCGAACGCTGGCGGCGTCATCGTCGGCGACATAGACCTGGGCCTCTGGGAAGAGGTCAAGCTCTCCGAATGGCACCATATGGCCGAGCAGTCCAAGGCGGTGGCGTAATGAGTGCCGACGACCTGCGTAGCAACCTTGCCCTCACGAAGCGTGAACGCGGCGAGTGGGAGGCGAACGCCCAGGAAGCTCAGAAGCAGGTGGATGCGGTGCTCGAGTTGCATCGCAAAGAGACGCGCTGGATCCACGAGTCGAACCCCGAGGTGTCTTGGAACAGCCGCGAACAGGCTCTCGACTATGACGACGACATGGACCCCGCGCTACTCACCACGTTCGACCTCTGCGAAGAGTGTAAGCGCGTGGAGGAAGGCCCGGATGACGGCGAGCACATCTTGGATGTCGGATACTCCACCTCGGCCTGGCCCTGCCTGACCATCACAACACTCGAGAGGGCCAGCTCATGAGCGCCCCGGCTGTCCTCAGCGTCGATCCGAAGCGGGATTGGATGTACGACGCGCACACCGCCATCGACGCACTGGTTGTCCGTTACCAGCGCACAGGCCAGACGTTCACCGCCGAAGACCTCCGTCGCATGATCGGTGAGCCCGAGCACTGCAACTGGATCGGGATCGCATTCCGGGCAGCCCACAACAGGGGCGCAATCACCCAGGAAGGCTTCACCCTCTCGCACACCAAATCGCGACGCGGCGGTGTCATCCGCGTCTGGAAGGCAGCGCAACCATGACCGACCTGACTGCATCCGAAGGCGCCGAAGCACTCAACACCACCCCCGCGACCATCCGCAAAATGTGCGCAGACGGGGAACTCCGCGGCGCATACCGTCTCCGGGAGAAGAAGCAATCCCCGTGGCGTATCCCCTCCGAGGCGATCGAAGAACACCGCCGACGACGGGCAGGGAAGTACGTTCCCCGCAGCCGCGAATGGCTCGCCAAAGCACTCGCCTCCTGAACACCCCGCCCCATAACTGCCAGCCGGGCACTGGCACACCCCCACCCCCCAGTCCGTAGATCGCCTGTCCCCGGACGCAGGCCGTGACGCTAGGTGTAGCGCACGTGAGATAGGAGACGTGTACCCACATGCCAACCAGACCCCGAGAACGCGCCCTCGAACACGTCGAGGACTTCCTCTACGACCTGCAAGACCAGCCAAACGGACTAGCACGAGAGTCACTGCTGGCCGAGAACTACCCACACCTCACCGGTTCATTCATCAACCGCCATATGGGGGCACTGATCCGCATGACCCCAGAGCAGCTCGTCGCAGCAATCGGCTACCCGGACCCAACAGGGGAACAGGCCACCACCAACGTAATGACAGGAGCCACACGATGAGCACACGAAAAGAGCAGATCCAGGACCGGGTCGCGCACTGGTATCCACTGGAGATCAACAGTGACGATCCCGATGTGCTGAGCAAGAACCTCGGTTTACGGACCGCGTATAAGACGGGCGCAGATGAGGTCTTCCATCTCACCGCCGACCAGTGGGAGGCGCAGCGGAATGAAACCGCCCGAGAGATTCGCTGCCAGATCGACCACAACATCCTCGATGTCGACGTACACCTGACTTCACTCCGCCAGGCCGACGCCGCCATGACCGCCCTGGGATTCAAGCGAGCAGAGGAGCCCACCTCATGAGCCATCTGATTTGCGCCCTACTGCACCCACTAATCGGTCGCACCCCATGCAAGATATGCGGCCAAGCGCCCAAGGAGCTGACGGCATGACCCGCTATATCGAGACCACGGACGCGGCGAACACTGCCCGCGCCGAGCTGCAGGATCTCCGAAACCAAGTGATCGCCGCACACAAGGAAGCCATCACAGAGGACCGCGACCTCGCACACCACGAGGCGTCCATCCTCACTGAGAAATCAGACGGCGTGCTGGTCAAGATCCGGGAGCTCGAAGCTGCGCTCATCGACTGGCAGAAACGCTGGCCCGACGAGCACGGACCCGATGACTGCGACGGGGACTGCCCACGAGACCACGACGGCGACCGCGCAGACAGCCTGGCCGAAAGCCGCTGGGAACAAGAAAGGGACGTGGCATGAGTGAGCGCTGGCGATGCCTGACTGCCGGCTGCAACCCCCGGCTAATCGGAGAGAACGCGGCTAGCACGCATCGATCCGAGGAGGGCCACCGTGTAGCGAAGTGGCCCGTTCGGTCCGCTGAGGGCAAGCGCCGCGCCAAGGTTCGCAACAAGACCGGCTACTACGACAAGTACAACGTCGGCGCGAAGTCTCCCGAAGAACGCTTCGGCCGCGACGGATATGAGGGTGAATACGCCTTCGGAGAGGACGACTTCTGATGAGCCCGCCCTTCCACCTTCGCCGCCTGCTTCTCCTATGGCTTCCACTCCTCGCAGTGGGGGCCATTCTTTTTGCCCAGATCCCGTTCTACGCGGGCCTCTGGACCCTCATCCCCATCACCTGTGTGGGTTGCGCCATCGTCGCGGAACTCACCGAACCCCACCCCACACGCTGAACCCCACCCCGAGAGAGAGCACACCATGAACTACGAAGAGCAGGGTTTCGACCCCACGGATGCAGACGACGGCACCATGCCGGAGAACGTCAAGACGCTCGCTGAGAACGTCATCGGACACCGAATCGTGAAGGCAGAGAAGGCCGAACGCGAGGTTGGCACCTGGATGAAAACGACACGTGAAGTGCTTGCACTCACGCTGGACGACGGGCGCGAAGTCACCCTCGCCGACACGGACGACTGCTGCGCATACACCGAGCTGGAGGGCATCACCGAGCACCTGCCGAGCGTCGACCACATCATCACCGGTGTCCGCACGGCGGGCGGATATGAGCACTGGCACATCTACGCGGATGCCGGTGACGTTCTCGAGCTGCAGGTCGGGTGGTCTTCGGGCAACCCCTTCTACTACGGGTACGGGTTCGACATCCGTGTCGAGCAGGCCGAGGTGCGCGCATGACCATCACTCCCTACCGAGATCTCATCCAAGGTACGGATGAATGGCTGCAGGTACGCGCCGGTGTCCTCACCGCGAGCGTGGCCGGCCAGCTCATCACCTCCTCGACGCTCAAGGTGGCGAAGAACGACACGTCTCGTGCCCTCATCGCTCACCTGGTGGCCGAGCAGATCACCGGCTACGTGGAGGAGAACTTCACCAGCGCGGACATGGAGCGCGGAACCATGTCGGAGCCATACGCCCGCGACCTCTACTCCCGGCACATGGGGGTCGAGGTGGAGGAGATCGGCTTCATCCTGCGCGAAGAGGACGACCTGAGAATCGGCTGGTCACCTGACGGGCTGGTGGAAGACGAAGGCGCCATAGAGATCAAGGCGCCACGGGCTAAGTCCCACGTGCAGACCATGATCGAAGACCGTGTGCCCAGCAAGTACATGGCCCAGATCCAGACCGGCCTCTTCACCTCGGATCGCAAGTGGATGGACTTCGTCTCCTACTGCGGCGGCCACCCGCTCTACATCCAGCGGGTCTACCCAGACCCAGCCTGGCAGGAGGCCATCGCCACCGCGGCGCGCCACTTCAAGACCGAGGCTCAGCGCCTGACCGACGCCTACCGCGAGGCCGGCGAGGGGATGCCCGTCGCCCCGCGGATCGACTTCGACGCACCCATCCGACTCAAGTTGTAGCACCAGAAAGGGCAGGAGATGAAGATCAAAATCAAACGCGATTCCACACAGTGGAGCGCAGAAGACCTGGCAGACGGTCCGCGCACATTCACCATCACCAAGGTGGAGGAGAAGCCGGACAACGGGCACAAGCAGCCCTACGAGATCCACCTCAAGGAAGGGGAAGGCAGGGTCTGGCGGCCGCCGGGATCAGTCCTGGACGTGCTGGTCGGATGCTGGGGAGACGAGGCCAACGAATGGAAGGGCCGCAAGGTCACCCTGTACGCCGACATGTCGGTGAAGTTCGGCAAGGAATCGCCCGGTGGGATCAGGATCAGCCACCTGTCCCACATCGACCAGCGGCGCATCGTCCAAGCACGCGCCGCCCAGGGCAAGACGAAGCCCGTCACAGTCAACCCAATCCAAGAGCAGGCGCCCCGCCCTGCGACCATCACGCAGGCCCAGTGGGAGTACCTGATGTCCAAGTCTGAGGGCGACTTCGGGGCGACCCTCATCTGGGCATCCCAGCAGTTGGAGCGCACCCTCAACGACCCCCGCGAGATCACCGCGGACGAGGCCGGCAAGTTGAAGATCGCAATCGACAAGCTCAACGCACCAGCAGCAGAGGAGCCGACCTCATGACCACTCTCGCCCCGACCCCAGGGTCCCGCGTGACCGTCCTTCCAGCCGAGGAGGCCCGGATCACCCTCGACAGCGTGTGGTTTACCGCCTCACTGAACGTCATGCCAAGCCGGAAGGAGCTGTGATGGCTGAGATCAGCACCGCCTATGTGAACGTGATGCCTGACTTCTCCGGATTCATGGCCTCCGCCAAGAAGGCTAAGGCTTCATTCGATCGCTTGGCCGAGGCGATGGCCCGTATGCAGAGAAAGGTAAAGGCGCTCATCGCAGAGCTCGAGGTGCCCGAGGTGTGGGAAGCATTCTCGCTGTCGCTGCTGAATGAACCCCGGCCCGCCTACGACCCAGAGGACCCGAAGTATCTGGCCGCGGTGCAGGAGCAAGCCGAGACCGTGGTCCGCTACCTCGGCGCCGTCAATGCACACAGAGAGAAGGCCCGGCGCGCCGAGTCGAAAGCACTAGACGCACGCTACCCAGCACGCACCCACTGACCACCCACCCCACACCATCAGGCCCCGCACAGTCGGGGCTTTTTCTATGCCCTGAAAGGGGAGCCATGAGTAAGCCACAGAAGTTCCGTAAGAAGCCCGTCGAGATCGAAGCGATGCAAGTGCAAGGGGACCTGAGCCTGTCTGCGATCGCCGGATGGATGATGGGCCACGGATTCCGCGACTTCGAGATTGATGGAGAGCGCAGACCATTCGGGCTCACGATCCACACGCTCGAAGGTGACATGAACGCAGCATGGGGCGACTGGATCATTCGAGGCGTGCAGGGCGAGTTCTATCCGTGCAAGCCCAGTATTTTCACCGCGACCTACGAGGGGGTGTCCGCATGAGCGTCACAAGCATCCAGTCCAAAGTCACAGGCCGACTCACCAGCGACCCAGAGCTCGTCTTCGGACAGAACAACAAGGCCCGGGCATCATTCAGCATCGCCGTCGACCACGGGCGCAAAGACCAGCAGGACCGGTGGCAGAAGACCGGCGCCACCTTCCTGCGCGTGACCCTCTGGGGATACCACGCAGAGCAGGCAGCCGAACGTCTCCAGAAGGGCCAGATGGTCATCGCTTGGGGCCGGATCGAGACCCGCTTCTTCACGACCAAGGAGGGCGAAGAAGGGAAGAGCCTAGAGATGCAGGTGGACGACATCGGCCCCGCACTCTCGAAGTGGGCACCCAAGAACGACAGCGGCGGGGGAGCGTCCACTACGGGCGGCTTCGCTGGCACCGGTGGAGGCGGCTGGGGCAACGACCAGCCACAGGACCCCTGGGGAGGACAAACCTCCGGCGGCGGCTCCTGGGGCACCCCGGACAACAACGAGCCACCCTTTTAGCCCACAGCCCACCTGGCCCGGTTCCTCATCTCGAGGGACCGGGCCTTGTTATACCCAGGAGAACCCCTTGATCGACCTCAGAGACACGCCATGCAAGCGCGGCTGCTGCTGGAACCCACACGGAGTATGCCGACACCGCCACGAGTGCCCACACCACCGCGCTGACCTTCGCGCCATGCAGGACCGGGCTACCGCACCCAAGAAGCGCCACACCAGCCCACGGGAACAGCCATGAGCACACGCCCGAAGTATTCACCCACACGAGGCGAACCCTGCCAAGACTGCGGACGACGACTCCGACTCCAGAAAGACCTCGCCGCAGACCACCCAAACACGGTCCCGCACGCCGCCCATGGCCTGTGTTTCAACTGCTACCGGCTGCGCAAACAACTCGGCGAACCATTCACTCGGTACGATCCGCCACCAAAACCTGTGGTCATCCACGGGCTCGATTCCAGTGACGAGCAGCTGCGTAGCGCCGCTGTACGTGCCCAGGAATGGCTCACTGAACGCCGGAACCGTGGCGTCCCAACTGGTGGGCTGTGGGCCGCATGATCTGGCTACAGGTCCCATGGATACCCATCTACTTCATCGGCCTATGGTTCGCCGCCATCGCCCTCTGTATCTGGCTCGGGAAACACGCCGGACCCTCCACCGAAACCCGACTCCGCGAATCACAACAATTCACCCGCGAAATCCGCGCAGACCAAGACAAACGGCAGCGCGAACAAAACAGCCCCACACCTTAAACCCGGCCAATAAAGGCCGCACCCTACAAACCCCGAGAGAGACACCACTATGAGCATCACGATTATCAAGCCTGAGTTCTGGGCGGATGTAGAGGTGAACCCTGAGAACCGGAAGTCATGGGATGACGCCTGTCCTATGGGCTACGGCATCGAATACCTCTATCGCGCCTACGGCAAGCACGGACACCTCCTCTATGTAGGCGTCACTGGATCGCCATGCAACAGGCTCACCGAGCACCGGCGGCGAGCGGCATGGTGGCCCAGCGTGCGCCTGCTCGAGTTCTGGCGGGTGCAGGGCGCCGGCAGAGACGAGGCCCAAGTATCCGTCCGGCGCTGGGAATCCCAGTGCATCGCTCAACAACAGCCGATCTGGAATGTCCAGCGTCGACCCGATTGGAGCGCTCATGCGCATTCGTAGCATCAAGCCAGAATTCTGGAGATCCGACACGATCAGTCAGCTCTCCCACTGGGAGCGCCTACTATTCATCGGCCTGTGGTCATACGTCGATGACAACGGCGTCGGAAGAGATCAGGCATCACTCATCGCCGCCGATCTCTTCGCGCATGATCTTTCAGTGAACCCTCATGGAGTCCTCAGTGACGTCTCAAACGCACTTCGCAAGCTCCATGAATTGAAGGTCATTAGGCGTTACTCAAGCGGCGAGGGGAAGCCCCTCCTGGAGATCGTAAATTGGGCCGAACATCAGCGCATCAACAGGCCTGCCGATCCACGTTTCCCCAGGTCAGACCAGCCAGGCACCACCATTCACGACCCATTCACTGACGACTCACTGAGCCCTCAACGGGAATTCAGTGCTGGAGCAGGGGAGCAGGGGAGCAGGGGAGCAGGTACTTCTTCGTCCGAAGTCGCTGACGCGACGCCGGACCCGGAGAGACCAGACCCGAATGCCCGCGAGGACATCCAAGGCATCTACGTCCACCTGCGCCAACGGCTCATCGAGAACGAGAACAAGGTGCCAGATACGCCACCCAAGGCGTGGCTCGACTCGGCACGGCTCCTCCTCGATCGAGACAAGCGACCAGAGGCAGAGATCCACCGGATCATCGACTGGTGCCAGCAGGACGGGTTCTGGAAGACCAACATCCTGTCCCTGCCAAAGTTTCGCGAGAGGTACGACCAGCTGCGCCTCAAGTCCCAGGAGCCACAGCGACCACAGGGCCGACCACAGCAGTTCCAGTCAGCCGCCGAACGCCGCTACGCCCAGGGCGCCAACCTCGTCGCCAATGAGCTCCGCGAGTACCAGGAGCAGCAACGCCAGAAGGAGCTCGAGCAGTGACCCCACCAGATCCCGAACCAGAGCCAATCGATATCCGCAGCATCCGGGACGACGAGCAGATGGTCCGACCCCTGGTGTCCGCGCTCATCACGCACCTCAACCAGTCCGCCGACGCACGGATCCAGGTCACCCCGGCCAACGTCACCTTGTGGCATGACGTGCTCGCCCCCGCCACATTCGGGGAAGCACTCACCGCGGCCCACGGGTACTACCGCAAGTACGACCCCAAGAACCCCGACCGTCCGCCCCTGGGCATCGGGACACTGGGCCACCTAATCCAGGAGCGGCTCGAATACGAAGAACGACTCAGGGCTCACCAGCTGCCCCCGGCCAAGATCGACAAGCGAAAGATGCCCCGGCGGGTCCTGCTCAAGTTCCAAGCGGCCGGGAAGCTACTCGACCGCAACCCCGACGACTACCCCCACCGATGACCACCCGAGAGAGGCACCCATGACCACCAACGACACCCGCACGCCGAACGAGCGCGCTGACGCCTTGGCTCTGGAGCAGTACCCGCCGCCGAGCGAGCGTCTCAGGTCAGCTCTTGGCCAGCGATACCAGGCAATGAGAGCTGGCTTCATCGCCGGCTTCATGGCCCGTGACGCCGAGCCCACCACCGTCACCGCCGGAAACCGAGCCAAAGCAATACGCGCCCTATGGCTGTGGGACGTGCATAGCGGAAGTGACCGTTACGAAGACGCCGTAGACAAAATCTTCCGCGCCGCTGGATTCCGAATCGAAGGAGAAGGAGCATGAGCGACCTGTTCACCACATATGAGCGCGTCCAAACCCGGCGCGTGGAAGTCGCCACCATCACCATCGAAAACATCCACCTGATAGCGCGGCTGGTCCATGGGTGCGTTGACTACTCCAGCGATCCGGTCGCCATCACAGAGCCCGACAGCGACTCAAAAATGCGATGGAAAGAGGGCATGACCGTCCAAGTGCTTGGAGGCAAGCTCAACAACATGAACGGCTTCAACCGTGAAAACGACTGGAACGAGGTTTCCGATGACTGACCTTGAACGCACACTCGAAGAAGAACGCCGCATCATCAACGCCTACCCGTACCTGTATCTGACAGTCGAGGTGATGCCTGAGACCGGAGAGCGTGGCGTCGCGGCATTCGAGGAGCACGACGAAGACGCCGGACTGCTCGGCTACTCACACATGGTCGCCGACGGGATGCACGGCCCGCAGGCCGAACGCCTAGCCCATTCATGGAACGCCCTGCCGCTGAGGAACGCGCAAGTGGAAGCCGCAAGCGGCCTGGTGGGCGAACTGAATCAGGCCGCAGAGGAGTCGCGTAGCTCTAGCTACGGGCAGATAGATGCCACCTGGGCGCGAATGCAAGGCGCAGCTTTCGCCTACGAAGACGCCGCCCGCCGAATCCGCCGCGCTATCGATGAGGCCGGGGGATGAGTGAACGCCCAGCACTGAGAGTCGTCAGCGATAAGGCGAACGATCCAGTCACGTTCGATGAGGGCCTGCCCACATACCAGGACAAATGGCGGGCCGTCCGAGAGCTTCACCTCGAACAGCTCAACGCGCTGGCCCGCATGACCGGCCAAAACTGCATCAGCACCAAGCGGAACTACTACGAGATCAAACGTGACATCTCAAACATCCGGGAGTACGCCAAGAGAGCCCGCGAGATGGAACGCCGAGCCAACGAAATGATGGACGTCATCGACCGGATCGTGGCAACCGAGCGAGGTGATTGCCCATGATCACGATCCGCGTCCCAGGCACACCCATCCCGCAGGGCAGCATGCGTAGCTTCGGTAAGGGCCGGATGGTCTACCGGGACGACCTCAAGCCGTGGCGGAACCGGGTGCGCGCCGAGTACGTTCGCCAGGCAGGCTCCCAGACCATCGAGGGCGCCGTGTCCATGCGGGTCGTGTTCGTGCTGCCGAGGCCGGACGGGCACTACGGGACAGGCCGCAACGCCGGGGTGATCAAGCCCAGCTTTCGGGACCTGCCGCATACGGTGCCACCCGATACGGACAAACTCGCGAGGAGTTGCGGCGACGCGCTCACCCTCGACAAAGGCGACCTCCAAGGCCTGCCCCGCCCATTCCGCAACGACTCACAGATCACCCACATCGACGCCCGGAAACGCTACGTCCGCGACGGGGAAGCCCCACACGCGGAGATCACCCTCACCCCGGCCTACGAATAGGCCACCAGCGGCCCCGTAGCCGCCAGACACACAAACACCCACCCAGCGCCCCACGCACACGCACAGGGCGCTTTCCGCGTTAAGGAGCACGACATGAGCAAGAAGCCCCAGAAGGCCGTCGATGAATTCAATGCTGAACACCCCATCGGCACGCCGGTGCTGTTCTGGCCGTGGACGAAAAGCGGCCCCGGGCGTGAATCCGAGACCAGGACTCCGGCATGGGTCATGGGCGGTCACAGCGCAATGGTGTCCGTCGAGGACTACGCCGGCGGAATCGCCCTCACCCACGTCGAGGCGAGGGAGCCTCAGCCATGACCGCCACGCAGCGAGCCCTCCGCGCCGCCGCGTTCCTCGCCTCCGCCGCCATCAGCACCACCGCCGCACTCTGGGCGCTCTGGGCCATCGGGAAGGCGGTAGGGATGTGAGGCGGCTCTACCGCGCAGTGTGTGTGCTCATCGAAGCCCACGCCGAAGCCATCAACAACCCAGAAGAAGACCCAGGACCACAACCGGACGGCGCAGACGCAATGGTCGAACGATCAGGGCAACACGAACCCGACGAACTCAACGCCCACTACAACCGCGACCAAGGCGACAACTACGAAGACCACCGCCGTGTCGGATTCACCGCGCCCATCCGCCCACGACCAAAGGAGCCACGCCCATGACCTGCACCCACTGCCACGCCCCAACCGCCGACGGAATCACCCTCTGTGCCAAACACGAGGCCGACCTGCGCCGCCTCCTTGCCGACCTGCCAGGCACCCTCGAAGACGCCGACGACACCATCGCCAAACTCGACCAGCTAGGCGGGGGAGCAGGCGCCAACGACCCAGCCGCCGGGTCAGCAGCGCCACTCAACCTCGAAGCCAGTATGCGGAAACGCACACTGGTGGAAGCTATCCACCAATGGGCGCGGGTCATCCTCGAAGACGACACCGACCCCCACGTGCGCGGTCTCGAACCGCTCACATACCTGCGACTCAGCGTCGACCTCATCAAGAAACGCGACGACGCCGGAGAGATGCTCCGGGAGCTATCAGAAGCTACCCGCTACCTGCTCGTCGCCATCGACCTGCCACCCAACATAATCCTGCTCGGACGATGCGGAACCGTCATTGAAGGACAGAGGTGCCCCGAGATGATTAAAGCCCGAGACGGCGACACAGAGGCTAGATGCAGGACGTGTGGAGCCACCTACATCGTTGAAGATGTACAGGCCCAAGCCGTAGCCCAGGCCACGGGAATCGAAGCGCCGTTATCCGAAATCGTCAAGCTACTCAGGAAAGCCAAGATTATGGTCGACCCCAGGTCAGCCCGACGATGGGCCAAGGACGGAGACCTGCAAGCCGCACGTTGCAGGATTGCCGATCGTGTCCACCTGTATTCACCCGCGCAAGTCCTCGAAGCCCGCGAGAAGGTCAAGAAACGACGCGGGGGACTGCGCGAGAAAGCCGCATAGACAATCGCGGGCAAGTGACCTATGCTAGACCGTAGGTTGGTTGAAGTATCGAAGGGCTGAGGAGCATTGCTCCCGGCCCTATTTTTGTGCCCATCTCGGGGCATGCGTCTGTGGGGACGCGCCCGCCGCTGACGACTCACACCGCCACGTCGGGCACCCCCGCAACTCTCAGATAGCACTCGGAGTGCACCAGCACACAACATGCGCCTTACGGCAGCTGGGCATGAAGCCGGTTCGACTCCGGCCTGGGAGACGCTGTACTTCAGAGCAGTCAACAATCCAACTCGAACCATTGCTGTGGTCCGAGTAGACCAGAAAGGTGGCGTTATGCCACACGAAAAGATCAACCACCCAGACGCATCCGGGCAGCAAGCAGTCGTCGGATGGAACAAGATTGGCTGGGTTCAGCTCAGCATCTTCCCGGAGGGCTGGTCCGACACCGGAGACGCCGCACGAGTAGACATGAGTGTCGAAGACATCGACAAGCTCATCCATACTCTCAAGCGGGCCAAGCGTCAGGCATACACCCAGGGCACCGATAACCTGCCCGGTGAATCTTGGCGCGACCGCGAAGCAATGCCAGAAGGATCAGACCTGTTCAACAGGTAGCAGGAATCGCGCTTGAAGGTCCACCTCATGGGTGCCGGGATCGTTCCCCGGAAGCGCACTGGCCCTCGGCTCATCTCTAACCCACCCTGGTTTACCGTGGCTGAGGGCCGCACACCAACAGGAGGAGCGGCATGGCTGAGACATTCGCTGAGCTGATAGGCCGACGCTCCATCGAGATCAATGAAGAACTCAGGAAGGCCGCGAGGGAAGAGCAAGTGCACACGCTTGCAGAACTTGCACGGTTCTCCATCGAGTCCAACTTCGCCTACCACTTCAAGCCAAGGCCAACCATCTCCCCAGAAGTCGAGGCATCCATCCGGGGAGCAGTAGACCTGGCGAACCTCGAAGCAATCGCAGACCAGGGCGCACGCGCAAGTAGAGATGCAGTAGCACAGCAGTCACCTAGCTTCACCTTCTAGGGAGGCCGGCCATGAAGCAATGCCCGGCCGAACTACTCTGCGCACACGGCTACCCCGGATCATCATGCGGCTGCTACGTGCGTGAAGTGAAACCGACACAACAGCTCGCGACACACTACAACGAAGACAACCCCACACGCGACGGCTGCCCGTACACCGACTGAGGAGGCACCGATGCTGGCACGCTTCCGAGTCGCCACCACAGCAACCGGCATCCGCCGCCAGGTATTCGTGCACATCTACCAGCACCAGCACGAGATGGCCGAAGCGGTCAAGAATGCACGCGGAGAAGAACCCCCGCATGGAGTCACCATTGGCGGCGCACTGGATATCCAGCAAAGCTACCAATGGCCCCAACCAGAACAGGCGCCCATCGTCGTCATGCGCTTATGGATCGGGCAGCTCACAGCCCACATAGTCGCACACGAAGCAACCCATGCAGCCGCAGCGTTCTACTTCATGGACTGCGTGAGGAGCTGGGACAGCAGAGCACGCCACCACCTCCGAGGCGACCACGAACCCCTCGCCTACCTGGTGGGAGACATCACCTCCGAGGTTAACGACGGACTACACCGACTCGGCCTGCTACTCCAGCCGCAACCCTGACCCACCCGAACCAACCCAGACCCACGCGGAAGCCCGGACCAAGCCGATAGGTACAGCCCGGAAGACACCCAAGGAGGCTGGACATGGCCGACCACGACGCCCTGAATGCGATGCCGATAGCGGAACTCACCATCGTGTACAGCCTCGACAGCGAAGGCCACCCAACCCACGGCGTGAGCCACAAGGGGCAGGAGGACAAGATGATCCTCCTAGGAATGTTGGAAATGGCGAAAGTGACGATCATGTCTCCCGAGTGGGACGAAGAAGATGGCGAATAACCCCTGCACGGAACCCGGGTGCCCCCAGTGCGCGTCCGTAGTGCACCCCGCGGTCACGGTCCCCACAGTCGTCAACGCCCCCGCCACCGTGACCAACGGAGCCCCGAGAGTCCTCCCCGGGAGTAACGCCCCCACCACAAGCAGCCCCACCCACTGGACCCCAGACGCAACCCTCCCGCACGACTGGACCCACACCGACTAAAACCCCACCAACCACGCGCCCAGCCCCACAACCCCCAAGCCAACCCAGAAGCCACGCGCCGGGAAGCCTGGACGAAGAGGCAACGCGCCAACCGTCGCCCAGCCGGATCGGGTCGAGCCACGCTCCCCACGGCTGGGCGACACACATGCACACGAGGTGACACTGTGCCGCCACGCAAACCAACGCCGCGCACCGCAACAACCAAGTGGAAGAACCTGCGCGTCAAGGTCCTGCGGCGCGACCAACGCGACGGCGTCACCAACTGCCCCGAATGCGGCATAAAGCTCGACTACACCAACGCAGGACGGCGCAACAGCGCAGAAGTCGACCACATCGTGCCAGTCGCACACGGAGGCACAGACGCCTTCACCAACCTGCGCACATGCTGCCGACGATGCAACCAATCACTCGGCGCGAAAACAGCCAAATGGCCACGCAAAACACTTGACAACGCGCTACCAGGATGGACCGAACACGCCGAACAGTGGTGAAACCGCGTCCGCGTCCAGGTAACGCACAGAAAACTCACAGCACCGGGATGGGGGACCCCCTCCCACCCGCGCCCGCGCCTTTCCCAGAGGCAATGAGCATATCTATTCACAGGTTTTTCCACAGGAGGGGGCGGCGAAATGGCAACGAAGCTCACCGCTGTTGGTCCTGACGATAAGCCTTTGCGCAAGGTTGCTTCGGTTTCGGACGCTATCGAGTTCGGTACTCGACTGGATGAGTTGCTGCAGATGCGCAAGGTCATTGCTAGTCGCGTGGACGACGAAAATACGTCAGCCCGAGATCTCGCCGCCTTGACGAAGCGTCTGAGTGAGGTCAGCAAGGAGATCGAGGCACTGCGGAAGCAGTGGGCTGAGGAGGCACACGAAAGTGAAGTCTCCAGCGATGAGCAATTCCGGCCCGAGGCTGTCTGAGGTCGCCAAGCACCTAGTGATCCCGGAGGGCATTGTTTCCACGGGGTGGCCGGCGGTGCGCGATAAGTGCTCGGATCTGGGTGTCACTTTTGACCGCTGGCAGGACGGCATCGGTCAGTTGACGTTGGCGAAGCGTGCGGATGGCTTGTATGCGGCTGCGATTGGCGGCATCACGTGGTCGATTCCTCGCCAGGTTGGTAAGACGTTCACGATCGGGCACATCATTTTTGCGCTGTGCATCTTGTTCCCGGGCTTGACGGTGTTGTGGACTGCGCATCGGTCGAGAACGGCTGACGAGACGTTCGATGACATGAAGGGCATGTCTGCTAATCCGAAGATTGCCCCTTACATGGATGAGCCGACGAATGGCGCGGGGCAGCAGTCGATCCGGTTTCGGAACGGTTCTCGGATCATGTTCGGAGCTCGTGAGCAGGGTTTCGGGCGTGGTTTCACGAAGGTTGGCATCGCGGTTTTCGATGAGGCGCAGATCCTGACTGACCGGGCGATTGATGACATGTTGCCGGCGACGAACAGTGTTGAGAATGCCCTGGTCGTGATGATCGGTACACCTCCGAAGCCGGTTGATCCGTCTGAGGTTTTCAGTCAGGCACGCAGGCAGGCGCTCTCCGGTGAGGAGAAGGACGCACTGTATGTGGAGCTGGGCGCTGAGGATGATGCTGATCCTGATGACTGGGAGCAGCTTGCTAAGGCGAATCCGTCGTTCCCGCATCGAACGTCTAGGACCGCGATTCTTCGCATGAAGAAGAAGATGACGCCTGAGTCGTTTGTCCGTGAGGGCCTTGGTGTGTGGGATGAGGAGAGCGCCGAGAAGCAGGTGCTTGACGTGAAGCGTTGGGGGAATTTGGCGATCAGCCCGGAGACGATTCCTTCGGAGGGTCGCACCGTGTATGGCGTGAAGTTCTCGGCGGATGGGTCCCAGGTGGCTTTGGCTGTTGCGGTGCGCCCGGCGCAGGGTCCTGTGCATGTTGCGGGTGTCCGGCACGTGTCGATGAGCGAGGGAACGACGTGGTTGGTCGAGTGGCTTCAGGAGCGCTCGAAGGGCGCCGCGCAGATCGTCATTGACGGCAAGTCGGGGACTGGTGCGCTGGTCAATGATCTGAACACGGCTGGTGTCCGCAACCCGAAACTGATCCTTGTGCCGAAGCTTGATGAGGTCACTACGGCTCATGCCATGTTCAAGCAGGCGGTCACTGATGCGTCCCTTTCTCACTGTGCCGATGCGGCTCTGAGTGAGCAGGTATCGGTGGCACTGCGACGCCCCATCGGCACCCAGGGTGGTTTCGGTTGGAAGGCCCCGGATGGGTTCACGGTGACGCTGCTCGAGGCGGCCACTCTTGCCCATTGGGGCGCTGTGACAACGAAACGTAATCCGGGCGCGTCGAAATCTAGTAGAGCGTCAGGCCGTGCGTCGCATGGTCGCGTACCGGCAAGGAGAGGGGGTCGCTGATGGTTGATTATCTGACTGAGGATGAGGCGACTCTCGCTTCTCGCATGTTCCAGGTGATTCATGCCCGAACGAAGCGGAACACGCTGCGGGTGGATTACTCGGAGTCTGATGTGAAGCTCCGGCATCTGGGTGTGGAGATCCCTCCTGGGATGGACCGGTTCATGACGATGTTGTCGTGGCCGAAGAAGGCGGTCACGGCGTTTGCTGCCCGTCAGGTGCCCACTGGGTTTAGTACTCGCACTCCGACATCGCTTCTTGAAGATATTGAGTCGGTATTCGAGGACAACGACTATGCGTCTCGTGAGCCGCAGGTAATTGAAGCGGCGGATGAGCTGGGTTGCTCGTTCGTGTTCTCCACGCCGGGCGATGTGCTGGCGGGGGAGCCGCTGGTGGTCTTCTCTGCGCGTACGGCGAGGACTGCTACTGCGGAGCTGAACCCTCGAACCGGTGAAGTTACTGCGGCGCTGGAGACCACGGGGCGGTCCGAGTTCAATCTCTATCTCCCGTATCGGGTGGTGTCTTGCATTCGTGCGGCTGATGGCCGCTGGATCAAGGTCAATGAGGCGCGGACAGGCACCCGCCGGGTTCAGTGCGCGGTGCATGTGCATGGCGCGACGCTGGGTAAGCCGTTTGGTCGGTCGCGGATCACGCAGCCGATCATGGACCTTACTCTTGCTGGCATTCGAACGTTGCTGCGGCAGGAGGTCGCAGCCCAGATCTATATGCACCCGCGAGTTCTGCTCCTCGGGGCTGGTGTTGAGGCATTCACGGATCCGAAAACTGGTCGCGAGATGTCCCCCTGGGATGTCGTGATGGGCGCGGTGAACGGCCTGCCAGATGTGACCCCAGAGGACGATGAGAATATGCCCGACTCGCTGCGGCGTGCGGGCGTGCACTCGTTCCAGCAGTTGTCGTTTCTGCCGTTCTCTGAGCAGTTCCGGCTGCTGGGCGCGGCGTGCTCGGGTGAATCTTCGATTCCGATCGACTACTTCGGCGTGGCTCAGGATTCGAACCCAACCTCAGCCCAGGCCATTGAGGCCAAAGAAGTTGACTTGGTGCGCAATGTGAAGGCGCAGAACCCGATCCTGGGGCGCGGTCGGCGGGCCTTGGCACTGAATGCTCTGAGCTTGATTCACGGCGATTTCGAGCCGGCGGATTACGCCGAGCTGCGTGGCCTGACTGCGCGCTGGGAGGATCCGCGCACTCGTTCGATGGCTGAGCAGTCGAATATGGTTCACCAGCAGACGCAGATTGGGAACTTCCAGCCGGGGTCTGCTTCGACGCTGGCGGAACTGCCGATCTCCAAGGAGGCGGCTGAAGCGATTGCTCTCGAGAATGAGCGGGCCGCTGGCGGTTCGATCTTGGACCGCTTGCTGGAGGGTGGCGCTTCAAGTTCAGCTGAGCCTGTTGATGAGGTGAAGCTGTCCGAGCGTGCGAACACGTTCGGGATCCTGGTGCGCTCTGGTGCGACACCGGAGTCCGCTGCGAAGGTCGCTGCTGGTTCTCTGGATATCGCTGAAGTGCAGATGCGGCCCGGCGCTGTGCCCGTCACGATCCGTGATGGCCTGGTGGAGGGCTAATGGTCACTGCTGCGCAAGTTGATGAGCTGACGCGGTTCAACGCCTCAGTTACAGCGGGTATCGCTGTTGAGCTGCGGTCACTCGGCCGGTCAGTTGGTTCCGCAGCCCCGGCAGTGGCGCGTGATGCGCTTCTGGAGGTCGCCCCGACGTTGGTGGATCGGCGTGGTCAGTTGATGGCTGCGGGGTCTGCTGAGTGGTTTGAGCGGGTTCGCCGTTCGGAGCTGGGCGGCACTTTCTCCGCCCGTCTGGGTCCATTGCCTGATCCCGATGTGGTGCGCCGGAATGTGCGGTACGCGGCCGGGGCGTTGTTCGAGGTGGGTCGCGTGTCACCGTTCGAGTCTTTGGCTGGCGCGTTGGTGCGGCAGGTTGAGGACGTCTCTCGGGGAACGATCCGGGAGAACGTCAACCGGGACACCAGGGCTGTCGGGTGGAATCGGATCGCCCGGGCAGACGGGTGCGATTTCTGCGTCATGCTCGCCGGTCGCGGCGCGGTCTACAAGCGAGCCACTGCTGACTTCGCGTCCCATGACCACTGCCGGTGCCGGGCGGCCCCCTCATGGGATCCCACCGCGCCTGAAGTAGATGTGCGGGCGTACGAGGCGTCCAAGCGGATGGGATCAGTCCGCGCACGGGCCAACAACCCCGACCTGAGTCCGGCGGACCGGGCGAAGGCGCAACGGATCCTCGATAACCATCAGAAGCGGACCCGCGAGTGGATCGACGCGAACCGTTGGCAGCTCGACAACCTCCGGGCTGAGCTGCTCTAGATTTCCGACCTGCGGGTTGGCGTGTAACCGACGTAATCGGTGTTTCAGGCCCAGGAGGCCACAACTCCGCACGAAAAAGGATGGACACGACCATGTCTGAAGACCATGTGAACCCTGAGAACTTCCCGACGAACCAGGACGAGTTGAACCGGATCATCCAGAACGCTTTGGCTCCGAAGCTGAACAAGATCAACGCGCTTGAGGCCGAGAAGGCGTCGGCTCTTCAGGAGCGGGATCAGTTCAAGTCCACGGTGGCTGAGCGCGACACGGAGATCAGCGGTCTCAAGTCGACTGTGGGGGAGCGTGAACGCGCACTCCTGGTGACGAAGGTGGCGCACAAGAAGAACGTGCCGGCTAAGTACCTGTCGGGGGAGTCCGAGGAGGAGCTAGAGGCTGCGGCTGACGAGTTCCTCAACGACGTGCGCTCACTGGGTGGCGGCAAGCCTGGCGAGGGTGATGCGACCGCACAGGGCGGCGAGCAGGGCGCACAGGGTCAACAGCCGCAGGGTCATGTTCCGTCCGCTGGGACGGGTGGCGAGAAGCCGCAGCGTCCTACCTATGACGAAGTCAAGCAAAAGGCCTATGAGCAGGCCAAGACCCATTAAGGAGCGCTTTCATGGCGTACTTCAAGAATCATGGGCCGGAGTTGGGCGCTAATGACCGCACCTGGCTGGGCTCTGATCACAACATTCGCAAGACGCACGTGCTGAAGGCTGATGCTTTCGAGGGTGACTCGGTGCCGTCTGGCACCGCGGTACAGCTCGATGGCGACCAGCTTGCTGTCCCCTACGCGGGCGGCACTCTGCGCGGCTTCCTGTACAACGACTACCCGCTGGAGCACGGCGACTACCCGGTCGCTGTGGTCATCCACGGTGACATCAAGGTGAACAACCTGCCGGACGAGGAGTTCACTCCTCCTGCCGGTTCGGCGTTCACGTTCAACGCGCCTGTGGCGTCCGCATCGACCCCGGAAGGTCAGTGATAGACGATGAGTGACAACCTTCTTTACGATGTGGATCCGGCTGAGCTGACTGCTTCTGCGCGTGGTGTGCAGCAGGCGCTGGAGGAACAGAGCATCACTGCTCAGATCCTCCCCGCCGAGACCACCACGAAGCCCGCGGTGGAGTTCACCGTGGACGCGAAGCAGGACTCGAAGGGGTCCACGTTCCGTGCGTTCGATGCGGAGTCGAACCGGGCTCACACTGCTGGCGGGGAGCGTCGTTCGGCGTTCCTGCAGCCGCAGTCGATCAAGGAGTCGATCGGGGAGCTCGAGTTCCTGGGCCGTCGCGCTGAGGTGGGGGATGAGGCGCTGGACACTCGTGTTCAGTCGATCATCCGCAACCTGGTGCGCCGTATGGTCACGGATCTCGATGCTCTGCGTGGTCAGGCTCTCCTGACTGGCGCGCTGCGGGTGGAGTTTGAGGATGGTGGGGCGCAGGTGGTCGACTTTGGTCGCCGTCCTGACTTCACCGCCAACGCTGCGGTCCTGTGGGGCGCCGAGAACGCGGATCCCATTGCGGATCTGGAGATCTGGCGCGACCTGTACGTGGCCGAGAACGGTGAAGAGCCGACCGATCTGATCGTCCCTCGCCGTGTCGTCTCCGCCCTGATGCGGAACCAGGCGATCCGGGACTACCTGGGATCAACCACGTTCGTTTCTCAGGAGTCGCTCGGCTCCGTGCTGGCCTCTCATGGTCTGCCGGCGCTGACCGTGCACCCCGGTCGCTCACTGTCGCAGGAGCATGTCGTCTTCGCTACTCGCGGCGTCGACGCTCTTGGTTCCACCGTGTGGGGTGCCACCTCGGACCCCCAGGGCGACTACGAGTCGCTTCCGGGCGGACCGTCGGGGATCGTGCTGGGCACCTACCGGCAGAACGACCCGGACACTCAGATCATCCGGGCGAACGCCACGGTGCTGCCGCTGCTGAAGAACGCGAACCTGTCGTTCTCCGCGAAGGTTCTCTGAGCCCACGCATAACTGAATAGCTAGACCGACGAGAGGCCCCCGAGTGTGACTCGATGGGGCCTCTCGTCGTACCCGATGACTTTGAACCTGGAGGGCAGCATGGCAAAGATTCGTGAAGACCTGATTGGCGTGATCCATCTGGGTAAGGGCGTGACGCTTTCCAAGGGTGACGATGTCCCCGCCGGTGTCGAAGTGCACGAGTCCCTGCTCCAGGCAGCGGCCACGTCGAAGCCCGAGAGTGCCCCCGAGCCTGAGGCTTCGAAGCCGAAGCGGGGTCGCCCGAAGAAGGTGGAGGCCGAGGATGCCGAAGCTGTGGACTGAAGTCGCAGATGTCCGTAAGCGGGCGCTCGGCGCGGATGCGGACTACGGTGACGACGATATCGAGAGCTTGATTCTCGACGCTGAGGACATCGCGCAGACGGCGTTCCCGAAGCTCACCGCCCAGGTCCCGAATGAGATACCGAAGCTGCGCGTGGTGCGCGTCGTGGCCGGGATGGTGATCCGCCGTCTCCGTAACCCGGACGGGATCAGGACTATCCAGGACTCCACTGGCCCACTCTCAGGATCGACCACGTTCGCTGGTGACACACCCGGTGAACTGCGACTGACTGACCAGGATCGACGTGACCTCACGGTTGGTGGCGGTGCTGGCCGTCGGGCGTTCTCCGTGAGGCCGAACTACTTGTAGGGGGTGGCGGTGTGAGGCACAACCGCAGACGCCGTTACCGGCATCCGAAAGCGGATTATCGCACCCCGACTCTGCTGCGAGGCGGGGTTGACGAGTGGGGCCAGACCACGAACAACTGGCAGGACGCCGGCGAACTCCCAGAGGCGATATTCGCACCCGGCGCCTCTGGTGAAGACCAGATGCTATCCGAGGCTTCAACCCATCGGGCACAGCTCTTCTGGGACGAGCACGTCGATATTCGATCCGATGAGCGCGTTCGGCTTCCTGAACCTACCGGATCCGATTCTGTGTGGTCGGTGGTGGGCCGACCGAATCACTGGCGGCTCGGAACCGTCGTGAATCTGGAGTGGTCGTCATGAGCGCGAAGTACACACCGAACTCGCAGGGCATGTCCGAGTTTATGAACTCTTCTATGGTCGGTCGCGCCATGGGCTCTATCGCTGCTGACATGGCAGCGCAGGCCAACCGTGAAGGCAAGGGCCGGTATGAGTCGGCCGAGCGGACGGTGACGGGCGGCTGGAACGCGACAGCGCGTGCCGGCGCCGAGGTGGTCGAGACCGAGCGCGCATGGGGCGACGTGCACCGTCGGACCCTGCTGAATATCTCCAACCAGTACGTCATGAGAGGCGGTGGCTGATGGAGAACCTGATCTACCCGGATGGGGTGCGCGGCGTCGTGTCGCTGCTCCGGGGGGAAGAGTACGCCGGCCTCCCGTTGCACCCCGTGGTGCAAGTGCCCGAGGACGTGTTCAACAACACCAGTCGCGCCGTGGTCCACGTGCAACGGATGAACGTCACCGAAGGCGACGGGGAACGGGTCGAAGAGGTCCGGCTGGTTGTCTATGGCAGGTCCCCGCTTGAGTCGCAAGATATAGCCGAGGCGATCCTCTCCATGATCGTCGGGCATGGCGTCACGACCCCCGCATCCCAGACATCGGCAGCTTTCTACTTCGACAGTATTCGCCAGAGGGTCGGTCCTTCCGCGATCAACTACCCCAATGACTCCGTATTCCCTGCCTCTGCGGCGGTGGATCTACGGTCACGCCCAATACCGCAATAGTTATTCGCCGCAAACGCGTCCTGTAAGGGGATATACCAATGGTCACTTTTGACACACACAAGGCTGCCGGGCATCGCCGCAGCAACCGTCGCAAGGCGGTCGAATCGATCACGTTCTGGCGTCGCCGTTCAGAGGGTGATGTGCCGGTGACACTGTTCACCGCAAACAACGAGCTGGTGGACCTGATTGCCGATGGCTTCCAGTACGGCGGCCTCATCACCGCTGACGGTCTCAGCTTCGAGCGGGAGGACTCCACTGAGGGCACCCCGTCGCACGGCTACTACGACAACACCCGCGAGGATCTTCAGTCCTCGGAGGGCACTTTCTCGGTGACCTTCCAGGAGGACAAGCGGGTCATCAACGAGCTGTGTGATGGTGCGGACTACCGCGACCTGGAGGTCGGCACAAACGAGCTGGTGAAGTACAAGCCTGCGTTCCCCCGCCACGAAGAGTGGACCATGATCTCGGTTTACCGGGATGGACCCGCCGGCAACGAGCACCTGAAGGCGAAGATCCTTCCCACCGTGAAGGTCCAGTCTGCCGGCGCTGAGCAGTGGGGCAACGAAACCACGATCGACCGTGAGGTCACGTTCAAGCGGTTCGTGGACGAAGAGCTGAACACCCCCGAGATTGAGATCTCTGGCGGCACGGCGTTCTTCGCGAGCCTCGAGAACCAGGGTTGGGCCGAGGGAAACTGACCGACCCGGAACCGGAACCCGAGCCAGCACCTGAGCCGGACCCGGAACCGGGCGAACCCGATACCCCCGAGGACCCGGAGGGCGACTGACTAGGTCGCCCTCTCCTTATGCCGGGGTGCCGTCGATTCATTGGGTGGTCGGCGGCACCCCTCACACCATCCACACCCAATCAGTAGGGCCTCCACACGGGGGCCTTTCGTCGTTAACGAAGGAGAACACCCAATGAGCATCGAACTGTCATCCCTGCGCGACCGCCGCCCGAAGTCGCAGCCCATCGAGTACAAGACGAGCAAGGGCAACGTCGTGAAGTTCCAGAACCCCATGAAGGGGATGAAGGGGCGCAAAGGCCTCCGCGAGATGAAGCGCGCCGCGGTCGCTGAGCAGAACGCAGACATCGAGGTCATGTTTGAGATCTACGCGATCGATGGTGCTGAGGCGCTGGACAAGATTCTCGAAGATGAGGACGACGCCACGATGGAAGACCTGATGGACATCATCATGGCCGTCGCCACCGAGGTGCGCGATCAGTCCGGTGACCTGGGGGAATCCAAGGCCTAGCGGACCTTCTCGACAGGTACCGGCGTCCTATCACGTCGGACCTGTTGACCGAGTACGGGATCGACTTGGACGAGGAGCTGGGAGAGGGCCGCTTCGGCTGGCTCCTCGACCGGATCCTTGACTTGCCTGACCCGTACTCACGGTTCCGTGAGGCCATGTCTCAGGACGAAGAGATGGCGGACCTCCTGCTTGAGCTGGAGGCGCACCGCGATGAAGAAGAGGGCGAAGCTCCGAGGCTGCGTTACTCACAGGTCGGCTTCAAGGAGTCATTGCTGATCAGCATGGACACAACCTTGAAGAAGATCTTGGCGGAGGCCCCGGTCATCTCGGCGCGAGCCAATGGGAATAAGTCGGCTAAGCCGAAGTACCCGGAGCCGTGGCCGATGCCGGAGACCGCTATGGAGCGTCGCCGGAAGGTGCGCGAGAAGTCCATGGCAGATAGCTGGGCGATGCGACTTGGCGTCCCCGCCGAGGAGCTGTCCGGCGACCCCGCACCACCTCGGAAGCCGGCCCCTAAAGCGCCGGCAGAGCCCGACCCGAAGTTCGAAGAAGTGTCTAGACCAGGACCTATCGACCCGGCGATGCGTCGCGTCTGGTACGCGAGCAACTTGCCGAAATAACACCATAGAGGAGGGCACCACATGTCTTCAGTGATCGGTTCAGTTTCCGTACGTGTGGTGCCCACCTTCTCTGGAACACATAAGGCTGTCAGTAAGCAGTTTGTGGGCCTGGGCAATATGGCGGCCGCATCTATGGCGAAGCCGATCCAGACATCCCTACGTGAAGCTGTCCGGGGCTCGATCACGGCGGGATCCACACGGGCGATGCAGCAGGTCGAGGCTGCCACCCGCGACATCGGTAAAGCTGAGGAGCAGCTCACCCGCGCACGACAGGCCCAAGGAGCTACCCATGCACGCGTAGTGCTGGCCGAGGAGAACCTGCAGAAGGTCCGTGACTCCGGCAAAGCGTCCGCAGGCGACGTGCTCAAGGCTGAGGCGGACCTGGACAAGGCCCGCCGCACACACCGTGGATCCTTGGTCGCCATCGAAGAGGCCCAGAAGTCCGTCACCAAGGCCAAAGATGCGGCGACCACCGCCACCAAAGCCCACGAGTCTGCCCTGAAGAAAGAACAGACCACGCTCCACAAAGTGGGCGCATCGTTCCCGGTCATTGGGGAGCAGTTAAAGGGGCTTGGGACTCAGTTCCAGAAGGTGGGACAGCAGATCTCATCGGTGGGTTCCACGATGACGAAGAACATCACCCTGCCTGCTGCGGGCGCGGCGGCCGCGATCGGCGGCATTGTGGTGGCGGGCGGTTTCCGGCGCCTGGTCGGTATCGACACTGCGCGGGCCAAGTTGAAGGCGTTGGGCCACGACGCGACATCTGTCGAAGCGATCATGGAGAACGCACTCGCAGCGGTGAAGGGAACCTCCTTCGGTCTTGACGAGGCTGCCACTGTTGCGGCTTCTGCTGTCGCCGCTGGCATCAAGCCGGGTAAAGAACTCGAGGCGTACTTGACCTCAACTGGTGATGCTGCGGCTATCGCTGAGACATCACTCGCTGAGATGGGTTCGATGTTCAACAAGGTCTCTACATCGGGGCGCGCTTACACGGGTGACCTGATGATGTTGGGCGACCGGGGTATTCCCATCGTCCAGTACCTGGGTGAGCAGTTGAGCCTGACCTCGGATGAGGTTTACAAGATGGCTTCGGCGGGCAAGATCTCCTCCGAGATGTACCTGAAGGCGGTCCAAGATAACTTGGGCGGCGCGGCGGCCATTATGGGTGCTGAGTCGTTCACGGCGGCGTGGGCGAACGTGTGGGCGGCTGTGAACCGTGTTGGCGCATCATTCTTGGATGCGGGCGGCAAGGGTGGCGGTTTCTTCTCGCAGATGAAGCCGTTGATGGCGGAGTTCACTGCTCTGGTCGATGTATCTGGTGACACGGCTGCCGAATGGGGGGTGAAGTTCGGGGAGCTATTCACTGGTCTCATCCGGAACATTCGCGGTGCGGTCACATGGTGGAACAACCTTGAGGGTAGTCAGCAGAAGGCTCTGATTAGCCTCGCTGGACTGGCTGTGACAGCAGGTCCTGTACTTCTGGTGCTCGGAAAGATTGTCACCGTGATGGGTTCGCTCATCACGACCACAGGGACCGTCGCTGGTTGGATCGGCGGACTGGCAAAAACAGCAAGTGACGCCGGTGGCGGAATGGCTCTGATGCGAGCCGGCCTCTCCAAACTGGGCGGCGGCCTCAAGTTTATTGGTGGTCCCATCGGCTGGGTCGCTACAGCATTGGCTGCTGTCTGGTCTGGTAGCGAGCGTTTCCGGGAGTCCCTGGGCAATCTTGGTTCTACGATCTGGGGCTCCCTAGTTGGCGCGTTCCAGGCGATCTGGCCGATGGTCAAGGATCTCGGCTCCGCACTGGGGGACCTGTTCTCAACCCTGTTCTCGGGCGGCGGCGAGTCGACCGGGATCATGGAGAAGCTGGGCACGGTCATCTCTTGGATGATCACCCCGCTCACTTGGCTGGCTCAGATGATGATCCAGCTGACTTCGGTCATGATTCAGCTCGCCGTTGGTGCGCTTACCTGGCTCACTCGTGGACTGACCTGGCTGGCGGATGTTGTGTTCTCCGTGGTTGGTGTCGCACTTGATTGGGTAGGCGAGAAGCTCGGCGTCTTGGGCGCCTGGTTCGCGACCCTCCGTGATCAGTCCACCACTCAGGGTGGTGTTATCGCTGGCGTGTGGCAGTGGATCAAGGACGCCGCCGCTGGTGTTGCCTCATGGTTCACGGGTACAGCTCTGCCGATCTTCCAGCAGGTCTGGTCCGGGATCGTGACCGGGGCTACCTGGGTGTGGCAGATGTTGCAGGGTGCATGGTCTGGGATCGTAGCCGGCGCGACGTGGTTGTGGGGTGCGATCCAGACCGTCTTCGGTTACGTGAAGACAGCGTTCGACGCGGTTGTCACTGGCATCTCTTGGGCTTGGACTACGATCCTCAGCCCGGTATTCAGCGCCATTGGTTCGGTCATCTCGTGGCTGTGGACGAACATCGCCAGCCCGATATTCGGGTTCATCGGCACAGCGTTCAGTGTCCTTGGGAGCGTGCTCGGCTGGGTATGGAACGGCGTCATCGCGCCAGTATTCACCCTGCTGATCGACATCATCAAGTTCCTGTGGACCAACGTGGCTATGCCCATGTTCCAGCGGATCGGGTTCGCCTTCTCTAACATGGGCACAATCCTGACCGGCATCTGGCTGGCATTCATTAAGCCTGTCTTCGACGCGGTCGCATCCATTATTGGATGGCTTTGGAACACCATCGCTAAACCGATCTTCGGATTCATTGGCCTCGCATTCGGAGTTATGGCAACCGCCGTCCAGTTCGTATGGGTTTCGATACTGAAGCCAGTGATAGACCGGCTTGGCGCGATTATGCGATGGGTCTGGGACTCGGTCATCTCACCCGTTCTCGGGTGGATCGCTAATAAGTGGATGACCACCGCACTGTGGATGCGCGACAAGTACAACCAGTACGTCAAACCAGTCCTTGATTGGTTCGGCGCCGCGATTCGAGTCCTCTACCGCGACTACATCAAGCCCGCGCTTGGTTGGATCAGCGAACGTTGGTCATGGCTGGTCGGTCGCATCTCGGGCTTCTGGAACGACAAGCTAAAGCCGGTATTCAAGGCCGTGGGCGACTTCGTGAAGAACGATGTGGTCAACATGGTCAAGGATGGCGTGTCGGCTATCGACAAGGCGTGGCGGAAGGTTGCGAACTTCTTCCGCAAGCCGATCAACTCTGTGATCGATTTCGTCTGGAATGACGGCATCAAAGCCATGTTTGATTCGGTCGCCAAAGCGGTCAACTCGGATGCGCGGCTTGGGGAGATCAGCAAAATCCCTGCGTTCGCGAAGGGTGGTGCTGTCCGGGGACCTGGAAGTGGGACGTCGGACGACGTCGTTGCGAAGCTTTCGAATGGAGAGCATGTTCTCACCGCCGCCGAGGTGAAAGCCATGGGCGGTCATAAAGGCGTCTATGACTGGCGGAAGACGCTCATAACGGGTGGAGATGTCGAAGAAGGTCAGCATCGTCTGCCACTGGGCGGCTTCGGCAGCTGGATCAAGGACACCGTGGCGTCTGCGTTCTCCTGGGTCCGCGGCGGTCTGGCTAACACGGCTGAGAAGTTCATCAAGCCGTTCACTTCGGGTATCGCGGACCATGCGACCGAGTTTGGTCCCATGGGCAAGCTCGGTGGTGGGCTCATCAACTGGGGCGTCGATGAGGTTCTCGACTGGATCCGCGGCAAGGACACTGAGGTGTCTGCTGGCGGCAACTACGAGGGCACTTTCACCGCTAACCCTGGTGGGTTCAACCGGCCCTCACAGGGCGTCATCACATCGTGGGCTGGTCCGCGTAACCTGGCCGGCGCGTACAGCAACTATCACCACGGCGTGGACTTCGCTGCAGCGCATAACTCTCCTGTCCGTGCGGCATGGGGTGGCGTGGTCAAGCGTGCATCCGGTGGCTTCGGGACGCTCGGAAACCTGATCGTCCTGAACCACGGCGGGTTCGACACCGCTTATGCCCACCTGAACGGGTATGCGGTAAAGCCGGGTCAGACGGTCAAGGGTGGTCAGATCATTGGCCGGCAGGGCAACACCGGCGGCTCACTGGGTAGCCACTTGCACTTCGAGCGGCACCCAGGCGGGTTCTACAACCCCGGTGAAGTGAACTCACTATTCCGCGACAAGGGCGGACTGCTGCCCCAGGGTATCTCTCAGGTGCTCAACAACACGGGCGGCAATGAGTTCATCTTCAACCAGCAGCAGTTCGACAACCTCAACCGGCTCGCTGAGTCCGGCGGTGGTGGTCTGGCCGAACAGCTGCATTATCACGCTCATAGTGCTGGCTCGCAGTACGAGGATGCGAGTGACTTCCAGCGATTCTATCGGCGAGCTCAGAGAGTGGGGGTTTAATGCGTATCCGCTTTCAAGGACTCGAGGTTGGCCACACTGGCTCACGCGCCGGGGACATGCTGATTAGTGGTGTGGACTTCGCGCACACGGATATCCGGGATTCGGATTATGAGCGTGAGGGTCGTGACGGGTTGTTGCCGGGTCGAGATTTTCTGGGTGCTCGCATCTTGAAGTTCGACCTGGCAACGAACCGGGACTCTATGCGGGAGGCGAAGCAGACTGCGGCGTTGTTCTTGACGGCGTGGCGGAATAAGAGCCTGCGCGATGAGTCGGGCCGGTTGTTCCCGTTGGAGTTCCAGACGGTTGATGATCCGACGTGGCGGCGCGTGTATGGCCGGCCACGTCAGTCTGATGACCCGGAGTTCGGGGCGATGATGCGTTCCGGTGTTGGTCGCATCACGTGTGAATTCAAGCAGTTTGAGCCGCTGGTTTTCAGCGGTGGTGAGCCGAATGAGACCAGGCTGACGAAGCTGCCGGAGTCGTCGTCTGGAGGGTGGCGGACACCGTTTCGGTTCCCGTTGCGGTCTGAGCGTGCGACCGGCTCCAGGGCAGGGTTCCTCAGCGTCGGCGGCACTGAACCTACACCCCCTGTGATCACGTTCCATGGTCCCGGCTCGTCATTCAGTTTGAACGGCAACCGAGGCTGGCATGTGGGCCTGAAATCGAAGGTCGTGCTTGCTTACGACGAGCACCTCGAGATCGACCCGCTCTCCGGGACAGTCCAGTCCTGGAAGGACGACAACCCTGACCGGCGTATCGACCGGTTCGGCGCTTTGGACGGTCGCTCCACGTTGTCCCAGATCCTCTTGGAGCCGGGGGAGGAGAACGTCTTCTTCTCGGCTCTTGACCCGACTAATTCGTCTTCCGCGCTGATTCAGTGGCGTGAGGCTTTCTCGACTTTGGCCTAGGAGGTCTTCAGTATGGCGAATGAAAATGTGGTCTGGGCGGTTAGTGGCGCTGATCATGATCCGCAGTTGGCCCGTGAGCAGACGTGGATCAACACGGGTGGGCAGACGGGGATTGTTGGACCGTCCTCTTTGGAGGTTCGTGCCCAGTCGACTCCTGGTGCGAGTGTTCGTGTGATGCCTGGTGGGTTCGCTATTGCGGCGACACCGGGCGGGAGTGTGGGTTACACCTCGGCGCCGTGGCAGTCCTACGGCAAGGCGTTGTATCAGACGAACACTGTGCCGATCCGGGCGACGGGCTCTTCTGGTTCGCGCACAGACGTGGTCGGCATTGTGATCAATGACCCCCAGTATGAGGGGACCGCTGATTCGATGTCGGACCAGCAACTGGAGGATCACCAGTTCTGGTCGTTCCATGTGATCGAGAACGCGTCATCTTCTGCTAATCGGGCGGAACAGTTCGGCTTATCCAGGCCGTTCCTCCCGTTGGCGAGGGTTGTGGTCCCGGCGAATACGCAGACGATCACCAATGCGATGATCACCGACCTTCGCTTCTTGGCGGTGGAACGGTCAGCCCAGGACAGTGTGGTGCAGCGCCCCGCGTCGTCACAGACGCTCAACGTGTTCAGCACACCCCAGTGGGTGTCGCTGGATCAGATCAACAGCATCATCATCCCGCAGTGGGCTACCCACGTGAAGCTCGACGGGGAAATCGTTGGCGCTGCGGCAACAGGGTCCGGGAATGTGAACGGGGAGACCCGGTTCTCATTCTCGCCTGGTACGGGGAATAAGTACACGAACAGTGTCCCGTTCAACGAGTCTGACGCCTGGTCAAGGTTCAGCCTTCCCGCGTTCGGCACGATCAAGCTGGACAACAACGATCGCGGCCGGCGGGCGTTTATCCGCTTCCAGGTCCGCCGCACCACTGGATCCGGTGGCCTGAGTGTGAGCTCTGACCTTGCTGCTTACCGGGTGCGTGTCTCATTCGTGGAGAATCCAACGAACGCTTAGGGGGTGGGGCCGTGAAGTATGTTGCGCTGTCCCTCCCTGAGTTAGAGACGTTGCACGGTGACGTGCCGTTGGGTGACGTGGTGATCCGTGAGGCGATCAATGAGCCGGATGAGCTCACTGGCACGTTGAAACGGGCCATGGCGTACAGGCAGGTCCGCATTGAGGGAACGAATCGTGTCGCCCCACTGATCCGCCGGCGTGGCACCCTGATCATCGCGGACGACGGGGAACGTCAACAAGCGTTCATCGTGGAGGCGGAAGACGAGGTCGAGCAATCCCAAGACGTCCTTGCCATCACTGGTGTCGGGTTCGGCTGGGTGTTGAAGGAAACACCGTGGGATGCGCCGAAGTATGACGGGGTGAAGGTCGACCCGATGGTGATCGTCCGGAAGCTCTTCGACTACGTCACCGGCCAGCCAGGGACCATCAACATCAGCGTCGATCAGACGGTGACACCAAAGTCCGAGTGGGTGGGGTCAGAGGAAACCACGACGGAGTTCACCACCGGAGACGGTGAGGACGTGTCCTTTGATTCTGGTCCTTACCGGCTGAACTGGTGGTCCACCGCAGACTTGTACAAGGAGCTCGAGGACTTAGCTGCAGAGACCCCGTTTGAGTGGGCTGAACAGACCACCATGAACAGGGACACGGACGATCCTCCACAGTTCAGAATCCGTCTGGGCTACCCCCGCATCGAGGCGGTCCCACGCGAGGATCACCATTTCGAGATCGGGTTCAACGTCACCGAGCCACAGCAGCCAGAAGACGAGGACTTCTTCACCCACGTGCTGGTTCTCGGCAATGGTGATGGTTCCAAGAAGCGACGCGGTGAAGCGGCCCGTAAAGAGACCTACAGGCACCGCACCGTGAAGGTGGTCACCGATCAGGGGCTCACCAGCAATAAACGGTGCAAAGCGCTGGCCCAGGAGCTGGTCAACAAGGCCGACCGGGAGCAACGGTTCATCGCGACCTGCCGGGTCATGGACTCACCGGCAGCGCGGGTGGGCACGTTCGATAAGGGCGACATCATCTGGGTCAAAGGTCGCACCGCCTGGGATAACAACCATTCACAGAAGTGCCGGATTGTCGCCATGGAGCGGCGCTTGTCGGACAACTCGGTGGCTCTGACTTTGGAGCGCTGGGGCTAACCACATAGGGGGCTCATCGTGGGCAAGTCATTCGTGCAGAAGACCGCAGAGAAGATGGCCCAGCTTGAGAACCAGTCCCGAAACACCACGGTGTCGTCACGTCTGGATTACGCGTCTCTTGAGGACACGTGGCTGGAGATGTTCGACCGTTTCGGTGTGAGCAAGGGTGGGTTCGGGAAGCAGCCAGACGGGTCTTTCGGTGGTCTTGTGCGCGACTCTCCCGCGCAACCCACACCGACCGCACCTCTGCTCGCAGCAGGTGATCTGGGCGCGGTGGAGGTCACCTGGGATGGTGGCACGACAGACTTTCCGACCTGGGAGGTCCACGGCCACACAGAGGTGCTGTCGGTCTTCTCAGAAGATGGTTCGGAGCCAGAAGAGTCTGAGTACCATCTCGCGTCCACGATCCGTGACCGTCAAGGTGGGGCGACCACGATCATTTGCCCCACACCGGGCACATGGTTTGTGCGCCTCCGCCTGGTCGGGCAAGACCGCACCACCAAGGGTGAAATGTCTGCGGCATCGTCAGTGGAGATCGTTTCGCTTGTTGACACAGACGCGATCCGGGAAGCGCTCGAGGAAGCACAGAAGAGGATCGATGAATCCACAGCCGCATGGCAGTCCGCTAAAGCCGAGCTCGAAGCAGCCCTAGCAGGACTCAACGTTGACACGCTTCCAGGTTTGGCCCAGGAGCTTGCCGAGAATGAGCAGCGCGTCGAGGACGCACGCGAGCGGTTGTCCTCAGTAGAAACCGAGATCCGCATAAATGTTGACGATCTCGCTGCGCGCATCGCCACGGTGATCCAACTTCACGCTGGCAGCATCACGGCGGGACAGATCGGTGTTGACCGGATTAACGTCAACGAGTTCTTCGGCAATACCGCAGTACTGAACCTGCTCCGCGCCGCAGTAGTGCAGGCATTGGAGATCACCGCAGAGGTGGGCTTCATCGGTGGAGCTCTCTTGAAGGACGGCACCATTGACGTGCCAAAGCTGAATGTCACCGAGGAGATGGTGGCAGAGTTCGCGCAAATCCTGCACTTGGTCGCTGACAAAGTAGAGATGAACGAATTCATCGCCATGTCAGGGATGATCGGCTATCTCGAAGCTATCGGTATCACCCTCTCCAACACTGGGCAGGGCCGCCGCACAGAGGTATCCGGTCAGGGTCTCCAGGTATTCGACACGACCACCAGCAACCTGATGATCCAGCTCGGCAACTTCACGGGCGGCGACCTTCTGTCGCTCTATGACTCTGAGACTGGCGACCCCACGGTGACAATCACCGGAGCCGGTGGGCTGTCTGTGATGCACCTGAACTCCCAGTGGGACCCCACCATTGGTGGTAAGCCGCTCATGGGCGACTTGTTCGAGTCCCCCCAGGCGGCCGCATCCGAGTCCATCCTCGAGACCGTCAGCCTTGGTGCGTCTGGAGTGATGGTCCGCCCCTTCACCGGAGCGGTCGGAGCGTCACCTCAGGGCATCGGTTTCATCGAGAAGAAGGTCAAGCCAGGTCGCTCTTACCGGATCGAGATTCCCGACTTTCTGATGGGGGACCGGCAGGACTACTACCTGAGCTGCTACTACACGACCAGCGCGAACCCAGAAGTGCGGCCAGCTCTACCCACTTCAAACACGGCTCTCCTTGGCACGGTCGCTGGCGTCGTGCCACCTTCCGGTCTGGGTTGGCCTACGACGTCACTGTCCTTTCGGAAGGTGTTCATCCCGACCACTGAGCGATGGATCCGGGTTCAGATCGTTGTCGGCAGGTACGGCGGCGGCAGCGTCACCTTTGGCTCATCGAACTCGATTGCCACCAACCCGCGTGCGCTGATCGAAGACCTAGGCCCACGCACAGGCGACGGGGGACGGGTGAGTTGGCGGAACCCGGCATCCACCACAGAGTCAGCGGCACCGGCAGACCTGGTCACCCTGCCCTACTCGGTCACACAGACGGCCACCTACACGTGGAACCCATCAACGGGCACCGCTACCCGTCAGGGCATCGACGTCGAACCAAGGTTCGGGTACTGGCCTAACGGTCTCTACTACCTGACTCTCGTCCAATTTGCACCATGGAACCAAGGCGGATCCCTGGTGAATGTCGACATCAACGTCACCCCTCAACGGTGGGCGACAAGCGCAGGCCAGGTCGTCCAGTCAGGGCTTGTCAGCATGACGGGCGCACCTCCGGCCAGTTTCGACGCCAGCACGGCTAGCACGCGACTCGATGACCTATTCGGTGTCGGCGCTGGTTCTACGCGCCAACTCCCATTGGAGGAGATGCACGCCCAGATGCAGGGTTCCCAGGCGCGGGCCGCGATACTGCTCGGCTGGCAAGGCTGGGCTGGTGGGGCGCAGAACAACCAGGCGGCGGGTGTCCTGCGCAGGGACAAGACATTCGCACGACTGCACACCACCACCGCTACTGCAGATGGGCAGGGAACTTCGGATGGATGACCTTTCAAATCTGACGGACGAGCAGGTAGAAGCTCGCGCCCAAGCATCGCGGGCTGAGGCCGAACGGCGCAAGATACTCCGAGAAACCCCCGCCCAAGTAGACCAGCTGGTGCAGCAGTACCAAGGAGCTCTAGGCAGGGCTGGCGGCGGGGACTGGGTGGAACCCGAGAACCTCATGTGCTCCTACCCGTACGGGGCGGTCGTCACCCACGGAGAACAGCTCCACGAATCACTGAAGCACTTGAATATGACCGAACCCGGCACCGACCCCGAAGCATGGTCGCCCGTACAGGATGGAGAAACCGAATGACAACAATCCGCGTACGAGGAATCGACCCGTCAACAGGGACAGCGGAAGCAGGTGAGATCTCATTCGCCGCCAAACACGTGGATGGCAACCGGCCTGTGTTGAACGGTCCTGACGTGATCTCCGGTAAGCCGAGGAAGATGAACCTGGTCGCTGGGATGAACAGCCTGAACATTCTCGGGAGCGGGACTGACTGGTATTACGCGGTGCGTGGGCGGATCGGCACCTACAGCTTCTCCACGAACGTGCTGGTCCCGCCCAATGGGGACCACGACTTTGAGAGCCTGGTGAGGTTCGACCCAAAAGCAGGGCTGGCCTACGAGCCAGACCCTAACTGGTGGTCCCAGCTCGCGAGCATTCGCGAACTGGGAGGCATTCCCGGCAGAGAGGGATCCGACGCGTACCAGGTTGCAGTGCGCAATGGTTTCACCGGCACCATTCAGTCGTGGCTATCAAGTCTTAGGGGGCCAACCGGACCGGCAGGCCCCCGCGGCGCAAACGGAAACATGGGACCACTTGGACCACAAGGGCTGACCGGACCACAGGGGCCACAGGGCTCACCAGGGGCTACTGGTCCACAGGGGCCGATGCCCACTCAACTGGCAACAAGCTCCGACCCAGGGCTTATGTCGCCGGCGGATAAGTTGGCGGTGCGCCCTGAGTCTGACTGCTTCGGTGGTATGGCCTCGCGCTCCAACACCACGCGCCTACAGTTGCGCCGCACATCTACCGGCATCGTCCAAGTCTCGTGCCTGCCTGCGGATGGTTCGACCCACATGACCTACGAGTTTGGGCGGCCCGGCGATGAGTACTGGTATGTCGGGGAAGTCTGGGCGGGCGCGGTCACCCGTCAGACCACCGAGTCCTACGGGTGGGCAGACCTTACAACCACGGGCACCTACACCCAGGCCACCACCATTTGGACCGGGAACGTGGGCGCCACGTTCGAACGCGCCGTCAAGGTGCTGACAGACGGCTCCTCGGTGTACCTCCAGCACTACACCGACAACCGTGGTGGCATCTGGAAGCTCACCCTAGGGGGCCAAGAGAAGATTATCTCCACCTACCGCACAAACATCACCGACAACGTCAACAGCGGATTCGAGGACGTGGCGAAGGGCAGCTACGTGCTACGCGGTGAGTTCATGGGAGCAGACCCGGCCAACCCTCCAAGCTCTACCCCCGCTAGAGGCTGGCTGCAGTGGGTAGGAAGCGGACCAGCACGGCCCTTTGTGCTCGTGGTCTCTCCGAACATTTCGAAGGACACTCTTGTGGCACCCCGGTCTAACCGGGACTTCGCGCTGCGGATCGCTGAACCGGGAACAGCAACAGAGTTCGTCCCCAGTCACGGACACCCCACCTCTGTGGCAGCTGACCCGCCAATGATCTATGACGGGACTACCGCCATTAACCCGACAACCATTGGGGTGGGGGAGGTTCGGGAGCTCAAAGCGTTCGAGTTCGTGCAACGCATCTATGGGCGCAACCCGAACAGTGGGACGAAGAACCTGATTGAGGTGTGGACATCTCACCGCATTCACCCAGACGGTCGGCTTGCCATCAACGGCAAGTGGAAGACCCTCGCCCAGCTGGTGGCGGGGACCTGCTACGTGATGATGGGACCAGTCCGAAACGACCTTTTCGACCGGATGGTGACGTCATTCCGCAACGAATATCCGGCCACCCTCACAGACGGTTCATCCACCTATCTTGCGGATGAGACCGACCAGGCTAACTCGTTCGCGTTCCTGTCATCGTCTAACCCGAACATCGGGATGGCATTCAAGTACGACAACGGGGCAGAGACCGTGCGGCGGGGCGCGTTCGGTAAAGACCCCGCGGCCATGCGGTCATTCCTAGAGCACCGCAACACCAGCGTACTCAAGCACTACCAGCGATTATTCGCACCCGGAACCATCATCCCAGCTGGGTTGGTGCATCGGTTCTCAGGAGAGTACGTGCACGTGGTGGCACCTGGCATTCTCGACCAACTGCGACTCACATAGGAGCCCACCATGCCGCATTCCCAGTACATCCCCGGCGACGAGCCGCTACGAACAGGAACGGTAATCTGATGCCACATAAGACTCATCTGACAAACCGACCGCGGCCACCGGAGCCGCGCACAGCGGGAGGGGTGGTCGCCTGGTGCTGGGCGACCACCCTCTGGGCGGCCCGCGTCGTCGTCCTTTCAATCCACCATCCACGGCAGGCGTCACGGAACTTCTGGCACCTGGTCAACGAACCCCGAGGGATCTCGCTACTGGTGTTCATTGGCTACATCATCTTGACCTGGGGAGGGCAGTCAGCACTTACCGACCCGCCCCTCACAATCACCTACGCCGCCGGTAACGTCGCAATGACCCTGCTTTCAATCATGCTGGTCACTGGTGGAATCATCGGCGCACTGACCTGCCTACCCGGTTGGAACTGGCTCGAGCGAGGGGGTGTCCTACTGGCGGGGGTAGCCACCATTATCTACTGCGTGCTCGTCGTCTGGCTCGGCCAGGTCGAAGCTGAGGGTAACCGGGACCTACAAATAAGCATCGTCTGCTTCACCATACTTATGCTGACGGCGAGGGCGATGTGGATATGGGACCGCCCCTACGCACGTCGCAGAGAACCACTAGCGACCAAATAAGGGGGTTTGCACGTGAGCCCCGAACTGATCACCGCGCTGGTCGCCGGTCCTCTGGGAGCCATTGCCATCAAGCTGTTCGACTGGGTGCGCGACTGGACCAAGGGTCGTATGGATCAAGCCCACAAGGTGCAGAAACGACTCGACGCCGAGGTGCGGCGTCGCCGTGAAGCCGAATCGGCCTACCACTCGGTGCGGATCGCCGCCATAAGAGGTGGTGTGCCAGCCGACCAGATCGCGAACCTGCCCGACACGCCAGCCGGCGAATAGCCACACCGAACCACCAAGCCCCGCTCCACACGGACGGGGCTATTTCTTTGCCCAGGAGGCAGCCATGAGTGACATGCCAGAAGAGATCGACCCGGACCGGGACCTCGAGCTAGAGGGTGACGACGGTCAGGGCACCACCGGTCACGACCTCGAACTCGATGACCTGCCAGAACACCAGCGTGCAGAGGTTGAGGAGCAGGTCGCAGGCATGAAGGAAGCAGAAGAACGCGGAGAGGTGGTGGGTCACTGATGAGCTTCTACCTCGACGGAACCAAGCAGCAGGGCGGGCACCGGAACACGCGGCCAGTGATCGGCATGCACACTTCAGAGAACGCGCCCGGAACTCGCAACCTAGCGCTGGCGGTATTCATCCGCGGCCGCAGTGACTATGGGTCATACGACATGATCTGCGACACCTACGATGAGCTGTTCCAACTCTCGGGGCTCTCCACAAAGACCTGGCACGCGCCGGCCATCAACGGGTACGCATCCAGCCTGTCATTCGTAACTCGCGCCGCAGACTGGAAGAAACTCTCAGACCGCGCACGCAAGGCACTCCTACGCTCCGGGGCTGAGGGTGCACACATCACCAGCCAGTGGCACAAGCGCAACGGGCGCGGCACTGTGCCGGCGAAGGTCATCACCCGATGGCAGGCCGACAACGGGCACAAGGGCTTCATCACCCACGAAGAGGTCCAGCCTGCAGACCGCACGGACCCCGGCAAGGACTTCCCGTGGGACGAGTTCTTCACCTACTACCGGGCGTACGAGCGCGGCGCATCAGGTGTCAAGCCCGTGGCGGCTGAGAAGTCGGCGCACAAGGGTTGGTGTGTGGCAGACAAGCATTCGGCCCTGCACACGCTGCCGTCGTCCAAGTCTCGCAAGGTGCGCACAGTCCGCAAGGGTGAGCCGCTGCTCATTGCCTCCGACGCTGAGGTGACCAAGTGGTGGATCCAGGTGGGCGACTACTGGATCCCACGCAGCGCCGTCGCGAAGGGCAACGGGGACGCTTCCCGCAAGCTCTTCCACGGCAACTTCCCAGACCGGGCCATGCCCCTCAACGGCACCCGCACCACCGAGCTTGACCTTGCATGGGAGGAACTGCTCTACCGGCTGGGCGCGCACAAGGGCTCCCCGTACTCGGACCTGCATGAATGGCTTGGCACCAAGGGAGTCGCCGGCGCCTATGTCCAGCGGATCCAACGCTTCCTCAAGCTCCGCGGCTACTACGACGGCGCGATCGACAACAAGCGTGACAGCAAGACCGTCCGCGCTGAGAAGGAATTCCTCAACGATCAGCGCCGCTACTTCACCCCCAAACCAGCATCCGCAATGCCCAAGCTGCGCGGCTACACAGGAAAGGTGTACTGATGACACAGACAGCTAAACCCAAGGAGCCCGTCGCACTTGGCGGCCTCATCATCGCAGCGTTCGTGGCGCTTGGCCCGATGCTGGTTGCGTTCGGTGTTGACCTCAGCGCCGATCAACTCGCCACCACCCAGGCGTTCGTCGTTGCCATCGTGGCAGTCGTTGCCTACTTGGTCCGACGCAAGGTGGCACCCGTGGAGAAGGGTGCGTCACCAATCAGCTCCGAGCACCAGGTTTGAACCTGCAAGGATTCTTTGCAGGTTGCGCCGACGTGTAAAGAAACAGGCCGGTCTTTTACAACTGGCACAGGTTTAGTCGCCCGAGCAAAACCGGACTAACCTTGATAAACCAGAACCGCCCCATCCTCATTCGAGGGTGGGGCGGTTGCTTTTTTTGTGTCCAAAACACGATTAGCCAGGTAGAATGAGAGCGGCCCCAGAGAGTGCTACCAACACTCACCAGGGCCTGACCCACTCACTTGAGATTGCAAGGAGGGGCTATGAAAAAGCCTACCCCGATCACATCCATCCCCGAGTCCCAGGCCGAGATCGCTCGACTGCGGATTACCCGCAACACGGACGTCTCGCCGCATGGTTGCTGGGAATGGAACAAAGCTCTCGACCGGTACGGATACGGTCGATTCCGCATCACGCTGGCTGGGAAAGTACGCTCGTCCGGAGCTCACCGCATCGCGTGGCTTGTCTTCCGGGGCGAAATTCCTGACCCGAGCTTGCAGATTGACCACCTCTGTCGCAACCGCAAGTGCGTGAATCCGGATCACCTGGAACTCGTCACGAACTACCAGAACTACGAACGGGCAGCACCCTTCCCGGAATGGCAGTTCGGCGTCCGGGGCAGCCGTGGGCGCCCGCCTATCCGCACCAAGGAAAAATGTGCACACGGTCACCCATGGATCCCCGAGAACATCTATGTACGCGTGGATCGCAACGGATATGTCCACAAGACCTGCAAGCAGTGCAACCGCATTCGCAGCCTCGCGGCTAAGGTGAAGCGTCGGGCAAGCAGTGCCTAGCTACAGGTCGTACGGATCCCGCCAACTCGACTCGGCCCGGTCGATCCGCGTAACCCACTCTGCGGGCACCCAGGCGGACTGGTTGTCGTGGTCGGCGTTCACCCACCGGATGAGCACGCGCTCCTTGGTCCACCGTGTGGCCTTCGCGTCCACGGTGCCCAGGTCCGGGAGCTCCACGCGGACGTAGGGCTCACGGCGATACGGGGCGGACTGCACCTCGGCAGGGTCGATACTGTGCTCGCCGTAGATCAGCATCTCGGGGAGCGGGCGGTGAAAGATCACTGGCAAGCGGGCATTCGGGAGAGCTCGCCCGCGTAATGATTGCTGTCCACGCCGGAGAGGTCGCGCACCACGAAAGTCTGCACCTCGGGCACCTGCTCGCACGTCATGTTAAAGAACCAGCGGGCCACATCGTCCTTACCCGCATCAGTAAGTGACTCCTGCACGTTGATGCGTACAGTCTCACTGTTCACATCCTCGAAGCCGGTCACCGCAACCACCGGGCTACCAGTCATAGCCGTGAACGAATCCACGCCATAGGCCGACAGCGCTGCTTCCTCCACCCTTTCACCAAGCTCAGGGTAAGCCTCGGACGTCTCAGGCGATGGCGTAGGTGTGGGCGTCTGAGTCTGTGAAGGGGTTGACTCCTCAGCGGGTGACGGCTCAGGCTCCGGAGAATCAGACACCGCCGGTTCAGAAGACTCCACTGCAACCGGCACCGCAGACTTCTCATCATCCGAAGACGACAAAGGCACACAACCCGACAACAACAAGCCACCTACCGCCAATAAGCCAACAGGCAAAAGCCTCATAACCAATCCCTTACTAGAACCTGCACGAACCTTGGATCGAATCTTACTTGTCACGTGACCGCCTGGAGTTCTAGCGCTACTTCTCCTCCGCCCATTGCCTTCGCCGCGAAGCTCGCTGCTTGATAGTGAGCGTCGGGCATGAGGTGAGCGTAGGTGGTCTCGGTGATCGACACCGAAGCATGGCCCATATGTCGGGACAACTGCCAGATCGACATCCCTGCATCCAGCATCAGGGAAGCGTGTGTGTGCCGCAGAGCGTAGAGGGCCGGCTTCTTGGACAGCTTCGGGGGGAGGGGTGTGCCGTCCTCATCTATCCCTGCAGCGCGTAGCTTCTCCACGGTCCGCTGCCAGGTCTGATAGATCCGCTTGCGACGGAGCCGCACCTTCTCGGCATTGTTGCCGGGGCCCACTGACTGCGTGAACAGCGGCTCATTGTCCGCCTTGCCGGCGGTCCAGGCCTTGAGCACCTCGACGGCAGACGGGGGCAGCCCGATCGTGCGGACTGAGCGCTTCGACTTTGGCTCACCGATGTAGTCGCCGCCCACACGATCCTGCTTCACGGCCTTGGTGACTCGGATGCTCGGCTGCTGCGCGGTGAGGTTCACGTCTCCCACGTCGAGGGCGCAGAGCTCACTCGGCCGCATGCCGGTCGCCAGCAGGATCCGTGTCGCGTCGTTGTGCGTGCGCATGGCGTCGATGATCATGTTCGCCTCACGGATGGTGAGGAAGTTGTCGCGCTCAGCTTTGATCGCACGATTCTTCGGCAGCAGCTGCGCGCTGTAGGGGGAGGAGATCGCCCAACCCATCGTCACTGCGTGATTGAGCACCTGCGAGAGGAAGCCACACACGTTGTGGATCGTCTTGGGCGCCCGGTCTTTACTCTCGAGCGTGTAGACCAGGGCGCGGATATCGTCGGGCCGGATCTGTCGGACAGGGAGCTCGCCTAGTGCGGGTCCGACATGGTTGCGCCAGTAGCTCTCGTACTCCTGCAGCGTCTTCTTGGTACCGCGGTGGCGATCCATATAGTGCTGGTACGCCTCGGAGAGTTTGCGACCATCGTCCATGCGCTGGGCCAGGCGGATCTCTGCGGCTTCCTGGTCGCCATTGTGGGCTTCAATGACGCCCTTCCAGTCTTTGGCACGGGATTCGGCTTCTGTTCCATACAGGGCTTCGCTAAAAGTGCGAACCTTCTGCTTGGAGTCATCGCGCCAAACGACGCGGAAAGAGATGCCTTTAAGGGTTTCGCGCCGTTGGATAGTAGCCATGACGCGGATTATACAGTGCCGAGGTAACAGGATCTTGGATTTAGGTAACATCCAGATCCTGCTACCCCGGCGATCCCTGTCATTCCGGGGATCATATGGGGTGAGCGACGGGGCTTGAACCCGCGACCCTCGCGACCACAACGCGATGCTCTACCAGCTGAGCTACGCCCACCATATGTGGAGCCCGATGAGCTCCGAACCTCGTTGCTGAACGAGCCACAGGGGCTAAAAGCAACGCATATGAGTCTACACAGCTACCGACGTTTTCGAGAAATCAGCTCAGTTCTGCTGGAACACCGTGCGTCGGTAGTGCCGCAGCTCCTCGATGGAGTCGCGGATATCTCCCAGCGCGCGGTGATTACCGGTCTTGGCTGGTGCCGACTTCTTGGCCTCGGGGTACCACCGGGTGGCAAGTTCCTTGATGGTGGAGACGTCGATGATCCGATAGTGCAGGTGCTCCATCAGCTCTGGCATGCCTACGCGGAGGAACGCCTTATCGGCATGCACTGAGTTCCCCGCCAACGGCCCGACGCCAGCCTCTGGGATCCACGTCTTGACGTAGTCCAGGACCCGCTGCTCGGCAACCTGAACCGAGACGCCGTGTTTGAGGTCCTCGAGCAGCCCAGACGCAGTGTGCATCTTCTGCACGATCGGCGCCATCGTGTTGATGCGTTCTGCCGGGTCAGGAGTGATGACGACCTGGACACCCTCGCCGAGAATGTTCAGCTCTGCATCAGTGACCAGTGCGGCGATCTCGACCAGAACGTCATGGTCAGGATTCAGTCCGGTCATCTCACAGTCGATCCACACCATGCGTCCCGCCCAGGAGCCACCTGGGCGCACGGGTTCAGTCGGAGTGGGGGAGTCGTTGGTCTCAGTCTGTTGGGAACTCACCGCTCTACTCTACCGACGGGCGCGTCCACGCGGCAGGAAGCATCACCGGTGGTGATAAATTCAGGGGCAATGAGCACTGAGGCTGGAGCCGCCGAGAACAGCCCCGCACCCCACGGTGCCGAGGGTTCCACTGGGCTCGGTAAGAGCGATCAGAGCACAGTGCCGAGAACCCCCTCCAGCAGACCGCGCAAACGCGATATCTGGCTGCATATTCTGCGTTCCTCCACACGCCCCAAGAGCCTCTGGTCTCCGATGGTCGAGGGAGTCATAGGCTCCCTGCTGGTGCTGCTGGGCTCGCTCGGGGTGGGCTGGCTGGTCAGTGTCTCCCCGCTCTCGCGTCAGCCGTGGATCATCGTGCTGCGGACCGAACCGGCCGGCGTCGTCGTCTCGACCGTCGCTCTGACGCTTGGCTGTTGGATCATGCTGCGCGCCTGGCTGCGCCTCGGTCGGGTCCTGGAAGATCCAGATCAGAACACGCAGTGGCCCTCCGGTTCGCTGCGACCCGTGAACTGGGCGATCGTCGTGTGGTCGCTTCCGCAGCTGGTCGCGGTCCCCATCTTCTCGCGTGACGTCTTCGCCTATCTGAACCAGGGCAGGCTCGTGCTCGCCGGAGAGGACCCCTACACCACCGGGGTCTCCAGTCTTGATAACTGGTTCCATCTAGGGACAGACATTCTCTGGGCGGAGTCCGAGACGCCCTATGGACCGCTTTTCCTCTGGATCGAGGCCGCGGTCATGCGCACCGCTGCAGACAACCCCGACCTGGCTCTGTTCCTGTTCCGCCTCGCCTGCGTGGGCGGAGTCGTGATGATGATGATCTTCGTGCCCAAACTGGCCCGGCTGCACGGAATCGACCCGGCACGCGCGCAGTGGATCGCGCTGGCCAATCCGCTCTTGATCATCAGCTTCATCTCCAGTGCCCACAACGACGCCATCATGGTCGGCTTCGCGCTGGCCGGGGTCTACGCGGCGGCACGCGGCAGGGGAGTGCTGGCCACGCTGCTCGTGGTGGTCTCCATCGGCATCAAACCCATCACCATCGTGCTGCTGCCCTTTATCGGGCTGCTCTGGGCGGGCAAGGGCGCGTCCTGGACGCGGAAGTTCACGTACTGGTTCCTGACAGCCGGTATCGCGGCGGCCGTGATGATCACCATCGGACTCGTCCAGGGCTACGGCTTCGGCTGGCTCGCTGTTCTGGCGGGCACCGGAACCGGCAGCGTGTACTGGTCTCCCATCGGCATCGCCGACGGCTGGCTGGGAACGCTGCTGCGATCATTCGGCCTGGACAGCGGGTGGACGCTGGAGATCTTCAAGGTCGCAGGGCGCATCCTCTCAGTGGCAGTCGTGCTGTGGCTGATGTTCCGCGGCAGCGATAAGTTCATCGTCCAGCGCATGGTCTGGGCCTTCACCGCACTGGTGGTGCTCTCACCGATCATCCAGCCCTGGTACCTGCTCTGGCTGCTGCCGCTCTTTGCGATCACCGGCATCCGCAAAGACTGGCAGTTCAAGTGGGTCGTGTTCACCATCGTCTTCTTCCTGTCCTTCGGCGCCTCGGATCAGCTCTCGATCTATCAGTTCCTGCAGATGGACCAGCAGATGCTTGCGCTGTCCATCACCGTGTCCTGGATCTGCATCGGCTGGTTGGCGCTGGTGGACCGACAGACCCGCTGGGTGGTCTGGGACGGTTGGGGACTGCCTGCCATCAGGTGGGAATGGCCGCAGCTGCGCCGTCGCAAGACTGCGACCACGACTGACGCGGCAGAGCGTGACGCCGCTGCACACCAGACGCCCACGGCAGAGGAGAGTGCCCCGGGTGCTCGCTAATCCCGTCTCCCGCAATGCGCTGCGGGTCAGATCCTTCCTGGGCGAATGGCCCCCCACCGCCTGGCTCATCGGTGGCGAAGAAGCCGAGGCCTCGCACACCGCCCGCCAGGGCCTGCTCGCCTCGATCATGATCATGCTTGGATCCTGGGGCGTGGGCTGGCTGGCCATGACCCCGCAGTCCCTCCTGGCAGTGAATCCGATCCTGCTGCCGCTGCGGACGACGACGGCCGGCGTCATCACCTGCACTGTGCTGCTGGTGCTGGGGGCGCTTCTGCTCTTGCGCTCCTGGCTGCGGCTCTCCCAACGTGTGGGCTCCTGGTCCGATCGGGCCACCCCCATCTTGCGCCGCACACTGCTGATGTGGGCCACTCCCTTGATGTTCGCACTGCCGATCTTCTCCCGCGACGTCTACTCCTATCTCGCCCAGGGACGCGTGCTTCATGCAGGGCTGAACCCTTACGAGCATGGTGTCTCGGAGCTCCCCGGGTGGTTCATGGAGGGCGCTGACGGTCTCTGGGCGGAATCACCCTCACCCTATGGTCCGCTGTTCCTGGTGCTCGCCCAGCTCATCTGGTTCGTCTCCGGCGGCGTCCCGGAGATCGCCATTCTGCTCTTCCGTGGCCTCTCGCTCATCGGAATAGCGCTCATGCTCTACGCCATCCCACGCCTGGCCAGGGCCTTCGGCTCCGAGCCCTCCTGGGCGCTGTGGCTGTGCCTGCTCAATCCGATGACGCTGCTGGTCTTCCTGCCCGCGGCGCATAACGATTCGCTCATGATCGGCCTCATGCTTGCCGGCACGCTCGCCGGGCTTCGCCGCCGACGGATCCTCAGCATCTTGCTGCTGGTCGCGGCCATCGCCGTGAAACCCATCGCCATCGTCGTCCTGCCCTTCATCGTGTTGCTTCCGCTGCGAAACACCGCCAACCGCCTTCTGCGGCTGCGCGAGTGGGCCCTTGGTGGAACCGCATCCGCAGTCCTGCTCATCGCAGGCGGTGCCGCGCTGGGGATCGGTCTGGGGTGGATCGCTGCGGCCCTGGGCGCCGGTGCCGCGGTGCTTCAGGCAGCACCTGTGGGTCTTCTCGGTATAGCGCTGGGTGCCGGGCTGCAGGCTCTGACCGGAGTGGACGCCGCCGCCGTGGCAGAGATTGTCTACACCATGGCCCGAGCGGCGGCTGGCGCCCTGCTGGCGTGGATGCTGCTGCGCCGAAGGATCGGTAATCCCGTGCTGTGGGGTGCCTACGGATTGACCCTGGTCGTGTTGAGCTCTTCGATCATCCAGCCCTGGTACATCCTGTGGCTGCTGCCGTTCTACGCCGTGGTCCATGTCTACCGCGGCCGCGTCCTGGTCCTGGTCACCACGATCATCACGGTGATGGTGCTGCTCTCTATGGTGGGGCAGCTCTCGGTGGCGCAATGGATCGATGACACCGCGATCAACACGATTGCGATCACCGTGGTGACCTTCTATCTGATCTACGTGGTGTTCCTGGACCCCAATACCACCGACTTCTTTGACATGAGGCGCCGCTCACAACGCTGGAATGCCGAGCTTGGCTGGCAGCGCCTGCGAGAATTGAGCCCGCCGCGCACCTCCTGGGCGGCCGAGGACATCTACGAGAAGGACACGACGTGAAGATCCCCGGCTCGCGCCTGCTCTGGCTGCTGCTTGCCGCCACCACTCTGGGCGCCGCACTCTCGGTTCTTGCCGTGCAGTGGTGTCGCATCAACGGTTGGACCGACCCGGATCAGCACATTCATATGTGCTATTCCGACTTCTCGCTGCTGTTCTCCCAACGTGGACTCGGCGATGGACTCTTCCCCTTCGTCGACGATGTCCCGGCAGATCAGGTCATGGAGTACCCGGTGCTGCTCACCATGGTGGCCGGCGTGTTCGCCCAGCTCATCCCGGGTGAAGGCGTCTCCGATGCGCGCATCCTGGCCTTCTACGACCTGAACCACATCGCAGTGGTCCTGTGTTGGCTCGGCGTGGTCCTGGCCACCGCCTATTCCACTGCCGGCTGGCGACGCCAGGATGCGCTCATGGTGGCGCTCGCCCCGGGGATCATCCTCTCGCTCTCGATCAACTGGGATATGTGGGCGGTCTTCCTCGGCGCCCTGGCGCTGCTGCTCTGGGGCAGGTCTCATCCTGTATGGGCCGGGATCCTGATCGGTCTGGGTGCAGCGATGAAGCTGTATCCGCTCTTCTTCCTGGGCGCGATCCTGGTGCTGTGCCTGCGCAGCGGCAGACTCCGCTCCTTCGTCGCGACGACGACGGCGGCGATCCTCACCTGGTTGGCGGTCAACCTGCCCTTCATGATTCTGCAGTTCGAGCAGTGGTCCACGTTCTACCGCTTCTCCTCTGAGCGCGATGTCAGCTTCTCCTCGGTCTGGCTCTTCTTCAGCTGGCTCCCTTTGGACGGCGCGGGATTCTCGCTGCTCTCGAATGGACTGTTCCTGCTGTGCTGTCTCGGCATCGCCTACCTCGCCTCGGCCGCGCCTACGCGGCCACGCATGGCGCAGATCTGCTTCTTGATCGTGGCCAGCTTCCTTCTCCTGGGAAAGGTCTATTCCCCGCAGTTCGTGATGTGGCTGATTCCGCTGCTGGTCCTGGCGCGGCCGCAGCTGCGTGGTTTCCTCGTCTGGCAGGCTGCCGAAGTCTTCCACTGGGTCTCCGTGTGGATGATGAGCGCGAAGATCACCTCCGGCGGAGATTTCGCCGGTGGTACCGAGCTCATCGACTGGGCCTATCACCTCGGGATCCTGGCCCATATGGCCACGTTGATCTACCTGATGGTGCAGGTCATCCGGGAGATCCTGGACCCGAGTCGGGATGTCATTCGGACGCGTCGGAAGCTTCCGGAGGCCGATCTGCCGTCAGGTCCGCCGGGTTCGGAGCACACATCGCAGACCGTGCCCACCACGGACCCCCTCGGAGGGATCATCAATGATCGTCAGGATGCTTTCACGCTGCCGGGACTCGGCCGATCCACCTCGCTGAAGTTCCGCTGGTGATCGCTGCGCGGAGCAGTCTGCTGTTTCTGGAGAGGCACGATGCTTGACATGCTCGGGGTCATCGGCCCCATGTTCCTGGTGATCGCGGTGGGCTTCGCCGCAGGATTCATCCCTAGATTCCTCGCCGGCCAGGATCACCTCAACGGTTTCCTCTTCTACTTCGCACTGCCCACCTTCATCTACACCGCCATGGTCACCGCGCCGAACACCGCAGGGTTTCCGCTGCTTTCAGTGGCAATCGTTGCAGTGGTCACACCGCTGGTCTCCGTTGCGCTGTACTACGGAAGCTTCCTCTTCGGCAGCCGTGCCCGTGAGGGAGCTGCCGCTACCTCGCTCGCAGGCAGCTTCGGCAACGTGGGGTACTTCGGCATCCCGGTCTCGATCAGCGTCCTGGGACCCGAAGCTGGTCTGGCCGCCGCCATCATTCACATGATGCATAACATCATCTACCTCAATGGTTACCCGCTGGTCCGCAGCATCGTGCACTCCAGACGCGAGCACAGCCGAACCCACCCCGGAGGATTCGGGAACCTGCTGCGGACTCAGGTGGCACCGATCCTGAAACGGGCCTTGCTGCTGAACCCGGTCTTCATCGCGACCGGACTCGCGCTGATCGTGGTCTTCAGTCCGTTGGAACTCCCCACAGCGCTCAATGAGTCAGTGCAGCTACTGGGCGGAACCGCAGTACCACTGGCGCTGTTCTGCGTGGGTCTCGCGCTGCACCCAGCCATCCAAGGTGTTCGCAGCGGGGGAGTGCCCAAGCGTTCCATCGCGCTGGGGACGCTGGGCAAGCTCATCGTTCTACCGGTGCTGACCTGGCTGGCAGTCCTGCCCTTCTACGATCAGCTCGGACCGATCTGGGCGGGCACGCTGGTACTCATCGCGGCCATGCCCTCCTCCACCACGGTCTATGTCTTCACCAAGGAGTACGAGGGGGACGGGCGGCTCGCGGCGTCGATCTTGATCATCAGCACCCTGGCCTGTCTGCTCACGCTCCCGCTGCTGGCCGAGCTGCTGCTCTGACCTGACCCGCGTCCACCTCATAGACGCTCTGCACATGCCGGAGCACTGCGCTGCGATGAGCGATCATGATCACCGTCGCCCGGGTAGCCTCTGGCATGCGGCGGAGGATCTCCGCCTGGGTGAGCGGATCCTGAGCCGAGGTGATCTCGTCGAGGATCAGCACCGGAGCATAGCGCAGATATCCCCGCGCAAGTGCCAGTCGCTGCGCCTGACCCCCGGAGAGGCGAGTGCCTTCGCTGCCGAGCTCGGTGTCCAGACCCGCGGGCATCGCCGCGATGTCTTCGTCGAGACAGGCCGAATGGCAGGCGGCGATAATCTGCTCGTCACTGGCACTGGGGCTTCCCAGCAGGAGATTGTCCCGGATGGTGCCACCGAGCATGACCGGCCGCTGCTCCACGATCGTGATGTTCTCCCGCAGCGTGCTCAGCTTCAGGTCCCGGATATCGGTCCCACCGAGCCGGATCTGGCCCTGTGCGGGATCCCAGACTCTGGTGAGCAGCGAGGCGAGCGTTGATTTGCCGGAACCACTGACTCCGACGACGGCGGCTACCTCACCCGGGGCAATGCGTAAGTCGACCTCATGGAGCACTTCACGCTCGGTACCCGGATAGCTGAAGCTCACCCCGTGGAAGGACACGGAGGCTGCGCCCAGCAGCTCAGGGGTCACCGGCGCGGGCGTGGTGGTCTCGGTGACCTCGGGCCTGCTCTCTTCAAGCTCGAGCAGGTTCGAGGCGGAGGCGAGAGCCGCTGGCAGCGATATGCCCAGGGCTTCGATGGCAGTGAGTGCCGGGGCTGTCCCAGGGACCAGCGCGAGCACCAGGAGCAGCTGTGTCCAACCGATCTCGCCCTGGTCCACGATCGGCAGGCCGATCAGCATGATCAGCAGCAGCGCCAGCACCTGCCAGCCTGCGCTTGCGGCGGCTCGCAGTCCCTGCATGACGGAGGCGGGTCCGGAGGTCTCCTCGAGCTGCGCCCCTATTCGGTCCACTCGTGCGGCCCGCTGTTCCTGGGCGCCGAAGATCGTGATCTCCTGGCGACCCCTCAGATCGTCGCTGATCTCCTGGGCCAAGGCTCCGCGCGCTCGAACCTGCGCAATCGAGGTGGTGCGGCCGCCCCGTCGACCTATGCCGATCAGGGCCGCCGCGGCAGCCAGGTAGATTCCCAGCAGCGTCGCGCCAAGTGCTGCGCCGGTCAGGGTCCAGGTCAGGATGACCGCTGCGGTGGGGATCAGTACGGCGGTGACCACCGGAGCAAGCGTGTGGGCGAAGAACACTTCGACTCGGTCGACGTCGCGGGTGGCGGTGGAGAGCAGGCGGCCGCTTCCGCGTGAGGCGGTCACAGCAGGCGCCAGGGGGATGAGCTTCTCGTAGAGTCGGACCCGGAGCTGTTCGAGCAGGGCAAACGCTGCGGTGTGTCCAGAGAGCTGTTCCGCGTAGCGGGTAAGTCCCTTTGCGGCAGCCAGCGCCACCATCACCGCGATCACGGTCCCGAGTCCAGGGATGCTGACGCCGTCGGCGAGCCTGCCGATCAGCCACGCCGGATAGAGAAGCAGCGCCGCTCCGCACATGAGTGTGAATGTGCGGGCGAGTGCCGAGAGTCCCAGGAGCCCCGCGGAGCCACGAGCCAGAGTCAAGAGATGACCGATCATCGCTGTTCACCTTCTCCTGCAGTTGCCTGCGCGTAGTAGCCGGAACCCGCGAGAAGCTCATCCGGTGTGCCAAGGGCCGCCTGCTCGCCGGACTCGAGGACAAGGACCTGGTCGGCCCAGCGGGTGGTCGCCAGCCGGTGGGCGATGATGACCAGGGTGTGATCAGTGGCAAGTGCCTGAAGGGACTCATCGACAAGTTGTTCAGCACGGCGATCAAGATCGGCCGTGGGTTCGTCGAGGATGAGCAGCTTCGCTCCGGAGAGCAGTGCCCGGGCAATGGCGAGGCGACGGATCTGGCCACCTGAGAGTGCACCGCCGTTCTCGCCGACCTCGGTGGCCAGGCCCTTCTTCTTCGCGGAGATCTCGACGTCGAGCCTGGCCTTCGCGAGCACGTCCCAGAGCTGGTCATCAGTGGCTTCTGGCTGTGCCAGACGAAGATTCTCAGCCACCGTTCCGGAGAAGATGAACGGCTTCTGCGGCACAGTCACGGCCGCTGCTTGCAGGGCCTGTGGGCTGGCGGGGCGGCCTTCTAGCAGGAGTTGGCCACTGGATGTCGCGAGCAGACCTTGGAGGACCAGCGCGAGAGTCGATTTCCCTGCCCCAGAGGGTCCGACCACCGCCAGGGTGGAACCGCGCGGAATCTCGAGGGTGAGCGCGCGCAGCACCGCGGTGCCATCGCGCTCCACGCCGAGACGATCCAGACGCAGCAGAGGCTCTGCGCCAGGCTGGGTCATCTTTTGTGAGGCAGCCTCTAAAGGATCTGCGACTGGGCGCTGCGTGGGAGCCGTTCGCGACTTGCCTGGCGTGGTGAGGGTCTGCGTGAAGACTGCCTGTTGCGCACGACCGGCCATGGCCACGTAGAAGGAACGGCCGAGCTTGTCGATGGGCTCGTAGAGCAGTGTGGCCAGCAGTACAACGGCGAGAGCGCCGCCCAGGCTGATGGCACCAGCATCGAAGCGCCACAGTGCCAGCGCCACGGCGGCAGTGATCATGACCAGTGAGAAGAGGGCGTCATTGACCAGGATCATGAGTTGGCTGCGACGAAGTAGCGCCACTGCCTGAACCCGCAGGGCCGCGGCGGCCTCTGCCACGCTCTTGCGGCCTGCATCCTCTGCGCCCAGTAGAACAAGTCCACCGAGAGAGCGGAGCACGTCCTGGAACTTTGCCGTGGCCTGGCCCGCGAGCCTGCGGTACGCCGCGGTGGGGCCGCGGAAGCGAGCGAGGAAGAAACGCACCAGGGGAGGCACCATGAGGACGAGCACGAGAAGGACCCCGGCGATCACGGGGTCAAGGAAGACCCCGATCAGCAGCAGGATGAGGGCCGGAGCGGTGAAGGCTGCCACCGCAGGTCCCAGGAACTCCGCACGATACTCCGCGATGCGTTCGACGCCTCCAGCGAGCAGGTCGGCTTCACCTCCGCCGGGCCTCCCGCCTCCAGCTGGCTTTCCCGCTGGCTTTCCAGTGGGTTTTCCAGCAGCGCCAGGATGCCCCCCGCCGATGCCGTGACCTGCAGAGCTCGGGCGGCTGCCACCACCGTGACCGGCACCATGTCCGGCACCATGTCCGCCACCGTGTCCGGCACTGGACGGCGAGGCGGTCGCTGATGGGGACGGCGTCGCGGGGTTGCGCCTGAGTGCGGCCCGGATCCCGCTGCCGCGCCAGTGCTGTTCTTCCACGGCGCGCAGTCGAGGAGGCACAGCCGCAGCGACTCCGGCGCACAGCACCGCGAGCCCTCCTGCAATCGCGCCCAGCAGGAGGGGGTCGGAGGTGTCGGTGTCGTTCAGGGAGGCGTCGAGGACCTGACCCAGGGCGAGGAACAGGGTCGCAAGCGCAAGCGTGCGAATCCATTGCAGCGCGGTGGCAATCCAGGCTCGGGTGGGCATATCGCGGAAAAGCACGCTCTGATCATTCCAGGTTCAGTCACAGCCCAAGCAATATTGCGTTTTTCGCGACACATGTCCGCAAGTCCTCGCCCGGGGCGCTGTTCACCTGCTGTTCACCTCCCTGCTCGAGGGTGGTCCGTGATGCCCGAGAACGAGAGAGACGACGTCGGACGTGCGCCGTCCAGCCATCCAGGAAGCGTCGCAGAGGTCTTTCTGGTGTTCCTGCGACTGGGATTGACCTCTTTCGGCGGACCCGTGGCGCATCTGGCGTATTTCCGCGAGGAGTTCGTCACTCGTCGCAACTGGCTGACCGAGAAGGCATACGCGGACCTCGTGGCCCTTGCCCAGTTCCTCCCTGGTCCTGCCTCCAGCCAGGTAGGCATGGCTCTGGGGCTGCAGCGTGCAGGTTATGCAGGCATGGCGGCCGCCTGGTTCGCCTTCACGATGCCGTCGGTGCTGGTCCTCGTGGCCTTCGCCTATGGAGTGGCCTCCGTAGGGGATATCAGCGATGCCGGCTGGCTCAACGGACTCAAGGCAGCCGCCGTCGCGGTGGTCGCCCATGCGGTGATCGGCATGGCCAGGACTCTGGCCCCGGACGCTCCACGTGCGAGCATCGCAGCGGGAGCCATGATCCTGGTCCTGCTCGCACCGAATCCCTTCATCCAGGTGATCGCCATCGGCGCTGCCGGACTCATCGGGCTCCTTGCGCTGCGACCCTCGCAGGACGTCCCGGCTCCAGAGGACGCCTTCACGGTGCGAGTCTCCCGTGGAGTGGCGCTGGGTTCTCTGCTGGTCTTCCTCGGGCTCTTGGCGCTCCTCCCACTTCTGGCATCGCTGAGCGGAAACGCCTGGGCGGCCTCGGCGGACTCCTTCTATCGAGCCGGGGCGCTGGTCTTTGGTGGCGGGCACGTGGTCCTGCCACTGCTGGAATCGGAGACGGTGCCACACCTTATCGAGGCAGAGGTGTTCCTCGCCGGCTATGGGGCGGCTCAAGCGGTTCCCGGACCCCTGTTCACCTTTGCCGGGTTCCTCGGAGCCTCGAGCTCACCCGGTCTCTTAGGACTGGCCGGAGCCGCCGTCGCTATCTTCGCCATATTTCTGCCGGCAGCACTGTTGGTCGTCGCGGGACTGCCGTTCTGGGAGAGCCTTCGCGGCAACCCCAGAGCACGCCGGGCTCTCATGGGAGTCAATGCAGGGGTGGTGGGGATTCTTGCCGCCGCGTTCTATACCCCGGTGTTCACCGCAGGAGTTCTCGACGTCGGGACGGGCGCGCTGGCAGTGGCGGTCCTGGCGTTCGTGGCGCTGAACAACTGGCGGGTCCCCGCCTGGGCCGTTGTCATGGCTGCCGCGCTGTTGGGTTGGGTCCTGCTCTAGGGCGGCATTCTGCCAGACTCTCCGTGTCCTGTTTCAGCCGCTGGCGCCAGCGGCCGAGTGTTGAGTGCGGCTGCCGCCGCACATGTTCCTGCGAGTAATGTGCAGTTCACAGGGGTACAGTTTTGAGGTACCTGATCGCCCGGGCTAGGAGGACCCTCCCGCATGCTGAGCCCCCAAGCTCGCGGACTGAGTCGTCTGTATGCCCTCGACGTCGCTCGTGCCGCAGCGATCTTCGGCATGATCATCGTGAATGTGGGTCCTTACAACACCGACGGCTGGGCCTCCTGGATCGTGCGGGCTCTGAACGGACGAGCGTCGATACTCTTCGTCGTCCTCGCGGGCATCGGTGTCACCTTCCTCGCGCGGCGATCCCTGACCAAGGGCATCACACGGAGAAGCACCCTGCTCTGGCGGGGCTTACTGCTGCTGGCCCTCGGATTGGCGCTGCAGGCACTTGATCACGGGGTCAACGTGATCCTTCCGACCTATGCGGCACTGTTCTTCCTAGCCGCGTTTATGGTCAAGATGTCCACCCGGTGGCTCTTCTGGTCAGCCACAGCATCGGCTTTGCTGGGACCGGTGCTCTGGATCCTGGCGCGACAATCCACCGACTTCCACATCGACCCGGCGCAGCTGGGTGATTCGCCTTTCCAGATCGCCGCCGCCATCGTCATCTCGGGACCGTATCCATTAGTGGTGTGGATCGCCCCGTTCTTCCTGGGGGTGTGGCTCGGTCGCCAGCCTCTGGGCAATTCGAAGGTGCAGTGGCGACTCGTCTATATCGGTGCCATCGCCGGGTTCGGCGCCTTCGGCGCATCCCAGGTGCTTATCCGGGTATTGGGACAGCCTGACACCACCGATGTGAGTTTTGACCGGCTGATCTCTGCAGTGGGGCATTCACAGATGCCGCTCTGGCTGATCAGCGCCAGCGGCACCGCCGTGATGGTCTTGGGAATTCTGCTCATCGTGGTGCCGCACTTCTCTCAGCGCATCCGCCTGCTGGTGGCAGTTGGTCAGATGCCGCTGACCGCGTACACCGCTCATCTGGTGATCATCGCGCTGCTCGTCTATCCGGGTCCGCAGGACCCCATTGAAGGCCTGCTGATCAGCTGCGCCATCATGCTGGGGCTGATCCTTTTCGCAGTCGTCTGGATCGCCAATCTTCGCTACGGACCGCTCGAAGACCTGCTCCGCAAGGCTCCGACGTTCCTGCGCGTGCACTACCGACTGCCAGAGCGCCATCGCCGAAGGCAGTACGCCCGGCCGTACCCGCGGCGGGCAAAGCCCGGAACATCCATGGAGCAGAAGCCGACGCCTTCCTGAGGGAGCCGAATAATGCAGCCGAACGCAATCCGCCCACATACAGACCCACGAGCCGCCCGTCTGCTTCAGCATCGCAGCGTGCGCGGGATCGCCGTTCTCGCTGCCATGGGCCTGGTGGTCTCCTGCTCCGTGGAAGAGGAGCAGCCACCGCCACCGGCACCCAGTGTGGAACCGCAAGAGCCTACGAGCGAACCCCAAGCGGTTGAAGATGTCTTGACGCAGCAGGGCGTCAGTGCAGGACATCCTTTGGCTGTGGAGGCGGGGGAGCAGGTCCTCGCCGACGGTGGCAACTCGGTGGACGCCGCCATCGCCACTGCCTTCGCGATCTCGGTGGTCGAGCCCTACGCCTCAGGCATCGGTGGCGGCGGTTCCGTGGTCATCGCTGGCCAGGACGGGGACCCACTGTTCTATGACTACCGGGAACAGGTAGGAGTCGACGGCGAGATCCCCGGGACAGGTATCGGTGCTCCGGGCTTCGTGGCCGGCATGGGACGACTGCATGAGCAACATGGCAGCCTCGAATGGGACCGCCTTCTGGAGCCGGCTCATCAACTCGCCGCAGAGGGCTTCGAGGTATATGACTTCCTCGCCACGCGTATGACCGAGGATCTGGGACCAGAGGCCGTTGCAGGTGTGGAGCAGTTCGAGTCCGACGGTGAACCCCTCAGCGCGGGGGAGCAGCTGGTGCAGACCGATCTGGCCGACACGATTGAGACCCTCTCGGAGGAGGGCTGGGAGGCGTTCTACACCGGCAGCCTGGTGGAGGAGCTGACCCAGGTGGACGGCATCGACGAAGAGACCCTCGCCGAGTACGAGGTCACCGCCAGTGAGCCGGTGCGCGGAGAGTTCGGTGACTACGGGATTCTCGCCGCAGCACCTGCCCTGCCGGGTGCGGCACTTGTCCAGCTGCTGCAGATCGTAGAATCTGCCGGGATCGCCGAGATGGAACCCGATTCGGCAGAGTACATCGAGACCCTCTCCCAGGCGTGGCTCGTGGCAGAAGAGACCGTGCTCACCGAGCTTGGTGATCCTGCCTTCGTCGAGGTCCCCGTGGAGGAGATCACAGACCAGGCCTCCAACGCCGAGATCGAGCTCTCCGCGGCACCTGCTGATGCGCAGCAGAGCGGCCAGGACTCCGCCGCCGAGCTTGATGCAGCACGCGCACCCGTGGATTCCAACACCACCCATGTCTCGGTGGTCGACGATGACGGAATCATGGTCTCGATGACCAATACGCTGACAAACTTCTGGGGCGCCGGCGAAGTCAGTGGAGGATTCTTCCTGAACAATCAGCTCAGCCGCTTCGAGGCCGTTGACTCACCGGCCAACCAGCCAGAACCGGGACGCCGCTCCGTCACCTGGTCCATGCCCACCATCATTCTGGATGACCAGGACCGGCCGGTGCTCGGAATCGGGACTCCTGGCGGTAACCAGATCCTCAACATCATGGGCACTGTGCTCACGCGCTGGGGACTCCAGGATGCCTCGCTCCAGGAGTCCTATGACGGGCTGCGATTCCGCCTCGACGCCGAGAGCGACACGCTCTTCCTCGACGATCAGCCTGATGAGCAGACCACAGGCGCGCTCGAGGAACTCGGCTGGGAGCTCCAGGTCTGGCCAGATGAATGGGGAGGCTTTGGCTCGGTCCAGGCCATCGAGGTCGACTATGAGACCGGTGAGGTGAGCAGTGCCACCGATGACCGGCGCGTGGGCACCTTCGCCGTGCTCGACTAGTCGGATCGGACCAGGGACCAACCCCTGAGCCGATTAGCATGGGGGGATGAACTCCCCGTCACCGCGCAGCATCCCCAATATCCTCTCGATCGCCGGGACCGATCCCACAGGTGGGGCGGGCATTCAGGCTGACCTGAAGAGCTTCGCGGCCCACCGGGGATATGGGATGTGCGTGGTGACAGCGCTTGTCGCCCAGAACACCCAGGGTGTGCGGGAGATCCACCTGCCGCCGGTCAGTTTCCTTCGCGCCCAGCTCGACGCCGTCTCCGATGACGTAGCTCTTGACGCGATCAAGATCGGAATGCTCGGCACCGTGGAGATCATCGACACCGTCGCCGACTGGCTCGACGCCGTCAGTCCAACCACCACCAGTCCAACCACCACGGCTACCACCGCCAGCACCACGACCACGACAGTCGACGGCGACGCCCCCCGCCCGTGGCTGGTGCTGGATCCGGTGATGGTCGCCACCTCGGGGGACCGGCTGCTCGACGCCGCGGCTGAATCGGCGCTGATCAATTTTCTTCACCGGGCCGATCTCATCACGCCGAATGTTCCCGAGCTCGCGCTGCTCGCCGGTTCTGCCCCGGCAACTGATCCAGATCTGCTCGTCGCCCAGGCGAGGCAGGTGGCCGATGCCCACCAGGTGGTGGTACTGGCGAAGGGGGGACACCTTGATGATGCCTCTGCCCAGGAACTGGTGGTCGACACCCTGGTGTTCCCGGCTGCGGATGGTCAACGTCGCGTCGAGGAGCAGTTCACCTCACCACGTATCCATACGCAGAACACCCACGGCACTGGATGTTCCGTCTCAGCGGCTCTTGCCACGCTGGCAGCGCGCGGCCACAGCTGGACCGAGGCCCTGCCGATCGTGAAGGAATGGATGACCGTGGCGCTGCGGGAGTCCGAGAACCTCGACGTCGGCCAGGGCCACGGTCCGATCCAGCACTTCGCGCAGCTGTGGCAGCGCCCGGTTGCGGCGACCTGAGCCGGTGAGCTAGACCTAGCTAGGTCTAGCTCTGCGGAGACTCCTGGGCACCGCCGGCGTGCTTGGCGATGTCTTCCCACTTCCAGGTGGTCCCCATGGCCTCGTCAGAGGGGAACCATGCGCCGGTCGTCGCGCGGTCCCGCGGGGTCGGACCCGTGGCGCCCTGACCCGAGACCGGTGCCTGATCCTTCAGGGCGGTGACCCGATCACGGATCGATGCCATCTGCTGATCCAGCGCTGCCGCTTGGACCGCGGCGTCGCGCAACTCGTCCAAGATATCGCCGGGCACCTCGCCGTCGTAGGTGTAGTAGATCTTGTGCTCCAGGGAAGCCCAGAAATCCATGGCCACTGTGCGGATCTGGACCTCCACGTAGACGAACTCTGTCCGGTTGGAGAGAAACACCGGGACCTGCACGATCACATGCAGGCTCTGATACCCGTTGAGCTTGGGATTGCGGATGTAGTCCTTGACCTCGACCACGCGCAGATCGGGCTGGCTGCACAGCATCTCGGCGACCCAATAGGCATCTGAGACGAAGGAGCAGGTGATCCGGATACCTGCGATATCGCGGATGGAATGCTTGATGGACTCCAGCGTCGGCTCACAGCCATAGCGCTGCACCTTATCCAGGATGCGGTCCAGTGACTTGAGCCGATAGTTGACGTGTTCGATCGGGGAGTAGTCACGCGTGTGCTCAAACTCTTCGCGCAAGACGTTGATCTTCGTCAGGACCTCGTCCATGCCGAACTTATAGTGCAGCTGGAACTCCGTGAGTTGGCGACGAATATCCGCCATCCGTACAGCCATGTCCTTGCCGTCATTGCCGGAATTGCTGTTCAGCTCCGATAACAGCTGCTGATAGACGTTGCCCTCCTGCGGGCTGCGCTCCACGGGACCTTCTTCGGTGGAGGGTCGCCGCCGGACGAGGTTCGTGCCGTTGCGGTGACCCTGCCCGTTGCTCAGGGGAGGAACATCCTGGGCGTCTGCGGGGAGGAAATGACTATCCGTAGCAGGAGCGTGTCCAGAGGACATGGGGGAATTCTCCTTGGGTTCAGGGACTCGACAACTCGAAGCTGCGAGGCGCCGGTCACAGGACCGGTTCTTCGATTCTCGACCCTAGGTGCCGATTCTGTGAAGTCCCTCAATAGAGTCTCGCCAGCAGAGTCCGGCCATCATTTTGGGATGCAGTCGAGTTGGAGACCCCCACCACAACATGTGGTGAATCCAGTGTCCCGTAGACTCAACATCTGCCACTTTGGCGTCGATGACACGCCGAGACACGCCAGTGTTGAGAAACTTCTTTCTGTGGGTTCAGTCCTCCACAGCTGTGGAGGATCCTCTCCCAAGACGGCTTCTTCCGCGCCATATCGGGGAACTCGTGGTCCACAGGTCCTGTGGACTCGTGGTGGAGAACTACAAAGGTGTGAGTACAGCATCTAGTGGCTACTGATATCTCTGAACCCAAGATGTAGTATTGGAGCATCGTTTAAAAGCAACGCACGAATCGGGGAGCCACATGTCTGTCACTGTCTATACCAAGCCCGCCTGCGTCCAGTGCAACGCGACATATCGCGCCCTGGACAAGAATGGCGTGACCTATGAGACCGTCGACATCACCCAGGATCCTGAAGCCCTTGAGCGCCTCCGCGCCCTCGGCTATATGCAGGCTCCTGTCGTGATCACCGAGGCAGATCACTGGTCCGGATTCCGTCCAGATAAGATCTCCGAGCTCGCCAACCAGCATGCTGCGGTCAGCTCGGTCGCTTGATGCAGCCGTGAACACCTCGGCACGGCTGATCTACTTCTCCTCGGTCTCGAATAACACGCACCGATTCGTGGAGAAGCTTCAGTATTCCGCAGCGGATGTCGCAAGGCTTCCACTGCGCACCAAGGACGAAACCCTGTCCGCGGAGAAACCGTTCGTCTTGGTTCTTCCGTCCTATGGCGCCGACGCCGGTGAAGGCTCGGTTCCCAAGCAGGTCATCAAGTTCCTCAATGTTGAAGCCAACAGGAACTTGTTGCGCGGAGTGATCGGCGCAGGGAACACAAATTTCCATGAGAGCTACTGCATTGCAGGTGACATCGTCGCCGCGAAATGCGGGGTCACTCATCTGTACAGATTTGAGCTGATGGGCACACCAGAAGACGTGTCCACGGTAAACCAGGGATTGGAAGAGTTTTGGAAACAGCAGTCAAGCCTCTGAATGAGGCAAGCACCCACGCTCCACTGGCCAAGGAGATGCCCGCACAGTGGCAGGGCCTGAGCTATCACGAGCTCAATGCCATGCTGAATCTGTACAGCAGCGACAATAAGATCCAGTTCGAGGCGGATCAGCTCGCGGCACGTCAGTACTTCTTGGACCACGTGAACACCAACACGGTGTTCTTCCACAACCTCTCGGAGAAGCTCGGCTATCTGGTCGAGAACGAGTACTACGAACCAGAGACCCTGGAGCAGTACTCAGAAGAGTTCATCCAGGCCATCTTTGATCGCGCCTATGCCGCGAAGTTCCGCTTCCCGACATTCCTGGGTGCCTTCAAGTTCTACACCTCCTACGCGCTGAAGACCTTCGACGGCGACCGCTACCTGGAGCGCTACGAAGACCGCGTCACGATGGTCGCGCTGCATCTGGCTCGCGGCGATGAGCAGCTCGCTTGCCGGATGGTCGACGAGATGATCTCCGGCCGGTTCCAGCCCGCGACCCCGACCTTCCTGAATTCCGGGAAGAAGCAGCGCGGCGAGCTGGTCTCCTGCTTCCTGCTGCGCATCGAGGACAATATGGAGTCCATCGCGCGCGCCATCAACTCCTCCCTGCAGCTCTCCAAGCGTGGGGGAGGCGTGGCCCTCTCACTGACCAACATCCGTGAGAACGGCGCCCCGATCAAGCACATCCAGAACCAGTCCTCCGGCGTCATCCCGGTGATGAAGCTTCTCGAGGACTCCTTCTCCTACGCCAACCAGCTCGGCGCACGCCAGGGTGCCGGCGCGGTCTACCTCAATGCTCACCACCCGGATATCTTCCGCTTCCTCGACACCAAGCGTGAGAACGCCGATGAGAAGATCCGGATCAAGACCCTTTCGCTCGGCGTCGTGGTCCCCGACATCACCTTCGAGCTCGCCAAGAAGAACGAGCCGATGTATCTGTTCAGCCCCTATGACGTCCAGCGCGTCTACGGCAAGGCGTTCAGCGAGATCTCGGTGACCGAGAAGTACCACGAGATGGTCGACGACGCGCGGATCCGCAAGACCAAGATCAACGCTCGCGAGTTCTTCCAGACTCTGGCCGAGATCCAGTTCGAGTCCGGCTACCCGTATGTGATGTTCGAAGACACGGTCAACCGGGCGAACCCGATCGCGGGACGGATCTCAATGTCCAACCTGTGCTCGGAGATCCTGCAGGTCTCAGAACCCAGCGAGTTCGCCGATGATCTGAGCTACTCCGAGATCGGCAAGGACATCTCCTGCAACCTGGGTTCGATGAACATTGCCAAGGCAATGGACTCCCCGGACTTCGGGCAGACCATCGAGACCGCGATCCGCACGCTGACTGCGGTCTCTGACATGTCCTATATCAACTCGGTCCCCTCTATCGCTGAGGGCAACCGTCGCTCCCACGCGATCGGTCTGGGTCAGATGAACCTGCACGGCTACCTGGCGCGGGAGCGCGTGCACTATGGCTCCGAAGAGGGCATCGACTTCACCAATATCTACTTCTACACGGTGCTCTTCCACGCGCTTCGCTCCTCGAACCTGCTTGCGATCGAGACCGGTCAGAGCTTCGATGGATTCGAGAACTCCCAGTACGCCACCGGCGAGTTCTTCGACAAGTACACCGAGCAGCCCTGGGTGCCGGCCACAGAGAAGGTTCGCACCCTCTTCGGCCACGTCAGCATTCCGACCCAGGCTGACTGGACGGAGCTCAAGGCCTCGGTCATGGCCCACGGCATCTACAACCAGAACCTGCAGGCGGTGCCGCCGACCGGCTCCATCTCCTACATCAACAACTCGACCTCTTCGATCCACCCGGTGGCCTCGAAGATCGAGATCCGCAAAGAGGGCAAGCTCGGGCGCGTCTACTACCCGGCGCCCTACCTGACCAATGACAACCTGGAGTATTACCAGGATGCCTATGAGATCGGGTACGAGAAGATCATCGACACCTACGCCGCTGCGACTCAGCACGTAGATCAGGGCCTGTCCCTGACGCTGTTCTTCAAGGACACTGCCAGCACCCGCGATATCAACAAGGCGCAGATCTACGCATGGCGCAAGGGCATCAAGACCCTCTACTACATCCGCCTGCGCCAGCTCGCGCTTGAAGGCACCGAAGTCGATGGCTGCGTGTCCTGCATGCTGTGATCCACAGCTGTACTTGCTGCGGCGGTCGCTGAACATGACCGCCGCAGCTGAACCCGGAACCGTATGCCGATACTAGAAAGAGACCCCTGACGTTGACACCCACTAAAGGACTGCTCGAGCACGTCGAGGCGATCAACTGGAACCGCCTCCAAGACGATAAAGACAGTGAGGTCTGGAACCGGCTGGTCAACAACTTCTGGCTGCCTGAGAAGATCCCGCTCTCCAATGACGTCCAGTCCTGGGCCACGCTGACCGAGGAAGAGAAGACCCTCACGATGCGGGTCTTCACCGGGCTGACCCTGCTCGACACGATCCAGGGCACCGTGGG